>Ga0100377_1004923_pt1 | contig 10140 bp, 8 predicted proteins | sample CryGeymeta201501_FD_83664 | JGI IMG/M metagenome (GOLD analysis project Ga0100377, IMG submission 83664) | Groundwater microbial communities from Crystal Geyser aquifers in Utah, USA - Crystal Geyser metaG 2015-01 | ecosystem: Environmental > Aquatic > Deep subsurface > Groundwater | place: USA... | reverse complement strand
CTCCCATATTGCCCTCCTTCTATGGATTTTGTTTTCAACGAAACATTAATACCATATTGGAGGGCAATTACCCTTACTCAAGTCTCCTAAATTCTACGCTACCCATGTTTTTATGCAACTGTAGGGAAAATGATGTGGGTGAGTGATGACGATGCCATGCGTTCAACCGCATGCCCTGCGGAGTGGCCCTTCCTGAAAAAAATACCGGCCCTCACTCCGCAGGGTTGAGATGATCGGTTGATTATTCGGATGATGGAAATCTCACAAATGTGATGACTGATCTTACGCTTCTTCCACCAGCTTGAAGAATTCCTCCACGGGCATGACCCTGTAAACCTCGTAGTTGACCGTTCCACGCTGCACGGTGTTCACCATTGATTTCACTCGACCTTTTTCATCGGGAAACTCGCAAATGATCAGGTACTCGCCGCGCGCCACGATGTAGTATTCCGCAAGAATCTTTCCTCCAACAGCCTCAACGCTCTTTCTTCCCATTGCAAAACGTTGCCGCGATTTCTTGATGTCCTTGTTGCCTTCAGGTGTCTTCTTCAAAAACGAAACGTAGACTGCCATAGTGTCCTCCTCTTCTGTGTCGGAACATTTTTCGGGAACACAACCACACCCTGCCTGCCGCTTGGGACCCAAAAAAACGGAGATATATTCTTAATCTTATACGCATACAAAGAAATTGTCAAACATCGCATTGGAGGAAATCCCCAATCCACAATTAAAAATCCTGCCCCCCGACCATCGACCGACTGGAGGGATTCCACCCCGGCGGTTCACAGCTTTAGAATTCCCCCTATTCACCGATTTTCTTTGATGCCAGAACGACCCGGTTGCCCCCGGCACTCTTGGCTTCATACATGGCCAGATCGGCCCTGAGCTGAAACTTGTCGGCCTTTTCCCCGACCGCCAGTTGGGCCACGCCGATACTCATGGTCACGGGCCGAAGCTTCCGGCCTAGATATTCCATCTTAAGGGACCATTCTTCGGTAAAATGGGCCTTGAAGCGCTCCATGACCTGGCCGGCCTTGGCAAGATCCGTTTCCACCAGCAGCACCGCGAATTCATCTCCTCCCAGCCGGAATGTGTGGTCCGTTTGGCGAAACACAGATCGGGTGCATTCAGTCACCAGACGAAGGATATTGTCGCCCTCCTGATGCCCGTAAGTATCATTAAACGGTTTGAAGTTATCCAAATCGAACACGGCCATGCTCAACGGTCTTTTGTATCGGGCGAATCTCGCCATCGCTTCCATGAGGGTGGTATGAAAGTGTCTCCGGTTATAGAGATTCGTCAGACTGTCGGTAATGGATCGCCTGCGCAGTTCCTCCTCCAACTCCTTTCGATCGGTCAGATCATGAAAAAACCCCACGCTCCCGACTTCGACCTCGTCTTCAAAGATCAATGCAGCGGACAGGCGGATGGGGATCTTTCTGCCTTCAGGACCTTTCACGGTCACCTCAAGCCCTTCTACACTTCCGGGGGCCCCGTGCTCTTTGCTGTATATCTGTTTCTTGACTTCCCGGGCTATCTCCGGGTCAGGATAAACATCCTGAATAGACAACTTCCCGATCACATCCTTGCCGGCCAGACCCGTCAACTTTTCAGCGGCCGCGTTAAAGATGATCACGGTCCCCTTTCGATCGATGCCGATGATCCCATCGGGACACGTCTGAACCAATTTATCCAGGAAATCCTTGCTGGCCATCATATCCATCCTCTGTTGTTCCAATACCATAGGTAATCATCCTTTTCGACTCCAACGCTGAAGCCCGGCTATTCCTGGGAGAATAACAAAACCGGTGCTTTATCTGTTACAAAAAAAACCCCTTGTCGCATGATTTCACAGGGCGGCGCCTGTAAGCCTGACGGACAAAAGGAGCGGTAGACTAAATAACCCTATCCCATAGGGTATGCAATTGCAAATGCCACTTCGTCTATGTCCTAAAGAATCCGCGCACAATCATTTATCTATGTGGAGAATTGCGTTAAACGCTCATGGCCGATCCTGAGGCGGCTTGGTGCGTACAAAGGGGTGGAGTCTGTTGAACAGTTCTATGCGGTAAATATTTTTTGACAGGGTGACGGTTCATTTCTTATTCCGCAATCCGAATTCCGAATTCCGCCTCCCGGCCATCGACCGGCCTGGAGGACTTCCGCCCCCTGTCTGCGCGGGGGCACGCACAGGCAGGCGGCGGTCCCTGCCTCTACCGCCGCGTCTTGGTCACCTCCCAGGCCCACGGAGTTATGCCTCCGGCTTGGCTCTATGTGGGTAAAGGCCTGTTCTCGGGCCGACTCAAGCCACTCGGCAGATCCCGCTGGTCTCGACAGCTTTGACTCGGTCAAATTCGTTCAAATCATGAAAATAAACGGATAAACCGGTTGACATTGGAACTCCGGATGATATATTATAACCCTGTTTGTCCCGGTTTATTGGGACGTAAGCGTCGAAGGCTGGAACGTGTGACACCGATCAACCAAGAGAAAGAGGCTGTTGGGAGGCAACCGATGAGATTAAATGTGAGTGGAGTCGTATAATGGAAGACCGATGGCTCTCCGTAGATGAGATCGCGGACCATCTCGGCATCAAGCGGGATACGGTCTACAAGTGGATTAGCGAACGGCAAATGCCGGGTCACAAGATCGGTCGGCTTTGGAAATTTAATAAGCGGGAAGTCGACGAGTGGGTGAGAAGCGGTGGCGCAAACACTTCCCAGCCGGAAAACGAAACATCTGAAGCCAGAAAACGAGAATCATAATGGCCCGACTCGAAGAGCTCAAACGTGGTGCAACTATCAAAGGCATTCTGCCCGATGGTTTCATCACCGTTGTCGATGTATCTTGGATCGGTTCTGTTGCCATCGAGCTGACCTACAAGGACAGCAAAGGGAAACTGGCCAACGAACTGATTTATAGGGACCGCGAGGGCGACCTCGAAATATTGGAATCCGGCAAACCCTGGCGCTTTGACGGCGACTCCGATCTGTTCCGCCTGGTTTCCGAGGCCCACCGCATACGACTTGCTTACCTCTTCGATCCGCTTTTAGCAGTCCACACCTCGCTCGTCGATCCGTTACCTCATCAGATTACCGCTGTTTATGAATCGATGCTTCCCCGTCAACCGCTTCGATTCCTTCTCGCCGATGACCCTGGTGCCGGAAAAACCATCATGACGGGTTTGCTGATCAAGGAACTGATCGCGCGCGGAGACCTTCAACGGTGTTTGATCGTTTGTCCGGGCAACCTGGTCGAACAGTGGCAGGATGAACTCTATCGACGATTCCATCTACCCTTCGAGATCATGACAAATGACAAGTATGAGGCGGCTCGGACCGGAAACTGGTTCGCGGAGAATCCGCTTTCCATCTGCCGTCTCGACACACTCAGCCGAAATGACGACGTTCAGGAGAAACTCAAGACGACCGACTGGGACGTGGTAGTCTGTGACGAAGCCCATAAAATGAGTGCTTCGTTTTGGGGTGGAGAGATCCGCAGGACCAAACGTTACCAACTTGGCCAGTTGCTTTCCACGCTGACGAGACATTTTCTCCTATTAACGGCCACGCCCCACAACGGGAAGGAAGAAGATTTCCAACTGTTCATGGCCCTGCTCGATGGCGACCGTTTCGAGGGCAAGTTTCGGGATGGCGTCCACTCGGTAGATGCATCCGACTTGATGCGTCGAATGATAAAGGAAGACCTTCTGAAATTCGACGGTCGTCCTTTGTTCCCGGAGCGCAAGGCATACACCGTAGAATATGAACTCTCCGATGGCGAAGCGGACCTCTATCAGCGAGTGACAGAGTACGTGCGGGAGGAGTTCAACCGCGCTGAACAACTGGCGAATGACGGGCGCAGGGGCACGGTCGGTTTCGCACTGACCGTCCTTCAGCGCCGTCTCGCATCTTCACCCGAGGCCATTTATCAGTCGCTTCGGAGGCGTAAAGAACGCCTTGAGAAAAGATGCCGCGAGGAGGAATTGCTCAAGCGAGGCGCAGAGGTCCGAATCGAATGGCAGAGGGACATCCCTGCGCTTTCGGAAGACGACCTTGAGGACCTCGAGGATGCACCGGATGAGGAGGTTGAAAACACCGAAGAGCGTGTCGTCGATCTGGCCTCGGCGGCGCAGACCATCATGGAACTGAAGGCGGAAATCGAGATATTGAAGGAGCTGGAGCAGATCGCCTTGCGCGTTCGCCAGTCGCACGCAGACCGCAAATGGGATGAGTTGTCGCGCATCCTTCAAAACCAAACCGAAATGTTCGACGCCCATGGTTATCGCCGTAAGCTCATTATCTTTACCGAGCACCGCGACACCTTGTATTACCTCCAGGATCGTATCGGCTCCCTGATCGGAAAGCCGGAAGCAGTTGTGATCATTCACGGAGGGCTGGGACGAGAGGAACGTAAAAAGGCAGAGACGCTATTCACGCAGGACAAGGAAACAGAGGTGTTGATAGCCACGGATGCAGCCGGGGAAGGTATTAACCTTCAACGCGCCCACTTGATGGTCAATTACGATCTGCCGTGGAATCCCAACCGCCTCGAACAACGCTTCGGGCGTATCCATCGCATCGGTCAGATAGAGGTGTGCCATTGCTGGAACCTCGTCGCCGGCAAGACCAGAGAAGGCGATGTTTACCGTCGCCTGCTGGAAAAGCTCGAGGAAGAACGTAAAGCCCTTGGCGGCAAAGTGTTCAATGTTCTTGGCAAGCTTTTATTTGATGATAAGCCCCTCCGCAGTCTCCTGATGGAGGCCATCCGTTATGGCGACCGTCCGGATGTGCGCGCCCGACTCAATCAAATCGTTGATAGCGCGCTGGATCGAAACAGGCTCCGTGATTTGATCGAAGAGCATGCGCTTGCTCATGACGCGATGGATGCTTCGCGCGTTCAGGAAATCAGGGAAGACATGGAACGAGCCGATGCGCGACGGCTGCAGCCTCACTTTGTCGCCGCGTTTTTTAACGAGGCATTCAAAAGACTTGGCGGCACGGCCCGGGAAAGAGAGCCCAAACGATACGAGGCAACCCATGTTCCGGCCGTCATCCGGAACCGGGATCGTATCATCGGAATGCGTGACCCGGTGCTGACGAAATACGAACGCATATCATTCGAAAAAGATCTGATCAATGTTCCCGGCAAACCAATGGCTGAGTTTATCTGTCCAGGGCATCCGTTGCTCGACGCAACGCTCGACCTGATCCTCGAACGGCACCGCGATCTGCTCAAACAGGGCGCGATCCTGATCGACGAGAGCGATATGGGTGAAGAGGTTCGCGCGCTCGTCTACCTGGAACACTCCATCCAGGATGCACGGACCGACCGTGGCGGCAATCGACGGGTAGTCTCTCGCCAGATTCAATTCGCGGAGGTGACAGAGACCGGCAATGTACGTGGTGCCGGATATGCTCCGTATCTTGACTACCGGCCCCCTGCTGAATCGGAAGCCTTACTTATCCGGCAAATGGAGCAGCCCGGCTGGATAGCCAATGAAATCGAGTCGCGCGCACTCGGGTACGCCGTTCAGTACTTGGTGCCGACGCACCTTCAGGAGGTCAAGTCGCGTAAGGAGGCATTGGTCGACAAGACGATGGCGGCCGTCAAGGAGCGCCTTACGACCGAGATTAACTACTGGGACCATCGTGCCGAGCAGCTCAAACAGCAGGAACTCGCGGGTAGGGTCAATGCAAGGATCAATTCCGCAAGGGCACGCCTACGGGCCGACGAGCTGACCATGCGGCTTCAGAAGCGCATGGAAGATTTACAGCAGGAAAGGCGGATCTCCCCTCTTCCTCCGAACGTCATTGGGGGAGCGATGATTGTCCCGATTGGACTTTTCCACAAACTCATCGGGTCCTCGGCTACGCCCCCAATACAGGCAAAGGAAACTATACGGGTCGAGATGATTGCGATGAGGGCCGTGATAGAGATGGAGCAACAACTGGGATTCGACCCCCGTGATGTGGCCGCTGACAAGTGCGGTTACGACGTCGAGTCCCGCCACCCGAACGGTGGTGCCCGACTTCGCTTCATTGAGGTGAAGGGCCGGGTCCAGGGCAGGGTGCGGATACCATCACAGTCACCAAGAACGAGATCTTGACCGCACTGAACAAGCCGGATCAGTTCATTCTGGCGATTGTGCAGGTTGATGGCGAACAGGCGGCGGACATCACCTATGTGCGGGAGCCGTTCGGCCGGGAGCCCGACTTCGGTGTCACGAGCGTGAATTACCGGTTGTCGGAGTTGTTGGCCAAGGGAGGACCGCCACGATGACCTTGGAAGAATTGCGAAGTCTGGCTGCAAGGGGTGAAGACAGCGCCAGACAGTTCAAGGCGGATGTAACCAATGCCGAATCTCTGGCTGCGGAAATGGCTGCCTTTGCCAACAGCGATGGGGGCACGATTCTCATTGGCGTAGCCGATGACGGCTCCATGCCCGGGTTGTCGCTAAAGGATGTCGCAAGGATCAACCAGTTGATCGGCAACGCCGCCGGCCAACTGGTGCGCAGCCCGTTGACGGTCCGAACCGATAATGTGGCGCTGGAGGACGGCCGACTTGTCGTTGCCCTGACCGTTCCCAAGGGAATCGACAAGCCCTATTTTGACAAGAATGGCGTCATCTGGCTGAAGGCAGGAGCTGACAAGCGGCGCGTAAACTCCAAGGAAGAGCTGCGCAGGCTGTTTCAGATAACCGATCAGTTCCATGCCGACGAACTGCCGACCAAGGCAGGCATCGAAAAGCTGGACAGGCTTCGTTTCCGCGACTTCCTTCGCGATGTGTACAAGCAGGAGTATCCCGACGATCCAGCGGAACTGACGAGGCTGTTGCAGAACATGAACCTCGCCACCGAGAACGGCAGGCTGAACCTGGCTGGCGTCTTGCTGTTTGCCGAACAGCCGGAATGGATCGTGCCCCAGTTCGTGGTCAAGGCGATCCGTTACCCTGGTAATGAGATACACGCCACCGATTACGTGGATACCGAGGACTTTTCCGGAAACTTGCGCCGAATCTTCGATAACGCCCTTGGATTTGTCATGCGCAACCTTCACAAGGTGCAGGCCGGACGAGGTGTGAACACGCTGGGATTACCTGAGGTGCCGGAAACCGTATTCGAGGAGCTGCTGGTCAACGCTCTGGCGCACCGGGACTACATGTTCAGCGCACCGGTTCGTCTGTTTATCTTCGACAACCGCATCGAAATCATCAACCCCGGCCATCTGCCCAATAACCTGACGGTCGAGAAGATACGCACCGGCATCTCGAACATCCGCAATCCGATCCTGGTCTCTTACATCGCCAAGGGATTACTGCCATACCACGGACTGGGGTCCGGCATCAAACGGGCGTTGGACAAATGGCCCGACATCGAGTTCATCGATGACCATGATCGCTGCCTGTTCATCGCAACGGTTCACCGGAAACCGGTCGGCGAATTGGATTTGGCCGTCGATTCGTCGGAGAAAGCGTCGGGAAAACCCGAAAAGACGTCGGGAAAACGTCGGGAAAACGTCGGGAAAGATCCTGGATGCCTGCCGGGAAAATGGTCTGATCACGATCCCGGAACTTGCCGCGTTGATCGGCATCACCGAGAGGTCGGTTGAAAGAAACATTCAAAAGCTCCGGGCAAACGGCTTGTTAAGACGCGTTGGCGGACGCAAGGAAGGGCGCTGGGAGGTTGTTGAATGATGAATCGCCGCAAGAAATTGTTAAAGGTCGCTTTGCCGCTGAAAACAACGAGGATCAGCCCGGAAAAAATCGATTCGCCGCTGCTATCCGTTGGCCTTGCATCTTTGGTGGGCGCGGAGGCACATAGTCGCCTTCGACGGTACCTCGATCGAATACTCGGGCAAACAGATTTGTGACCTCCTGGACAGCGGCTAATTAACTTTATTCCCGGCAATCTACCGGATTGTGTTCTACAATGGTTAAATATTTTAAGGAATGATAAACTGAGTGATCTCGATCTAAATTGAGCATGTGGAGGATATAATGGTAAAGCAAAAAGGGCAGAAAGCAAATCAGCACCCTAGCTATCGCAATCCAACGATTGCCGAGGCGTTGTGTGAGATCCATTTTTCATTGCCTGATGATGCACCTTGGAAAGCATCGCTCGCTGGCGATTTATTCAAACAGGTGCAGGATGAGTTCCCTGAGATGGAACCTATGACCGAAATTGGCCTTCAGTTCGAACTTGGTCCCCGGCGCATTGGCCATTCTTTGTTGCCCCCACGCCAAAGAATGCGTTTCAAGCACAAAGACCGACCTTTGTTCTTACAGCTTGGACCGAATGTCTTTACGGTTAACGTTTTGCCCAAGTATACGGGATGGGACAGTATGAGCAAGGATGTTATAAGTGCATGGAAACAGGCAAAAAACGCTTTGAATCCTTCACGAATAACGAGAATTGGTCTCCGTTACATTAACAAAGTAAATATGACGGACGATAACGAGATTCCAGGAGATTGGTTCAAAGCAAGCGATTATATACCCGCAGTGGTTTTGCGATCCAAAGGTTCCTTTTTGTCGAGAGTTGAATCGCAAATCGATGCTGAAAATCGCATCATTGTCACACTTGCCGAAGGTCAATCAGACGGTAAAGAGCATAAGAGGGGAATTATTTTTGATATTGATCGTATAATCCAGAAAGATATTCCTGTGGAGGATCAGGTGCTGCATGGCGAAATGAATAATCTCCATGAGCATGTCTGGGAGATATTTAAGACGGGACAAACGAAGAGACTCAGAACCTTTCTTGAAGGAGGCGTCAAGTGACCAGCACAATCGAAACAGATTTTGTTTTATCAAGGCGATCTGCCGGCTCGGACACCTTTTTTTCGCCATTGTATGGTTTTCCCCCAACCGGGTATGAGTCGTCTGAAAATATATGGTGTAGTAAGGTCCTGCATAGTGTTGCAGTTAGCTCGTTAGCAACTGCATGGGGTAATGCCATCCTACACGCTCTTTCCTCAGAATCGGAATGTGTTACCCCGTTTAAACTTTCCGGAATAGGAACATCGCAAGTCATTTCCTCATTTGATTATGCAGAACGGTCGGAAAGAGCAATAAAAGCTATTGCCCTTCTTGATCAATGGTTGAATGACGATTCTGGGTACGATGAGGAAACCTGGCCCGAACTCAAGAAGTCGTTGGATCGGGAAAGGCTCTCGAATAGGAGGTTGTTTGATGCCGAAAGTGATCCTTCTTGATGCCGGCCCTTTGGGGATGGTCACACACCCAAGACAAAACACAGACATCGTCGAGTGGTTAAAAAAAATGCTTAAGTCAGGTGTAGTTATTCTTGTCCCTGAGATCGCGGATTACGAAGTGCGCCGTGAGCTCATTCGTGCGAAGAAGTACAAGAGCATAAAACGACTTGATGATCTTAAAAAAGCCATCGGTTATCTTCCTATTACGACTAAGGTCATGCTCTTGGCGGCTGAATTCTGGGCACGGGCAAGAAACGAAGGAATTCCAACCGCTGATGAAAAAGCCTTGGATGCCGATGTCATTCTTGCAGCACAAGCGCAATCTTACAGCGCAGATGGCCTTAATCCCATTATCGCAACGACGAATGTCGGACATTTGTCGCGTTTTACAACTTCGTACGTATGGGAGAATATCGAGTAACTTCTGAAAGCCAGACAATCAACAATAGGAAAAAACTAATAGAGGTCGCGCTACCGTTGCCGGAAATCAACGACGCATCGGCATACGACAAGATGCCGGGCATCGGGCCGCATCCCAAGGGCATTCACCACTGGTGGGCGCGGCTTCCTTTGCCAACCGCCCGCGCAGTACTATTCGCTTCCGTCGTAGACGACCCATCGTCTCATCCCGACCAGTTCCCGACCGAGGAGGCCCAGAATACCGAACGAGAGCGTCTTTTCGACATTGTGCGTGAGCTGATGCAGAAGAAATTGCATGAGCGCCCGGAGGTCTATGCAAAGGCCCGCGCGGAGATGCTGAAGCACGTCGATGGGACACTTCCGCCTGTACTCGATCCCTTTTCCGGCGGCGGGTCGATCCCGCTCGAGGCAGCGCGGCTTGGCTTCGAGGCCCACGCTGCGGACCTTAATCCTATCGCGGTGCTACTCAACAAGTGCAATCTTGAGCTTGTACCTCGATGGCTCG
>Ga0100377_1004922_pt1 | contig 10140 bp, 8 predicted proteins | sample CryGeymeta201501_FD_83664 | JGI IMG/M metagenome (GOLD analysis project Ga0100377, IMG submission 83664) | Groundwater microbial communities from Crystal Geyser aquifers in Utah, USA - Crystal Geyser metaG 2015-01 | ecosystem: Environmental > Aquatic > Deep subsurface > Groundwater | place: USA... | reverse complement strand
GTGGCGCCGTTCGACTGGAAGGTCGGCGGTCTGCCCCGGGACCCGGTGCCGGTGGACGCCATTCCGGACATCGGTGAAAACCAGCAGATCGTGTTCACCGAATGGATGGGCCGCTCGCCCCAGGACGTGGAAGACCAAATCACCTACCCGCTAACCGTGTCGCTACTGGGCATTCCCGGGGTGAAAACCATCCGCGGCTACTCGTTCTTCGGGTTTTCCAGCATCTACATCATCTTCAAGGAACAGGTCGAATTCTACTGGTCGCGCTCGCGGGTGCTGGAAAAGCTCAACAGCCTCCCGGCCGGCACCCTCCCGAGCGGGGTCCGACCGACCCTGGGGCCCGACGCCACCGCGCTCGGTCAGATCTTCTGGTACACCCTGGAAGGCCAGGACCCGCAAGGGCGTCCCACCGGCGGTTGGGACCTGAATGAACTGCGCACGGTCCAGGACTGGACCGTACGCTACTCCCTGCTGGCCGCCGAAGGGGTTGCCGAAGTCGCGTCAATCGGCGGTTTTGTCCAGGAATACCAGATCGATGTGGACCCGGACGCGATGCGTGCCTACGGCGTGGATCTGGGTCAAATCTTCGGTGCGGTGAAGACGTCCAACCTGGACGTGGGCGCCCGCACCATCGAAATCAACCGTGTCGAATACGTCATCCGCGGGCTGGGTTTCATCAAGGACCTCAAAGACATCGAGGAAACCGTCATCGCCCAGCGCGACAACGTACCGGTTCGGATCAAGGACGTGGCTAAGGTGAGGCTGGGCCCGGCCCTGCGCCGCGGTGCCTTGGACAAGGAAGGCGCCGAGGTGGTGGGTGGTGTCGCGGTGGTCCGCTACGGCGACAACCCGCTGGCGGCGATCAAGAGCGTCAAGAAAAAGATCGCCGAAATCGCTCCGGGACTGCCGAAAAAGGTGCTGCCCGACGGCACCGTGAGCCAGGTGACCGTGGTGCCGTTCTACGACCGCACCCGCTTGATCTATGAAACCCTGGGCACCCTGAACTCGGCCCTGACCGAGGAAATCCTCGTCACCATCATCGTCATTCTGGCCACGGTAGCCCATCTTCGGAGTTCGATGCTGATTTCCGGACTGCTGCCCCTGGCGGTGCTCATGTGTTTTATCGCCATGAAGCTGTTCCACGTGGACGCCAACATCGTGGCGCTGTCCGGGATCGCCATCGCCATCGGCACCATGGTGGACATGGGCATCGTGATCTGCGAGAGCATCCTCAAGCGTTTGGACGAAGCGGCCCCGGAAGACAATCGGCGGGACCTCATCTTCCGGGCCTCGCACGAAGTGGGCAGTGCCGTGCTCACCGCCGTTTCCACCACGGTGGTGAGCTTTCTGCCGGTGTTCACCATGATCGGAGCGGAAGGGAAGCTGTTCAAGCCGCTCGCCTTCACCAAGACCTTCGCGCTGATCGCCTCGGTGGTGGTGGCCCTCACCATTATTCCACCGCTGGCGCACCTGCTGTTCACCTCGAAACGAGCGCCCCGGAACCGGTCGGTCATCTTGCGAAGCGTCCTCTATTTCGCGCTGGTGGCGTTCGGGGTCGTATTGATGTTTCGGACCACCTGGTGGATGGGCGCCATCGTCACCGCCATCGGGCTCTACCACCTGGTCGAGCGGTGGATCCCGGCGGCGGCCTTGAAATGGATTTCGCACTTCACCAACATCGCCATCATCGCCCTGGTGGGTTTCGTCCTCACCGACCATTGGATGCCGCTCGGCCCGGGGCAAGGCATGATCCGCAACTTCCTGTTCGTGGCCGTGATCATCGGCGGGTTCATCGGCTACTTTCGAGTGTTCCTGTTCTTCTACCCATGGATACTGCGCTGGTGCCTGCGTCACAAGCTCCTGTTTCTCAGCGCGCCGCTCACGATGATCTTCCTCGGCGCCGTGATCTGGCTGGGATTCGACACCTTCTTCGGGTGGCTGCCGCAAAATTGGCGGCAGAGCGCCGTGGTGGCTTCGGTCCGGCACCGGTTTCCCGGACTGGGCAAGGAATTCATGCCGCCGCTCGATGAAGGGTCGTACCTGTTCATGCCCACCACCATGCCCCACGCCTCCATCGGCGAAGCGCTCGAGGTGTTGTCGAAACAGGACATGGGGATCAAGACCGTGCCGGAAATCGATTCGGTGGTCGGGAAACTGGGCCGGGTGGATTCCCCCCTGGACCCGGCGCCCATTTCCATGTTCGAGACGGTGATCAATTACCAACCGGAATTTCTAGTGGATCGCGACGGCAACCGCTTGGAGTTCCGCTTCGATGACACGGTCGACGATCACTTCCGAACCGAGGAGGGAGTGCCGGTCGCGGCCCCGGACGGCCGGCCCTACAAGGTGCGCGGCCGCTTTGAACGCGACGCCGACGGTCGACTCATCGCCGATTCGGACGGCATCCCGTTTCGGCTCTGGCGCCCGCCCCTGGACCCGGCCCTGAACGAAGGCCGCGACCCCTGGCCCGGGATCCGTAACCCGGACGATATCTGGAAGGAAATCCTCAAGGCCGCGGAACTGCCCGGCACCACCTCCGCGCCCAAGCTGCAACCGATCGCCGCCCGGCTCGTCATGCTGCAGAGCGGGATGCGGGCGCCCATGGGGATCAAGGTGAAGGGCCCGACCTTGCAGGCGATTGAAAAGGTGGGGTTCGAACTGGAACAATACCTCAAACAGGTCCCCTCCATCGAACCGGCCACGGTGATCGCCGACCGGATCGTCGGCAAACCCTACCTCGAGGTTGAAATCGACCGCCAGGCCATCGCCCGCTACGGGATTCAGATTCAGAAGATGCAGGAAGTGATCGAAGTGGCGATCGGCGGCAAGCAGATCACCACCACCGTCGAAGGGCGCGAACGCTATCCGGTGCGCGTGCGCTATCTGCGCGAACTGAGGGATTCCATGGAAGCGCTCGAAAAAATCCTGATCCCGGCCGCGGACGGCTCCCAGATCCCCCTGATCCAACTCGCCGATATCCGCTACGTGCGCGGGCCCCAGGCGATCAAGAGCGAAGACACATTCCTGGTGGGCTACGTGATCTTTGATAAGAAACCCGGGTTCGCCGAAGTGGATGTGGTGGAACAGGCCCAGGCGTTCCTGAACCAGAAACGCGACAGCGGCGAATGGCAACTCCCGGCCGGGGTGAGCACCACCTTCGCCGGCAACTACGAAAACCAGATCCGGGCGCAAAAGAAGCTGGCCGTGGTGCTGCCGCTGGCGCTCTTCATCATCTTCATGATCCTTTATCTCCAGTTCCGTGCCGCCACCACCACCCTGTTCGTCTTTTCCGGGATTCTGGTGGCCTGGGCCGGGGGCTTCATCATGATCTGGTGTTACGGCCAGCCCTGGTTCTTTAATTTCCAGGTGTTCGGCACCTCCATGCGGGACCTCTTCCAGATGCACCCGGTCAATCTCAGCGTCGCCATCTGGGTGGGATTCCTGGCCCTGTTCGGGATCGCCTCGGACGACGGCGTGCTGATTGCGACCTTCATCGACGAAAGCTTCGCCAATCGCCGGCCGACCAGCCTCGACGAAATCCGCCAGGCCACCCTGGTCGGGGCCCGGCGCCGGATCCGCGCGGCCCTGATGACTTCGGCCACCACCATCCTGGCCCTGATCCCGGTACTCACCTCCACCGGGCGCGGCGCCGACATCATGGTGCCCATGGCGATTCCCTCCTTCGGCGGGATGCTGCTCGCCCTGGTGACCGTGTTCGTGGTGCCGGTCCTGTACTGCGCCCGGGAAGAACTGAAATTCAAGTTCAGGCGCAAACCGGAGTCGGCGTGAAAACCCATTTCCTAACCGAGCCGGGCCAAAAAGCTTGCCGGCCGCGACCCCTGTTACCGCCGGCCGGGGTGCCCCGGCCGGCGGTCGCTATCCCTGGCTTTGAATCCCGACACGCGGCAGGGTTTCACCCACCAGCCGGTCCAGTTCCGCCAACCGCTCGGCCCGGTCGGTGAGCGCCCGTTCCAGGGATAATTCGAATTCCAGCAAGGTCCGCTGGGCATCGATCACCGCCAGGAAGCTCCCGATTCCGGCCTCGAAGCCCTGGAGACTCACCTCCAGCGATTGGCGGGCCTTCGGCAGCAGACCGTCCCGATAGAGATCGATCTTACGCTCGGCGTCTCGGTACCCATAAAGCGCCATCTTCCCATCGGCGATCAGAGTGTTGCGCCGTTCCGTCAGGGCCTGCGCCGCCGCCGCATGGCGGGCTTCGGACTCGCGCGCCCCTGCCCGGTATTTGCCGAGCCAGATCGGTACGTTGATGGAAAAGGATGCGGCCACCGGGTCCTTGCCGCTATCCGCCGGCGATCCCATTTCGGCAGGTCCCGTGTCGACGGCTTCCAGCCCGAGGGTCAGGTCCGGATAATATTCCTTGGCGGCCAATTCAATGGCCTTCTTTTCCTTTTCCACGGCAAAAGCCAGGGCCTTCAATTCCGGACTGCTCCGCACCAGAAGATCGATCACCTGAACATCGTCAAGCGCCATTTGCACCGCCGGAACGCTCTTGGGCCAGGCCACCGGAGCATCGGCCGGGCGACTCAACGCAGCGTTCAGCATGCTCGCGGTCGGCGCCTGCAGATCATCGAGGGTCCGCAACCGGTCCTCCAGTTTGCCCAGTTCCACCTGCACCCGCACCACATCGGAATAGGGGCCGAGGGCCGCCGCATATTGAGTCCGTCCCACCGTTTCCAGAAACTTCAACAACTCCAGATTTTCCCGGGTGATGACGATGGATCGCCCCAGAAAGTAATATTCGAAATAGGTCTTCTTCACCTGGAAAAACAGCTTTTCCCTGGCCGCCTCGTAACGGGCCCGTTCCACGTTGGCTTGTTGCGCGGCCACATCTCCCCGCAGGCTCAATTTCGACAGCCAGGGGAAGGTTTGGGCCAGGGCGAATTTCTGCCGTTGCGGGCCGACCCGGGTTTCCACCTCTTCGATAAAATAGGCGTAGGTGAATCGCGGGTCCGGCAGCGTCTGGACTTGTGGGATTTTGAACAGCGCCGCCTTCCAGTTTTCGAAGGCGGCTTTGAGCCCGGCATTGTTGAGCGCCGCATACCGGAGAAAATCCTCCAGGGTCGCCGACTCGCCCAGTTCGGGCAATTCTTCGGGTCCCGGATCGGGCTTCAGCACCTCTTCGGTCAACCGATACAGTTCCACTCCCGCGGCCTCGGGCACCACGGTGCCGGAATCGGTGGCACAGGCCATGAGCCCGACGCTGCCCCAAAGCACCACCAGTCCCGACAGAAGTCCCCGAAGATTTCCCCAACTCCCGGCAGCCATCGGACGCCTCCTTTGCTTTCCATTCACGATTGCCATGGTATCGGGAGGATTATCGCACGAAGACCCGCTTAGTTTGTATTGGAAATTGCCGTGGCATTCGAATCGGTCACCCGAGTATCGCCCAAGCCGGTTTGACCGACGAGGTGGAACCGCGGGTACAGGACGGAGCGCTAGTGATCGAGTCTGGTTCCACCCCGAGAACCGGCGCGGACTTAAGCTGCCGTGGTCATTTTGTTCCATTACACCACCATGGAAACGGCGGTCCCGTACCACAGCCTGGATCCGGATCAGGCCGAAAGTGCCGGGGAGGGATTCGATCCCGGCCTTGACTTTCGCGGGTATTTTCAATATATTCCTATTCGACGATATATGGGGACGGTTGTCGATTGCGATAATCGCTTCCGCACAGCCATACCGCCAGGAGATAGGGGATGCTGGATCCGGCGGAGGCATGGACCAGCGGCGATAAATTCTGGTTCGAGGCCGGTATTCGAAGATGCAGAGTGATCACACCATTCTTAAGATCAACGGTCGCGAGGTCGGGATCACCGGGCTCGGCGCCCTGTTCGAGGAACAGGGTGCGGAGCTTTTGGCGCTGCCGGAGGACCAGGCGAAGGACCGGATCCTGGCGGCCATGGCGGCCACCAACTACATCGCTCCGGCGGCGCGAACGCACTATCGGGAAGCTTTATGGAGGGAATTTTGCCGCATCGGCGGTCGAGCGGTAGCGGCACCACCGGAAGCCGATCGTTCGGGGCTCCAGATCCAGGTGGTGGGCCCCGGCTGTGCTCAATGCGATCGCCTGGAACAGAGCCTCTATCAGGTGCTGGCGGAACTCGAGATCGCCGCCGCGGTGGATCACGTGCGCGGGATCCATGAAATCGCCGCGCTCGGCATCATGGGGACTCCAGGTCTCATCATCAACGGCAAGGTATTGGCGGTGGGCAAGGTGCCGCCGCCGGCACAGCTGAAACAATGGATTGTGGCGGCGACGTCCGGCGACTGATCGGGAGGTTCTCGATCGGTCGGTGGGCCGTTAACGAGGCTCCGCGGGGAGATCATTTCAGGGAGGACAGGCAATGGAAATCAAGGTGTTGGGTCCGGGTTGCAAGAAGTGTCAGGAAACCGAACGAGTGGTGAAGGAAGCGCTGGCGGAAACGGGAGTCCAGGCCGACCTGGTGCATGTGACCGATACCATGGAAATCGCCGCGCACGGGGTGTTTGGAACGCCGGCCGTGGTGGTGGACGGCAAGGTAAAATCAGTCGGCAAGATCCCCAGCAAGGCTGATGTGATTTCCTGGATCAAGTGACTGGATCAAACTGGATCAAACTGGATCAAGTGATTTGAGATGACGTTATACTTGGTTAGCTTGGGAAATTACGTTTTGTGTTCCCGCAGAGGCGCTGAGAGCGCGGAGAAGAGCCCTGAAATCAACCTCCGCGTCTCTGCGTCTCCGCGCGGAAATGAAACTTTTAGGCCTTCACAAGTATAACATAAGGAGTAAGACCGTGGCGGAAAGTTGTTGTACAACCGGTGGTCAGGTGATGATTCTGGCCTGTTCCGGCGGTTCCAATGTGGGTCAATTGTCCAATCAGGCGGCCATCGAACTCACTCAAGAGGGGTTCGGCAAGATGTTTTGTCTGTGCGGCATCGGCGGTGAGTTGAGTGGCTTCGTGCAGTCGGCCAAGGACACGCCGGCCATGGTGGCCATCGATGGGTGCGCCGTTGGTTGTGCCAAGGCCATTTTGGAAAAGGCCGGGGTGCCGCAGCGGGCATATCTGGTCCTGACCGATCTGGGCATTGAAAAAAACAAGGATTTTGCTTTGCAGCGGGATCAAGTCGATCAGGTGAAGGCGGCCGTGAAGCAGGCCTGCGCAACCCTCCCCCGGGATGCCGCGGGTGCTTCCGGTTGCCGCGGTTAACCAACCAGGGGACGAGGCCCGGCCTCGCCCCCCACAAGCGCCGGCAAGGAGGTGTCCCATGTTGCTCCAAGGATACCGGAAAGACATTTTTCGGCCGGAATGCAACCCCAGTTTCCAATCGCTGCACTGCATCGCGCATCTGGATCAGGACGTCGGAGAAGTCATTCCCTATCTCAATACGGTCCTGGGGGGCCATCAATTCACCCGGGAACCCCCATCGGTCACCTTTAAGGCCCATGGCAAGCTGATCACCGTGCATCCTCGGGAAATCGCCATCAACGCCCTGCGCGATGAGCAGGAAGCGGACAAGATCCTGCACTGGCTGCAAGGGGAAATCAACGAAACCTGGGACAAGCGCGCCGAGATCCAACCGAAGTTCGAAGGTCTCAAGAAGCCGCAACTATTCGAAATCCTGAAACGCCTGCCGAAAACCAACTGCCACGAATGCGGTCTGGCCACCTGTATGGTGTTCGCCGCCCAGGTTGCGGAAGGGGCCAAGGGACCGGAAGACTGCCCGCCCTTGAGTGAAGCCGGGCGCAAGAAGCTGGCTGCGTACCTGGCCCCGTTCGATCTCGATGCCGCCTGATGGGCAATAATGAAGGATGCATAACATGCAAGTGTTCACGGCAGTGGTGGAGAAATGCCCTGATACAGGTTTGTATGTTGGATATGTACCTGGTTTTCCAGGTGCTCATACTCAAGGAAAAATGCTGGATGAACTCAACAATAATTTAAGAGAGGTCATCGAAATGCTCCTTGAAGATGGGTTCCCGAAGCTGGAAGCAGAATTCGTTGGTACTCAGACCGGTACGGATATTTCCCCTATTCTGTTGCGACAAATTTGTAAGGATATAGGGTTAACGGGTGACGAGTTTATCCATAAACGATAAGTTTTGCCCAACCTTTTGCTTCACCGGATTCGGGCCCAAAAGCGGTCCTCACTGGTGAACCATTCGATGGGTGCCCGGTTCAAGGTGCTGGCAGTGAAGCGAAAAATCCTGTTTTTGTGTACCGGCAATTCATGCCGTTCCCAGATGGCGGAAGCCTGGACCAGGGAACTCAAGGGCGATCAATTGGAAGCCTTTTCCGCCGGGGTCGAACCGCAGGGCGTTGATCCGCGGGCCGTTCGGGCGATGGCCGAAATCGGGGTGGACCTTGGCGGCGCTCGCTCCAAATCGGTGGATGAATTCCCGCGGGTGGAAATGGATTATGTGGTGACGCTCTGCAGCCATGCCCAGGAAAGCTGCCCGTTCTTCCCGGCGCGAACCAGGCTCCGGCACGTGCCCTTCGATGATCCGCCGCGGTTGGCGGCGGAGGCCCGGAGCGAAGATGAGGCGATGGCTCATTACCGCCGGGTGCGCGATGAAATCCGGCGGTTTGTGGAAGGCCTACCGGGTAGTCTCGAGCAGGAAACCTGACCGCGATGACTCGCTCGTAGTGCGTCCCGTCAGGGCGTCTTGTTCGCAGTGCTCCCCAGCAGGGCGTCTTGTTCGTAGTGCGTCCCGTCAGGGCGTCTTGGTTTCAGGCACCTCGGTGAGTTGTTACGACGGCGGGTTCGGAAACGCCGCAACGCCTTACGGCGCCACTACCAACGCGCTGCGCAGGGCCTGATCGGCGCTGATGGCGTCGCGATGCCATGACTGAACCGGAGGGCGACGCCTGGCAAACAGGGCAAAAATCTTGAGCCCCGCCCTGAGTGTTGCTAGACTGGAGCTGAAACCCAAATACGGAGAACAACCGGGTTCGAGTTGCGGGCCCGGGGGGCGGCATGAACCGGGAAATATTCTTGCACGTTGGTCTCAAGGGTCTGCGGCAGTCAGGGATGCTGCTCTTGCTGGCGGTGGTTGTGGCCTTGATCGGCAACCAGGTGCGACCCCAGGGACTCGCTCTGGTCGATGAGGAGTGGTCGCTGGAGGCGCACATCAAAGCCCCCGACGGCAGCGGCATGACCGTCACCCTGGATGAAGCAAAAGAGTTTTTCTTCTCGGGATCGGCCGTTTTCATCGATGCCCGTTCGGAGGACCTGTATCGGTTCGGGCATATCCTCGGTGCCCGCGGCGTTCCCTGGGAACAAGTCGAGAGCACTATCGATGAGGCGACCGGTGATCTGGCTCCCGATACGCTGCTCATCACCTATTGCGATGGTGAAGGCTGTGGGCTCAGCTGGGAACTGGCACTGGAACTGATCAATCGTGGCTTTATGAATGTGCGGGTGCTGGTGAACGGCTGGAGTCTGTGGAAAGAAGCCGACTTGCCGGTGGAAGCGGGCCCTCCCGTACCCGGCTCGTGATCATTCGCGCCGGTGCTTGATTGAGCCTACCGGCCGGCGGGCGATCGGTGCCCACACCGAATGGGCTGTGGCCTCTCGCTGCGTTCGAACGTGCGCACGGATGTTGCTGAAACGAACCGTTTCCTCGCTGGTTAAAATCTGCTGCGAAGGGCAGGGCGCCGACGCTTGCCGGCGCCTTCCCACCGAGGTCGAACCTGATGAACCAGGAAGTTCCCAATCCCTATTGCCCAACCCACAACGAATCGGCCGCCGAGGCGCAAGCTCCGGCGCCGATCGCCCACGCTCATCACCCATCCAGCCATCACCATGCGGATCCGGAAGATCAGAGCGGCTCGCGGTTGCTTTTTACCATTACCCTCAATCTGCTGATCCCGGCGGCCCAGGTGGCAGGTGGGCTCTATGCCCACAGCGTCGCCCTCATTTCCGACGCCGCCCACAATTTCAGCGATTTTTCCGCTCTGGTCATCGCTTATATCGCCTATCGGATCGGCCGCAAAGGCGCTTCGGTCCGCAACACTTTCGGCTACCGGCGGGCGGAAATCCTGGCGGCGCTCCTCAACGTGGTGCTCCTGGTGGGAGCGGTGCTGTTCATCGTCTATCATGCCGTCCACCGGTTCCAGCACCCGCAACCGGTGTCCGGG
>Ga0100377_1004914_pt1 | contig 10149 bp, 7 predicted proteins | sample CryGeymeta201501_FD_83664 | JGI IMG/M metagenome (GOLD analysis project Ga0100377, IMG submission 83664) | Groundwater microbial communities from Crystal Geyser aquifers in Utah, USA - Crystal Geyser metaG 2015-01 | ecosystem: Environmental > Aquatic > Deep subsurface > Groundwater | place: USA... | reverse complement strand
CAGAGGCGTGATGGCAGCGTCGGTCTGCTTCGACGATGCTGGGCATCGCCTGCATCGACCTCCTTGCCCTCCCACCTCTGACTTCGCCCAAATGCGCATTTTGTTCCCGGACGACGCCTTAGCGTTTGCTGGCCAGTTTTTCGGAAAGAAATCTGGCCGTGTCAGAGTTGCGTGGTGAGTGTACTTGACCCGGCCGCGCAAGATCGCGATCTTCGGCCTCCGATTCTTTTGCTGGCCGTACAGCGCTAGGCATCTCAAGTCCAAGTGGCCAGCCGCTAAGCGAGAACACTTGTTTCTGTAAACTATCGCCAATTGCCGAGCGGAGGACCTGTTTCGCACTACTGAGTGCGGCGAAAGGGGTCGCGGGAAGCCTGGCGATCAGATCCAAAATCGTGGCGTGAAGCCCCGAAGTCGATTTCCAACGAGGTTTCCAATGCTCCAGTCCGTCTCTCGAGTCTCTGTTCTCCTCATCGTCGTGGCTGGGCTCTGTACGGCTGCCTGGGCGTTCGCCGACGACGAGAAGGCGGTCGATGACGAGAAGAAGTTCGAGTTGATCTACACTGGCGAGATGATCGACCAAGAGGGCCAACCGGTCTCCGGGATCTTCCCCCTCGTGTTCAAGATCTTCGACAGTGAGAAGGGAAAGACCTCCGAGTGGACCGAGACCCAATTTGTCTCGATCGTGGCGGGGCAATATACGGTGTCGTTGGGGCGCGTCTCACCGCTGCCCGAGCGGGCTGCGAGCGAGAAGGTCTTCCTCGGGGTGCAGCTGGATGGGGGCGAGCTGGTTCGGCAGCCCTTGAGCGCGACCCCTATGACAACGGCTTCGCAGCATGTGAGCAGTCCTAGCGTCGGCGGCGTCGGCGAGGTCGAGTTTGCAGCCCATGCCGGTGATGCAGACACTTTGGGCGGCCTCGGGCCGGAGAGCTTCGCTCCGGCGGACACCGCGGCCCAGCTGGAAGCCCACGTGAATAACACCAAGCTCCACGGGGGTGGCACCGCCGCTGCGGCTCCGGCTGTCGCTGGCGGAGCGGCGCTCGGCGGGCGGACCTGGAAGAGCGGCTACGCTGGCGGCTCCGGTGGAAAGCCCTTCAACCTGACCTGCCCCGAGGGCTATGTGCTGACCGGCATCGAGGGCCGCTCCGGAGCCGTCATGGACTCGATCCGGGCGGTCTGTACTCAGCTCGAGTAGAGAGGCCGAGCGGTTCTGCGCTCGGGGCTACGAGTGGCTGGCTTCTAGGGCCTCCTCGGCGGCGTCCATTGCGGTGAGCATCTTCTTGACGAAATCCGGCATGTTACTGGTCAGCCCCTGCATCTGTGCGGCGAGGTAGCTGTGCTTCATGAGGATCCGCGTCACCTTGACCATGAACTCGCGCTTTGCCGGTGTCAGCTCGTCTAGACGGCTCAGTTTGTCGGCGTAGAACTGGTGGCTGGCGACGCCAAGCATCTTCGTGACTTCGTCGACGGTCATGGCGTCGGGTTTGAGCACGGCTTCGACCAAGTTGTAGCGGCTGAAGTCGGTCACCTCGATGTGGTCTTTGAGCTGGTCGTAGAGCTGCGAGTAGGGCCAAGGCGTGATGGCGAGGAAGAAGGCGAGGTCTGGCCCGTAGTGTTTGGCCAGCTCGATGGTCTGGCGCATGCGTTCCGGAGTCTCGTCGGGCATTCCGAGCACAAACGAGGTCTCGGAGACGATGCCGTGCTGGTTGATCAACTCGATGGCGCGCTTGGACTGTTCGACCGTGATCTTTTTCTTGAAGGTGTCGAGAGTGGACTGGATGGTCGACTCGACGCCCACGTAGATGTGGCTGATCCCTGCCTTCGCGTACTTGTGGAGGATGGCCTCGTCTCTGAGGATGTCGTCGACGCGGGTCTCCATGAGGAGCTCGACGCCGACTTGACGCTCGATGAGGAGGTCGAGGATGCGCTCCCAGCGCACTGGATCCGTGGTTGGTGTCTCGTCGGAGAGCATGGCGACGGTGACCCCGAACTCAGTGGCGAGGGTTTGCAGCTCGGCGACGAAGTTCTCGGGGCTTCGCCCGCGCCAGGTCTTGCGCCAGAAGAGCTGTTGGGAGCAGAACGAGCACTCCTGCATGCAGCCACGGGATGAGCTGACCACGGCCAGCGTCGAGCCAGGCCGGGGTCGATAGGTGTAGGTCGGCCAGTCGATGAGGTCCCAAGCCATGGGGAGTTCGTCGAGGTCCTGCGTGAGGCCGCGCGGTGGGGTCGAAGTGGGGACGCCATTCTCGCGGTAGGCGATTCCGGCGACGCTGGAGAGCGCTCCGCCAGAGCCCAAGACATCGGCCAGGTCGCCGATGGTGAAGTCGCCCTCGCCTCTGGCCACCAGATCGAGCTCCGGGTTCTCGTTCAACATCTGGCGCCACATATAGGTCCCGTGCTGATTCCCGATAATCGTGACGATGTTCGGATTGACCTCTTTGGCGCTGCGACAGACGCCGAGGCAGTCGTTGACTGACGCCGTGATGGCGGTCAGCGCGACCATGTCGGGCGCCTGCTCGACGAGCTCCTGTTTGATGCGGGCGTGGTCGTGGAAGTATGACATGGCGTCGTAGATCACCGGCTCGTGGCCGTGCTTGCGGAGCATGCCAGCCAGGTAGACCAAGGCGACGGGCATCCACACCCCCGCCGATTCGACGACGCCGGAATGGTAGGGGGGAGTGATGAGGAGAACCTTCAGTTTCTTTGACGCGATCATCGAGGCCTCGAGTTTCCAAGCGCACGATACAGAGCAAGAAAAATCAGCCAGGCCTTGTGCTGTCAACGAAAATCAAACAATTCCGTACTCACTGGAAGTACGCAGAGTGCAACGAAGGGATGGCGAAGGGCAGCAGAAAGATGGTCAGGACAGCAATGGCGAAGCAGGTCAGGGCTAGCCAAGCCGAGGTGGTCCCTCGAATCTTGAAGAAATACCTAAGATGTAGGTAGCTTCCGTAGCCTAGCCAAGTGATGAGCGACCAGGTTTCGATGGGGTCCCATCCCCAGTAACGTCCCCAAGACTCGTTGGCCCAGATGGCACCTGCGCCAATCGTGATGGTCCAGAAAATGAACCCAAACCCGATGAAGCGTGCCGTGAACGCCTCTAGGGCTTCTGGGGCGGGCAAGCTCCGCATCCAAGCGCTCTGCTTCTCGGGTTCCTTGTTCTTCTTCAGGAGGACGACCGAGGTCGCAACGGACATCAGGTAGGAGCCCGCTGCGAGTTTGTTGAACAGGATGTGGAAAGTGAGCCAGACCGAGCGGAGGGTTGGCGGCAGCTCTCTGAGATCTGGGTTGGTGAACAGCGCCAGCGCCACCATCAAGATCATGGCGGGTACGATGATGAGGGAGGCAAACGCCCAGCGTGGGCGTCGCCAGACGAAGAAGAGCAAGAGGAGCCCCGCGATCCAGGCGTTGGACGAGAGGACCTCGTACTTGAGCATGTAAGGACCGTGCCCTGCGGCGATCCAGCGAATGACCAGGGCGACGGCGTGCACGAGCAGGCCGATGAAGAGGGCGAGCTGGGCGAACCGGACTCGTTTCGGGTGCTCGAAGACGATCGCATGGGCGAAGATGGCGAGCGCGACGATGTAGCACGCGACAGCCCCCCAGTGGAGCATGCCCGCGATCGCGAAGCGGCGCACTCGGCCTCCTTTTCGACGGGTTTGACCTGCCCGTGCATGACCGAGAGCGGGGCTTGCAGAGGCGCGACCTCTCGGCCCACGTTGGGGGGCGCGAGGAACTCGATGTGGTCGACCTTCCAGATGCCGTCGAATTGTTTGAGGGTATAAGCCATCGCGTAGGTGTCGACGCTGCCTTCGCCGACTTGCTCCCCACTCCCGATCTTCCTATCGGCGTAGGACCATCGCTCCTGTGTGTTCACGACGAACCCGGCGTCGACGGCCTCGACGGAGGAGACGGTGAAGGTCTCGAGGCGCGAGTCGAGGGTCGTCCCCATGTCGAGCTTGACGCCGATGAGCCCTGTGAGCTTCGTGGCCTCATCGGGTCCAGCGACGGGCTCTACCAAGCGAGCGTCGCCGGTGCGAAAGGCCTCGATGGTGGTCTGGTTGTAGGCCTCTACGAGCGCGATGGCTTCATTCTCTCCGAAGCTCTTTTCAGTGACCTCGACCTTGTTGCATCCGACGAACAAGAAGGCGAGGAGCACTGCGCTCGACGTCCAGTTTCGGTGCCAGCACCGCTCCTTCGTGTGGTTCGTGCGGTGCGACTCCCAAGGTCCCCATGACTTGCTGTTGTCCGTCATCTGTCCTGCGTCCCTCTGTGTGTTCCTCTAGGAAGCACTGGAATCAATCTTCGGCTGGTGGCGTCGAGGTTTGCGCCATTGCACCGAGGGGACCGACGTGGCCCTCGCTCTCGACGAACGCCTCGAAGCGTTCTTTGAAGAGCGGGACAAAGCGCTTTGGACGCATCGCGACCAAGACCAGCTCTCGCCCGTCTTCCCCTGCGCTGACCTTGAGGTAGGTGTCGACCTGGACCACGGCGAAAAGCAGCAGGGCGCCGAGGGTAATCAACCCAAACCCCGTGTAGGCCAACCACAGAGCCACATCTCGGCTGGCGTTGAAGCGCGCCCACTTGCGGATATCCAGCAGCGCGATTCGGCCCCCTGTGGGAAGCTCTGCGCTTTGTCCTGGGGCAAGGCTGCCGACAAAGGCCAAACCGCCGTCCTTGAGCAGGCGAACCTGCAGCGCGCCAAACGACGGCCCCTGGCCACGCAGCCTGAGCTCCATCCCATGCACGAAAGTGAGTCCGACGAAGTCTTTGCCTTCTAGGCTCATTGGGACTCCGATGTTCTCGGTGACACCTCCGACCTCGACGGCGACGATGGCTGCCGGACCGTAGGTTTGCGAGAGGTAGAGCTGCCGGGAGCCGAAGACCAGGGGCTCGTTGATAGCGACACGCGCAAAGATGCCCTCTCCGACCCGAACGCGGCCAGAGATGTTTCTCAGCCGCCCGGATTCGTAGAAGTCGAGGTCGAGCTCCTCGAAGGTGATGGGGTCCGCGAACGAGAACTCACCGGCGAAGGGACCGTTCCATTGCGCACCATAGGCGGTTGGGGAGGTCGGCAGCGTCTCCCCTTCGATCAAGTCGACCACGGCGTCTTGTCCCCAGAGCATGCGGATGACACCGGCGAGCACGACGGTGAGCAGGCCGAGGTGCAACATGGGCAGACCCCATACGGCGATTCGGCCACGTCGCTCGAGCGTCTCGACGGGCGCCGTGTCGCTGCGGGCTGGGCGCTCGAATTCGAGACGGTAGGGAGCCCGCGCGAAGTGCGACGGCCGGGGGCGACGGAGCCAGATTTTCAGCGCTTTGCGGAACTGGTCGTTCAGGACCACGGCCAGCGAAGCGCAGCTTAGGGTCAGAATGAACAAGAACCAGGTGCTCCACAGGACCCGGTCGAACTGAATGGCCTGCAGAATCGGAGTCAGCGAGGGAAACGCCGTCTCGAACGCAGCGGTCTCTGTTGCCGGCCCTGTGGCTTGCGGAACCAAGGTGAGGATTGCCCCAGCAATGGCGATAGCGCCAACCTCGACGAGGATCAGCTTACGCGAGCGCAGAGTCTTGAGCACGACACGCTGGAGCCGTCTGAGAGCGCTGTCCTTCTTTCTACCCAACGTTTCCTCGACTCGATGGGGTCGCTGGCAGGGTGCCTGTCACAGTCCAAGGCCCACTATCATTGGCGACGCAACCTTACCAGTGGAACACTGGGGTGACTCGAGGAAGGTTGCCTTCCGATTCCATCGCCGCCAGACTGTGCGCCGACACTCTCGCGTTTGAGCGTGACGCCTACAGGTGATGCAATGGCCAAATATTTCCAGCCAGAAAATGCTCTGATCGATGGCACGATCGTCGAGTGGCCTTTGCTCCTGGTCGAGCACGGGCGGTTCACCGCCGTCCACCGCGATCTGCGTTCCATTCCTCCCATCGACGACGACTCCCCTGCGGTCATCCGTTTGGAAGGGATGTTCATGGTTCCCGGCCTCGTCAACAGCCAAACACACTCGTTCCACGTGCTGCTGCGGGGGTTCATCGACGATCTCTCGTTCTATCAGTGGCGAGAGCGTGGCATCTATCGCTTGGCCTTGGACCTCTCGCCGCAAGACGTTTTCGCGGGTTCTCGTCAGGCTTTTAGCGAGATGCTGCTCAACGGCATCACGACCGTGGTCGACTTCTTTTACATGAACTACAAGGGCAACGACTTTGCCCGCGCCATCATCGACGCCGCTCAGGAGGTTGGCATCCGCCTGGTCTTGGCGCGCGGAATGTTCGACTGGCAGGGCGGCCCCGACGCCTTCAGAGAGCCCGTCGCGTTGGCGGTTCGCAACACCTCCGAGCTGGTTGCCTCCTACGAGGACAACCCAACCGTCGTCGTGTTGCCAGCTCCCCACTCGATGCACGCGGCGAGCGTGGAGATGCTGGAAGCCGCCTGGCAATTGGCGATCGAGAACCGCTCGCGGATGTACCTGCACGTCGCCGCCGGCCAGGGTGAGCGCGATGAGTGTATTCAGGAGCACGGCCGCCCCCCAGTGGCTTTTCTGCACCAGCTGGGAATCATCGGCCCACGGCTCACTGCGGTCCACGCCAACGCCATCGACGCCAGCGAGATCGCGCTCTTGGCGGACTCGGGCGTGTGTGTCGTGCACACGCCCGCGAGCAGCCTCGCCGTCGGCGGTGGCTTCTTCAAGTTGCGAGAGCTGCTCGACGCCTCGGTTCCCGTGGCGTTGGGGACCGACAGCCCAGCCTCGAACAACCGCCTGAGCATGTTCGACGAGCTGAGGCTCGCCTCGCTGCTGCAAAAGTCTCGTCTGTCGCGCGGCGACGCCATTACGGCCGAGGAGTGCTGGCCGCTTGCGACTCGAGGAGGAGCGACCGCGACGGGGACGTCGGTCGGTCGAATCGCCGTGGGCTATCACGCCGATTTTATGCTGTTGGATTTGAACCACCCGGCGCTGCATCCGCCGCAGCGATTGCTCCACCATCTCGTCTATTCGGACCCGACTCAGGCCATCAGGACGGTCTATGTCGAGGGCGTCGCCGTCGTCGAGGATCGCGCCCTGACAAGGGTGTCACAGCTCGAAGTGGTGAAGAAGAGCGACGAGGTGACCCGTCGCTGGCGGTGAACCCAAGCTCAAAACAGCACGCGATCGTAAGTCGCAGATGGGTCGAGACGTTGGGAAGCACACCAGCGTCCTTGACTAAGGGCGATTTCGAAAGGACATTTCTCTTGTGTCCGCGTTCACTCATCGCACGTAGGCACGCCAGCGGTCTCGTTTCGAGCCCGCTCGGTGCCGAGTAGCGCGCGAATCTCATATCGAGCGAGGATCCAGACGTGAATCATCCATCCCTGAAGAAACGCATGTCGTGGTTTGGTGTCTGCGCTGTGTTGGTCTTGCTCCTCTCGGCAAACGCCGAGGCGCAGACCCCACCTTGGGATTTCAGTGATGCGGAGAGCGCGCTGGTACAGTGGCCTTTCGAGGTCATCGAGTACTTCGTCGAAGTCGACAACAGCAACATCTTCCAGCACAGCCGCGTGAAAGAGAGCCCGCTGCAGGTGTACGAGGCGATGAAAGAGCTCAAGGCCAATCACTCGACGATCAGCGGCTTGACGGTGTCGGGTATCGGCCAGAATCCAGAGCCGAACTCCTACGTCGTGACCTTCACGAAGGGGAACAACCGCTTTCAGGTCAACATCAAACCCGATGGGTCTGGCGCCGAGATCGTGGTCAGAGCCACCCCGCGGGCGACCGTGAGCGGTTACTTCAAACACGCGATCTACCCCTACCGACTGGGCGGGGACACGTTTGTCGGCTCTCAGCGGTATGATTTCATGGACGAATAGCCCACCAATTCGAGGCCAGTCTGCAAAGTGACGAGACGGCACAGGGCTGGCTCGCCGACGGCTCGAGTGCGCATCACCACGTGATGCCGCGGCCGGCACGGGGCTTGCACCTGACCCGAGACGACTCGAGACGATGGCGGCGTCACGCTGGGATCGTCTTTGAGCGATTGTCGACGCCGTTTGGGCGTAGCGTCTGTCCTGGGCAATGGGTGTGAGTTGCGTCACCCGTTGCGCAGTGTGAATCAGAGGCCCCACCCTGCGGACGAACCCTCCACCGGAGCAAGCGGACTCCAGACCGAAACGAGGCCAAGATGAGAACCACTGAACTGAAGAAAACGACGATGGTTGTTCTCGTTGCGGGAGTCTTCCTCTTGGTGCCGCTGGTGGTCAATGCCGGTCCGAAGATCGTCTCGCGCAAGGCCACCGAGCCCGCTCCCGTCGAAGAGGTCTCAAAGGAAGAGCCAGCGGCGCCTGCGCCCACGACCGCTCAGGCCGCCGATGCGGACTCCGCCGAGGTCCGCGACGCCTACTGGGCTCGCAAAGAGCGGGACGTGACGGGCTTCGAAGTGGGTTTCCGCGTGGGCTCTTTCACCGCCTCGGACGACTGGATCGACCCAGACGGGACGGCGAACTACGGTGGCTTCGGCTTCAACGTGAAGTGGCGCTTCGATCACAATTGGTCTGTGGACCTTGGGGTGGATGCGGTCTTTCGCTCGGCCGACAACAGGCCGTTTGACGAGACCCGCTCGGTCAGCAACTTCGGCGCCGCCTACTACTTCGGCGAGCCTTCGTGGTGGCAGTCATTCCTGTCGTTTGGCTTCATGAGCTCGGCTGTCGATATCCTCGACGACCGGCACGGTCCTTCGAGCTACGGCTACGACGAGTTCGGTGGATACGTCGGCCTAGGCGTGGACTTCTATCTCGGAGATTGGCGCCTCAACAACGAGCTGCGCTTCGCCGGCTTGGGCAACGACGGCACCTCGGTTCCCGTCGACAGCCCTTACGGTGACCCGATTTCTGATGGTCGTATCGCGTTCCAGTGGATCATGGGGACGAGCTACTCTTTCTGAGCGGACGGTTGAGCTGACCACACACCACGCTGCATATTGCGAGTCCTGGTCAACAGCAGCGTGGCTGGGGGCCGTGGCTCCTGGCGCGCCCTAACGCAGGCAGGCTCAACGGTGCCCACACGACGTGTCCGACCCAAAGAGACTTGGGTGCGATCCAGCCGACTCTCATGGTTCGTGCAACGAGAGAGGCTCTACCTCTATCACGATCTCTTCGGCTATCTGCTCGAGATGTCGCTGGACTTGAAGCTTCTGCTCGACGAGTTCGAGTCTCCACGGTGCCTTGACGAGGTTGGACACGAGCTCGCCCCCGAGGTCTTCGACGAAGTGGTCGACACCTTCATCGAGCACGACTGCCTGCTCCCTGCGGGCGCGGACGAGTGGCGCCGACTCGTCGAGCGGATCCCGTGGAAATCCCCGTGGCGCGTGGCGTTGCACGTGGGGAGTGAAACACACCTCGCAGTGGGTCGCTCGCCGGAGCATCCCCCCCGACATCTGACGCTGACCGGCCTGGCCTCGAGGCTTTGGAAGCTCATCGACGACGAACGGTCGGTCGAGTCCATCATCGACGCCCTCGTCGATGAGAACTCGCCGCCAGGGATGGCGGAGAGTCGTGTAAACCCGAAGGGTTGCGCGCAGGAAGCGCACAACAACCCGGACCGTGAACGCTCGAACATCGAAAGGCAGGTATTGACACTGCTCTCGGAGTGGACCCATTCCGAGCAACAGCTCACACGGATCCACAGTGTGCCACGGAGCTTCTACAAGTCCCTCGCCCCCCCACCCTACCTCGCCAGCAGCATGCCTTTCGCGAGGTTGGGCGAAGTGGCCGCCGAGATGGCCAGCGTGGTGGGAGCGAGCGAGCGAGAGCTGCTCGACTTGGAGGAATACCACCAGACTGGCATCACCAATGCGCTCGAGCAGTTCGAGGACGTCGAGACCACGCTCTCTCATCTCTTTCGAGTACCCCACGTCGCGCTGGGCGGCCTGACGTATGCGCAGCGGGTGGTCGAAGTGTTCTTTGGTATGGGTTGGCTGCGCGAAGGGGCAGAACACACAACCATCGTCGAGGTCGGAGGAGGAGTTGGGATCTTTGCTTCGGGGTTCGTCGAGTCTCTGACAGAGCGCTTGAAGGCCTTCAGCTACACCGTCGTCGACCTGTCCCCAGAGCTGCGCCGTTCCCAAACCCAACGGCTGGCTCGCTTTCCGATGGCCAACGTGCGCGCCGGGGAT
>Ga0100377_1004910_pt1 | contig 10154 bp, 6 predicted proteins | sample CryGeymeta201501_FD_83664 | JGI IMG/M metagenome (GOLD analysis project Ga0100377, IMG submission 83664) | Groundwater microbial communities from Crystal Geyser aquifers in Utah, USA - Crystal Geyser metaG 2015-01 | ecosystem: Environmental > Aquatic > Deep subsurface > Groundwater | place: USA... | reverse complement strand
TTGGAAAGTGCAAATTGCAAATTGAAAAGTGAAAATTGGAAAGTGCAAATTGCAAATTGAAAAGTGAAAATTTTATTTGACATATATTCAAAAAAGTGTATATTCTAATAATTGAATGTAATTATGGAGGGCTTTTACTATGAAAGATCTATTTTCCACGCAGGCTAAGATTTGCCGTATATTTACGCATCCGGATAGATTGAGGATTGTGAAGACGCTTTGTAATGGTGAAAAGAGTGTGCTTGCTATAGCACGAAAATTAAATTTGACTCAGCCGAAACTTTCTCAACATCTTGCTCTCATGAGAAGACTCGGAGTGGTTGCCACAAGACGTGATCATACTACAATCTACTATTCTCTTTCTGACCCGTTGATTTCTAAGGCGTGTAAACTTGTTGGGCAAATTACCGCTCGGATTTCAAAACAAACTAAAAAAACTTTACATGCAGTTATTTTACTTTTGACATTTTCTTTGCTGAATTTGAATTCTGCTAATGCTCAGGAAATTAGAATCCACGAGGTGAAGCAAGGAGAGACTTTATTCTCGATTTCAAAATCGGAACTTGGAAACGGAAATGTTTGGACAGAAATTGCTCGATTCAACGATTTGGAAGCTCCATACAAAATTGTTCAAGGGATGCAGTTGAAGATTCCGGTTGCTGCGATTGCCGGTAAAACTCAACAAGAGGAAAAAACTATATCTGATTCTAAGTTCGATACTGCTACGATGATTGCGATTGAACCGCCGGGTTATACTCACAACGACAGTATTGCCACAAAACCTATTGTGCCTCGAACAGCCGCTTTACCGGTGCCAGAAGAGATCTGGCTCTCAAAAGAAAAGACAGATAATGATCCTGTTCTTTTGAATCTAATCAGTTATGCGATGAATTCATCACCCGCTATTCTTAGAGCTAAAGCTTCTGTGAATGCAGGAAGAGCCGGGATAGATGCAGCTAAATCTTCATACATGCCGACTATCGGATTATCAGAAAGATATATGGTTTCCGATGATCCTCCGTCTGCGTTCATGTCGATTCTTCAGCAGGGCAGACTTACGCCTCAGGTGCAGGCAAGCATGAACAACACTGAAGCAGTTGAAGATTGGGCGACTAGACTTTATGCAAAAGCTCTGCTTTTGGATTTTGGGCAGAGGTCGGGGCAGGTCAGCGCTGCCGTCGCCGAGACCAAACGCCGACAATCGATGCTTTCTGCTATTAAACGCGACGTCGCATTTAATGTTGCTGACGCGTATTACCGCTCTCTCGAGGCTGATGCAGCAGTTCAGCTATGGTCGGAAACAGTCCGACTTTTCGAGACGCACAGAAGTATTGCAAAGGCTCATTATGAAGCCGGAACCGTTTTGCTTTCAGATCTCCTATCTGTTGAAGTCGGTTTGGCTGATGCTCGAGCAAATTATGTTAGAGCAAAGAATGATGCGGCAATTGTCAAACTGGAATTGAAATCTATCATAGGTATTAACTCTGTTTCAGGTCTCGAACCGAAGCGTTTGGGAATTCCGCTGTATCAAAAAAACGAAGAGGAAGTTCTGAATGCCGCGCTAAATTCGCATCCATTAATTGTTGCCGCGCTGAACGCGGAGGAATTTTCTCAGGCAATGGAACGGGTTGCAGTAGGCTCCAGCCTTCCGACTGTTGCAGGAGAAGTTTTTGGCGAGTGGCATGGTGAAGATGAAGGTGTTGGATTCGATAGAAGGTCAGTGACAGCCGCGGTAATCTTGGATGTTCCGATATTCGACGGCTGGCGTGCCCGCGCCAAACGTAAAGAGGCTCGAGCTCAGAGAAATGAAGCTGTAGAAGCAAGGCGGGAAGTTGTCAGTCAGCTGGAACTTGCGGCATTTTCTTTGCATCGCCGCACACTCGAGGCGCTTGAACGTATAGAAATTGCCGATAAAGCGGTGGAAGCGGCGCGTGAGTCGCTTTCAATAATAGAAAACAGATACTCCGCAGGCTTGGCAAAGATCGACGAATTATTACAGGTTGAAAGGAATTTAACAGAATCAAGGTTGAATGCTTTGAGCGCCAGGACTCACGCATGGATTTCAGTTGCAGGTGTTGAACGAGTTGCCGGAAAAGAGGTGGAAAGATGAGCTCAAAAATTTCGCGCCGCAGGCGCGTACTTGAAATTTTAATTTCTGTTTTCGTGCTCCTATCGATCTTTATTTGGGTTGAAGGATTATTGCATAAAAAAGTGGAGCCGGGATTTGTTGAATCAGAAGGAGAAAAAGAATTAAGCGGAAATACTTACAAAATTACCGCCACCGAAATTCCGATTTTAGTTGAAGCTCCAGGAAAGATTACTGCGCATGAAGAAGCAATAATTTCATCGCGAGTTATGGGAGTTATCGAAAAAATAAATGTTAGAGAAGGTGATCGAGTCGAGAAAGGACAATTACTTGCAGTTATATCAGCACCAGAACTCGAGCTCCAAAGCGTGTCTGCGGCAGGAGGATTTCGCTCTGCCGAAGCCGCTTTAGAGCAGGCGAAGAGAGATTTCGAGCGAATGGATTTTCTTTATCAAAGACAAGCCGCTAGTAAAGTTGAATGGGAGCGCGCAAAGACTGCGCTTTCGCAGGCGGAAGCGAATTTAACTTTTGCAAAAGGCGGAGCAGGATCGGCATCTGCGATTGCAAAATACACGAATCTCTTGGCTCCATTTGACGGACTTGTTGCAGAGAGGCTATTGGATCAGGGAACATTGGCATCGCCCGGCATTCCTATTCTTAAAATTGTCGACAACAGAAGTTTTAGAATCGAAGTTACTTTTGATGAAAAGAAAATATCGAAGCTTGACCTTTTCGATTCTGCTCACGTCATAATCGATGCGATAAAATTTGAGACGGATGTATCTATTTCCAGAATTGTGCCGGCTTCGGATCCGCGTTCGCACACTGTAATTGTGCAGACAGATATTCCTCAAATACAGGGAATAACTTCAGGACAATTTGCAAGGCTTGTTTTGAAGGTGGGTTCGCAAATCGGAATAGCAATACCAGAATCTGCGGTGATTGAGTCAGGCGGATTGACATTTGTAAAGGTGGCATCTGAAAACGACAGATCAGTTATCAGATATGTAAGACTCGGACGAAAATTGAAAAATGGAATGGTCGAGGTGCAGGCAGGTTTGGAAGCTGGCGAAGAGGTTTTACTGCAGAGATGACTGAGAAATTCGATAACGATAAAAATATTAATCCGATCGACGGCAAGCCTTTTCCTAAACTTGGCTGGTCTGCCGGAATCGTAAAGATATTCATCGAGTCAAAACTTTCTTTACTTTTGATACTGGGATCGGTTCTCCTAGGAATTATGGCGCTTTTAGGGACGCCTCGAGAAGAGGACCCTCAGATTATTGTTCCGGTTGTTGACATACTTGTGGAGATGCCAGGAGCAACTGCAGACGAAGTTGAGCGGCTTGCGGCGATGTCGCTTGAATCTCTGCTGTCTGAAATTTCGGGCATTGAGCATGTATACTCAATGTCGCATCCAGGCTGGTGTCTTGTCACTGCTCGATTTTATGTTGGAGAAGACAGAGAAAAATCTTTGACCAAGGTTTTTACTCAGATTCAGGCAAACGAGAATCGTGTTCCACATGGCATACGCGGTTGGAGAATTTTTCCAGTCGATATCGATGACGTTCCCATCGTGACAGTTTCATTTTTTTCAAAGGAGCTGAATGATGCGGATCTGAGAAGTGTTGCTCAATCTGTAATCACGGATTTGCGCTCTATAAATAATGTAGGTAGAACTGAAATTTACGGCGGCAGAAAGCGAGAGGTGAAAGCAGTTATTGATCCTGCGCGGCTCGCGTCTTACGGATTGACTCCGCTGGAAGTTATCGGAGCGCTTCAAGGAGCGAATCGAGCCTTGCCTGCCGGTTCAGTGCAAGATTACAATCGCGAAATTCCTGTCCGCGCCGGTCCATTTCTGCGTACAGCAGAGGATATTGCAAAAGTAATTGTAGGAGTTTCTTACACCGAAGATGGATCTGCAAGACCGATTTATGCAGAGCAAGTTTGCAGTATAATCGACGGACCTGAAGAACCTGTTTCATACTCTCGCTTCGGATTTGGCCCTGCGGCCAAGAACGATGAACTCAATGGATATTCGAAAGTGCTTGAGTATCCTTCAGTCACTATTTCTATTGCAAAGAAAAAGGGAGCGAATGCAGTTTGGGTTGCTGAAAAGACAGAAGAGCGGATGAAAGAGCTGAAGGAAAAGATAATCCCAAATAACGTTGAATATCGAATCACTCGTAATTACGGCGAGAGTGCGAATGAGAAAGTTAACGAACTTTCAAAACATCTGGGCATAGCAGTCATAACTGTAGTTGTTCTGCTCGGATTATCATTGGGCTGGCGAGAAGCGTGGATCGTTGCAATTGCGGTTCCAATGACGCTTGCTGTCACTCTCTTTGCTGATTTGGCTTTTGGCTACACGATTAATCGTGTGACGCTTTTTGCTCTGATACTTTCGCTTGGACTTCTCGTTGACGATCCGATTGTAGATGTCGAGAACATTTTTCGCCACTTCAAACTTCGAAGATTTCCGCCTAAGTTTTCTGCTCTCTTTGCAGTTGACGAAATAAGGCCTCCCACGATACTTGCGACTTTTACCGTAATTGTTTCGTTCCTTCCGTTGTTTTTCATAACCGGTATGATGGGACCTTATATGGCGCCTATGGCGTTCAATGTTCCGATTTCAATGTTGATGAGTCTTCTCGCTGCGTTCACTGTTACGCCTTGGGCGGCGTATTATCTCCTGAAGCACGAATATGATATTCCGGCGCCGAAATTTGAATTGACTCAAACCGGAATTTACAAACGCTACAATGCGTTGGTTAGACCTTTGCTCGAGAGCAGAAAGAAAAGCTTTATTTTTTTGTCGGCGATTTTTCTTTTATTTTTAGTTTCAGTTTCTATGGTGCCTCTAGGGCTTGTTCCCGTGAAGATGCTGCCGTTTGCGAACAAGGACGAAATTCTTCTTGTAGTCGATGCTCCGGAAGATTTTACAGTAGAGAAGACTGATGCGGTTCTTGCGGAACTTGCGGCATTGGTCAGGACACTGCCCGAGGCGATTAATTACCAGACTTATTCGGGGCAGTCGTCGCCTATAGATTTCAATGGACTTGTTCGTCAGTATTTTTTGCGCAAGGGCGGAAATGTTGGCGACCTTCGAATAAATCTTTTAAATAAAATTGAGCGGAAAGCATCTTCTCACGAGATTGCATTGCGATTAAGACCTGAGGTTGATCGTATTGCTGAGAAGCATGGTGTGATAGTAAAGGTTGTGGAGACTCCGCCCGGCCCGCCTGTGTTGGCTCAGATTGTTGCGGAAGTGAGAGGATCTGAAGGAGCGAGTTATTCGGATATAATAGATGCTGCGCGTAAAGTTAAATCTATCCTCGCTGAAACTCCGCACTCTGCGGAAGTTGATTGGACTGTAGAATCCGAACATGAACGGATTGAGATTGAAGTTGATCGGGAGAAAGCCGCGTTGGCCGGAGTCACAGTGCAGGACGCAGTATTGACGATGCGGTTCGCTCTAGCCGGAGAGGACGCAGGAGGCTTGCGAGAGAATATTTCGCTTGAACAGATTCCGATACGTTTGCGCTTGCCTCAGGAAATGAGGAGCGAGACTGAACTTCTTGATCTGCGTGTCAGGGGCAATACTGGCGCGCTGGTGCCGCTTTCAGAGATTTCATGCGTGAAGCGTGTGCCTGTCGAGCATGCAATATATCATAAGGATCAAAAAAGAGTCGTATACGTCACTGCAGAGGCATCTGGAATTTCACCCGTAAATATTCTCTTCAATGCAGATGCAAAGATAAAAAAGATTTTGACAGAAGGCTACGAGGTTTTTTGGCGCGGCGAGGGCGAGTGGAAGATTACGACGGATGCATTCAGAGATCTGGGGCTTGCATTCGGAACCGCATGCGTGATGATTTACATTCTGCTCGTAGCTCAGACCGCATCGCTTGCTGTTCCCGTAGTAATTATGCTCGCGATTCCGCTGACGATGATCGGAGTTTTTCCAGGGTTCTGGATATTAAATCTTATCTTCGCGAGTCCTGTAGGTTCGATTCCAAATCCGATATTTTTTACAGCAACGGGAATGATAGGACTCATTGCTTTAGCCGGAATAGTTGTCAGAAATTCGATAATACTGATCGATTTCATTGAGGTTCTGCAGAGGGAAGGCAAGCCTCTGCACGATGCCATAATCGAAGCCGGCGCAACGAGATTGAGACCGATTTTTTTGACTGCGGCGGCGGCGCTGATGGGCGCATGGATAATAGTGCTCGATCCGATATTCTCAGGAATGGCGTGGTCGTTCATCTTTGGAATCGTTGTCTCAACGTCTTTCACTTTAATTTTGGTGCCTGTTGCTTACAATATTTTGAAAACAAGTTTCAAAGAAAAGAAGGAGGAATAGTCAATGACTATTGAAAGATATATTCGTCTGGTTGCCGGATCGCTCGTGATGATCTCAGTTGCGCTGGGATATTTTTATCATCCGGCGTGGTTTTTGTTTACGGCGTTTGTCGGAGCCAATTTGTTTCAGAGCGCTTTTACGGGTTGGTGTCCGCTCATTACGATATTGAAGAAGTGCGGAGTCAAGTCAGATTCGGAATTCGTGATGTTCGTGAGTGCAGAATGAGAAAGCGAGTTTTAATTATCGGAGGAGTTGCAGGCGGAGCATCATGTGCGGCGCGGCTTAGAAGGCTCGATGAAAGTGCGGAGATTGTTGTATTCGAGAAGGGACCGTTTGTCTCTTTTGCAAATTGCGGATTGCCTTATTATGTCGGCAATGCGATTCAGAACGAGAAAAATTTGCTTCAGGCTACGCCTCAATTGTTTAGAAAAAGATTTAATATCGATATCAGAGTCGAACATGAAGTCATTTCTATAGACAGAACGCGATGCGAAATCGAGGTGAAGAATCTAAAGGATGGTGAAGTGCTTCGTGAACGATACGATACTCTAGTACTTTCACCTGGCGCACAGCCGATCGTTCCTAAACTAGATGGAGTTAATTTGCGCGGAATTTTTACTCTGAGGAATATTCCTGATTCAAGAAAGATTCGTGAATGGATTGAGAAGAATAATGTGGCCAGAGCATTGGTCATCGGAGCGGGATTTATCGGAATAGAGATGACCGAAAATCTGCGGGAACGCGGTATGGATGTGACTTTAGTTGAACTCTCGAATCAAGTGCTTCCGCAATTTGATTTGGAGATTGCGGCTTACATGAAGGAACGCTTGGAAGAGAATGGAGTGAAGGCAATACTTGGCGATGCAGTCGAATCTTTCAAGACAGCAGGCGATGGAATTCTCGCGAGGCTTTCGAGCGGGAAGAGTGTTACTGCAGGAATTGTTATTCTTTCAGTTGGAGTCAAGCCTGAAACTGAATTAGCGTCAGCCGCGGGCATTGAGCTGAATGAACGAGGATACATTCGCGTTGACGACAGAATGAAAAGTTCGGATCCGAAAATTTGGGCAGTCGGAGATGCAGTAGAAGTGCGTGACAGTATTTTTGGAATGAAAACGTCTGTGCCGCTGGCAGGGCCGGCAAATAGGCAGGGCAGGATTGCGGCGGATAATATTGCCGGCCGCGATTCGCGATTCCGCGGAGTTCAGGGGACGGCTGTTGTTGGAGCTTTTGGAATGACTCTGGCTCTGACAGGATATACGGAAAAGATGTTAAAAAAAGTTTCTGCGTTGGATTATGAATCTGCATGGATACATCCGTTTGACCATGCGACCTATTATCCTGGTGCAACTCGAATTCACATGAAGATGACATTTGCTAAAGATGGAAAAATTCTTGGAGTTCAAGCGGCAGGGGAGAAAGGAGTAGAAAAGAGAATAGATGTTATATCGGCTTTTATTCAGAAGAACGGAACTATATTCGATCTCGAGGAGGCGGAGCTGTGCTATGCGCCTCAATATGGATCGGCAAAGGATGCGGTGAATATGCTTGGTTTTATTTCTGCAAATTTGTTTAGAGGAGATCATCCAACATTGGATTGGTCGAAACTTGAAGAGTCATTGAAGAACGGCGCGATTTTAATTGATGTTCGTGAACCCGATGAATTTTCTAGAGGAACGATACCTGAGGCAAAGAATATTCCTCTTTCGGTATTGAGAGAAAAAGTTAATGAGCTCCCGAGAGATAAGGAACTTTTGATCTTCTGTCAGGTCGGTCAGCGCGGATATTATGCGACAAAGTTTTTGAATGAGAATGGTTTCAATGCGAAGAACCTATCAGGCGGATATTCCACGTGGTTAAAATTAAAAGGTTAAACATGAAATATAAAAATATTTCAAAAATGCAACTTGCACGGTCCCAGTTAATGAAAAAACACAAACGTTACGATTGCGAATGATGGAATCAGAACCAATCCGGAGTAGAGCATATAGCCGAAGAAAGACGGCATCTTGATTCCAGATTCCTCGCATATTGATTTAACCATGAAGTTTGGAGCATTTCCAATATATGAGTTTGCTCCCATGAATACTGCTCCGCAAGATACAGCCATTAGATAAATTGATTTTTCTGGGTCAAGTGCTAACACATGAAGGTTATCAATGCCCAAATACCCTAATGCAGTTGAAGCAAAAGTCAAATAAGTTGGAGCGTTATCAAGAAACGATGAAAGAATTCCGCTCGCCCAGAAGAATTGATACGGCTGACTGAGACCCAGTTCGCCGCCTCTGGCTTTTAATATTTCGAGTGCCGGCATCATTGCGGCGAAGATTCCTGCGAAGAGATAACCGACTTCTTGCATCGCATTAAACGTAAATTTGTTCGCTATGCGCGGACCGGACGGAGCTAATTTCATGGAACAGAAGATCATTGCAATCATGCCTATCTCTCGCCAGGGAATTCCCCAGCCTGAAATTAATTTTCCATCTACTTCTGCTTCACGCATCATGCCCGGCAAAAATACGGATATCATGATGCCGACGAGATACAGGAAATTGATCTTGCCTGAAATGCCGAGCGGAACATAGTCTGCGATATCTTCCTTGCGAGTTATTTGAGTTTCTTTTTTGAATGAGCGAAGTTCTAAAAACATGAATGTGCTCAAAACTAAAAATAGGCAGAGCAACCATTGAGGCAAAAGTCTTAATGTCCAGAAAAACGGAACCCCGCGGAGAAATCCTAGAAAGAGCGGAGGATCGCCGAGCGGAGTTAGAAGCCCGCCGCAATTAGAAACCACGAATATAAAGAAGACAAATATATGCAGAGTGTGCTTGCGTTCGGAATTAGCTCGTATCAACGGTCTTATCAATATCATTGACGCTCCGGTTGTTCCAACCAGATTTGCGAGAATAGCGCCTACAATCAGAAAAAACAGGTTAGTGATCGGCCGCCCCACAAGATTTCCTGTAAGAAAAATTCCGCCTGAAACTGCGAAGAGCGAAGTCAGCAGAACTATGAATGAAAAGTATTCGGAAGCGGTGTGAAGCACGAGATGATAATCGAGATAACCCATGTATAGAGCCATTGGCACTCCGAATATCGCGGCGACGATTGCTTTGTTTCTGTTCGGTTCCCACCAATGAGGAAAAGCTAAAGGAAGTATTGCAATACAGAGCAATAATCCCACAAATGGGAATACTGTCCACCACCCGAGTTCATTGCCGAGAGATTCCTGATTTTCCTGCGCCAAGACAGCGATATTCCCAACAATAAATATGAGAGAAAGAATAGTGAAGATGCGAAGACAATTTCGTTTAATCATGATTGCTCCTTAAATATTTTTAATAGGAAAACATTATAGTTGAATAGAAAAGTAGTCAAATTATTTGGAAGCACATTTGTTAAAATAAGCGGCTGATCGGATGACGGCGCTGTTCCTACGCGCCTTGAATCCATCAGCTACGCAACATCCTGTTGCGTGTTTAAATATTCAGCCGCTGAAAATAAGCGGCTGATCGGATGACGGCGCTGTTCCTACGCGCCTTGAATCCATCAGTTACGCAACATCCTGTTGCGTGTTTAAATATTCAGCCGCTGAAAATAAGCGGCTGATCGGATTTGAACCAAAATAAGCGGCTGATCGGATTTGAACCGACGACGTCCAGCTTGGGAAGCTAGCATTCTACCACTGAATTACAGCCGCATTAT
>Ga0100377_1004907_pt1 | contig 10159 bp, 10 predicted proteins | sample CryGeymeta201501_FD_83664 | JGI IMG/M metagenome (GOLD analysis project Ga0100377, IMG submission 83664) | Groundwater microbial communities from Crystal Geyser aquifers in Utah, USA - Crystal Geyser metaG 2015-01 | ecosystem: Environmental > Aquatic > Deep subsurface > Groundwater | place: USA... | reverse complement strand
GCGGTTTCGCTTCTGGCGGTTTCGCTTCTGGCGGTTCCGGTTTTGGGTATGGTTTCAGGGCATGAATACACTTGGGGCTCCGTTTGGAGCCCTTTTTTTGCCTGCAATCAGGCCTCGATGCGATGCCGGTCGACGGGTGGTGTCAAGGCTGAGCACTGGCCACCGCTCGGTGCGTCATAGGTTCTCGGACGCAAAGTGCGCCAGGCGCGAGCGTTCACCGCGGCGCAGGGTGATGTGGGCGCTGTGCTGCCAGTGCTTGAAACGATCCACGGCATAAGTCAAACCGGAAGTGGTTTCCGTCAGGTAGGGGGTGTCGATCTGTTCGACATTGCCCAGACAGATCATCTTGGTGCCGGGACCAGCGCGGGTCAGCAGGGTCTTCATTTGTTTGGGCGACAGGTTCTGCGCCTCGTCGATGATTACGTAGCGACCAAGAAACGTTCGACCCCGCATAAAGTTCATGGATCGAATCTTGATGCGCGAAGCGAGTAAATCATTGGTCGCGGCGCGGCCCCAGGAGCCACCGTCCTGGGGTTCTGAAAGCACTTCCAGATTGTCGGTGAAGGCGCCCATCCACGGCGTCATTTTTTCTTCTTCGGTGCCCGGCAGGAAGCCAATGTCCTCGCCTACCGACACCGTGGCCCGGGTCACGATAATCTCGCGATAGCGTTGCTGGTCCATCACTTGCGCCAGCCCTGCGGCCAACGCCAGCAGGGTCTTGCCGGTACCGGCGGTGCCGAGCAGGGTGACGAAATCTATTTCCGGATCCATCAATGCGTTCAGCGCAAAGTTTTGTTCCCGGTTGCGCGCATGCACACCCCAGACCGAGTGATTGCCACCGCTATAGTCTTCGACCACTTGCAACGTGGCAACTTCATTGGCCACCGAAACGACGCGCAGTTCCAGCTCGTCATCGCCCGGCAGATAAAGAAACTGATTGGGTTGCCAGTCCTCGCCTTTGCGCGGTCGAACTTCGTAATTGCTGTGGCCGCGATCTGACCAGGAGCGCAGATTGCGGCTGTGCTTTGCCCAAAAATCGGCGGGCAGCTCGTCGAGGCCGGTGTACAGCAGACTAAAGTCATCCAGCGCACGGTCATTTTCGTAGTCTTCGGCGGTGACACCGAAAATGCTGGCCTTGATCCGTAGGTTGATGTCTTTGGACACCAGCACCACGTTGCGATCCGGGTTTTGCTCGCGCAGTACCAGGATCGAGGCCAGAATTTGATTGTCGGGCATCACCTTCAGCTGCGTGCCTTTGGGCATTTGCGCACTGGTTTGAAACAACAAGCGACCGATTTGGCCGTTTTTGCGCAACTGCAATTCTTTCGGACGCAACAGCTTCAGACCGTGTTCGATGTTGCTGCTGCCGTGGGTCTCAATCAGCTCGTTGATGAAACGGCTGACTTGACGGGCATTGCGGGCGACCTCCGAGGTGCCCTTTTTGCCGGCGTCGAGTTCTTCCAGCACCGTCATCGGCAGGAATACGTCGTGTTCTTCGAATCGATAGATGGCGGTCGGGTCGTGCATCAAGACATTGGTGTCGAGTACGTAAATGCATTTCTTGTCTGCCATCACGACGGATTACCTCGGCTACGCAGTGGTTTAAGGAGAACAACAATGGAATAGACACCGCGCCTTGAGGCCGGCTCGGGGTTGGCCCGGACGGCAGCAGATGAGTCACGCCGGTCTTCTTCAAAACTTCACCGGGTCCATGATGGCGTCCAGGTTCAAGGCGTCGCAGAACTCCAGAAAATCGTCGCGCAACGTAGCGATGTGCGTCTTTGCCGGAATGCCGACATTGATTTGTGCGGTGAACATCTCGGCTCCGGTTTGCATGGCGCGGAAACGACTGCACGAGAGACTGTCGATGAGGATGCCTTGCTGCGAGAAAAACTCTGCCAACTGAAACACAATGCCGGGTTTGTCGGCAGCGACGACTTCGATCGTGTACGGCAACAAATCGGTAGGACCGGGCTTGGCCAGGGTTCGCTGCAAACCGAGCTTGATGCCTTCGTCGCGCTCGAAGCGGCTGGCAGAAGCTTCCAGCTTGGCGACCGCATCCCACGAACCCATGGCCAGCATCGCCAGACTGATATGCGCGCCGAGTGAAACGTGGCGGGCGTCGACCAAGGTGCAACCGCACTCGCTGATGCGTTTGGTGAGCGGCATCAACGGGGATTTGTCAAGCGCGGCGACCGCCGTTACCAGAATGTAGTTTTCGTTTGCAGGCGGTCTTGCCACGAAGCATTGTCCCGATGCGGCCCAAGGTCCGCTGTGCGGGCAGAATACTTGTCGCTGCCAGAGGCCGCAAGTAACATGCGTTGCTCCTTCCAGCGAACCCGTCATGCAACTACACGGCAGCATCTGTGCTCTGGTCACGCCCTTCGATGCAGACGGCGGCATCGACATCGCCAATTTGCAGCGACTGATCGACTGGCACGTCGATTCGGGGACCAATGCGCTGGTGTTGGCGGGCTCCACCGGTGAAGCGGCTTTGCTCACCGATGACGAATATGCCTTGCTGCTGGAAACCGCCGTTGCACGCAGCGCTGGGCGCATTCCGGTGATCGCTGGAGTGGGTTCGCCAGCGACAGCGAAGTCGCTGCGGCTGGCGCGGCGTGCCGCGGCCATCGGCGCCAACGCGCTACTGGCGGTAACTCCCTACTACGTGCGGCCGACGCAGGCTGGCCTGCTGGCGCACTACCGGTTGCTCGCGGATGACGGTGGTCTGCCGGTATTGCTCTACAACGTCCCGGGACGCACCGGATGTGATTTGTTGCCAGCCACGGTCGCCGAACTCTCCGCGCACCCGGCAATTATCGGCATCAAAGAAGCCGTCACCGATCCCGCCCGCAGGCGCGAATTGTTGACCTTGGCGTCGGCCGATTTTGCGGTGTTTTGTGGTGACGATGGCAGTGCCCTGCAGGCCATGCGCGACGGTGCGGTCGGGACCATTTCGGTGGCGGCCAACGTCGTGCCAAAAACATTTGCCCGTTTGTGCGCATTGGCGGTGGCGTCACCCGGACCCAATGCCGAGACATTGGATCAGGGTTTGCAGCCGCTATATCGAGCCTTGTCGGTGGAATCCAATCCGATCCCGGCGAAGTGGTTACTGCATCGTCTGGGCCGAATCGACAACGTGCTGAGGCTGCCACTGCAAGCACTCAACAACCGCTACCATGCCGGGCTGGCGCAATGTCTCGCCGAGGTTCAGCTACTGGAAAGCAGACTGGACGCCATCGTCTGACAGGAACTCATCGACAATGAATTATTTGAAAAATGCACCGTGGTTGCTGGTGGTATCGGTTTTGATGTGCTCGGGCTGTGGATTGTTTGGCAAGAGCAAGCACGAAATCTATCTGGATAGCGAGCGCGGCAAATCGTTGCAGGTGCCGCCAGATCTCAGTTCACCGTTGCGTCGCGACGCCATGCAGATCGCCGAAGGGCCGTCGCCGAAGCAATCGATCAGTGACCAGCCGGTCAGCGACATCAAGCCGACGGCAGATGACATCACCGAAAAATTGTTTATCGATGCGGAGCCTGCGCTGGCATTTCAGCGTGTACGCGAAGCGTTGGAGCAGGCACAGATCGGCACTTTGGGGGCCATTGATGAAGGCGCGCGGCGGATTGCGATCAAGGTACTGGTCGAAACCACCAAGAAGCGAAAGCTTCGCAAAGACCGCACCGATCGCAATTCCTTTGATCGTGTCACTGTGGTGGTGGCCGATGGTGCCAAGTCGCGGGTGTTGGTCGAAGATCCGTCCGGCAACCCGGTCGATGATGCGGCCAGCAAGAAAATTCTTGCGGCAATTCGCGAGCGGGTGGTTGATTGATTGCCCAGGATCGCCAAGATCAACGGTGCTGATAGCCACTATCGGCGGCGCCGTTGTCGTGGTCCGCAAATGCAATGAACGCCGGTGTGTTCAACGTTCCAGCAGTGGCAACTTGTTCGCCACACCGTCCCAATCGGCGGCATCTGCGGGCGGTTCGCCGCGCACCGTAATCACTGGCCAGATCTTGGTCAGTTCGGCATTCAAGGCAATGAAAGACTCCTGTCCGGCGGGGACATCGTCTTCCGGGTAAATCGCTTTGGCCGGGCACTCGGGTTCGCATAGCGTGCAATCGATGCACTCGTCGGGATCGATCACCAAAAAGTTGGGGCCTTCGTGGAAGCAGTCGACCGGACAGACCTCAACACAATCCTTGTACTTGCACTTGATGCAGTTTTCGGTGACGACGAATGGCATGATTTTGTACTGGTATTTGTACTGGCAACCGAGGTGGTACTCCCAAGGGGAATTGAACCCCTGTTTTCGCCGTGAGAGGGCGACGTCCTGGACCGCTAGACGATGGGAGCGTGGCTTGAGGCCGGAGAGCCAAGCATCGTAGTATAGCAATTCGTTTATCATCGACAAGGGGCCTCAAGCCTTCGCGCCCACTGTGTCGGAACCCCCACGAGAACTTTTTCCGCATGCTCAAAAAATTGTTTGACCGCGCCTTTGGTCGCAAGCCAGCGACCTCACCCGCCAACGCGCCTGGAACGCAGGCGTCGGCGAAGGTCGATGCGGTGGCGATCAACCTGCAAGTCATCGCCCGCGATGGCCATTGTATTTCCCGCAAGCACATCAGCCCAAACGCGCTCCGGGTGTTGTACAAATTGCGCGACGCCGGTTTTACTGCGTATCTGGTCGGTGGCGCGGTGCGCGACCTGCTGTTGCAAGGTCTGCCGAAGGATTTTGATGTCGCCACCAATGCCCATCCGGAGCAAGTCAAACATCTGTTTCGCAATTGCCGGTTGATTGGTCGGCGCTTTCGTCTCGCCCACGTTCATTACGGTGCGGAGATCATCGAAGTCGCCACCTTTCGTGGGATCGAAGACGATGGTTCCGGGGCGCGCGAATTGGTGGATGGCCGGATTGTTCGCGACAACGTCTACGGCACCATCGAAGAAGACGCGGTGCGACGGGATTTCACCGTCAACGCGCTCTACTACGCGATCGATGACTACTCGGTGCGTGACTACGTGGGCGGTTTCCAGGACGTTCGCGATCGCGTTTTGCGCTTGATTGGCGAGCCGACGCGACGACTGCGCGAAGACCCGGTGCGGATGTTGCGGACCGCGCGATTCGCCGCCAAGCTCGGGTTTAGCATTGATCCGGCCATCGTTTCGGCGATCAGCCAACTCAAGGATTTGCTGAACGCCGCCCCGGCCGCGCGCCTGTTCGACGAGTGCCTGAAGATGTTCATGGCCGGTTACGCGCTGGCCAGTTTTCGCCAGCTCTGGCAGTTGCGATTGTTCGAGGTGTTGTTTCCGGAAACTGCCTTGGCTTTGCGCGCGGACCCGGCCGACCTGGTGTTGCTGGAGACGGCACTGACCAGCACCGACCAGCGCATTGCTGACGACAAGCCAGTGACGCCGGCGTTTCTGTTTGCGGCATTGCTCTGGCCAGCGGTAAAGGTGATGGCAGCGCGCAACCAGCAGCGCGGTGCCGAAGACCCGTGGGATGACGCCATCCATTCGGTGGTTTCTGAGCAAACTTCGCGGATTGCGTTGCCGAAGCGGTTTTCTCTGCCGATGCAGGAAATCTGGAGTTTGCAGTCGCGCTTTGAAACCCGCCAGAAAAAGCGCGTCGGTCGCTTGCTTGCACACCCGCGTTTTCGCGCCGCGTTTGATTTTCTGGCACTGCGCGCGCACGCCGATCCAACGCTGCAGCCAACGCTGGCGTTCTGGCTGAGTTTGGCCAGCGGCGAGGCGGCGGCCTCTGCATCGACGTTGGGCGATTTGCCCACCGCAGCGGACGGTGAAGCGCTCTCACCACCGAAAAAGCGCCGACGCCGACGTCGCAAGCCCAGGCTGGACGCCAATCAGACCGCCGGTGCCGGCGATCACGATGCCGGTTGAGTCAGCCGCCGCCACCGAGTTGGTGCTGATTGGTTTGGGGGCAAACTTGGGGGATCCACTGGCGCAGTTGCAAGGCGCACTGCGGCAACTGGAACTTATCCCCGGTTGCCGGATGTTGCGGTGCTCGCCGATCTATCGCACGGCCCCCTGGGGGGATTTGGACCAAGCGGATTTTCTTAACGCGGTAGCGGCTTTTGCGGTCGCTTGCTCGCCACGGGCATTGCTCAAGCAACTGCTGGCGCTGGAGCTTTCCATGGGCCGGGTTCGCACGGGCCGTCGCTACGGTCCGCGCACGCTCGATCTGGACATACTCAGCTTCGGCGAGCGCCGACTTGACGCGACCGCGTTGACGTTGCCGCATCCACGGATTTCGGAGCGCGCTTTCGTGTTGGTGCCGTTGTTGGACTTGGCCTCGACATTCAAGCAATTGCCGGCGGCGCAATGGCGCGAACATTTGAGCAAGCTTGCGCACGCTGATGTGGTAAGACTGCACGCCCCTGATTTATTGCCGACGCTGGACGCCTGAGTTTAGCGTTTGCGCCTACCTGGAGAATTGCGTCATGGTTACATCCGGTATGCCGCCGAAGTTGCCGGCACTGACCCTCCCCGCATTGCTGGAGATGAAGCGGGCGCGCACCCGGATTGTTGCCACCACCGCCTACGACGCCACTTTTGGCGCGCTGTTTGATCGTAACGGGGTGGACCTGATCTTGGTCGGTGATTCGCTCGGCATGGTGATCCAGGGCCGCCGCAACACGCTGTCGGTGACGATGGAGATGATGGTCTATCACACCGCGGCGACGGCGCGTGGCGTCCAGCGCGCGTTGCTGGTGGCCGATCTGCCGTTTGCCAGCGCTCCTGACCCAGACACGGCGTTTCGCAATTCGGCACGCTTACTCAGCGAGGGTGGGGCCAGTATGGTCAAGATTGAGGGCAGCGGTTACGTGCTTGACTGCATCCGGTTTCTGACCGAGCGCGAAATTCCGGTGTGCGGTCATCTCGGATTGACGCCGCAGTCGGTGCATCGCTTGGGGGGATTCAAAGTGCAGGGTCGCAGCGATCTGGCGGCGCGAGCGATTGTCGATTCGGCACGGGCGGTGGAACAGGCCGGTGCCAGTCTGTTGGTGCTCGAATGCGTGCCGGTGGCGGTGGCCGCCGAGGTCACGGCGGCGCTGGCGATCCCGGTGATTGGCATCGGTGCCGGCGCGGCTTGCGATGGTCAGATTCTGGTGGGCTACGATCTGCTCGGCTTGGACAGCGGGCGGCGACCTCGTTTCGTCAAGGATTTTCTGGCTGGCCGGGATTCGGCGGATGCCGCGGTGCAGGCCTATGTCCAGGCGGTGCGCAGCGGATCGTTTCCGGCGGTCGAGCATGGCTACTGAGCGGCGATGATGCGGCGCGTTACTACCATTGCTGAATTACGCGATCAGCTACGACGCTGGCGTCAGGCCGACCAGCACATCGCCTTGGTGCCGACGATGGGCAATTTGCACGCGGGACACTATGCCCTGGTTGATGCGGCGGTGGCCAGCGCCGATCAGGTAGTGGTGAGCGTGTTCGTCAATCCGACCCAATTTGGACCGAAGGAAGATTTTGCGCGTTATCCGCGTACGCTGGATGCCGATGCCGAGGGTCTCCAACAGCACGGTTGCGGCCTGATGTTTTGCCCGGATGTAGCGACGATGTATCCGGCGGCAGCGCTCGGGCAGGCCTCGGTCAACGTGCAGGTGCCAGGCCTCAGCGAAATCCTCTGCGGGCAATCCCGCCCCGGACATTTTGATGGCGTGACCACGGTGGTTACCAAGTTGTTGAATCTGGTGCAGCCAGATTTGGCGCTGTTCGGACAAAAGGACTACCAGCAGTGGCTATTGATTCGGCAGCTGGTCAGTGACTTGCATCTGCCGGTGGCGCTGCAACGGGTGGCTACGGTGCGTGCGGCATCCGGCCTGGCCTTGAGCTCACGCAATCAATATCTTTCGGCGGCCGAGCGAGAAACCGCAGCAGAAATCTTTCGGACACTGGAAACCATGCGGGCGGCGGTGGCCTCGGGCCGACCGTCAGCGCTGGTGGAAATGGCGGCAGCGGAGCGCCTGCAAGCAATCGGGTTTCAGGTCGATTACGTGGCGATTCGCTCCGCCGACCGTTTGCAGGTGCTGCCAGAAACCGCCAGTGAACCGCTGATTGGCCTGATTGCCGCTCGGCTCGGGGCTACCAGGCTAATTGATAATCTATTGTTTTAATTAGGAAAACGTGAAATATTGAGCGACCAATCCGGGGGGCTGTTGGGTTTTCGCAACAGGCGTTGCCTAATCGCCACAAGTTGTTGCTTTTTTGCCATTGCGCTGATAGAGTCCGTCGCGCTGGTGGGTTGTTCTGATCGCTTCTGGTTGATCCCCGCCGAGCAGGGCGCATTGTTCAGGTAATCGTCACTCCGATATCACCCTCTCTGGCCTTCAGAGAGGGTTTTTTTTGCCCGTGAGTTTTTGCGCTTTGCGGGCTCGCTACCGGGTGCTTTGTTGCCGGGCCAAGGACCACCGCACCTGCTCGCGCAAAACGGCGTCGGGGTGATCCTGGTAGGTGGTCAGTGCCAGCTCCGCTGCCGACGACTTTGGCGCATTGCCCAAAGCCAGCGCCACATTGCGCAGCCAGCGCCAATAGCCAATACGGCGAATGGCCGAGCCTTCCGTACGTTGCAGAAATTCGGCTTCGGTCCAGCCCATCAGGCTAATCAAAGACGACGCGTCCAATGCATGGCGGGCGCGAAACTCCGGCTCGGCAGAGAGTTTGGCGAACTTGTTCCAGGGACACACCAGCTGGCAGTCGTCACAGCCATAGATGCGATTGCCGATCTGTGGCCGCAGATCTTCCGGAATGGCGCCGTGCAGCTCGATCGTCAGATAGGAGATGCAGCGCCGCGCGTCGAGCTGGTACGGGGCGATGATCGCGGCGGTCGGGCAGACACTGATGCAGCGCGTGCAGCTACCGCAATAGTCGCCGGTTTCCGGCGGATCCGGCGCCAGCGGCAGGTCGGTGAACAGTTCGCCGAGAAAAAACCAGGAGCCGGCTTTGGTGTTGATCAAATTGCTGTGCTTGCCGATCCAGCCGAGGCCGGCGTTGCGGGCCAGTGCTTTTTCCAACACCGGTGCGCTATCGACGTAGGCGCGATAGCCGAATGGCCCGATGACGCCGGCAATCTGATTGGCCAAGTGCTGTAGCCGTGTGCGAATCAGTTTGTGATAGTCGCGGCCGAGTGCGTAGCGGGAAACGTAGCCCAATTGCGGATCGTCGAGTACGCGCTGACTGCGGTCGCTGGCGGCTGGCAAATAGTCGATGCGCACCGAGATCACACTGATCGTGCCGGGCAGCAGCTCGTGCGGACGACTGCGCTTGCTGCCATGGCGCTGCATGTAGTCCATGGTGCCGTGCCTGCCCTGGTCGAGCCAGCGTTGCAGGTGCGCTTCGTCCTGGTCCAGTCGCGCGTTACTGACGCCGCAATGTTGAAACCCCAACGCCCGCGACCAGTCGTCGATCTGGGCACGCAAGTGCATCAGGTCGGGGGCTGCCGGCGGGTCGCAAAGAGTCATCACGATGGGTCAGTATACTGGCGCGGTGAATGCCTCCCAGCCACCGTCATTGCTGCATACCGCCGCCTCGCTGCGGGCCCTGGAGGCAGTGCTCATGCAGCGTTGCGCTAGCGATGCCTTTGCGCTGATGCAGTCGGCCGGGCGGGCGGCGTGCCAGCGGGCGCGGGTGCTCTGGCCGGAAGCCAGCATCTGGCGCATATTCTGTGGCAGCGGTAACAACGGCGGCGACGGCTTGGTGTTGGCGACCGAAGCGCTGCGGGTCGGCAAGCAGGTGCAATTGCTGCGGACTGACGCCAACACCATGGCGGCGGTGGCCGAGCAAGCCCTGCAGCAGTTTCTGGCGGCGGGTGGCGTGGTCCACGATCTGCTGGATCAGGAGCGACTGCCGAACCCCGATCTGGTCATCGACGCGGTGTTCGGTATTGGTTTCAATCGGGCGCCAGACGCGGCCAGTGCCGCCGCGATTGCCGCCATCAACGCCAGTGGCTGCCCGGTGTTGGCGATTGATTTGCCGTCTGGTTTGAACGCGGACACCGGGGCCGCACCGGGCGCCTGTGTGCGCGCCACGGTGACGCTTTGCTTGATTGCCTGGAAACGCGGTTTGTTTACCGGCGTCGGTCCGGAATGCGCCGGAAAGCGCTTGCTGGAAAACCTCGCCGGTGCGCTGGGAGCG
>Ga0100377_1004903_pt1 | contig 10166 bp, 6 predicted proteins | sample CryGeymeta201501_FD_83664 | JGI IMG/M metagenome (GOLD analysis project Ga0100377, IMG submission 83664) | Groundwater microbial communities from Crystal Geyser aquifers in Utah, USA - Crystal Geyser metaG 2015-01 | ecosystem: Environmental > Aquatic > Deep subsurface > Groundwater | place: USA... | reverse complement strand
TCTTGCCTCTTTCGCACGATGAGTATTTCCGGTGAAACCCTCAAGGTCCGATGACTGAGGCTTTTTTTCTTAAAGCCGTGGGCCTGTTTTTGATTGCTCTCGTGCGGTTTTCCGGGTTTTTCATCAACCTTCCGGTTTTTGGTGAGACCATCATTCCTACCCGCGAGAAGGCTGGACTGTCCGCACTTTGCACGCTTCTGGTTCTTCCTCATCTTATGGCGACCCAGGAACTTCCTGAATTGTCGGTATTCGGCTATGGAATCATGGCGGTAAAGGAAATTGTCCTAGGGCTGATAATGAGTTTTGTGGTGCTGATGAACATCGATTCGTTAAGGCTTGCGGGTCAGCTCATGGGAATGCAAATAGGGTTTTCCTTCGTCCAGGTGGTTGATCCAAACTCCGGCACGGGGCAAGCCATTCTAAGCGAGTTCCTCCAGGTTCTCGGTTTGATGGTTTTTCTCATGGTCAACGGGCATCTCATGCTGTTACAGGGATTCACACAGAGCTTTGAGTTGGTTCCACTGGCCGGTTTGACCATCAGAGGAGGGGTCGTCGCGGAGGTGGTGCGAATTTCAACGATGGTATTCTGGTTCGGACTGCAGGTTTCGATGCCGATCTTTGCGGTCATTCTGGTGGGAGATGTTGCGCTGGGAATAATTGCGAGGACTGTCCCAAAGCTGAACGTATTCCAAGTTGGTTTCGCTCTGAAGGTGATGATAGGTTTCATCACTCTCGCCCTCCTTTTGCCATTTGTAAATGATCAGGTGAAAGCCCTTGTCCACGATGTTTATGGCGAGATAAATATGCTTTTGAACAAGATGTGATGGTTTCTTGAATGGTCGAAACTTTGCGCTTGCAGATTGCTTCCCTGCCGCTGGATCTTCAGATGTTCGCCGGGGAAAAGACCGAACCGGCAACTGATAAAAGGCGGGAGGAAGCCCGGCAACACGGCAACATTCCCAAATCCCAAGACCTGGATTCGGTTGTGATTTTGTTGGCCGCATTCATTGTTCTCCGCTATCAGGGCGGCGCGATCTTCGCGGAAATGGGGCAGTATTTACGTTCCATTCTGGGTTCAAGTCTGGCCACTGAGCTCACTCAGTCCAACTCTCTCACCATGCTGAGCCAATTCCTGGGGGTATGTGTCAAATGCCTCGCCCCGATTTTTCTCGTTGTCATTTTCGCCGCAGTTACAGCCAACATCCTCCAGGTGGGCTTTTTATTGACCTTTGACCCCTTGGTGCCCGACCTGGAAAGGATCAATCCCATCGCCGGAATCGAGAACCAGTTTTCTTGGAAATCAATTGGGGAGCTGGTCAAATCGGTTTCCAAAATTCTGATTGTCGCTTACGTTCCCTATTCGGTGCTAAGAGATCAAATGCCCACCTTCATCCGGCTGATTCAGCTCGAACCGGTTTCGGCGATGATCGTCTCGTTGAAGATCATTTTCGACATGTCAGTCAAAATAATTCTGATTCTGCTTGTTTTGGCGGTCGGTGATTACTTTTTCCAATATTGGCGATTCGAAGAGAATTTAAAAATGTCCAAGGAAGAAATCAAAGAAGAATTCAAACAACGGGAAGGAGATCCAAAGGTCAAGGCCAAGATTCGAGAGCGTCAGCGAAAGATAGCCACGCGAAAAATGATGTCGGAGGTTCCCAAGGCAACTGTTGTCGTTACCAACCCAACTCACATCGCGGTAGCCCTCCAATACGACCAGAAAACCCATGATACCCCTCGGGTCGTGGCCATTGGAACAGACCTGATTGCGCAAAAAATCAAGGAGATTGCACGAAAGCACGCCGTGCCCATATTTGAAAACAAAGCCCTTGCGCAAATGTTGTTCAAAATGGTAGATGTTGGCGACGAGATTCCATCTGAACTTTACGTCGCGGTGGCTGAAATCCTTGCGCAGGTTCATCGAATGAAAGCTGCACCGGAAGCGTGAAAAGCTTGGCTGCATTCAATCGGTTTTTTGCGGTGCATAGGGCACGTGCCTTGACTGGAAATCGAAATGGCTGAAACTGCTCGCCCTTCCATGCTGAACATCGTGCCCTTGGCCGAGGCTCTTCGGAGCCCGGATGTCCTCTTTGCCCTCGCTCTCGTTTCCATTGTGATGATGATGGTGGTTCCTCTTCCCCCATTCATTCTTGACGTTTTTCTTGCAATGAACATTGCTCTTGCACTGGTCATCCTTCTCGTTTCCGTCTACACGAAAGAAGCTTTGGAGTTTTCAGCATTTCCGAGCCTTTTGCTTGTGGCGACCTTGTTTCGATTGAGTCTCAATGTAAGTTCCACACGGGTCATTCTTACTGGCGAGGGTGCGAAAATAACAATCATCAAAGCCTTCGGGAATTTTGTCATCGGAGGCAACTACCTTGTCGGGATTGTCGTTTTCTCCATTCTTGTAGTCATACAATTCATCGTGATAACCAAAGGCGCGGAGCGCGTTGCCGAGGTTGCCGCGAGATTCACTCTCGATGCGATGCCCGGAAAACAGATGGCTATTGATGCCGAACTCGGCGCCGGAAGCATTGACAACGATGAGGCCCGTTTACGTCGCAAGAACATCCAACGTGAAGCAGATTTTTACGGGGCCATGGACGGCGCCAGCAAATTCGTAAAAGGCGATGCAATTGCCGGAATAATCATCACAATTATCAACATTCTTGGAGGCTTGGCGATCGGGGTTTTACAGCGAGGGGAATCAGCCCTCGACGCGCTCCAGGTCTACACCCTGTTCACCGTTGGAGACGGGCTGGTTACGCAGATCCCGGCGCTTCTGATCGCAACGGCGACAGGCATCGTGGTCACTCGGGCCGGATCCGACTCCAGCCTTGGGCTCGAATTAACCGAGCAGTTGGCCTCTCGCCCAAAGGTTCTGTCCATAACCGCGGCCATGCTCGGTTTCATGGGGCTGATTCCGGGCCTTCCCAAGTTCAGTTTCCTCCTTCTATCAGTATTCTTCGGGAGCATGGCCTACCTGGTTCACACCAAGGAACTGAGCACGCTGAAGAAAAAGGAAGATGACAAGAAAGAAAAAGCCGCGGCCCCCGGAAAGCCCGAAGATGTTTCATCCCTCCTCAGTGTCGATCCGCTGGAGCTCGAGATCGGTTATAATCTGATTCCTCTCGTGGACGCGAACCAAGGTGGGGACCTGCTGAACCGGATCACCTTGATCCGAAGACAGATCGCGATCGATCTTGGCTTGGTGGTTCCGCCGATTCGAATCAGGGATAACATCCAACTTCAGCCTTCGACATACGTCATCAAGATAAAGGGGGTTGAGATCGATCGTTATGAAATCATTGCAGATCAATTCCTGGCGATGAACTCAGGCACGGCAACCGGCACGGTCAACGGGATCGAGGTCACCGAGCCGGCATTCGGTCTTCCCGCGATATGGGTCAATCAATCACTTCGGGAAAGGGCTGAACTGGCCGGCTATACGGTTGTTGACCCGTCCACGGTCATCGCGACACATCTGACCGAAATTGTTCGCAAGAACGCGCATGAGATCCTTGGTCGCCAAGAACTTCAATCGATTCTCGAAACGGTAAAAGCTACATACCCGCTGATCGTTGAAGAGGTGATCCCAGGCGCGATCAGCCATCCCGTTTTATTGAAAGTTCTTCAAAATCTTCTTCGTGAAGGCATTTCGATCCGGAACATGGTTTCAATTCTGGAAGCCCTTGCTGACTGCAAAGGAATCACGGATATCGACACCCTCACGGAGATTGTACGGCAGGGTTTGTCGCGACATATTTGCAAAGCCCTGGCGGATGAACAGGGTGTCATACATGTGATTTCCCTGGATCCGCGACTAGAGCAGGTTCTGGCCAATTCGCTTCAAAAAATCGATGGAACAACCCAATTAGCCCTGGATCCGAAGGTGGCTTCGGACTTTCTCGCGAAACTAAAGGAGCGCGTTGATGAGGTTGCGCAGGAAGGAAAGACACCGATTTTGCTTTGCGCATCCGCGCTGAGGCTGAGTCTGAAGAGGCTGACCGAAAGGATAGCCCCTCGAATGGCCGTTCTTGCATATAATGAAATCCCGACGACGTTCCAGTTGGAATCAATAGGACTTGTCTCAATTTAGTCACATCAGGAGATTATGCTTCAAGATCAAGCCAGCTCTCTACGTCAACTGAAAAAACTTCGCGACTATCAGGCATCGGAGAATTTTCCTTCGAAGGATGAGTTCATTGCGAACATATCCCGCCCCACCGGATTCCCGACAATCGCTTTGGTGGTTCCGGACGGAGTAAGCGATGAAGTTCCTCCGCTTCAGGAGTGGATACACGGGTTGGTCGGTGGGTCTTCACGGGCATGCATCTGGGATCAGGCCGGTCTTTTATCGGTTTCGTCGCTGCTTCCTGATTGCGACCAGATTTTCCCGACCTTAAAGACCGTTGAAACCGACCGCGGGCCCTTGCTGGTTCTGCCGCGATTTCCCGATTTCCGGCTTCTTACAGGGCTTCCGGAAATTGAAAGGATCAAGTTCGCCCGAAATCTATTCCGGACGGTTGGAAGCATTTCTGAACTTTGGATAGTATTACGGGCGAGTGAGCTACATCACTGTCAGGCGGCCCTCCAGGCAACCGATCTGGCCTGCATCATCGCCCCGGATCATCCGGATGCGATTCTCAAATCTTATGAAGCAGTCAAGGCGATTCATTTGTCAGGTTATTTTTCCACATTCGGCTTGATCGTGCTAAACCCTCGGGAAATCGGCGAAAAGACTGATTTTGTGGAACGAATTAAATCCGTGGCCAAACAATTTTTGTCGCTTGACCTTGTTCCTGCCGGAGTGGTACTTTCAGGCCAGGGTTCGGAGAACTGCATCAATTCACAAATTAGAGAACTCGTTGGAGCGATTGACTTGAAATCCACCGATTTCCAATATTTTTTAGGGGAAAGGCTTCTTTATCCAATCCCCGGAGACCTGGGGCAATAATGGCGGATCAGGTGTTGAAGCCAATCGAAGGTCTGATTGCAGAAACCCGCAAGCTGATTCAGCCATATATTTTCAAAAGATTGGAAGCACGCCGACCGCGTCAGGCGGGAAAGAAAATCGCCCGGACAATTACGGTCACCTCGGGGAAAGGCGGCGTTGGAAAAACCAGCATCGTTGCCAATCTTGCCATCTCCCTGGGTCAGGCCGGCCGTCGAGTAATCATTCTGGATGCGGATCTCGGATTGGCGAATATAGATGTCGTGTTCGGAATCCGCCCCAAGCGGAACCTGACGGATGTCATCAATGGCGCCCACACGCTCGATGAAATCCTTATCCAGTGCCCCTGCGGAGTCCAAATCATTGCAGGTGGTTCCGGAATCAGCGAGTTGGCCCATCTTCCCCCGGAACAAACCAAGCGGCTTTTCGAGCAGCTTCGATTTCTTGAGGACAAAGCGGATTACCTTCTCATCGATACCGGTGCGGGGATAAATCAAACAGTCATTTCTTTTTGCCTGGCAGCCGATCAAATCGTGGTTGTTACCACCCCTGAACCGACCGCGCTCGCTGATGCCTATGGAATAATAAAAGTCATCAGCCAGACCCGGCCGGCGAGTCAGATTTCGGTTCTTGTCAACCGTGCTGAGAGCAAGGGAGAAGCCGATTTTATTCAAGAGCGCCTGGAAAAAGTTGCAAAGGAATTCTTGAAATTCCAGATTCAAAAACTGGGTTATCTGCCCGACGACCAGAACATGTATCTTGCGGTGCGCCAACAAACTCCGCTCGTGCTCTTTTCACCCATGTCGCCCGCGGCAGTCAGTCTTCGAAAGATAGTCTCGGAAGCATTCAACGAATCGGTTACAATTGGATCGGTTCCGGCGGAATCGGAGCCCGATGGAATTGAAGGCTTCCTTGGGCGACTTTCCAGGTTCTTTCGAAAAGCGGAAACGCCGTTATGATGGTGAAAAAATACACCGCTGACAGCTATTATGAGGCGTTCACCAAAGCCCAGTCGGAGCTGGGAGAGGATGTCCTTGTAGTCACATCCCGAACGTTCTCCAACTCATCGTGGGGGGGCTTCTATTCAAAGGAAATGGTCGAAATTACTGCGATGGCTCCGAAACCCCGGACTGCCGGGCGCCCTGGGCGCGTTGCACGCACTGCGCCGGAGAAACCAATGCCATCGGAGGAATTAACCTTCACTCCCGTTCGGCAGAACATTCTTCCGACAGATTTGAGATCCCCGATCAAATCTGTGACCCACGATGTTTACCCCAATCCGCCGGTTCTGCCCAAAGTTGAGAAACCAGTCGGGCGGATGATCCATACGATCCGGTCGGTTCAATTGGGCAAGGAAGAACCGCGGACCCAGAGAATTCCAGTCGAGGATGATTCGTCAGCCCATGATGAGCGAGTCACCAAGCTTTTAGAAGCGATTTTGTCCACGAAAAAGGATCGCCAGGCCAGCTCCGGCGTAGCCCCGCTTTCCTTGAGTGACCCGGAGTTTCGCAGCACAAAGCCCTTTCAGAACCTTGAAAAAAAGATTTCAGAAATTTTTTCCCTATTGAACGACATGCAGAAAACCTCCGCCGGGGCAGTAGCGGCCGCGCCGGTATTGCTTCCTGGCCTGGATTTCATCCAGAAAAGTCTGGTCGCTACCGAACTTCCAGCTCACATTCTCGACGAAGTAATGGCGCTTTTGGACCGCGATTTCACCCCCGCGGCGAAAAAAGACCCATGGATTGCCCAAGCGGAGTTTGGGGAATGGCTAAGAAAGAAAATCCGGGTTGGTGGAATGAACTACGAACATCCTGGGTCGGGACGTCAAACCTTGATCCTACTAGGACCAACCGGGGTCGGAAAAACGACAACAATTGCCAAGCTCGCGGCAACTTTCGCGCTGGATGTCGTTGAACGTAGGTCAGTCGCGTTGCTCACAACTGACACATTCCGAATAGGCGCAGCTGAGCAGTTGGGGCGATACGCACAGATTATCGAAGCTGAGTTTGAGATTATTTTGAAACCCGACGATATCTCCGGTCTCCTGGAAAAGCACAAAAACAAGGACGTCATTTTAGTAGACACCGCGGGACGGTGCCAAAAGCAACACCAAGAACTTCAGGAACTTCAGGAATTCGTAGAGGAATTCCCAACTCCGACAAAGTTCCTGGTTCTATCGGCAACCACGAAATATTCCGATATGTTGGAAAATGTCCGTAGGTTTGGGGATGTCGGGTTTGACCATCTCATCTTTACCAAGGTTGACGAAACGAACTCGGTTGGGCCGTTGCTGGGGCTGTTATTTGAGACCTCGGCCAGCTTGGCTTATGTCACTCATGGGCAGCGTGTTCCAGATGATTTTTGCTCGGCTGATCCAATTTTTTTCCTTAACCGGATTTTCAACAAGGACTCCGCTTAATCCCCTTTCTCTCCACAATTTCGAGCCGTTTCATGTAAAGCTGCGAAGGGGATACGAGCCATCTCTCCGAACAAACAATACTTTCATTTCAAACGAAAGGGGTATCTGCTCAAAAAGAAGGGTCATTAGCTGATTCTCAACATAATGCGAGATTCCTCACATTCGTTCGGAATGACAAACGATGCTGTCATTTCGACCGAACGGAGAAATCTTTTGTGCCAGGAATCATTGAGTTCCCCCGAATTATTGAGTGGATAATTCATTTCAAACGAAAGGGAAATATTTCTCTTCAAAAACAGTTGTCGCTCCAATCTATTGAATCGATACCTTTTACGCGGCAAATGAAATTTGTCGCCTTTCCAGGTCATTTTTTGTATACTGTAGGTTTGTGAATTGATTTCCGAAGTTCGTCATTTCCGGGAGACAAGGTGGATATAGACCTCAGCCAGTACATGGGAATGTATATTGACGGTTCCCGTGAAAACCTTGACCTCATGGACAAGATGCTTCTTGCCCTGGAAGATGACCCGGCCAATGCGGAAGCGGTGGGCGAGATCTTTCGCGCTGCCCACACGCTTAAAGGAATGTCCGCCACCATGGGTTTTGAAAAGGTTGCCCACCTGACCCATGAAATGGAGAACATCCTCGATAAGCTGCGGAACAAGCAACTTGGCGTTAGTCAGGGAATCATTGATCTGCTGTTCGAAACCTTCGATGTTTTGAGAGTTCTGGTCAACGACAGCATCTTGGCTACCGACTCGAACGTCGATCTGGAAGTTATTTCCAAAAAACTCGCGGACGCAGCTTCCCCACCCTCGGAAAGCCCGGTAGCCCAGACACATATTGCATCAGCCATCAAGACAGAAGCCGTGACGGCAGGGACGGCGGTTTCCGCACCTTGCTCGACTGGGGCAGAGAATCCAAAACTTGCTGACATGGTCATGAATGAGTTTGAAATACAGGTTCTCACCGATGCCAAACAGCAAAACGCCAACATCTACTTCATGGTAGTTCACCTGGTAACTGACTGTATCCTCAAAGCCCCCCGCGCATTCATGGTTGCTCGAAACCTGGAAGAACTGTCCTGCGACATCATCAAGTCCGTTCCTGAAACCAAAGATCTTGAGGAGGAAAAATTCGATTATTCCTTCAAAATGATCATTCTTTCCCCGGTCTCGGCGGGCGCCGTGAAATCGGCAATTGAATCCATCTGCGAGATTGAAAAGGTCATTGTTGAACCCGTAAAGATTGAAGATTTCCCGAGGAAATTCGCCGACCAAGCCACAAGCCCCGCCCAGAACGCGGCTCCGACGACCCAGGAAACACCCCAGCCACAGCCTCAGCCTCAGCCACAGCCACAGCCACAGTCCAAGCCTCAAGCTGGCGGCGCCACTTCCCAACCGCAACAAAGGCCACCTGCCCAGCAGTCTTCGTCGCGGCCTTCTGTTGCATCTTCCGCCAGACCTGCGGCTTCTGCCGCTGCACCCAGACCGGCATCGGCCAAAGTCTCGACTCCGCCGGCCAAGATTACAGCCTCTGCGCCGGGCAAACCTCCCGCACCGTCTGCGCATGCCGTTTCCCCGCCTCTGCCTTCGCCGCCAACCCCACCGTCGGCGCTCCAAAAAAAGAAGCCGGCTGCTGGTGCTTCGGACAAACGTGGGAGCCAAACTGTTCGCGTCGATATGCATCGGCTCGATGATCTGATGAACCTTGTCGGCGAACTGGTAATAAACCGCACCCGACTTCAAGACATTGGCGCAGCGTACAAGCTCAAAGATCTTAACGAAACCCTTGCGCGGGTCACCCAAATCAGCACTGCACTGCAAAATGTGGTGATGCAGGTTCGGATGGTTCCGATCGACCAGGTATTCGACAGGTTCCCCAGGATGGTCCGAGATCTTGCAAAAAAGCTCAACAAAAAGATCAACCTGGAACTGGAAGGCCGGGAAACCGAAATGGACAGAACGGTCATTGATGAGATCGGCGATCCCATGGTCCACCTCATCCGCAACTCGATCGACCATGGCATCGAAAAACCGGAAGTACGCCTCGCCGCAGGGAAATCCGACACCGGTACTATCACGCTGGCTGCAAGACATGAAGGGAACAATGTCATCATTGAAGTCCGAGATGATGGGAAGGGAGTAGATCCTGCAGTCGTCGGCCCAATAGCCGTTGAACGCGGGATATATACACAGAACCAGCTCGAAAAACTCCCCCCCGAGGAGTTGATCAAAGTCATCTTTCTGCCCGGTTTTTCGACCACGGCAGAGGTCACCGATCTTTCCGGACGCGGCGTTGGAATGGACGCCGTCAAAGCAAAGCTGGACGAACTCAATGGTTTTCTGGAACTTGAATCAAAGGTCGGGGTAGGAACCCGTATAATAATCAAGCTGCCTCTTACTCTGGCGATTCTCCCCGCATTGATGGTCAAGGTCGGAAGCGAAACATTTGCGATTCCTCTGGGTTCCGTCCAGGAGACCATGGACATCATCAAAACCGATATCAACATCGTGCAACACCAGGAAGTCACTCTTCTACGGGGTGAGGTTCTCCCGGTCATCCGCTTGCGAAGCGTTCTCCAGGTTCCAACCTCCGCGGACTACAAGGAAAAAGAAGAAGATATCTCCGTGGTGGTTTGCTCATCCGGAGAAAAGCGAGGAGGCTTCATCGTCGACGAACTTCTCGGTCAACAGGAAATTGTCATCAAGTCCCTGGGCAACCTGCTTGGCGGCTTAGTTGGAATCATGGGAGCCACGATGCGCGGCGATGGGAGCATCGCATTGATCCTCG
>Ga0100377_1004893_pt1 | contig 10172 bp, 10 predicted proteins | sample CryGeymeta201501_FD_83664 | JGI IMG/M metagenome (GOLD analysis project Ga0100377, IMG submission 83664) | Groundwater microbial communities from Crystal Geyser aquifers in Utah, USA - Crystal Geyser metaG 2015-01 | ecosystem: Environmental > Aquatic > Deep subsurface > Groundwater | place: USA... | reverse complement strand
GCCCTTGCGCTCGCCGCGGGCGATGACCTTGCGCTTGCTGCCGACGACCGCGATCCGGTAGTCGGGCAGCACCCGGCGGATGTCGGCCTCCCACTTCCACACGATGGAGTTGGGGACGACAATCACCGGTCGGCGCACCCAGCCCTCCTGCCGGGCGCGGGCGAGCAGCGCGATGCCGGTGTAGGTCTTGCCGACGCCCACGTCGAAGGCGAGCAGCCCGCCCCGATTGGCGAGGATCCGCCGTGCTCCAGCCACCTGGTGGGGGTGGAGCCGCACGCCGTCCCTCACCCAGCGAGCGAGCGACAGCGGCTCGGCGTCGTAGGTCGGCGCGACGTAGCCCTTGATTTGCCGGTTGTAGGCGTCCTCGACGCGGGCCTGCCGGTCGGGATCGCTCGCGACCCAGGCCCGGAAGGACTGCTCCCACTCTTTGGACTTGGCGAGGCGGACCTCGTCGATGTTCTCGTCCTTCTTCTTCTTGGGCTTGAAGGTGGTCTTGTCGTGGTTGATCCAGCCGATGCACCAGCGCGCTTCGCTGGACAGCTCGCGGGCATTGTCGAGGTCCCCGTAGTCGTGGTTCGGAATCTGGACGAGGCCCTCCTTGCGGACCAGCTCGACCTCGCCGTAGTTGCGGTTCAGGGTCTCGCCCATCCAGGCGGCGACCATCTCCAGGGGCACCCAGCCCTGACGGGCGGAGACGCCCTGCACGTCCTCGAAGACCGCGGGCTCGATGGCGTCGAGGAGCTTGCGAGCCTGGATGGCAATGCGCTCCGCGGCCACGACGCCGTGCAGCACCGCGTCAGCGGGGACGGCGGCGGCGCGGTCGTGCTTCGGCCACAGGTGCCCGGCGAGGTAGTCGGCCTCTGGGACGAGCTGGTCCCAGCCCTCGCCGTCGAGGCACCAGCCGGCGTCGAGCAGCTCGACCAGGCGCTCGGCGAGCGGGCGGCCGAGAGCTTCGGAGAGCTGGGCGAGGGTGAGGGAGCGGCGGGTCCGGTACAGGAACTCGGCCAGCGCGACCACATCGTCGGGGCGGCCGGCGTAGCGCGGCGTCCAGGTGGGCTTCGTGGCGAGGCCGGGGATCAGGTCGCCGCCCCTGGTGAACGCGGCCAGGAAGCGCTCGGCGCCGACGTGGCCCCCCTGGGCGAGCTTGCGGAGATCGAGGCTCGCCCATGGGTTGCCGTGCTTCTTTGCCCATGCCCGCAGCGCCTCGGTCAGCTCCGGCCAGAGCTGGACGTGCTCGTCGCTGGACTCTGCCGCGAGCGCGGCGAGGTAGCGGTCGACGCGCAGCCCCAGGGCGACGGCGGACGCGGCGTGCTCCGAGAGCCCGGCGGTGGCTTCATCGACCTGGCGGCCGACACCGCCGCGGGCCTTCCTCCCCTTGGGGCCGGGGAACGGGATGACCTCGTGGGCGATCTCGCAGGCGCCGCAGATCGGGCGCTCGACCAAGTCGGGCAGCCGGTCGAAGGTGCCGACGACCTGGTAGCCCCAGCGGGGCTTCTTCGTCTGGTCGTCGTCGCCGGCGTCGCGGCCGACCTCGGTGCCGAGGACGTGCGTCGGGAACTGCTGGAAGTACTCGCCGTCGAGGACGAATCGGTCGCCGTCATCGACCTCGGCCAGCTCGCCCCCGCGCGCCCGGAGGAACAGCAGGTCGGTGACCAGCATGGCGCCGGGGAAGATCGCGGAGGGCAGGCGGTAGGCGGCGGCGAGGTGGTGACGCTTGAGCACCTTGTCCCGCAGCGCGACCTGCGGTCCGCCCCTGCCCGAGACGAAGCCGCTCGGGACCAGGAACACGCCGAGCCCGCCCGGCGCGAGCAGGTCCAGCGACCGGCGCAGGAAGTAGGCGTAGGCGTTCTTCTCGCGATAGGTGCGGTCAGGATCCTCGGTGATTGCCACGCCGCGCTGCCCATAGGGCGGGTTCGACACGACGAGGCCGAGCCGGCCGGCGTACTCGGGGCCGTGCTCGCGCACCCAGCGCTCGAAGGGGCCGTTGAAGATCGCCAGTTCGGGGCGCAGGGCCTGGAGCATCCGCGCGGACAGCTCCGACCACTCCACGACGAGCCAGCGCAGGTCCTCGAAGCCGGAGCCGCTCGCGGCCTGGACGAACCGGCCGATGCCGGCGGCCGGTTCCAGGGACAGGACCACCCCGTCGGCCCTGGGCAGCTCGGGGACGAGCGGGCGCACGACGCGGGCGACCTCGCGGGCGACCCGGGTGGGGGTGTAGTACTCGTGGATCAGCCCGCGCTCCTCGGGAACCGGGAAGCCGGTCGGGAACTGGTCGGCGACCGCATGGATCGAGAGCCCGCCCCAGCCGGAGTAGGCGGCGAGCGCGGTGCGGTCCTGGTCGCTCATCTCGTCGGGGCGTTCGATCGCGGCGATCCGCATGGCCCGGAGGTTGGCGGCCGTCCGCTCCGACGCGGACCAGAGGTCGGGGGCGTCGGGCGACCGGGCACCGAGCCGGTGTCCGGTGCGCGCCTGGAGGTGGCGGTCGAGCACCGCGACCAGGGCGGGGCGGTTGCGGTGGACGAAGCCGTTGAAATAGGACGGGCTCACGCCGGACGGGAGGTTGCGCCCGACGAGGGCCGCCATGCGATCGACGAGGGCTTCGGCGGTGGCCTGCTGCATGTGCTCTCCGGCGGTGTCGGGTCCCTCCTGGGAATGTCACCGCCGGGGATCGGCGAATCCAGCAAAAACGGTTCCCACGCCCCCGCTCCAGCCTGTGGGAGAGAGGACTTGCTGGCCGCAGCTGGCCGCATGCCCGCACAGGAACCACGACGACTCTGCCCGCGGCGACGGCCCGCAACTAGGTGCCTGCGGGCGCCCGTCGCGGTCTTCCTTGACACGCGGCGTCGCGCGTGAGGTAATAGCCGTTCAGCTTGGAGGTGTGATGTCCAACGACCTTGTCGAGACGGAGCCGACCAGCCCGGGTGCGAGAGCACTAAGGTGGGCCGTCGAGAATCTCGCCTCGGACACCGCGGAGATCCAGGCAGCCGTGGAGAAACTGCGCCGAGACAACCCGTCCGCGACGCCGGAGGAGATCGCGAGCGCGCACGCCGATCGGATCTGCTGGCTGTACGCCGGTCAAGGGGCTGCGACCGCCCTTCCCGGCGTGATCCCCGGGCTCGGCACCGCCATGCAAGTCGGCGTCGAAGCCGCGGCGATCCTCACCGACGTGGGCTTCATGATTCGGAATCAGGCGAACATGAGCATGGGTGTGGCGGTGGCGTTCGGGCATCCGCTGAACCACGCGGCGCGACTGGATGAGCTCGCGGTCCAACTCGGGCTCTGGTGCGAGGCCGTTGTCCCGGCACGAGAAGCCGCAAAGCGCGTCGGGATTAAGATCGCCGTTGCGCAGTTCCAGAAGGTCCCGGGCAAGATCTTCCAGAAGATCAACCAGCGGGTCGGAACCACCATCCTCACCAAGTACGGCGCGAAGCGGGGCGGAATCGCCGTCGGCCGGCTCATCCCCTTCGGTGTCGGAGCCCTCGTCGGCGGTGGCGTGAACCTCGCAGCGATGAAGGGGTTCAAGGGCGTTGCCCTGCGCTTCTACCGGGATGAGCTGCCGGCGGATGCAGAGTTCGAGGTCGCGTAGCCATGGGCGGGAAGATGTTCGATATCGACTGCCCCGTCGGCGTGATCGAGGCGCTAGCGTACATCGCCTGGTCGGACCAAAGGATCGCACCCGAGGAGCGGATGCAGCTCGAGGGGCTCGCCGCTGCACTGGAGGTTGACGAGGCTGGAGCCGCGGCAGTCCAGCAAGCGTTGGCCGCCCGCCCGTCGCTGGAGTCGATAGCTGCCAAGCTCACGGATCCCGTGGAGGCGCGGTTCGCGGTTACGCAGGCGATCCTCCTCGCCTTAGCTGACGGCGAGTACAGCAGTATCGAGCGGCGGGATGTCGTCGCCCTTGCGGCCGCCCTGAACATCCCGGGCGACGACCTTCGCGCCATGGAAGCCGAAGTCGAAGCCGCCTACTTGGCGCCCCGGGGCACGTGATCCGATGACCTGGCCGCACTACGCCGAGGCTCAGAGCACCTACGCGACGCACTGGACTCGCTACAATGAGGTCCTTTACTCCCTCGCTGCGGAGCATCCAGGGCATACCAACCTCCCCGATGTTGTGGCCAAGGTCGGGATCATCAGCCGCTCATATGCGGCTGGAGCCGAGCGCCACGCAGCGAATGGTTTCGTGGGCTTGGCCGAGCACCTTCACGCCAACGCCATACTGGTAGACCAGATCGTTGCAGGGCTCCAGACCACGGCTGGCGCACCTGAGGTCTACGACTCAGTGTCGGCCCTGGCGTCCGTCACGGAGCACGGAAGGCTGTGCAAGCTGCTCGCAGGAGCGACTCGGGGCGGCAACTGGCTCCCGAGCTTCGCATCCAAGTACCTGCACTTCCACGCGCCGGGCGTGCCCATCTTCGACAGCCGGGCGGCTTGGCGGATCCGCCAGCCTGACTTCTACCCGTTCCGAGGTCGGAGCGTTCGGCGATTCACGCCACCGCGTGTCTTCGATGGCCGATACTACAAGTTCTGCAACCAGTTTCTCGCCATGTGGGACGATGCGGTGGCCGCGGGACTTGCCGTGTCGGTCAGAAGCCTGGACCAGTACCTCCTGTACCTCGTCGACAGCAACAAGTAGGAGATCAGATGCAATCCTGGGGCAGCCGTGAGTGCACGAACTGCGGCAAGAAAGGCCACATAATGACCAAGTGCCAGAACTGCGGGACCCTTGGGTGCGCTCGCAACGGGTGTGTGAACTCGGCCCCAGGACCCAGTTTGTGCGCGGTGTGCAAGAAGATGACAAAGAAGGACCACGTGTAGCGGGCTCTGCGGTCACGCCACCTCCTTCATCGCCGCCGTGATCGCCGCCGAGAACGCATCGAGCAGCGCCTTGTCCTTCTCCGGGTCCACCGCGGGCTCCACGCTCGGGGCGTCAGCGGGCTTCCGGGGCGCCCGGGTCCGCTTCGGCTTCGCCGGAGCCGCCGCCGGCTTCGCCGCCCTCGCCGGTGTCTCCTTCGCCCCCGCGGTCAGGCTCGTCTGCCCGGCCGAGCAGGACCGGGCCGCCTTCGCCGCGGACAGGGCCACGCGCTCCCCGATGCGCCGCAGCGCGCGGATCCCATCGACGGCCTTGCCCTCGGCGATGGCGGTCCGCGCGCCCTCGTAGGCTTCGACCGCGCGGGCGACGGCCTCGGCCGCCTCGCGCTTCTCCTTGCCCTTGCACAGCGGCGACTCCGCGAGCCGGGTGGCGTGGCGGATGAGCTTCCGTGCCCGCTCCATGAGCTGCGGGGCCTCCATCCACCCCGCGTGGAGCCGGTCGAGCTGGGCGAGGGCGTCCTTCTCGGTGGCCACGTCCATGCCCTCGCCGCGCACCTCGGTCTTGAGCCCGTCGATGAAGGCGGCGAGCGGCCGGTCGGGGCCGCCGTCGTAGGCGTTGATCTCGTCGGACCACTGGTCGAGCCCCCGCTCGGTGAACCAGGCTGCGACCTCCTCGCGGACCCCCGTGTCCGCCCAGGCCCACCGGACGCCACGCAGCTCGGAGAGCGCGTCGGCCTCGGCGGTGACCTCGGCGGCCAGGCGCTTCATGGCCGGCGTGGTGGCGGGCGCGTCGGGCAGGGTCGGGACCGGCGCGTCGAGCGCGGCGGGCGGGGCCGCCTTCGCCTTGCGGGCGCGCGGTTCCTTCACCTTCATACGCTCGGTGGGGTCCTTGCCCTCGCGCGCCGGCCGCACCGGGTGGACCTCGGCGTAGGCGCTATCGAAGGCGGCGCGGCGGCGGCTGTCCCGGTGGCTGCACGCCTCTCCGAGCAGCCCCATCGCGCGGGCGAGCCCGGCCTCGATGGCACGCAGCAGCGTGGACGTGGAACCGGTGTCGGAGCCCGCCTCGCTGAACCACTTCTCGGAGCGCTCGATGGTCCAGGTCCAGCCTTCGGGGCTCGATACCAGGGCCAGGACTCCGTAGGCGGCGAGCTTCCGCCGCAGCTCGACGCGGGGCGCGCCGCCGTCGCAGTAGAGGTAGCCGGACCACTGGCCGCGCAGCGTGATCGGCCCGGCCGTCGGCAGCGCCCGCTGCTCGGTCTTGAGCAGCGCCAGCGCGGCCGTCGGCGCGATGGGCGTGTCCGGCACGCCGGGAGCGTCCGCCCCAGCCTCGACCGACCGCCATAGCCGCGCCTCGCCCTGCTTCGTCAGCAGCAGCAGCAGGCCGCGCGTCTCGCGGGGGCGTAGCAACAGCGAGAACTGCCCGTCGCAGGCGCGGCCGTAGGCGCGGACGAGCCGGGGCACGTCCTCGGCGGCGTTGACGAGGTTCAGGCGGAAGCGCCTGGGCTTGTGCTCGGCCATGGCGGTCACCTCTTCAGGAAGGCGGGGATCGCGATGGCACCCGCGGTGAGAACGAGCCCGCCGACCAGCAGCCAGCCGATGCCCTTGGCCGCGCCCTCGGGGTTCGGGGGCGGCGGAAGGGTCGAGGGCTGGAGGGTGCGCCCCTCCTGGCTGGCGACGACCCGGGCGTCCAGCTCGCGCTCGGCCAGCGCGGTCTGGTCCTGGAGGTTGACGGCGTACTCGTAGGCGGCGACGGCCCAGGCGGTCCCCACCAGGCCCACGGCGACGACTCCGACAACGACCACCACCGCCGGGGCGATGCCCGTGGCGGGGTCCGCCGGCCGGGCGTCGGCGTAGAAGCCGGCGGCCAGCTCGTGGTAGCGCTTGTCGAGCGCCTCGTACTTCGCCCAGGCGGCCCGATCGGCGTCGGTGACCGGCGGGTTCGGCAGCTTCGCCCGGACGCGGTCGAGCGTCTCCCGCGACGTGGTGAGCGCGCCGAGGAAGCCGGTGACCTTGTCGACGTAGGCCGACGGATTCGCCTGGATGGCGGCTCCGTAGGCCGCAACGGCCTGGTCGGACAGGGCCTTCCAGCCGGCCGACCACGCCGCCTTCACGTCGTCCCACGATGGCACGGTCCAGGCGCTCATCGCGGCCACTCGGCGTCACAGGCCTCGACCCCGAGGATCTCGGCGACGTCCTGGTCGTCAGCCCAACCGACGTTGGGAGCCGGCAGCAGGAAGGTGCGGCCGGAACCCGCGCCCTGGGCGGGCTGGAGCCCCGGAGCCGCTACCGGCCCGGTGAGCTGCTTGGGCGCATCGGCCTGAGCGATGGGCTGGGTCTCGCGGGCCCGGAACAGGCGGATCGGCCCCTTGCCGCGCCGGGCCTCGGCCCGCTTGCGGAACAAGGTGGCGAGCGGGCCTTGCCTGTCGGTCTTCTGTCCGTTCTCGATGGCCTTCTTCGCCGCCCTCACCATGAGCGGTGCCAGCAGCGGCGCGAAGCCGAACTCGGTGCGGGTCACCGCATCGGGGATCTCGGCGACGAGGAACAGCCCGGGCTTCAGGTCGATGATGGCGGCGCGGTGGCCGCCCTCGGCCTGGATGCGCAGGTGCGTGCCCATGCGCACGTTCGGACCCCACCCCGCAGCGGCCCGCCGGGCCTGCACGCGCTGGCGCACGGCCTGGAGGGGCTTGGCCTGGCGAAGCGCCTGGAGCGGCCGGAAGGCGCCGATGCCCTCGATATCCTCGTCCATTTCGTCGTCCATCTCAGACCACTCGGCCTCGAGGTCCCGGGGGTCCTCGGGAGTGAACGAGCCGGGCGCGGGCTGAAGCTGCGGCTCTTCGTCCCAGTTCTGGTCGGCCTGGTCCCAGGGCGGCTGCTCTTGGTCCCAGGACTGCTCCTGGGGACTCGGGCGCTGCGCGGCGGATGCGGCGGAGCCCCTGCGAACCCTCCGCATGCTTTGCTCGGGTGCCTGGACCTCCTGCCGGAGCTTGTGGGTCCTGCGCTGGAGGCGCGCGAGCTTCCGCTCCTTCCGAGAGTCTCGGCGCTCGGCCCGGTTCTCCTTGCGGGAGTCTCGACGGTCAACTCGGGTGTCTTTGCGAGAGTCCCGGCGGTCGGACCGCTTGTCCTTGCGCTCGGCCCGACGGGCCTTGCGGCGCTCGCGGCGGGCCTGGCGCTCTTCGCGTCCTTCGATGCCTTCGAACTGGTGAATGGAAACGGCAGGTTGTAGGCGCATCAGGCGGTCCTCCAGGAGCGCTCGGGGGAGGTCTGCGCGCCTGCACGAGATGCCCAGCGCTGCTTGACCAATGGGTCGATTCGCCCGCCGTTCATGCCCAGGCGGGCGCTCGGATCGTCGCGGTACCAGCGCCCTCCAACCCGATAGCGGACGATGCAGTGGTACAGCCCTGGCTCATCGAGGGTGCTGCGGGTTGTGAGCATCACCTCCGCGGGCAGCGTCGCTGGCCGGGAGCGCTGGGCCTCGTCGAACCCCTGGTCGCCGTTGCGCAGCGCCTGCCAGCCCTTGGCGATGAGCTCACCGGCACGGGCGGCAGCCAGGCCGTCGCAGTCTTCGTGCCCTTGGGCGAGCATGTTGAGGTAGTCGCACCAGGTCTCGTCGGTTTCGCGCCGGTAGACCACGCCCGAGTCATAGAGCAGCGGCAGGTCCGGCTGGGCGCGGAGGATGATGGCGTCCTCCTGCGCCAGCCAGTTGAGCAGCCGCACGGCGCCCTTCTCGTCGAACGCGAGCTTGACGGCGATCTTCATCAGACCACCAGGAGCCGGAACGGCCCATCACTGACCAGGCGGACGCTGGCCGTGTGATCGGGCTTGGTGGCGCCGCCGAGCTGGGTGACGGCCCGAACGTAGGGACCGAGGGCGGCGGCGTCCTTGAACTCGTGGACGGCGCCATCCTGGTTGAGCTGGGTGGCAGACGCGACTTGGAGCCAGTTCACCTTGTCGTCGCTGGTCTGCAGGCGCACTTCGGTGGTCGGCGCGTCGGCGCCACCAGCCTGGGTTGCGTGGAAGAAGACACGGAAGGACTGGTCCTTGTCCGCGACCCCGTCGCCGTCGGCGGGCAGCACCACGTATGTCGACCCGATCTGCCCCGTCGCAACGGCCGGTGCGACCTTCAGGAGAGACGCGGAGTGGCGGTAGAGGGTCATGGACGAGGTCCTTCAAAGAGAGAGGGTGTAGACAGCCCGCCAGGCCCCGACCGAGCCGGAGGTGACCGTGAAGCGCCGGGCGCCGCCCACGGGAATCCCCAGGGCAGGCTGCTTGTCGCCCGCGACTGCGGCCGTCAGGGTGCCGAGGCCGTCGTAGACCTTGATGGTGGTGGTGGGCAGGCCGCTCGGGTCGGCCAGATCGACGCGGACAAGCTGGGCGAAAGGAGGAATGGGCACCTCGAGCTGCACGCCCTGGTCGGGGCTCGTGTCGCGGTGCTCCCACTGGTTCTCGGTGACCGCGTAGGCGTCGGCCACCGTGATCCCGACCCGGTTGATGGCGTCGGCCAGGTTGCCCGCCCGGACCCGGAGGCTCCGGGCGAACACGCAAGTGCGCGTCGACCGGGCCACCGTCATCTTGGCTCCCGACCCGGAGCCACCTCCCGCGGACCAGCCGAACTCGACCTCGAAGGGCAGCCCCGTCTTGCTGAACAGCTCGACGATGCGCCAGGTGTCCAGCTCGGCCTCGGCGTCCAGGAGCGGCTGGAGCTTCAACGCGGTGTCGAACGCAGGCAGGTCCGCCCCATCCGATCGCGTCGTCAGCTCCGTGCAGCACCCTGGTCGCATGTCATCCTCCGTGCCCTACAACCAGCTCAGCAGTTGGAGTTGGTGGGCTTCTGGCCGATGAGGGTGACCGCGAAGTCCCCCGCGCCGGTCAGGCTGCCGTTCACGGTGATGTCGAGGCCGGCCCGCAGCGACTGACCCTTCAGGAGCCCGCGCAGGAAGCCGGTGGAGGCGAACACGGACACGTCGATGCCGTCGCTGTTCGACCAGACGACGCGGTCGCCGAAGAAGATGCTGGTGACCTTCGCGCCTGCCAGCGAGCCGGTGAAGGTGATGTCCTGCGCCTTGAAGTGGTGCTGGAGGCGGACCTTGACGCTGGCCGAGCCGGCGGCGGTGAGGGTGTCGGTTCCGCCGACCGCGGTCATGCCCCAGGTCACCTTCTTCTTGCCTCCGCGGCGGCTCTTGCTCAGCTTGCTGCGCGTGCGAGACTCGCGGCGATTCAGGCGACTCAGCTTGCGGCTCAGCCGGCTCCGCCGGCGCTTGCCGCGGGCGCCGAAGTCGTCGTCGCCGATGTCCTCGTCGTCGCCCAGGTCGTCGTCGCCCAGGTCGTCGTCGCCGAAGTCGTCGTCGTCGCCGAAGTCGTCATCG
>Ga0100377_1004891_pt1 | contig 10174 bp, 3 predicted proteins | sample CryGeymeta201501_FD_83664 | JGI IMG/M metagenome (GOLD analysis project Ga0100377, IMG submission 83664) | Groundwater microbial communities from Crystal Geyser aquifers in Utah, USA - Crystal Geyser metaG 2015-01 | ecosystem: Environmental > Aquatic > Deep subsurface > Groundwater | place: USA... | reverse complement strand
GGCCGCCTCCATCCATCTTGCGCGAGCCCCGGAGGGGCGCTCCTTGTGTAGCCCGGGGCGATGCGAGCGCAGCGAGCCAGCCCCGGGTCGGACGAGCGAGACATGAACGCAACCACCACGAACGACGAGTGAGACATGAACGCAACCACCACGAACGGCGAGCGAGACATGAACGCAACCACCACGAACGGCGAGCGAGACATGAACGCCATCGCCTCAGTCCACCACCACCTTCGACGCCGCGGTCCGCCCGAAGGTCTCGGGCGCGTACATCTCCTCCACCTTGGCCGGCGGCAGGAAGAAGTTCCCGCGGGTGGTCGTCCGGGCCATGTACTCGTAAACGTACACCCCGGCCTCCATCTGATCGGCGAACAGGAGGACGCGGTCGTCCTTGAGCTCCTTGTGATCGAACGGATCGCTCCAGTCCTGCCACCACGCCCCGCGGCGAGCGTGGGTGCTGGTGCGCTTGTCGCCGAGGCCGGCGTCGCTGGTCGCGAAGGCCAGGTTGACCGCCTCCATGCCTGCGGGCAGGGGATCGTCGACCACGACGTAGTGGCGGCGCTCGGGGACGGTCACCGTCAGGCGGACGCGGACGTACTCACCGGCTGGCAGCGTCAGGTCGCCCTCCTTGGTGGCGGCGAGCGCGCCGGGCTTGTCGACGAGCTCGTAGCGGCGGTCGATGGCGAAGCCCTCGCTCTGGGCGGCGACGGTCGCGCCGGTCGGGGCGTACTGGAGGCGGAGCGTGTAGTAGAGGCGGCCGGGGCCGCGCTTGGCCACCGTCAGCAGGCCGCCCTGCTTCTTGCCTGCGGCCAGGAGGTCCGCCATCGGGACTTCGAAGCGCTGGACGTCCATGGTGCGGCCCTTGAAGCGCGCGCCGAGCAGCGACGTGTCCTGGAGCCACGCGCGCGCCTCGAAGTCAGGCGTCTCGGACTCACGCGCGCGGAAGTAGCGCTCGAGGGTCAGCAGCGCCCAGATGTTCTCCTGGGTGTTCGACCAGCGGCCCTTCTTGCGCGCCTTCATCAGCCAGCGCACGACCTTGCCTACGAGCGGCTGGTCGCCGCCGACCTTCAGGAGCGCCATCAGCACGATGGCGTCGGTGCGGTGGTCGGTGCTCCAGAGCTCCACGAGGCCCGCTGACACGGGCTCCTCGAAGTGCGCGTCCCCGGCGGTCTCCACGGCGTTGTTGATCAGCTCCTGGAGCTGATCCTGCACGGTGTTGTCCAACGGGCTGTCCACGGACGCCATCAGCAGGAAGGCGCGCGCGAACAGGGGCATCTTCGCGCGGGCGTCGTAGAGGCGCTTGAGCGTGCCCTCGGGCAGCTCCGTCTCGGACTGGCTCAGCACGAACACGGCGTAGGCCTGAAGCGCCAGCGTCTGCAGCAGACCCTCCTCGCTGTCACCGTAGGGCGACGACGCCAGGCACTCCACCAGGTACTCCCGCCCGCTCTCCAGCGCCTCCTCGGGCACCTCGACGTCATGCCGCATCGCCTCACCGAGGAAGTGCATCGCGTAGACCGACGCGTAGGGGTGGCTGTGGTCGGCGCCCGGCCAGTAGCCGAACCCGCCGTCGTAGCGCTGCATCTCCAGCACCCGCGTCACCGCGACCTTCACCAGCTCCCTGATCGCCTCGGGGGTGCCTTCGGCGCCGAGGTCCATCTTGAACGCCGCCACCAGGTCGCCCATCGCCAGCAGCGGGAACGCCCGGCTCACGGTCTGCTCGATGCAGCCGTACGGATAGTCGATCAGGTAGCGCAGGCCCTCGTCGAGCCCTGAGAGCGCCGTGGAGGAGAACGCCACCTCCAGGCCACCGACGTCGTCCCGCACCTCACCCGGCGGCACCACGGGGTAGGCCATCGCCTCGGTCGTGTCGCCGTAGGCCGCCACCGCCTCGGTGGTGACGGGCGTGATCACCGGGATCACGCCCTGCACCGCGTCGTCGTGCTCGGGCATCACCGCCGTGAACAGGAACGTCGCCGCGCCAGGCCGCGCCGTGACCACCGGGAACGCCACCTCGACGGGCTTGCCCGCCGGCACGCTCACCGTCTTCTTCATCGCCTTCGCACCGGCCTCGGATGAGGCGAACGCCACCGTGGCGCCATCGCCCGGCAGCGTCAGGCTCACCTCGACCTTCTGGTCGGCGGTCGTCTCGTTCTGCACGACCACGGTCGCGTCAAACCGGTCACCCGGATTCGCAAAGCGCGGAAGTGACGGACGCAAAAGAAGTTTCTTGTTGACCTTCATCTCCGTCTGCGCGCCGCCGAACTGGTCGCCAGCCGTCGCCGCCACCGCCATCAACATCCACGTCGTCAGGTTGTCCGGCAGCTTGAAGGTCAGCCGCGCGTGCCCCTCGGCGTTCGTCATGACCGCCGGGCTCCAGTGCGCCGTCGCCCGGAAGTCGCTGCGCACGGTGATACCGCTGCCCCCGTCGCCACCCTCCTCACGGCCGTCCTTCTTCGCGCCCGGGGGCGCCTTGCGGGGCATGAGCGCGTCGCGTGACCGCATTCCGCCGCCGCCCTTACCCATCACGGCCGCTTCCATCAACATCACTTTCTGCGCCATCGGCGCGGCGTCCGGCGCCGGGACGACCTCCTCCACCGCCACCTTCGGCGGCGCGGGGATCGGGATGACGCTGCCGTGCAGCGCCGTGACCGCCACCATCGAGGGGCGCTCGTGCCAGAACCGGCTGAACAGGTCCGGGTGGCGGTAGTTGATCAGGTTCAAGATGCCCTTATCCACCGCCGCCAGCGCCACCTCGGCCGCCACCGGCTTGCCGTCCACGTCGCGCACGTCGAGGTCCACGGTCAGCGTGTCGCCAGGACGCGCCTCGGGCTTGTCCACGGCGACCGTCACCGTCAGCTGCTTGTCCAGCACCTCCACCGACACGTTGCCCTCGGCGCCCAGGAACCGCGGCACGCCCGTGTCCCGCTCCTCCGCGTCCAGCTTCGAGGTCGTCCGGCCGCCGGCCAGCGCTACCAGCACGTGCACGTTCGGGCCGTAGCCGGGCTTGATCGGGACCTTGACCGCCTCGGCGTTGCTGCTCAGATGCAGCGCGCGGTGCTCCAGCACGCCGCCCCGCGAGATGATCAAGACCCCGTTGGCCGTGGGCAGCGGTGACTTGATCAGCACCGTCGCCGTCTCACCGACCTTGTACATCGGCTTGTCGAAGATCAGCTCCACCCCCGCCTGCTCGCCCCATCTCGCCGCCCCACCCCACGCATAGAACGTGGCCGCCGAGCGCGTCAGGTTCCCCGCCTTGTCCTTCGCCGTGGCCCGCACGATGTAGTAGCCCGCCTTGTCCGGCGTCACCGTGCAGGTCTGCTCCGCCCGCGCCGTCACGACGTGGCAGCTCCCCACCGGCGTGTCCACCTGACGCCACTGCCACCGGAACGACGGCCGCCCCTTGGCCCGCGGATCGTCGTCCTCCTTGATCTTCTCGAACAGCCACTCGCGACGGAGGAACTCCACGTCGGCCTTGACACCGACCGCCGGGGCACCTTCGATCTGAACCGCAACCACCTCTACCGTAACGTCTTTCTTGATCTCGGACAGGGACTTGTCCGTGCGGATGCCAACATACACGGTCGAGCCGTGCTGCAGGGCGGTCGTGGAGCCGCTGATCTGCTGGCGGTTGACGTCCGTCACGTTCGCCACGAACGTCACCTGCCGAGGCCCCTGCGCGCTCGGCGCCCGCGTCGGCCCCGACAGCACCAGCTTGCCTCCCGCGTCCGTCTGCCCCTCGCCGCTCCCCACCCCGAAGCTGTAGGGCCGCTCCCAGGTGAAGTCGCTCCAGCTGAACCGCGCCAGGCGCTGGTTCTCCTTCTCGTCCTCCAGCGACGGCGGCGCGAAGCTGCCCGACCGGGACTCGATCCGCCACTCCACCTTGGCGTCCCGCATCGGCGCGCCGAACAGGTAGTCCGCCGACGCCGTCGCCTCCAGCGTGTCCCCGGGCATGAACGCCGCCTTCGACGCCGCCACGCCCACCTCGAACTCGGGTGTCCGGAACGCCTCCACCTGGAACGTCCCGCCCACGGTCATCCCCCCCGCAGGGCCCGTCCCCTGAAGGGTCGCGTTCACCTGCCACGTGCCCAGGCTGGCCGTCCGGGCCAGCGGCAGCTCGAGGTTGAACGTGCCGAACCGGCTCAGCGCCACCTCGCGCCCTTCCACGACGGGCTCGCCCCGGCCGTCGTAGATGCCCACCGCGACCTTGCCGTAGACCTTCGTGTCCACGGGCACCACGTGCGCGAAGTCGTCCAGCCGCACCACCCCGCGAAGCTCCACCGTCTCGCCCGCCCGGTACAGGCCCCGGTCGCTGTAAACGAGGCCGTCCAGGCCGACCTTCGGGTAGCTGTTGCCGCTGGGGTAGTTCGTCTCCCACACCGACACGACGTCGCCGTTCTGGAGCGTCACAAACGCCAGGTCCTTGCCGACCCGCGCGAACACGTGCAGCGGGCGGGCCTTCATGGCCTTGTCACCCAGCGCGTCGAGCCCGGGCGCCACCGCGATGCCCTGCTTGCCGGTGTCCCCCGTCCACAGCACCTCGTTGGCGTCGTTCCGGATCTCGATGGCCGCCTCGTTCACCGGCGAGCCGCTCCCGAGCGAGCCCACCCACACGATCATCTTGTTGTCCGCGTGGTGCACCGCCAGGCCGATGTCCGTCACCTGATACTGCACCCGCGCCCAGGTCTGCTTGCGGTCCCGACGATACCCCGCCGCGCCCACCACGAGGCCCGGCTCCTTGCCCTTGAGCAGGAGGTCCAGCGGCAGCGCGCGCGTCGCGCGCGCGTTCTTGCGCCCGCCGGTCGACCAGCGCTTCTCCGCCACCTGCGGCTTCAGGCCCCCCACGAACGGATCGTCGCCCCACTCCAGGGCCTCGAGGTGCTTCATCCACGGTACGATCTGGTCGGCCTCCAGCCGCCCGAGCTTCCACTCAACGTCCGGCAGGCTCACATAGGTGCCATACACGGTCCGGTGGCCGTTGGCCTCCAGCGTCCCTTCGGTCTGGTCGATGTAGACCTCCGGCTCGATCGGCGCCACCTTGAACGGCACCACGATCGGCGCGGTCAGCTTCTGCCCGAAGATGTCGGTCACGCCGGCGGCGATGGTCATCGTGTAGCTCTGCTCGGGCACCCAGGGGCCGGCCACCAGCAGCGTCGTCGAGTTCCCTGTGATCGGGTGGGCGCCGGCCCCCTTCGGGGGCCGCGGCGTGACGCTCACGAAGCGCTCGGAGCCCTTCGCCAATGGGTTGGAGAAGCGCATCCAGTGCGCCGCCCCGTACCACATCTCCGGGTTGCCACCGCCCTCGAAGCGGAGCGGGCCGTAGGTCATCCCGTTCCACGTCCACGCCTCTCCCATCGGCATCGCGCCACGCGTGCCCCGGATCGGGTCCACCGTCAGCACGAGGCGACTGTTGAGCGGCAGCTTGCCCTTCGGCTTGATGTACAGGCTCTGGTCGGCCGGCCAGCTGTCCGGGCGTGCCCCCAGCGGCGGAGCTGCGCCGTCCTTCTTCTCCTTCGCCGTCTGCTCCCGCAGCCGGACGACCTCCACCGGGATGATGGCCTTCTCGCCCTTGCCATCCCGCGACGACGCGACGATCCGGACCTTCCCGGCCGCCTCCCCGAGCTCGATCGGATGGTTGAACAGCAGCGCCCACGACGCGCCCTCGGTCAACCGCTGCGTGTCCGGCTCCGTCGTGACCAGCCGCACCTCCGGCCGCTGCGTCACGAAGGTGAACCGGTACGCCTCCCCCAGCGACCCGCCCACCGCCGATGTCGTCCCCGCCGGGATCGTCACCGTGTACTCGGTGGCCTCCTGCAGCGGCTTGCTCGGCTCGAACCGCAGCGTGCTCGGGTCCACCCACCGATGCCGACCCTCCACCGCCGGCACGATCTGCAGGAGCTCCTTGGCCTGCTGCGCATCCAGCGACTCCAGGGCGACCATCGGCTGATTGAACCGCACGAACAGGTCCGTGGCCCCCCCGAACTCGCCCCGTGGGTTCGCTGAGACGACCTTCAGCTCCTTCCACACGACCTGCGGCGCCCCGGCCCCCTCACCGAACGCCGAGGCGAAGGGGTTGTCCGCCAGGGCGGTGTTGGACGGCGGCTCATCGAGGGCCCCCGGCGTGCACGCCCCCGCGGTCAGCATCACCACCAGCGTCCACAGGGCCTGCGCCCTGGACAACCCACACGCCCTTCGCCACAGCTCGCTCATCACCGCTCCTTTCTTGCACGCGCCCCGACCGTCGGCATCGTCGACAGCCGGGGAGGGAGATAATCGTCGCGCACGCGCTCCATGGGTTCAGCAACGAAGCCGCGTCAACGCGAGATTCCACAGGTCAGCGTCCCCATGTGTCGCACACCCCGGCCTGCGGCGCAATGGCTGGAACCATGCTCGCACGAACGATAGAATTTCTTTATGAACAGGAGGTTACAACCCGCGGAGGACACAGCGCGGGGGCTACATCCAACCCCACAGCGGCAACAGGTGCTGCGTCATGTCGACCTCCGGCGCGACCCCGCCGACGTGGAGCGTGAAGCCCTCCTCCGTGGCGTGGATGCGCACGTGCCAATACGACCGCCCGTCCCGACGCGGCGAGCACGGGCCCAGCCACGGCTCGAACTCCTCGAGCGGGATCAGCAGGATGTAGGACTCTGTCCCACATCCCAGCGCCACGTACCCGTCGTCCACCGTCTGCAGGAAGTCCCGCTGGTGCGGATGAAACGCGAACCAGAACTCCACATGCGACGCCCGGAAGTGTGGCCGTGAGATCAAGCACGCCACCGCCACCCCGTGGTCCGGCGACGAGTATCCCGTCTTGGACCGCTTGAGCAGGCTCCGGCCCAGGTGGTGCTCCACCTGGGCGATCACCGCCGCGTGGAACGCCAGCGGCGCGTGCCCACGCTGCAGCCCCGGCCACGCCTCCACCGTCTGCGCCACCTCGGCGTCCGCCGCCGACGCCTCCGCGCCCCGCCCCGAGGCGGCCTCCGGCCCCGCCTCTCCCTCCGCCGCGGACGCCTCCAACGCCGGAGCCGCGACCACGACCTCCAGCTCCGGTCGGACCTCCAGCGGCCGAACCTCCTCGGCCGCCGAGAAGATCACGTCCACGATCTCATCCAGCCGCGTGAACTCCCTCGGGATCAGGATCGCGCAGATCCGGCGCACGATCGCCGGGTCGTCCATCGACGCGCGCAGGTGCATCAAACGCAGCAGCGCATCCACGCTGATCATCCGCATGTCCCAGGCGTGCCGTGACCCCCGGATCTGCGCCTCGATGTCCTCCGTCGACTGCCGGCCCACGATGAGCAGGATCGACGACGCCCCCTCAGCGATCGTGCCCGCCTCGATCAGCCCGCGCCGATACCCGTCGAGCTTCGACAGCTCGATCCGGTAGGTGTCGCTCGTCTTGGACTCCACGACGATCGCGTGGCCGTCCGGCGCCCGCCAGAGACCGTCAAACCCGATCTCGTTCGGCACCCCGCGATACCGCCCGTCCCGCACCGCGAAGCCCAACCGACGCCCGACCTCGTTCACCACGTCCTGCAGCGCCAGCCCGCTGTCGGCGAACCGGTCCGCCAGACACTCCTCGGCGTACCGCGCCAGCATCGACGTCGACACCTGGCCCAGAAACGCCCGGAACTCGTCGCTCGCTGAGCCCTGGTCGCGCAGCCGCCCCTCGCCGGCGAACGCGATCACCTGCGCGACGTGCTTGCCCTCCACCATCCCCCGCGACGTCTGCCACAGGTCCGTCAGACCCATCGCCTACCCCGCTGCTGGCTCCAGCCGACCTGACTGACCCTCGATCTGCCCGATCAGCGCCCGGGCCTGCCGCACGATCTCGCCGTGACGGGCCAGCTCCGCCTCGAGCTGCTCCCCGCGCTCGGCGGCCTCCTCCATCTGCCCCTCGCGCTCGGCCAGCACGCGCTGGATGTCGTCAATGCGGTCCTGCACGTGGCTCCGGACGTGGTCCATGATCCCGCTCACGTGCCCCAGCACCGCCTCCTCCACCTCCAGCGGTGCCCGCTTGACGTACTGCAGGCACGAGGCCTCGTAGTCCAGCGACACCCGACGGAGCTCCTCCTTCAGCCGAGCCCGGTACTCCGTGGCTCGGAGCAGCTGCTGCACCCCGTGCCAGAACGTCGGGCTGTCCGTCTCCAGCTCCGACAGGGGCGGCAGCTCGATCGGGAAGTCCATCCGACCGATCGCGTCCACGTCCTCCATGATCCACGGCGAGGCGTGGTAATCGGGGATGCGCTGCCTGATCTCGTCCTGGAGGTCGCCCTGGAGGCGGCGGCGAAGGCGCAGCAGGCCCTCGGTCATCACCTGCTCCAGCTCGTCGTGCAGCGTCCGCGTCCGCCACGCCAGGTCCGTGTTCAGCTCCAGCACATGCGCCTGCGTCGTGGCCACATCCATCGTCCCGATGTTGTCGATCCGGCGGATGAACCCCTGCTGCACGTCCTCCACGAACGACTTGACCCGCCGCACCGCGTCCGACTGCGCCCGCTCCAGCTGCTGCCGCGTCCACCGACGCAGCAGCACCTCCAGCTCCTTGATGCTCCCCTCCACCTCACCGAGCTTCCGACGCTGCCCCTTCAGGTCCTCCCGCAGCTCCTCCTCGCTCTTGCGCATGTCCCGAAGCTGCGCGCTCGCCCGCTCCCGCGCCTGGTCCGCCCGACGCACGACCTCCCGCACGGCCCCATCGGCCTTGCGCAGCGGCGCCATCAGGAGCTCCCGCCCCTTCTGCTCCATCAAGAAGCCCAGCAGCCCCGCCTCCAGCTCGACCACGCCGCTCTGCGTCACCGCCTCGGCGTAGGTTGCGATCCCCTTCTTCACGCACGTCCGCTTGAAGTAGAACGCCCCGTCCGGGATGTCCGCCTCCGAGCGCCCCAGCAGCGCCCGCATCCCGCTCACCGGGTAGATGTGCTCCAGGTCCAGGATCTGCTCGAAGCCAGCCGGCAGCTCGATGTCCGCCCGCTTCGCCGCCTCGATCACGTTCTCCTGCAGCATCTCCCGGAGGTACGCCCGGATGCTCTTGCCCTCGGCCACCGGCACCATGTCCCACTTGTTCAGCGCCACGATGATCCGGTTGAACCCGATCGGCAGCAGCGTCCGCTTCAGGAAGTTGATGTCCTCCCGGTCCCCCGGACGCCCCCCGTACAGCACCAGGATCACCGCGTCGGCCTGCCGCAGGTAGTCCAGCGTCACCCGCTCCCGGAGGATGTTCGGGTCGTTGATCCCCGGCGTGTCCACGAACTCCGTCTCCACCGGCCAGGTGTGCGGGTACTGGACCTCCACCGTGTGCGTGATGCTCACGTACCGCCCCTGCGGCACCTCCGGGTCGTAGGCGGCCACGTAGTCCCCGAGGCCGTCCAGCGGGATCTGCCGCGCCGTCCCCAGGAGCCGCTCCAGCTCGGGGCCCACCTGCTCCCGCGCCTCGTCCACCATCCGCTTGTACGAGAAGTCGGCCGTCTCCCCACCCGAGGCCGCGAACGCCTCCTGCCGCCCCAGCTCCGTCAGCTCGTCCCACTGCGCCCGCGTGTAGAACCGCACCAACGCCGACGGCTCCGCCTGGTATTGCACCAGCGTCAGCTTCGCCGTCTGCGGCGTCGACGCCACCGGCAACACCTGCCGCCCGAACACCATCGCGTTGACCAGCGTGCTCTTGCCCGCCTTCATCTGCCCCACAAACGCGATCTGGAACCGCCCCGTCTCGAGCCGCTCCAGCGACTCGGCCAGCGCACGCCCCACCTCACGCCCGATCGACAGCTCCTTCGCCCCCGACAGCAGCTCCAGCGCGTCCCGGCAGATGCCCTTGACCGCCTCCTTCTGACCCTCGAAACCACCATCGGCCATCACCACCTCCAACCGCCTCAAGTCCACCCGGAAACCCCCACCCCGACGTCCGCCGAGGCTGGCAGCTTCACCCGCTGACTGTCAAGGGCCGCGCGCCCCGACGGGCCCGCAATGTCTCCATGGCCCACGAAGCGACCTCGTGCCCGCCGCGCCGCCCCAGGCTCGGTCGGGCTATTCGCCCTCCCGTCGCCAGGGGCTTGTATGGTGAGGCTGTGTTGAGAAGATAGAGATTGGGAGGCAGCCTGCGAGCTGTGAGGGCGAGTGAGGCTACCTCCCGCTCGGTCCTGTCGCGCTAGAGCCCGTGCCAGGGGCAAGGTATGAAAACCTG
>Ga0100377_1004886_pt1 | contig 10179 bp, 7 predicted proteins | sample CryGeymeta201501_FD_83664 | JGI IMG/M metagenome (GOLD analysis project Ga0100377, IMG submission 83664) | Groundwater microbial communities from Crystal Geyser aquifers in Utah, USA - Crystal Geyser metaG 2015-01 | ecosystem: Environmental > Aquatic > Deep subsurface > Groundwater | place: USA... | reverse complement strand
TCGGGGGAAGAGTGAAGGCAGACCGGAGGGCGCAAAGCGCCCGACCGCGGGGGATGAGCCTCGCGAATTCACTTCGCGAGGCGAAGGGGGGCGCGTGCCCCCCTTTTTTGAGAAGTTACGCCCGATGGTACTCCTCTTGCCTTGACAGAGGTTTGGGGGTATGCTAACATCCGAGACTGAAAGCGAGTGTGTTTCACACATTTTTAGGAGGCCTCGTCATGCAGATTGTTGTTTCCGGCAAAAACATGCATCTTTCTTCTGCCCTCAAAGAATACGCCGAGAGAAAGCTTACGTCGATCAAGAAATACTTCGATCACATAATCGAAGTTGATGTCACGTTGTCGGTTGATGAAGTCAAAGAGCAGACCCGATCCAAAGTGTGCGAAGTGACCGTTTGGGCGAATGGCATCGTGGTTCGTGGCAAGAAAGCGTCTGAAGACCTTTATGCTTCGATTGACATGGTAGCCGACAAGATCGAACGCCAGGTGAAGAAATACAAAGAAAAACTTCGGGATATTCCCCGTCGTCAGCCCGGAAAAGAAAACCGCATGGCGACGCACACCGTTCTTTCCTGGGCCGCGAAAGGCGAAAAGGAAGTCGTTCCCGATGAGGCCGATGTTGCCTCAGATCATTCTCCCAAGATCATTCGCAGCGGCACATTCCCGATGAAGCCGATGTTCTCTGACGAAGCAGCCGACCAGCTTCATATTCTAAAGCAGGGCTTTTTCGTTTTCTCGAATGCCGAAACCAATCGGATCAACGTGATCTACAAGCGCACTGACGGCAACTATGGCCTGATCGAGCCTGAGTTCTGATTTCGATTTTGACGTTCGTCAAGGAGGGTCCTTGGAGCTAACTGAATTCATCTCTCCACAGTTGATAAAACTGGAACTGAGCTCAACGAAGAAGCTTGATGCGATAAAAGAGCTCATCGGTCTTGTTGATGCGGCTGGTTATCTTACCGATGCGGAAGCCTTCCTGAAATCCGTCCTGGAACGTGAGAAGGTTGGCTCGACAGGTATTGGCAAGGGAATAGCGATTCCCCATTCTCGTACCTCCGCCGTAAGAGAAGTCGTGGTCGCTGTCGGGCGGTCCGTTACGGGCATTGAGTTTGAAGCGCTTGATAATCGGCCCGTTCACCTGATTTTTCTGATCGCCGCTCCTGTCGAGTCAGGCGGACTTTATCTCAAGGCGTTGGCCAGGCTCTCCAGACTTCTTCGGTATCAGGAGTTCCGTAATGAACTCATGGAAGCCAAGACGGTTGAAGACGTCATCAAGATCATCTCTGCCGAGGAAAAGTAAAGCGCCCTCCCAAGGTGCGGGATTTCGCACCGCCGGGCTCAAGAAAACACGAACGTCGGCCTCCAAACGGGGCCGCGTTTTCTATTTGGAAAGGTTCAACCATGTTTGATTGGCTGGTCAAGGGCTTCCGGTACTTCTTTCCCGATTTCAACACACGTGAGATCGGGCGGCTGAGACGAAAGCTCGAGGAGGTCAACGATCGGGCAGAGTATTTCAAAAACCTCTCCGATTCCGACCTTCGCGGTATGACCAAGGTTTTCCGCACTCGACTATTCGAAGGAGAGTCGATCGATGAGCTGATCGTAGATGCATTCGCGGCTGTCCGGGAGGTTTCAACCCGCGTACTGGGAATGCGCCACTTCGATGTCCAGATAATCGGCGGGTTTGCCCTTCACGAAGGCCGGATCGTCGAGATGAAAACCGGGGAAGGAAAGACGCTTGTCGCCACCCTTCCCATCTACCTCAACGCGCTCGAGCTGAATCCCGCCTGGGTTGACCTTGCAAAAGAGAAGGGGTTTACCGATTTCGTTCCGTTGACTGACGATCGTGGCGTGGCTATCCCGGTTGGCCGCGGCGTCGTTCTGATAACCGTCAACGATTACCTGGCAAGTCGTGATTCCCAATGGATGGGACGCATTTACCGCTTTCTTGGAATGACCGTCGGACTCAACGTCCATGGCCTTTCCGCCGAGGAAAAATGCGCAGCCTACGCTTCCGACATCACCTACGGCACAAACAACGAGTTCGGTTTCGACTACCTCCGTGATAATCTTGCGCACACTGTTGCCGAGTGCGCCCAGAGGCCCGAGTTCAATTACGCGATCGTCGATGAGGTCGACTCGATCCTGATCGATGAGGCTAGAACACCGCTTATCATCAGCGGCCCGGCCGAAAAAGCGACGGGAACCTATTATGTTTTTGCCAAAATTGTGCGCGACCTCCTTCAGAAAGATCGCGATTATGTCGTTGATGAGAAGCGGCAGGGGGTATCAGTCACCGAGGAAGGAATCAGCCGCGTTGAAACCAGCCTTGGCGTGCAGAATCTCTACGACAACAAAAACATGGAACTCGTTCATTATCTGCAGAATGCGCTGAAGGCGAAACACTTTTTTCACCTCGACAAAGAGTACATCGTTCGCGACCGTGAAGACGGCCGCGGAAAAGAAGTTCTCATCGTCGATGAGTTCACCGGCCGCCTGATGATCGGCCGTAGGTATTCCGACGGGCTCCACCAGGCGATTGAGGCCAAGGAAGGGGTCACCATCCAACAGGAAAACCAAACCCTCGCATCGATCACGTTCCAGAACTACTTCAGAATGTACCGGAAACTTGCAGGCATGACCGGAACGGCCGAGACAGAGGCCAAGGAGTTCATGGAGATCTACAAATGCGAGGTGGTGGTCATTCCTCCCAACCGGCCCAATATCAGACAGGATCACCCCGATGTCATATACAAAACGGTCGAAGAGAAGTTCGAGGCGATCGTCGAACGTATTATCGAGGTCGGGGAAACCAAGCAACCTGTGCTTGTCGGCACCATTTCCATTGAGAAGAGTGAATTAATCGCGGAAATGCTGCGTAAACGCGGGTTTCAATGCCAGGTTTTGAACGCGAAATATCACGCCAAGGAAGCCGAGATCGTAGCTCAGGCCGGTCGCGAGGGCGCTATAACGATTGCCACCAACATGGCCGGCCGCGGTACAGACATCCTCCTCGGTGGAAATCCCGAGATGCTGGCTTTTCAGGAAACCGGTCAAAAAGAAGGTTCCGATTACGATCTTGCGCTTCAGCGTTTTCGAAAGATCTGCTCGGCTGAGAAAGAGCGCGTTTTGAAAAGCGGAGGGCTTTTCATCCTTGGAACCGAACGCCATGAGGCCAGGCGAATTGACAACCAGCTTCGCGGAAGATGCGGCCGCCAGGGCGACCCCGGCGAAAGCCAGTTCTATCTTTCCCTTGCAGACGATCTGATGCGTCTCTTTGGTTCGGACAACATCGCCAGTTGGATGGAGCGTCTCGGCTGGGAAAAGGGTGAACCGATCGTCCACCCCTGGATCACCAAATCTATTGAGACTGCCCAGAAGCGCGTTGAAAGCCATCATTTCGAGATCCGCAAGCAGGTTCTCAAATATGACGATGTAATGAACCAGCAGCGGTCGATGATATACCTCGAGCGTCGCAAAGCCCTCGACCAGGATGACATTCACGAGGATGTCTTGTCGATGGTGGAGGAGGTTCTGGAGGCAATCCTCGCTCGTGTCCTCAACCCGGAGGTTGACCCTCGCGACTGGGACTTTAACGCTTTGCGCGAGGCGTTGCTCAAGGTTTTCCCTATTGAACTGTCCACCGAAGAGATGGGGAAGCTCTCGCGTGATGAGCTTTCCGAGCGTCTGGCCAAGGAATGCAAGGATGCGATCGAAGCAAAGCGCGGCGAGCTAAGCGCAGATGAGTTTAAAGAGCTCGAGAAGTACGTCCTTCTTCAGGTCGTGGACACCAAGTGGAAAGACCATCTCCATAGCATGGACAATCTCCAGGATGGAATCCATCTGCGTTCCTGGGGTCAGCGCGATCCTCTCGTCGAGTACAAGATTGAGGGTTTCCAGATGTTCCAGGAAATGGTCGACAGCGTCAAAGAGGATGTTCTTCACTACCTCTATCGCGTCACCTTCTCCCACGCCGAGCAAAAGCAGGAAGTCGAGAAGCAGAAGGAAGAGGTCTACTACAATCGCGGCGATGAAGCGGCCGAAACCAAACAGGCGCCCAAGCGTGTTTCAGAGAAGATCGGCCGCAACGACCCCTGCCCGTGCGGCAGTGGAAAAAAGTACAAAAAGTGTTGCGGTCTTGTCGGAGCGGATTGATCGCGATTGTATAAAATGGAGCAGGGGTGGGTATTATAAACCGTCACACTTTTAAAGCGTTGTAAGAGTTCAGCGGTTTGAAAAAATGGAGAGCGAAGGAATTTAGGAGAAGTGGAGAAAATGGAGAATGGGAGAAGCGAAGAGGTTTTCATAACTTCTCAAAAAAGAGGGACACACGCCCCCCTTCGCCTCGCGAAGAGAATTCGCGAGGCTCATCCCCTGCGGGTGTCGGGCGCTTTGCGCCCTCCGTTCTGCCTTCACTCTTCCCCCGACTTATTGAGATGATAACCTTTTCTTCAATTTTCCCAAACAGGTAAACTCTTGTTTTTTTTCCTTCTATTCCAGATCTGCGTTAATCTGCGTTTATCTGCGGCAAAAAAATCCTTTCCTTTTTTCTGTTTTTTCGTTTCCTCTGATTTTTCGCCTTTCTTCTTTCATACCGCTGAACTCTTACAAAGCGTTCAGTTTCCAGTTTCCAGTTTTCAGCTTTCAGTTTCGGAAATCTTCGTTGACCCTGTCGTATACTGCGTGGAGACTCTGTAGATCCTCGAGAATTTTCTGAACTTCCCCTTCGTCGCCGGTCGTCTCGGCAAGCAGAAGTTTTGTTCGGAGAAGTTTCAGGGATGCGGCGATGCTGCGCTTGTTGGCTTCGAATTTTTCCAGGAAGGCGGCCATTTTCTTGAGCTTGTCGATACTCTCCCGCAGATCTTTTGCTTGGGATTTTCCCATGATCTGCATATCGTGGCTGGTGGCTTTTACGGTCTCTTCTTCGAGCTGCCTCAGTTTCAGCTCCAAACCATGCATTGGCTCCTCGGCGAGGAGGGGAATAATGCGAAAGGCCTTGTCGCGAGCCTCCATGAGGGGCTGTATGACTCCTTTGATATGGCGGAGGTAGTACAGCCTCTTTACCGACTGAAGAGTTTCTGTCAGTTTTTCATATTCCAATTGTACTTCATGTATTCCGAGCCATTTTCGGGGGTCATTGAGAACAACGTAGTGGGAAATAAAATAAAGCAGGATAAGATAGATGATGGTGAATTCCCAACCCCAGAGCATCCAGATGGGGGCGCCCACCCCGATAATGGCCGACCGAATCAGAAAAAAATTGCCTCCAGGGCATAGCTTGGGGCTATCTTCAAGAAGAGCGGGCGCGTGAATGTCCTGCTCTTTTCGGTTTGCGCGTCGTACTCCATGTAATTGGCGTTGGCCAGGGGTTGACCGCAAAAAAGGCACCGGCCATTGATGAAGAAATGATTCACGATTGGAAACCCCGCTCTGACTGTAGCAGAAAAAATGCCACGAATGAAGCCTGGAAAACGAGTAATGCCAAATAGCCAATAGTTATGTTACCATCGTTGGGCCTTTCTGTGAAATGTTTTTTCCTTGGCAACGGCTGACAAATGGCTGAAAAGGGAATCATTTGTTGATCCCGGTGAAGAGCATGGCGCAAGAGAAAAAAAACATTCTGATCGTTGATGATTCTCCCGACAACATTACTATTCTAGGTGAAATTTTGAGCGCGGAATATGCCGTGACTTTTGCCTCCAACGGTGCAACTGCCCTGAAAATGATTGATTCCGACCCCCCGCCTGACTTGGTTCTTTTGGATATTATGATGCCACAAATGGACGGCCTCGAAGTTTGTCGGCGCATTAAAAGCAATCCGAAAACCCGGGAAATCCCCGTGATTTTCGTGACATCAATGGGCGAGGACATCAAAGAAGCCGAAGGGTTTTTCGTCGGGGGCGCGGATTATCTCACTAAGCCCGTGAGCCCAGTGGTCGTACGGGCGAGAGTCCGTACCCATCTGAGCATGAGCTCCCTGCGAAATAATTTGGCGCGGCAGAATGAGATCCTGCGGGAAAATATGCGTCTGCGTGAGGATGTTGAAAGAATTACCCGGCACGATCTGAAAAATCCAATTACCGCTTTTGTCACCATTCCAGCCAGCATGTCAAAGGACAAAAACCTGAACCAGAACCAAAGGGAAATGCTGGAGATGCTCAATAAGGCCGGCTTGCGATCGTTGGAAATGGTAAACCGAACCTTGGATCTTTACAAAATGGAACAGGGTTTGTACGAGCTGAACCCTGGTTCGGTTAACGTCGCTGAAATCATCCGCAATATCGTGAGCGAATTTGCGATTCTGGTTTCCGAAAAAAGAATTTCGGTCATTGTTCTTTCCGACGGATTGCCCGCCAAACCTGCCTTGAATTTCATCGTAATGGGGGAGGAGTTCCTGTTTTATTCCATGCTTTCCAATCTGATTAAAAATGCCCTGGAAGCTTCGCCCCATGACCGGGAAGTAAAAATCAACCTTGTCTCGTTTCCCCGAGCGACAATAGAAATATGGAACCAGGGTGAAATTCCAACCGAGATTCGCGGACGGTTTACGGAAAGGTATGCAACATTTGGAAAAAAAGCGGGAACCGGTCTTGGAGCATATTCCGCCCGAATGATGGCCAAAACCCTCGGTGGCGAACTATCCTTTCAAACATCCAGTGCGAAAGGAACCTTTCTAAGGGTAACCCTTGCCGGGGGTAGCCTTTCCACAACAATCTCAGAGACCGCTTCGGTAGACTTCGGCACGATTAAATCGAGAGCGACGGTGAGAATTCTCGTCGTCGATGATTACGCGATCATGAGAAAACTTATCACTTCAAGTCTGCGGCAGTCCGGGTTCCTTAATATTGTCGAAGCCGAAGATGTCAAATGCGCGCGTGGTTTTCTGGAAAAAGAAATCCCCGATCTGGTTCTTTCCGACTGGGACATGCCCGGAGGAACCGGATTAGATCTCCTTCGGATGATCCGGGCCGCCCCCGATGGAAAAAACATTCCCTTCCTCCTCATTACCGGCCGCGTAACTCAGGACGCCATTAAATCGGCACAGGATGCCGGTGTAACCGGAATTTTGTGGAAGCCGTTTTCCCATGACATTTTAACGAACAAAGTGGAAGGACTTCTTTGTTTATCCGATGACCCCGAAAAGTGATTGACAAAGATTTCAGGTATCTACTCAATAATTCGGGGAAACTCAATGATTCCTGGCGCAAGAGATTTCTCCCTTCGGTCGAAATGACAGCATCGTTTGTCATTCCGAACGAATGTGAGGAATCTCGCTTTCTGTTGAGAATCAGCGAATGCCCTTCCTTTTGAGCAGATACGATTTCAGACCGGCTTTTCGGCATCCCGGATCCGGTTTGAAAAGGCGATAGATGCGCTAAGATTGGCCCCCAGCAGGATGATCAGGCTGTACAAGTAGATCCAGAGCATAAGCACCGCCAGTGCGCTCGTGCTTCCGTATAGGCCGAGAAAGCTGTTGGCGCCCTGATGGACGTACCACCAAACGAATCCGGTTTTGGTAATTTCCCCCATGGTGGCCGAGAAAACTGCCCCCCAGGCTGCTTCACGCCATAAAACTACCGTGTTCGGGATGAACCGGTACATCAGAATGAACGCGGAAAAAGAGAACATCGGTGGAACCAACCAGAGTAGAAGTCTGGCGCCTCCGCTCTGAAATGGCAGAAACAATGGCGGTTTAACCTGCCAATCAAGCCATTGAAGGTAAAATTTCAAACCAGTGTTTGCAAGTATGCATGCTCCGAGAAAAAAGAAGAGAACGAAAATCATTGAAACTGCGATCAACCGCTCGAAGAAAAAATTCCACCGGGTTGATGTGTGCCAGGCTTGATTGATATTCTGAACCAAGCCCGCGAATACCGATGATGCCGACCAGAGCAGAAAGCCGAATCCAATCACCCCGCCCAAACCCCAAAAGGATGTCCCCTTGGCGGCAATGACCTGATCCATGGTTCCCTTTATTACGACTTCCGATCCGGGGAAGAATTTTTGTGCAAAGGCCATTATCTGGGAATAAATGGTCGGATCGTCGATTACCGAAGAGAATGCAACGATAATTACCAAAAGCATGGGAAAAAGTGAAAACAGGGCATAATAAGCGATCGCCGCCGCAGCCTCGGAACCCTCAACGCTGGAAAATCGCTCGTAGGTGAGGCGAATCAGATTCCAGACATTTTTTAGCTTCCTGATCATGGTTCGGAAGTATAACCTTAGTTCGTGGTTAACAAAAGAACCTAAATTTGAAACACAAAACGCCAGTTAGTTTTGTTATACCGTAGCTACCAAGATCGGCTAAATTCCAGCCCTTTGAGGTCATTGCGAGCGAAGCGAAGCGAAGCAATCTACGTATCATCTCAATAATCCGGGGGAGGCATGAGAGCGCACCGGAGGGCGCAAAGCCCCCGACCGCAGGGGATGAGCCTCGCGAATTTACCTCGCGAGGCGAATGGGGGCGCGTGCCCCTTTTTTTTGAGAAGTTACAGATACATTTTGTTGATCTTGCCTTAGTTGTCTGAATACCAGGGCCGGCCATCCAGGGGGCTGTCGGGAACAGGATACTCCAGTGGCAGAAATCCTTTGTCGCCCCTGATTCGAATGGGCTCGCGGCGATGTTCAAGGCTTTTGTTCCGGCAGCGGCCGAAAATGTTCAGGGCATTCGTGCGTCCGATGAGAACGGCATTCTGGCGACTCAACCCGACCAGAAGTTCGCGGTAGCGCTTTACCACCCCGTCAGCGTTGGATGCCGGATTCCCGGGCTCAACCAAGTCAAAACCAAGCAAAAAGCGGGTGGGAAACTTTTCCATAAGTTTGAAGATTGTTTCCCCGAAGTCCGTGAGCGAATCGTCGGGTCGAATGAGATCGTCCTGGATTCCGGAAAGGTCGAGAACGAGATTCGGGAATCTGGTAAGCAGATGATCCAAGATAGGCACAAACTCCTTGCGGCAGGGCGGAGGGCCCTTTCCGCAGTGGCCAAGAATGAATGTGGTGCTCGCATTCATCGCGAGAACGTGCTTCAATTGTTGAAAGCTTTCACGGGTGCCGGGTTCTCGTGGGTTTTCCGATCCGAGGGTCCAGTGCAGAAGAACCGGAACCTGGTACTCGCCGGCGATCCGATAGATCTCCATCAAAACCGGGTTATCGCCGACCAGTTTCCGTCCATGTCCGTTGACGAATAATTCTCCAACGCCTTTGAACTTGCCGCTGGCCAGCTTGTTTCTGACATAGTCAATTGAATACCCGCGATCGGGTTCGAATCCTCGCAGAAACGGCGCGAACCGGTCCGGTTCGCTACATGCAGCCTCGGAAACCTGCTTGTCGGCATCGTCCCAGGTCAGCCCCGAAACCCCCATCATCTGGACATGGTTTCGATCCATCACTTCGAGCAGGTCGGCGAACTCCTTCCCGCCATGCAACACATGTGAATGCGCATCGACCACCCACAAGTCCGGAAGCGCAAGCCTTTCAGCCCCACGGGCTGCCCCGCAAATTGCCAGAATCAGGCAGATAACGATCGGGAACTTAACCCTGGTTTTCATCTCTGTTTTCCAATGCCGGAGTATCGGCAGGATTTGAAATTCACTGAAGCCCGGCGCGGGGATCAGGGATTAGGGAGCAGAGAGCAGGCGGCAGGTAGATCTTAAAGCGCGTACGGAGGATCGACAGGAGTAGGGGAAACAGTCCAATTGGTGGCATCTCTGTTGAAGGCCCCGTTTAGGATCTGCTCTGACCCAAAGGCCGGAAGAAGCGAAAATGGGAAAATAAAACAGAAAAGGAGAAACATTTTGAGACTATAGAAGTTTGACAGAGAATCGTCGTTTCGACCGAAGGGAGAAATTTTATTACCGTAGAAGGGGAGATCTCTCACATTCGTTCGAGTTGACGTTTTTACGATGGTTCATATTGCATTACCCCGAATTATTGAGAAGGTACAAAAAACGGGGGTATACAAAAATCGGAACTACTGATTTCATATCGTCATATTTCGCCGAAAAATGACGACGAGGTTTCGAATGTATTTTTCCAGATTACTGGTCCCGCCCGTGGTTACCAAGATCAGCTAAACTCCAGCCCTTTGATGTCATTGCGAGCGAAGCGAAGCAATCTCCGACATCACGAGATTGCTTCGGCGCAATGCGCCTCGCAATGGCAATCTCTTTATCGC
>Ga0100377_1004884_pt1 | contig 10181 bp, 5 predicted proteins | sample CryGeymeta201501_FD_83664 | JGI IMG/M metagenome (GOLD analysis project Ga0100377, IMG submission 83664) | Groundwater microbial communities from Crystal Geyser aquifers in Utah, USA - Crystal Geyser metaG 2015-01 | ecosystem: Environmental > Aquatic > Deep subsurface > Groundwater | place: USA... | reverse complement strand
GCATATTGCGCCGCCTCGTGAGGCTTGCGCCACGGTCGGTTGCTCTTGCGTGTCCTTGTCGAGGGCTTGCGGCACGTGTGGCGCCCCCTCCGACCCTCCTCGTTCCACCTTGCGTGTGCGCCGTGAGCGCCGAGTTCACGGCCTGCGCGTCGCTGCAACCCATGCTCTAGACGTGACCCAGCGCGGCGCAAGGACACAAGACGCGCTTGCGAGGGTTCGCGTGCGTGGCGCGAGCCTTCACCCGCAGTGCGTCTGGGTGGAACTGACGACGCGGGGGCTTCTGCGCGCGGTCGAGCGCCGAACTCACCGCACCGCAACCTCCATCAAGACGTGGGCGGCCGACTGGGCACGAGCCGACGGATCGAGGCCTCCTTCGCCGAGCCAACTCGTCCTCCTCGTTTTGGCACGCTCGTCACGCGATCACGTGATCGCGTGGCGCGAGGTCCTGGCTCGGCCTTCGCCCGACCCGCCGAGATCGACCAGCGGCCGGCGCGACAGATTGGCAAGATCGTAAAAACACATAATTATCTTTTTTGGGCTTGTGCGGGCGACGTGGAGTCGCTAGCCTTGAGCTCGTGATGATGGACCCAACAGCCGACCAAAACGGAGGCATGCGATGCATCGCCAGAGTCGTCTCAACGAGCCTGGACCCCGCCACGTGAGTCACGCGGCGTTCCTGATTCTCGACCCGCAGGAGCTGAGGACGAGCGGGCTCAAACCACTCCGCCAGATCCTGGAGCAGAACGGCGCGTTGCGCCTGGAGGAGCTGCTGCTCGTGTTCCGCCCGGTCCTCAAGCTCCTGGAGCTGGCGGCCCTCGACAACACGACGCTGGGGTTTCTCTCGCTCGACACCATCCACGTGCGGCCCGATACCGGAGAGGCGGTCGTGGTCATCAGCCGCGAGCAGGTGCTGCAGCCCAGCGAAGGTGCGTTTCGTAGCGAGCTGCCGGCCCCTCCGGAGATGTACACGCAGATCGAGGGGGCGGAACCCTCGGCGGACGTCTACGCTGCGGGTCGAGAAATGTATCGCTGTGCGACGGGCGTACTCCTCGAGCGGGACCGTCACGGCGACCCCTCACCGCGAGCCCTCGCGCGCCTCGTTCAAGTCCCCGAGCTGCGGAGTCTGCTCGTCGGGATGCTGCATCGTCTCCCGATGGCGCGGTTGTCTGCCGCCCAGGGCCTCAGCCTCCTGGAGCAGCTCGACCTGGCACCGGTCGGCGATCTCCCGGCGCAGCCTCTCCCCGTTGGCGGCGCGGACCTCCATGCAGTCGAGGCGCCGCCGGGCGATGACCTCACGCCCCCGCAGCACGACGACGCGGCGCAGGCGGTCCACGCTGGTGGAGCGGGCCTCGAGACGGTCTCAATTCGGTCGGCGCGCGAAGTGCCGGCCGCGCAGCACGGCGATGTCGCTGTGCACCTCGGCCACTCTGGCGGCGCGGGCCTCGATGCGGTCGCGGTTCCACTGGATCATGACGTCGCGCCCGCGCAGCACGCCGACGCCGTCGCTGCGCACCCTGGCCCATGTCCTCCGACACGGGGCACTCGGAGGTCGCTGCCGCGTCTGCAGGTCGCGTGGACGGCTGCGCTCGTCCTGTCACTGCCCGTCGTGTTGCTGAGCGGGTGGGTGTGGGCGCTGTCGTCGGCGCTCGAACATCAGGCGAGCGATGGGGGCTTCGCCAGGAGTCCTGTAGACGTCACGCCGCCGACCCGGCCGAAGGAGCCGACTCCCGTGACCGAGGAGCCTGCCCCTCGCACCGTCGACGAGCTGTTCGACGCGCTGGTGATGCTCGAGGAGGCGAATGAGGCGCTCACCACCGAATTGCGGCGGGCTGTGGAAGCGCTCGAGCGCGGGCGTGCGCTCCTGGCCGCGCGAGACCGTAAGATCGCGGAGCTGTACGAGCAGCTCTACGGCTACAAGGAGGGGCGCGACGCCCTGGAGTCGATGATCGCGTCGCTCCGTGCCGAGCTCGCGCGGCGCCTCGATCACGCGTGGCCGATGCTTGATCCGTTGCCTGAGCCCAGACCTGTGCCTCCGCCTCGGCCAGCAACACCTTCCCGCAACCTCGTCGGGTTGTACAAAGATACCCACCGTCGGTCGATCAAGGCGTGCGGGGACCTCGGGAAGACCTCGAAGTTCAGGCTGGCGATCCAGGTGGGCACGAACGGTCACGTGCGCGGCGTGCAGATCGTGGATCTCGACTCGCCGAAACCCGACCAGGCGGCGCGCCGCCGCCGCTGCATCGTGAACAGCGCCGCCGAGTGGACGTTTCCGGCGTCGGCGGATGGCTACCGGGTGAACTGGACGGTCACTTTCTGAGCAGCGCTCCCTGACGCTCAACCTGACCCCGCCCCCCAAGCCGCCACCCCAGGCCCCTCCGCCCCCTGCGCGCCGCCGCCGAGGCCGCCCGAAACCGCGTCGGCACCCTCAAGGGCGAGCTCCAGGCGAAGCTCCGCGAGCTCGACACCGTCATACAAGCAGCGACCCTGTCTCCGAGTGTCCCCTTTGGGGCGCAAGAGGAAGGCGTGAATCAACATGCGCGTCAACGGCGGCCGCGCAGACATCTGGCCTGTCAACACGGCGTTCCTTCCACCCGTTGAGATTCGGCAACCGATGTCCCTGTCAATGCCCCCTCGACGGCCACGGCATCGCCGTCATCGAAGGCGCCCCCCACTACGGCAAGTCCCTCCTCCTCTACGTCCTCGCCGCACACCTGGCCACCGTGCTCCGCGACGCCCCCAGCCCCCACCCCCCACCCCCGACGCCCCCCTCCCGCTCCGCATCGACCTCCACGACCTCTCGCCCACGAACACCACAACTCCAACCGTTTCGCCTCAGCCGAGCCGGCCGGTTGGCAGGAGTCCCTCGCTTCGTACGATGCGCTGATGTTCGTCGCCCCGTGCCTCCAGCCCGGGCGTGACCACGTGGCAAGGCAGCTGAGCGAGCTCGGCGCACTGTAGTCAGGGCCCGTCGCGCCCGGCACTGGCGCCCGAGGCTTGGGGGGAGCGGGGCGGGCGCGACGGCGAGGTGTTGACGCGGCCGGTTGCAGGCCGCTGCGATGGGCGGCACGGGGGATTCAGGGAGTGTCCGGCGACGTGGCCAGCCACTCATCGAGCTCCTCGGCGGTGGAGGTGAGCACGAGCTCGTCGAGGAGGTTTGGACCCAGCTCGGCGACCCTGCGGTGCAGCACCTCAACCTCGGCCTCCGTCAGGGGACGCTGAAGGCGCAGGCCAAAGAGGCGCCGCAGGCCGTCCTGACGGCCATCCTTCCATCCTTCCTGTCGTCCTTCCTGTCGCCCTTCCTGTCGAATGTTGGTGACGAAGCGGTCGGCGATCTCGGCGAATTGCTGGAGGAAGTCGTCGTCGTCCTCGGAGCGCGGGTAGTTGGGCTGTGCGACCATGACGTGTCTCCTGACGAGGAGGTCTTTGTAGGGTAGGGTCCAGGGCTCCTCACACGCCTTGAGCTCTTCGAGGGCTCTTTGCAGTGTGAGGCCGCCGGCCATGAGCCGCAAGAGCAGGGTCTGGCGCGTCTCGGGCAGCTCGCGGCCGACGAGGACGAAGATGGAGACGACGGAGGCGAGCCGGTAGATGCCGGTCTCGGGCCACTCGGGTTCAGTATGGGGGCGTGCGCCCCAGCCTTCAAGGGCAGCGGTGGGGCGGCCGTGGGTGATGACCCACGTCCGGACGGGGGCGAGCTTGTCGGGGTGGGTGCGCAGGGCGTGCTCTTTGTTGAGCGTCCTGGCCACGATGTCGGTCAGGCGCTGGGGCGTCGGAGGGGAGCGGCAGTTCTCCACCAGCGCCAGCGTGCGTGCGATCTCGCTCCAGAAGCCCAGGTGCGGAGGGACGGGGGTGGTGGGCTGCGGATTGGCGGGCTCGAACCACACGTCCGCGAAGTACACACCGCGCTCGATCTGGTGCTCCACCTCGCCCTTGCCAAACGGTGCGGTCGCCTGCAGGACCATCGCTTTGTGGAAGCTGTCGTGGCGGACCTGGCTTGACGTCATGCATTCCCCTGCTCCAAGGTTCAGCCCTGACCTCTAACTCGCCGGCCGAGGTCCGTCAAGAGCATTCGGCGCGGCCGTCTCCGACGCCGCGGCGCGCCCCTCCCAGCTTCCGGCGACGACAAACGGCGGCCGGCTGGCAACGGAGTCCCGACGCGCGCCTGCGGTGCCCGAACCGGGGCAAGGTCCGTCCGAGCGGTCGCATTCGGCGTTGGGTTGGCCGCAAACGGCGTCCAGTTGGCGACCGAGCACGTCCGGTCGGGGCGGTCGAGTGCTGTGCCTTCGGGTTCAGAGGGTCACCTTTCGGCTGGGCTCCGCCCAGACCCGCTCAAGGCTACCGCCTTGAGAATCCATTTGATCTATCTTCGAAAACGGATTCTCAAGGCAATAGCCTCTAAGCGGCCCTGGGCGGAGCCCAGAACTCGACCGCCCGTGCGCCAGGCACACCACGATTGCGCCCCGGCCCCGATTCACGGTACCATCGCCGCGATCGGTGTTTGACTCTGTGACCGCCCGCTACGCCCGATGAGCTCCATGACCACCCCACGCCTGAACGCTGGTGATCGCCTCGCCGATCGCTACGAGGTGCTGTCGTTCCTCGGCGGCGGCGGCTTCGGCGAGGTCTACCGCGGCCGCGACGCGATGATCGGCCGCGAGGTCGCCATCAAGGTCCTCAACTTCCAGGGGGAGGCGGACGCGGAGGTGCGGGAGGGGCTGGTGGCCCGGTTCCGCCGCGAGGCGCGGGTGGCGGCCCAGATCCGGCACCCGAACGTGATCACCATCCACGACATCGGCGTGACGGAGCTGGGCGACCCGTTCCTGGTGATGGAGCTGTTGAGCGGGCACGACCTGTTCCGCGAGATCACGCGGGGCGGGGCGATGGCGCCGACGCGCGTGCTGCCTCTGTTCATCGGCTGCCTGGACGCGCTCGGAGAGGCGCACCGGCAGGGGATCGTGCACAAGGACCTCAAGCCGGAGAACCTGTTCCTGATCCATCCGGGTACCCACCGCGAGACGCTGACGATCTTCGACTTCGGCATCAGCCACGTCATCCAGGACGGGCGGCTGACCATGACGGGGCAGATGATCGGCACGCCGTCCTACATGGCGCCGGAGTACGTGGATCGCCAGGAGGTCACGCCCGCCTTCGATGTCTACCAGATGGGGCTCATCCTGGTGGAGAGCCTCACGGCGCGGGCGGTGATCTACGACGACAATCCGACGCAGTGCTTCGTGATGCACAGCCGCGGCGATGTGTACATCCAGGAGGAGCTGGGGCGGGGGCCGCTGGGTCCGGTCATCGCGCGTGCGCTGGCCCTCGATCCCGGCGACCGGTTCGAGGACGCCGAGGCGTTCCGCGCCGCGCTGGCCGGCATCGATCCCGCGAGTGTCAAGCTCGATCCGACGATCCGGACGACGCTCCACCTGGCGGTGGTGGCGCGGCTGCATGGGCTGTCGGGGGCCACGGTGATCGAAGGCCGGTCAGCGTCGGACACGGTGGCAGCGCCGACGCTGTCGGCGTCCAGCGAGCGGGCCACGGCGCCGTCCACGCCGCCGCCCGCCCTCGGCGCCAAGGTGACCTCGGTCTCCGGCCCGAACCTCATCCCCGGCTTCGGCCGACGCCCGAAGGCCGACACCGACACGCCCACCGTGGCTGGCGTGATCGACCCTGGCCTGCTCATCGAGGCTGCCGCGCCCGCCAGGCCCCCGGATCGCCAGACCGACGCGTTTGTGCCTCACGACACCGGGGCGTCGTCGCCGCCGGCCTCGGCGGTGAGCGGAGGTTCTGTCGTCGTCTCCCGCACGCTGATGCACCAGGCCATCGACGCGGCGGCTGCAGCGCCAGCGCCCGACGCACCCGCGCCAGACGGCCCCGTGGCGGACGCCGGGGTTGCCACGGTCGACCGGCCCCGCGAGGCGACTGCCCTGGTGGCCGGGAGCACCGAGGCCTCTGAGCCCGCGCCGCTCGCCGTCCCGGAGCTCCTGCCAGCGGCGCCGAAGGAGCTGTCCAACGAGACGGAGGAGCTGCGGTCCATCGTTGAGCGGGAGAAGGCTGTGACGGGCCCGTGGGGCTTCCTGCTGGTGACCGGCGTGCTGGGCCTCGTCGTCCTGCTGATGTGCCCGGTGTCGTCGGCGGCGTGGGTCACCTCGCGGGCGCTCACGGTGGAGTCGCGCGCCCTGGACGCGGCCCGCACGGTCGAGGCGGCCGCCCTCGAGCTCGTGGCCAGACCCGCAGCCCCGGCGCCGGGCCGAGGGGGCAAGCCATGACCTCAGCGCAGCCCAGCTCCTCGCCGCCCGGACCGCGGGTCGATGAGAAGGCGATCGCCTCGCGGCCTCCGGCCATGGCGCTCCGCTGCCCGCTGTGCGATCGGGCGGGCACGACGCTCGGCGAGGTGTGTGACAAGCACGGGTTGTTCCTCGTGTCGGCTTCGGCGCTGGAGGAGGCGCCGGCGGGTCACCTGCTCGGTGAGCTGTTGGTGGGGCGGTACATCATCCTCGGCGTGCTCGGCTGCGGGGCGGTCGGTACGGTCTATTGGGCCGTGCAGCACCCGATCGGGCGCCGGGTCGCCATCAAGGTCCTGCACAGCGGGCTGACCGGCGACCGGGAGGACGAGGAGCGGTTCCTGCGGGAGGCCCAGGCCATCGCGACGCTGAACCACCCGCACGTGGTGACCTGCTACGACTACGGCTTCACCGAGAAGCACATGGCCTACATGGCCCTGGAGTACCTCCAGGGCCGCACCCTGGAGTCGGTGCTCGCCCGCGGCCTGCTGGACGTCGATCAGGTGCTGTACGTCGCCCGGCAGATGCTCGAGGGCCTCGGCGCCATGCACGACGCCGACCTCGTCCACCGCGACCTCAAGCCGGCGAACATGATGCTGTGCCACGTCGGGCGGAACACCTCGTTCCTCAAGCTCATCGACTTCGGCCTCGTGCGGGGGCGGCCGGGCAAGGACGGCGAAAAGCTCACCCAGGCCGGCCACATCCTCGGCACCCCCGTCTACATGGCGCCCGAGCAGGCCCTCGGCAGCGCCGACGTGACCGCCGCCACCGACGTCTACGCCCTCGGCTGCATCCTCTACGAGATGGTGACCGGCAAGCCGCCGTTTGACGGCAAGAACGTCATGGACCTCATGCTCAGCCATGTCCGCAAGGAGGCTCCGCCGCTGGATGGGCCGCGCGCCGTGCTGTTCCCTGCCACCTTCCGCGACTTCGTGCTGCACTGCCTGCACAAGGCGCCCGAGGCGCGGTTTGCGAACGGGGTTCACGCGCTGCGGGCCTTCCTCGACCTCGAGCTGCCGAGCAGCTCGGGCGACGGCATCGAGGGCCTCGACTCCCGGTTCTTCCTGCCCGAGCTCGGCCCCGACAGCCCGATCACCCAGAGCCGGCCGCCGCAGAGCGCCACCGTCCGCATCACCGTCGATGAGGCGTTCATCCGGGCGCGGCGCTCGGCGGCCGCTGCGGTCGTCGCCGAGGACGACCCCCCCGAGGTCGGCCTCGCTCGCCAGTGGCTCGACCTCGGCCTGACCACGCTCGCCACCGTCGCGCGGCTCCTGTGGGGGGCGATCGCCTCCATCCCCGTGTGGGCCTGGATGGCCCGGCAGGGCAAGGGGCAGGCGCTCTTCCTCGCCCATCACCTGCGCCCCGACACCGCGCTCGCCGTCGTGCTGCGCGAGCGCACGTGGGCGCACGTCACGATCGGCTTCTCGGTCTACGCCACCATCCAGTTCGGCAACGCCATCGTCCGGGCCGCCCGCGCCACCGCCCGCACCGCCACCGCCGCTGCGCGCTTCCTGACCGTGCAGACCCGGACGCTGCTGGAGGCGACGCGCAAGGTCGACCGGGACAGCGTGCAGGGCTTCGTCGATCGCTACGCCTTCCTGTCGGTCCCCCTTGGCCTGGCCCGGGTCACCGCCCTGGCGCTGATCGACCTCGCCCGGCGGATTGGCGTCGCCATCGTCCGGTTCGCCCGCGCCGCCGCAGAGGTCCACGACGCCCTCGGCCGCAAGCTCGTGCTCGACATCGATGCTGCCGTCGGCGATGGACGCGGACGACACCCGTGGCGCCGCCTGCGCGGGCCGATCGCCCGATACGCCGGGCGCGCGCTGCTCGTCGGCAACCTCAGCCTCATCCTGTCACCCTTCCTCTTCCTGCTCGCCCGGGCGCTCGTCGGCTGATCACCGCATCCAGCCAGGCTCCACCGCGGGCCCCGCCCCACGGCGGCTCGAAGGAAAATGTGCTGGGGCGTGACGGTTCCTCCTTTCCATTCGGGGGAGTCTTCCTACATACTCAAAGTGCACTTTCTTGGGGGCTCCTCGTGGGGGTCCCTTTAGACCGCCGTGCATCTCACTGGGTGTCGCGACGCAGGGTCTTCTGCGAGCTATCGCTCACAGAACCCTCTGCGCTGCGACGCCCACTGAGATGCAGGCTGGGGCAACATTCGTTCGAGCAGCGCGTGTCTCTCGGCAGCGTCGGGCCCTTGTGGTCGCGATTTGGGTTGAGAACAGGACACGCATCATCACCAACGGACTCGGCGAGCGGCTCCATGTCGGGGTTTTGGCGCCAGGTCCACCGGCTCTCTCGGGAGAGCCAGCAGCAGTTCTGGAGGTTCCCATGAAGAAGCTCACCACTCTGGTCGGCGCGATGACGTTCGTTCTGATCGGTGTTCTCGGCACCGCGCAGGCGCAGGATTCGCCCTCGTATGAGTGTGATCAGGCGTTCGGCGACTGCGGCACGCCGAACCAGTCCGGCGGCGGGGGCTGCGGTTGTGGCGGGGGCAGCATCCTCGTCAACAACACCGACCTCGGCGACACCTACCAGTTTGCAGACGACTACGACGACGACGGCCTCGAGGATCCCAGCGACAACTGCCTCCGCATGTTCAACCCCGACCAGGGCGACGCGGACGGCGACGGCATCGGCGACGCCTGCGACAACTGCATCGGTGCCCCCAACAGCGTTCAGATCGACATCGACGCCGATGGATTTGGCGACCCCTGCGATCCCGACCTCGACGGCGACGAGATCCTCAACGACCTCGACAACTGCGTGCACCTGCCCAACCCGATGGTCGGCGACATCCAGCTCGATCTGGACGGCGACGGCTTCGGCGACGCCTGCGACGATGACCTGGACGGCGACGGCATCTCCAACCTGAGCGACGACTGCCCGACGTCGGCGACGATCACGAGCCCGGTGGGCGGGGATCTGACCCTCTGCTTCCCGGACACCGACGGGGACGCCAACAGCGACTTTGACGACGTCTGCCCGACGATCTACGACCCGGACCAGCTCGATCTGGACATTGACGGCGTGGGCGACTCCTGCGACACGGACATCGACGGCGACAACATCCTGAACACGCTCGACAACTGCGCGTTCGACATCAACCCCTTCCAGGTCGATCTCGACCGCGATGGTATGGGTGAGGACTGCGACGATCGGTTCTGCTTCGTGGTGCTCGGGGATGCCTCGAACTGCCTGGACCCGCTGAGCAACCTGACCGCCTACAGCCCGCCGTCGTTCACGACCACGGGCGACGCCATCCGCCTGCGTCTGTTCGCCAACCGTGAGAACCAGCCGATGCGCTACACCTGGCGCGTCGTCTCGGCGCCGAACGGCTCCAGCGCGACGATCAACAACTCTACGGGCAGCGTGACCTTCTCCTCCCCGTTCGAGTACCACTACCTCAAGGATCAGGTCCCCTACTTCACCCCCGACATGCCCGGCAACTACAAGGTCGAGGTGACGGTCGAGACGATGTTCGAGGATCGCCAGAGCAAGGAGGTCGGCGCGACGGCGAGCTACACCGTGAACATCGAGGCGACGGGCGACCCGGTCGCCGCAGACGCCTCCGGCGGCTGCGCGGTGGCCCCCGACGCGACGAACACGGGCCTGAGCATCCTCGTGCTGCTCGCCGGTGCGCTTGGCCTGGTGGCGCTCCGCCGTCGTCAGGGCTGACAAGGCCACGGACGGGCTCCTGATGACGTGGGCCGCGCGCTGCGGTGAAGTCATCGGGAGCGCTGGTTCGCGCCGCAACAAACCTCTAGAGCGCTGATGGGTTTGACTCCCGTCGGCTGAGCTTCGCCCCGTGCCCACCGAGGTCCCCGTCCTCGTCGCCTGTGCTAACAGCACAGGCTCCTCGGCCGGGAACCCCGGTGAACACGGGGCTCGCTCATCCTC
>Ga0100377_1004879_pt1 | contig 10189 bp, 8 predicted proteins | sample CryGeymeta201501_FD_83664 | JGI IMG/M metagenome (GOLD analysis project Ga0100377, IMG submission 83664) | Groundwater microbial communities from Crystal Geyser aquifers in Utah, USA - Crystal Geyser metaG 2015-01 | ecosystem: Environmental > Aquatic > Deep subsurface > Groundwater | place: USA... | reverse complement strand
GTTTGAGTATCCTTCTCACTCGCATGGGTAGTGTCCCATTCGAAGAGCGTCTGAAGAACAACGGAGCGCGCTAAATGTCGGTTCGCCATGGAAAGATCTGTGTAGAGTAAGTATAACAGACCAAGTGACTGCGCAAACTGCGCATGTGCAAAAAACGTGGCGGTTCGACCGCCAAGTTGCTTGGCGGTCGAACCGCCACGTTAACCGCCACGTTAAAATCAAACACCGCCGCCGAAACCGCTCCGAGCTTTCGGCCGGCCGCCGGTCGCGACCTTGCCAGAAATCCCTTTTGAACTTTCCGCTTCTGCGTTTGCATGAATTTCCTGTGCATGTTCATGCGCATGCTTTTCTGCAGGCGCAGTAGAAGGACCTTTTGCTTTTGATTCATGCTTGGTCTTCACTTTGGGCGTAAAAATCTGCTTGCCACGATACATGCCAGTTGCCTCATCGAGACGATGCGGGAGACGGAGATTGCCGCTTTCTTTATCCTGTATCGCTTGAATGCCTTTAAGTGCATGATGCGACCGGCGATTACCGGTATGGCCTCTGGTATGACGCATGCGAATTGACATAGACACTACCCTAGCATGCGGCTGACAAAATGAGAAGCGCCATCCTTTCGGTGGCGCTTGTGTTGTTTGTGGGGTTATTTACCTCTGGAAGCTACAATCAGATGCCTCCACGGACGAAATCGGACCTTGTTGCTTACAACAAAGCGTTAAGGTGTTAACTCTTCAGGTGTATGAAAGAGTGGCGGTGGATAACGCAAGGTCCGTACTTCTTGAGCGCTTCGTAATGCGCCATTGTACCGTACCCTTTATGTTTTTCGAAACCATAGAGTGGGTACTGCTCCGCCAGTTCAACCATGAGTCTGTCGCGAGTTATCTTCGCCGCAATGGAAGCAAGCGAGATAACAGGGACTAGCCCGTCGCCATTGATGATGGTCTCTTGCATATATTCTTGTGGTGCGTGGAGCGCGCCGTCGAGCAAAATATGGAAGTCAGACTTCTGAAAATTCCTTGAAGTCTGACTTCCATATTTTACAAGCTTGTTCACGCCGCGCGAGAGCGCGCGGCGTATGGCAGGTACAATACCTTCCCTATCGATCATCTCGGCATCTTCGAGCTCAACTGTAAAACGCACGTCTCCAAAGGCGACGCGCGCTTCCAGCATTCTAAAAAGCCTTTCGCGTTTTTTCTCCGAAAGTTTTTTAGAATCAGCAACACCCAGGAACTCCCGCGCCACATCAAACTCTTCAGGCACAGCAACCACCCCAACAGCGACTGACCCCGCCAGAGGCCCCCGTCCCGCCTCATCCACTCCAAGCACGCATCGCATATTTAGTTAAAATCGCGTTGAACAATCTTGATGGGCCCATGTGCCAGGAAACTGGTGATATGTACAAAAGTTGGCGCTTGATGGACCTACCCGAATATAGCAGCGGTCTGAACCACCCTTATCATCCTCCGTATTGACGGTGAGTACATATGAATCTGTTCCATCGCTACAGTAACAATAACCAGCACCATCTTTTGTATTACAGCTTGTACTCACATTTGGTGTACCAGGCGGATAAATAGGATCGCTCGGGATGGATGAGATGAATCCACCTGAAACAAGCTCGATGCCCGGATTACTCGCCGGATCCGAAGTGAGCGGAACAATAGAAGATGAACAGTTAGATCTTCCGCACGGATAATGTCCATTAACCAAAAAATACAACTCCAGCGCTTTTTCGAATTCGCCTACCTGGGACTTCCGAACTGCATCGCGCGCCTTCGCGCGCGCGGTGTTCAAGCTCGCGAGCACGATGCTCGACAAGAGCCCGATGATGGCAAGTACGACCAATAACTCGATGAGAGTGAAGCCGCGCACTTTCATACTGTCCACACAGCTATAATCGCTGCGATTGTGATAATCAGGACGACGAGCAGAACCTTTTGCGCTCCGGCGTCATCGGCGGCGAGCCCGGTTTTAATAACGAGATTTGCGAGCCAGGAATACTTCATAATATGCATTATACCATACATTCGCATTGTAAACGGCGTTCATCTGAATATGTGTATAAGGCAAAATCCTGGTATTCTTAATTCCAATGGCATCGCGATTTATCCACCTGCACACACACAGCCACTACTCGTTCCTACAGGCCTTGCCGAAGATCGAAGAATTAATCGAGAAGGCGAAGGAAGAAGGCATGGACGCGCTTGCGCTCACCGACGCCGGCAATATGCATGGTGCGATAGAATTTTATAAAGCGGCGAAGATGGCGGGCATAAAGCCGATCCTCGGCGTCGATGCGTATCTCGCGCCACGTTCGCGACATGAGAAAGACCCAAACATCGATGCAAAGCGCTCGCGTATCGTACTCCTCGCAGAAAATAATGAAGGATATAAAAATCTTCTTGCGCTCATCACGAAGTCGTGGACAGAAGGATTTTATGAACGTCCGCGTATGGATAAGGAACTGCTCCGCGAACACCACCGCGGACTTATCGCGATTCTCCCCTCCTTCGCGGGCGATGTCGCCCAGCTCCTGCGCGCAGGCGATTACGACGGCGCCGCGGCCGCGCTCGCAGAGTTTAAGGACATTTTTTCAGCCGAAAATGTCTTTCTCGAAATAACACACCATCCGAAAGTTGACGGGCATGAGGCGCTGATGTCTCGGATAATTGCGCTTGCGCGAGAGAGTCATACGCCGCTTGTTGCCCAGCACGATGTCTATTATCTGAAGCCGGCCGATCGCGAGGCGACTGAAATCATGCGCCGTATCCAGCATGGTGCGCGCGGGAAAAATGAGGATGAGGATTTTTCTTTTATCGGAGAACAAACCGCAGAAAAAATCTTCAAGAATATCCCCGAGGCGCTGGAAAATTCACGACGTATCGCCGACCGCTGTACCGTATCTTTTGAACTAGGAACATGGACATTCCCGTCCGTTCCCGTTTCGAACGGTTTCCGAAATCATGATGAGGAATTGCGAGCCAAGGCATACGCGGGCATCGCAGAGCGCGGACTCGAAAAGTCGAAAGAAGTTATTGACCGCATCGAGTATGAATTGAAGATTATTATCGGTAAGGGATTCGCGGTGTATTACCTTATCGTCGCCGACCTTCTTGCGTTCGCGCGTCGCGTCGGTATCCTTACCACCACGCGCGGATCGGCGGCAGGGAGTTTGATTGCCTATTTGGTCGGCATCACGAACGTAAATCCACTTCTCTATAAACTGCCTTTTGAACGATTCCTCAATCCTGAACGCCCGAAGGCGCCGGATATCGACATGGACATGGCCGATAACCGCCGCGACGAGATGATTGCATATACAAAGCAAAAATATGGCGAGGATCATGTCGCGCAGATAGGCACCTTCGGAACGATGATGGCGCGCGCGGCGGTGCGCGATGTCGCACGCGCACTCGGTCACTCCTACACCACCGGCGATCGAATTGCAAAACTCATTCCGATGGGCTCCCAAGGATTCCCTATGACTATCGATCGCGCGCTCACACTCGAACCGGATTTGAAAGCGTTATATGACGAAGACGATGACATAAAAGAAATCCTTGACCTCGGGAAACGCATCGAGGGCTGCGTGCGGCATGTCGGTGTCCACGCGGCGGGTATCGTAGTCGCGCCGACTCCTCTTGTCGAGTGGACACCGATTCAACCGGACCCGAAAGGCACCGGGAAGCTCATCACTCAATATGATATGTATTCAATCACCGACGAATATGGCGGTGTCGGGCTCTTAAAATTCGACTTCCTCGGCATAAAAAATCTCTCTATTCTCGCCGACGCGGTCGCACGCGTAAAGCGAACTCGAAATATTACTATAGATATCGAAAATGTTCCTATTGATGATGCTAAAACATTTAAGATGCTCGCGCGCGGCGAGACGGAAGGAATCTTCCAATTGAACGGTTCCGGCATGACCCGTTGGCTCAAAGAGCTCAAACCGACTTCAATACACGACATCAACGCGATGGTCGCCCTCTACCGCCCGGGACCTATGGAAACGATTCCAAATTACATTGAGCGGAAGCATAATCCAAAGCTCATTCAGTATCTCGATCCGCGTATGAAAGAATATCTCGATTTTTCCTACGGTATTCTCGTCTATCAAGACGATGTGCTCCTGACAGCAATAAAACTCGGCGGGTATTCATGGCTGGAAGCAGATGCGCTCCGCAGGGCGATGGGGAAAAAAATTCCGAAGGTTATGCAGGCGGAAAAAGAAAAATTGACGAAGGGTTTTATTGAATATGGGAAACTTTCCAAATCACTCGCGGAAAAATTATGGGAACTGATAGAGCCGTTCGCTGCTTATGGGTTCAATAAGGCGCACGCCGCGAGTTATGGAAAGGTAGCGTATCAGACCGCCTATATGAAAGCGAATTATCCTGTGGAGTATCTTGCGGCGCTTCTCACCGCCGATTCGGGCGATACCGACCAAATCTCTATTTTTGTCACCGAAGCAAAACGGATGGGTATCAAGGTGCTGCCGCCTGATGTGAATGAAAGCGGGAGCGACTTTACGGTTGTAGGTAAAGAGAAAGACGCTATCCGCTTCGGACTCTCCTCAATTAAAAACTTTGGCGATGGGATTTCAGAGGCGATTATCGCGCAGCGCGAAGCACACGACCCATTTAAAACGCTTTCAGATTTTCTTTCGCGCGTCGGATCCAAGAATCTAAACAGAAAATCACTTGAATCGCTCATTAAGAGCGGGGCTCTGGATTCTCTGAATACGGGAGGAGGGAGTCGGGGCGCTCTACTCGAGCATATTGAGACTATGCTTGTCTTCCATCGTGATGCGACTACCGTCTCGCCACAAGATTCACTCTTTGGAGCTTTTGCGGAACCACCGAATCTAAAGCTCCCTACGACTGGAAGGCCTGTTTCAATAGGTGAAAAATTGAATTGGGAAAAAGAATTGCTCGGTATCTATGTGAGCGGTCATCCGCTTGATGCATATGCCATGGTCACAAAGAAATCGCCGTTATCTATCACTAAGATTAAAGAAGAACGTCAGCAGGGAATATCGATCATCCTGCCGGTTCTTGTAACCTTAGTGAGGAGCATTCTCACCAAGAGCGGTGAGAAAATGGCGTTCATCACGGTAGAAGACACGACTGACTCCATCGAGGCGGTAGTCTTTCCAAAATTGTTTAAAGAACATGCGAGTAGTATAGTCACGGGTGCATGTTTCCTTGCCAAAGGGAAGGTCTCTATCAGAAACGGCGATGTTACATTCGTGATAGAAGAACTGAAACCGCTATAAGAAAAGTTGTGGTATATTCAGCAGATATGGACATGCCGCGGGATACAGAACGAGATCATAAGAGACTCGGCAAGGAGCTTGATTTGTTTTCGTTTTCAAATACGGTCGGCAAAGGGTTGCCGCTTTTTACTCCTAAAGGTTCGGTGATTCGCCGAGAACTTGAGCGCTTTATTGTCGATGAGGAGATCAAACGCGGCTATCTCCATGTCTATACGCCAGACATTGCTAAACTCGATTTATACATAAAAAGCGGCCATTACCCGCACTATAAAGACTCAATGTATGCGCCAATCGAGATAGATGATGAGCAGTTCATGCTCCGACCGATGACCTGCCCACATCATTTCGAATTGTACCTGCGCAAACCGGTGAGTTATCGGGAACTTCCTATGCGCATCGCTGAACTTGCGAAAATGTACCGCTACGAGCAATCGGGGGAGCTTATGGGCCTCCAGCGGGTTCGGACGTTCTGTCTAGCCGATGCACACATCATCTGCGCGAACGAGGAACAGGCCGTTGATGAGATCAGTGGGGCACTCGATCTTATTGAATACGTCACGTCGGTCTTTGGTCTTAAGCTTGACGTGGATTATCGCTATCGTCTCTCGCTTGGAGATCGTGCGAATACGGAAAAATATTATAAAAATGACGCTGGATGGGAAAAAGGAGAAGATCTGTTGCGAAATCTCATGCAGAAACGTGGTTCAAGATTTGAGGAAGTAAAAGATGAAGCCGCGTTCTACGGACCCAAGATAGATATACAAATGAAGAATGCAAACGGAAAGGAAGATACCGCCTTTACTGTCCAGTACGATTTTTGTATGCCCGATCGATTTGATCTCTCGTACATTGGCGAAGATGGTGAGAAACATCGTGCTTTTGTAGTACACCGTTCATCTATTGGTGCCATCGAACGCAGTATGGCGTTTCTTATTGAGAAATATGCGGGTGCTTTTCCGCTTTGGCTCGCGCCGGTGCAGACTAAGGTGTTAAGTGTATCGGAGAAACACGCGACATACGCACGCGAAGTTGCGAGTGCGCTCAAAGTCGCACACATTCGCGCTGAAGTTGATGACTCAAACGAATCGCTTGGAAAAAAGATACGCAACGCAAAGATGGAAAAAGTTCCTTATTTGCTCATCGTTGGCGATAAGGAAGTTGCAGCAAAAACTATTTCAATCGAGAGCCGCGATCACGGAAAACTGGGCATAGCATCGCTTGCCTATTTTATTGCACGTGCAACAGAAGAAATCAGCTCGCGGAAATAATATCAAAAGTTCATCAAGGCGAGGCCTTGCTATACTTAGAGGCGCCTTGCTATACTTATCAAATGGCTGAACGGAGCCCATTCGCTACCGATGAGTGGTATCATTGCTATAATCGCGGTGTCGATAAAAGAACCGTATTTGAAAATACCGGTGACTACAATCGATTCCTCTTACTTCTGTACTTGGGAAATGGTTCGGTCCCGCTTCACATAGCAAATCTTAAAGATCAAAATATACACGTAGTACTCGAAGACATATCGATGGAACGTGGAGAACCGATGGTAGAAATCGGTGCGTATACTCTTATGCCGAATCATTTTCATTTACTTCTTAAAGAAATTAGAGAGGGCGGAATCGCGATATTTATGCAACGCATTTTTACCGCATTTACAATGTATTTCAACAAGAAGTATGAACGGACTGGGGCTCTTTTCGCAGGACCATTTAAGTCACGTCATGTCGCTGATGATCGTTACATCAAAAAACTTATTTCGTATCTCCACTTAAATGCAACTGAGCTTTTTGGCCCTCACCGGAAGGATGGCCGTGGCAATATTGAAATAATAGAAAAGCGATTGATTGAATATCCTTATTCGAGTCTTTCTGACTTCCTAGGATACGAACGTCCAGAACGGAAAATCCTTGGCAATTCTATTTTCGAATTGTTTGACACAATTCCAACATTAAAAGAAATGGTTGATGATGCGAATTCCTATTACATTGAGCATCCAGAAAATGATAGCAAGTAGCAAGGCCTCGCCTTGATATTCATTACGCACCAAGCACAGCGAGGGCGCGTGTGAGGGCGAGCTTCGCGCCGGTCACACTGGTCGAATAGCTCGAGTCGATAGCTGTAGCGAGCGCGGCGATAAGCTTCTCGAGCGTCGCCGTCGAGAGGCGCGCGGTCAGCCGCGCGATGTCGGGATCACAGGCAGTACCGTCGACGCGAACGCGATATGCGTCATCGATAAGACAGGCTGTTGCTGAAAGGAGCTTTCCCGGTTCTCCCGAACCTCGGATGTATTGTCGCAAACCGGCAAAAACAGCCGCTCGGTCTCCTCCAACAAGTGCGGCGGCGAAGCCACGGACATCTGGCGTTACCGAATTATATTCGGCGGCGCCATTGGTCGCAATTGGTTCAACACGCTCATATATCGGTTCGACATTTTCATATATAGGTTCAACATTGGCCACTATGGGATGTTTCTGCGAGAGGCCTTTCACGATATCTTCGATCGAGAGCGCGCCGTTTTGCGCAAAAGACTTGAAACCATCATACGATGAATACCCGCGCGGCGCTTCTGGCAGTACGGTTTCGTTATGGAGTATAGGTGCAGGGGCAAGTGGCTGTGTATTAAGAGCCGTCGAGACGCGTGAGCCAAAATTACATAGAAGGCGATTCACGAACGGCGCTACACCAAAGAGCACGAAGTAAGCGAGCGCGAGAGCGAATCCGACAAGCACGATCCAGTAGATCACAGTGCCAACCGGTCCAAGATCAAGACCAGTGTACGGAATCTGCGAGAGATAGAGATATGCGAGCGGTTGTGAGCTCACGTGCGGAAGTGTCATAAGCGCAATGATCGGCGGAGGTGAACCGCCGCCGCTTCCTCCCCCACCACCACCGCTACTACCACTGCCTCCTCCACCGCCTCCACCACCGCCCCCGTGAGTTACCGAAACGGCCGCAGTGCAGGTTGCTGTATGGCCGGATGAATTTATGACCGTACCTGTGAAGGTCATGCCGCTTGTAAGCGCTGGAGTCGTGGTAGCGCCATCGGCCACCGGCGTCATCGAGCCGATGCCATTGTCGATAGCGAGGGAGGATGCGTTCGCCGTTGTCCAAGTAAGCGTCGAGGCGTCACCTGATGCGACGGATGCCGGCGATGCGATGAGCGTACAGATTGGCTCGGTTGGCGGCGGAGGTGGAGCGGCCACGGCAATTTCTGTCGTGCATTGAACTGTTTTATCGCCAACTCCAATCGCGGTGCCGGTGTAAGTTGTGGTTGCGATCGGCGAGATGGTGGTTGAACCGCCCGTTACCGGTGAGACGGAACCGACACCGTTATCGATACTGAACGAAACTGCATCATCGGAAGACCACGTAAGCGTCGCTGAACCGCCAGAATGGATGCTTGTCGAACTTACAGAGAGTGAACAAGATGGGACGCTCTCGGTATGCTGATGTATTGAGACTGTCACGGTACAGGTCGCTGTATGGCCGGATGAATTTGTAGCCGTACCGGTAAATGTCGTTTCTTCCGTGATGGTTTCCAAATGTATCGATCCACCCGCGACAGAAGTGACGGAACCAATTGTATGATCGATGGAAAAAGTTTCGGTATGTGTCGTTTCCCAGGTAAGTTCGACGATGTCACCCGAGTAAATGGACGCCGGCGAGGCGATGATAGTACAAGTTGGCTCGGCTGGCTGCGGTGGTGGCGGTTCTGGATACGTACATGTCACACCAGTTTGACTAGTGGCGGTTGAATTATAGTTAGTAGCAATTGAATCCATACAGCCGTAGATTATGATTGGTGCAGGAGGAGGTGGAAGGGGTGGCGGATAGGTACATGATCCATCATCTACCGCTGCATTTGGATTATAATTAGTCGCTGAAGAATCAGTACAGCCAGAAATTATAATGGGTGGAGGTGGAGGAGGTAGTGGTTGTGGGGGTGGAGGAGGTGGTGGAGGAGGAGGTGGAGGTGGTGGTGGAGGTGGTGGAGGAGGTAGTGGTGGTGGTGGTGGAGGTGGTGGTGGAGGTGGTATAACGCAACATGCGTGTGCAAACTTGATGTCGACAACATTAGTTATCAAACCGACAGTAAATCCAATACAGACAACGGTAAAAATGCCAACAATGAAATTGTGGCGATTAAGTATATAAAAAATGATTGATTTTATTTTCATGATTCGTATGAAGAGGAGTTTGGAGAGTGTATAACACTCTCCAAACTCCGCGTCTGGCACATATTAGTAATGCTGTGTACCAGACAAGATTCGATTGAGCCGTCCACTCTGGAGGGTATCGAGAATCTCACCAGCGGGGACAACGTCGAATTTCGAAACCGCTTTCCAACCTTCGAAACCATGAACCAGCACAGAATACTGTGCGGTATTTACGCAATATATTCCGTCCCTGGCACCGAATTTCGTTTTTGGGAAAGACAGGACTCCCGAGCCATCTAAAATCCAAAAAGAAAATCTCCCTTTTGGCTCAATTTCCGGAAGCTCGACTGCATTCGCGAGTCCTGGAGGCGGCCATTCTCCCTCGTCGCAGTTATCGCAACGACGGAATGGCTTGTGAAATCCTGTTGCGTCACGGACGCCAAAACAGGCGTCGTTGAAGAGCGTCTCCATTTCATTCTCGCTCATCGCGAGGTGAACGGAAATTCTTGCACGATGTTGTGCATCCCATTCAACACCTTGCGTGTTCTGGTAGTTGAATTGGATGATATAACATCGACCAGTCGGTAAAACTACCGACCAGTTGTAACAAATTCCTGGCAAGAATATCATATAGACATTCCCTTGCCAAAAAACCTGCCACTTTTCAGCCGGCGCAGCATATTCGATGTTGCCACTCACCGGCGGCTTGTCGAACGCGACGACGACATCACGGTGGACGATGCCATCC
>Ga0100377_1004876_pt1 | contig 10189 bp, 8 predicted proteins | sample CryGeymeta201501_FD_83664 | JGI IMG/M metagenome (GOLD analysis project Ga0100377, IMG submission 83664) | Groundwater microbial communities from Crystal Geyser aquifers in Utah, USA - Crystal Geyser metaG 2015-01 | ecosystem: Environmental > Aquatic > Deep subsurface > Groundwater | place: USA... | reverse complement strand
TTTCTGCTTTTTTAATTGCGGCGGAAATATTTTTTTTAAAAGCCCCGGCATTTCCATAAATCGCTCCTCCGACTGTTCCCGGAATTCCCACCGCCCACTCCAAACCTGACAAGTTTTGTTTAATTGATTGATTAACTAATAAAGAAAGTGGTGCCCCAGCTTCAGTATATAATTTTGACATTTGAATATTACCCCAAATTTGCTTCGCAAATTTCGGGGACCCCATTGGTTTGACATTTGACATTTGACATTTTATCACCATCCCACTAAAGCCTTTATCCGAAACCAGCAAATTGCTTCCTCCTCCTAAAATAAAAAAGGGTAAATTATATTTTTTTGCCAACCTAATTGCTCTTACTAAATCTTTTTTTATCGTTGCCACAAAAAAATATTTTGCTGGCCCACCAATTTTAAAAGTAGTGTAATTTTTCAGTGAAATATTTTTTTGAATTGCTGGCAATAATTTTTTAAGTTTTGAATTAATCCTTTTCATTATTTAATTTTTACATTTTTATTTAGATTTTAAAAGCATCCAGCCCGCCCCGATGGGGCGGGCTGGATGGACCGGGAGAGTTAACTCCAACTCTAAGTCTTTTGTGAGTGCTATCCTCCCGACCCACTTTTATGTTACCAAATTTATAAAAAAACAGCAAGTTTTGCTCGAGGAAAACTTGCTGTCGACTTATGGGAGTTTCGCTTTTGGCGAAGCACTCACATTTTCATATTAGCACATATAAAAATTTTGTCAAGAACCCGATATCCCCAAGACTTCTTTTATCGAAGTAGCCCAGTCGGGATTAATATTTAAGGCCGCCTCAACTTTCTCCCTAAACAATTCTTGATCCCCTGTTAATTTAACAATCTGAATTAAAACCAGGTGAGATTTTTCAGCTTGGGGCTCCAGGTTGACGGCTCGCTCCGCTAAAGAAAGAGCTTCATTAACTTTTCCCTGAAAAAGTCTGGTCTGAGCCAGGTACCAATATCCCTGTTGGTTGTTCGGGGAAATCTCAATTGCCCTTTCTAAAACCTTCTCCGCATCAGAAAGTTTGGATTGATCAAATCGAAAATAGCCATTGTAAACCCTTCCCAATTTAAGATAAAGTCTAAAATTTAAAGGATTTCTCTTTATGCTTTTTTCCAATTCCTGAGAAATAAAATCAAATTCAGCCAAAATCTTTTCTCTCGGAACTATATCTATATTTTCTTGTTGAGAATATTGCAGGGTTGAATCGACAAAAAATTCCCTAATTTGATCTTGCCCTAACGGGGAAGTATTGAGGGTCTTTCTATATAAAGAGAGTTTTTCCTCGGAAAAAGGTTGAGCCTTAACCGCCCCTATTACAAAATAATCTTTTCTAAGAGGTTGAATCACGAAATTTAGAAAAGAAAAAATAAACAGGACCAGGATAATTGCTGCCGGATAAAGCTTGAATTTGGTTTTTTTGTATTCAATTGTCTCTTTAGGTTTTGAAGCAATACTGCCGACAAATCCCAATAGTAAAAAGAACATCAAATAAGAACCTACCATATCAAATACGGTAAGATTTTGAACAAAATAAGCAACGAAAGCAACCGAAAAAATTCCAACTGCCCAAAAATCGGATTTCTCTCGTAAATACTTTTTCCACAAAACATAAAACGCTGCCCCAAAAATTGAAAGGTATCCAAGAAACCCTAAAATTCCCGTCATCCCCAAGGTATCAAAAATAATATTATGTGACCTGTCATACCAGATATCTGCACCGTATGCTTCGGTAAAAAATTTAGGATTAAAATACTTAGTAAAAATTAAGTTGAAGTTTTCCGGTCCCCAACCCAGAAGCGGTCTCTCTTTTAAACCCTGCCAGCCCATATTGTAAACATCAAATCGAGGCCTAATGGTAGAGGAACCAAATTGTTGAATTAATTTATTTTCAACTACATCGGGAGCAAAAATTATTAAAAAAATTAAAGAAATTACTCCAATTAAACCAATCGCTAAAATTGAAAAACCAACGTATTTTAATTTTCCCTTTTGACAAAAAGCTAACCAGAGAAACCCTAAAACGCATAACCCTCCCAGAGTAGATAAAAGAGCGGCCCGGGCACCGCTAAACCATAAAGCAAGCCCAATCAATCCTACTCCCAATAGAGAATAAAAATTAAAAACTTTATAAAAGGTAGACTGAAGTTTTTCTTGATTTGTTTTTAAAAACAAATATAAAGCTAAAAATAAATTAAATAACAAATAGACACCCAAAAATGAAGAGTTTCCCAGAGTAGCCCCTCCCTGACTCGATGCTCCAACTATACTTACCCCCATTTTTTCAAAAAGACTGATTAGACTGATTAAAATTGCTATAAAAACTGAAATTCCAAAAATTTTATACCATTCGTCTCGCTCTTTAAACACCGAAGACAATACCACAAAAAAAGCAAACAAATGAAACCACATAAGAAGACCGGTCATTCTCTCGTATTTTGACCAAAAACTATTTTGAAAATCTACCCCAAAAACAGAACTCAAAATTAAAATGAGCAAAAATATGCTCAAAACCATTAAAAGAAGGTTGAAGCGCGGACGATATTTTGGCGAAATAGAAATTAAAATTAAATAGCTAAAAAATATTATTTCTACTAAGGCAAAAAAATAAATACTTTTTGGGCCAACAAAAGGAAAGAAAAACTTGGAACTAACAATTAGTGGAGTAATTAAAACTAAATAAGTTCCGTATCGAATGATTTTTAAACAAATTTTTTCCATAAAAAATACATACCTGACAACCTATGTCAATTTTGGATGATAGGTTGGAATTAATTCTTTTAAAATTTCAATTATGGCATTTTTGTCGGAAGCTGTTGCAGCAGTTTTTAATTTTTCCAAACCCGAATTTAATTTATACCAATCCGATTCAGAAAGTTTTGTCTTTAAAATTTTCTTGCTTTTGGTAGTTACCGTTCCTTCTTCGGCTGTTAAAACTTCCTCAAAAAGTTTTTCTCCCGGTCTAATTCCCGTAAAAACAATGGAGATATCTTTGTCTGGCTCCAAACCGGAAAAACGAATCATCTCTTTGGCTAAGTCTAAAATCTTAATTGGTTTTCCCATATCTAAAACAAACACTTCTCCTCCTTTGCCCATTGTACCTGCTTCCATTACCAAAAGACATGCTTCGGAAGTTGTCATAAAGTATCTTTTCATTTCGGGATGAGTAACCTCAACCGGCCCTCCTTTTTTAATCTGCTCTCTAAAAATAGGGATGACGCTTCCCCGGCTGTCTAAAACATTGCCAAACCGAACGGAAATAAATTTGGTACCATTGTTTAAGCTCTGACATATCATTTCTCCTATTCTTTTTGTCGCTCCCATTACAGATGTAGGATTGACACATTTATCCGTAGATATAAAAATAAATTTTTCTGCTTTTTGCTCAATCGCAGCTTTAGCAACTATTTCAGTTCCAAAAATATTATTTTTCACCGCCTCTTCAGGGTTTTCCTCCATTAAGGGAACGTGTTTGTAAGCTGCGGCGTGAAAAACTATCTCCGGGGCAAAATCTTTAAAAATATGGGCAATTCTTTCTTTATCTTGAGTGTCGGCCACTATCGCTTCTAAGGAGAATTCTTCCGGAATTTTATATTCAGATTTTAATTCTTGTTCAATATTGAAAATACCGGTTTCATCCTGGTCTAATAAAAGTAACCGGGATGGTTCAAATTTGGCTATCTGCCGACAGAGTTCGGCGCCAATGGAACCGGCCGCGCCGGTAACTAAAATACTTTTGCCGGAAATAAATTTTTCAATAGAAGCAAAATCCAGCAAAACCGGCTCCCTTCCCAATAAATCTTCTATTTGGGGTTCTTTTAAATTTCCAATAGAAACCTTTCCGTCAATAATTTCGGTAACCGGGGGAATTATTTTGATTCTCTTTAAGCCAGCCTCTCTTCCAACTTCTGCTGCCTTTTTTATGGTTCTAGAACCTGCCGAGGAGGGTAAAGCAATAATCATTCCTTCAATATTTTGACTGCTTACTAAATGAGGAATGTCGCTAATTTTTCCCAAAACCTTAAATCCATGGATTGATATGCCCTGTTTTTGGGGACTGTCATCTACAAAACCGACTGGAAGATATTGAGTCGTTCTTGAACTTAAAATACTTCTTAAAATTTGCTCCCCGGCATCTCCCGCTCCAACAATTAAAGTTCTTTCTTGAACTTTTTTGGGTTTTGGCTGAAAGACCTGAAGATAAATTCTTTTTGCAAAACGAACAGCCCCGGTGAACAGAAAAACTAAAAAAAAGCTGATAAAAAAAGTGGAACGAGGGAAACCCAAAAAGATAGGGCTGTCCCGGAACAAAAACAAAGCTGCTGCCAGAAATAAAAAACTTAACAAAACCGCCTTAAATAAGCTTACCAGCTCTGAAGCAGAAACATAAGACCAGGAAAAAGCATAGAGTTTTAAACCATAAAAAACTGGGGGGCAAAAAATTAAAGCCAAAATAATCATTCCCGCTAAATTCAAGAGATGTTCTCCGGGAATTTCCCATTCAAATCTTAAAAGAAAAGCTAAAAAAACGGCTAGAGAAATTAAAATTATGTCCCCGATTAAAAAAAATAAAGTTCTTTTTTTAATCATTTTTTATTATTTTTTACGAGGCCAGACTCGTAGAACTCTTTAATGCAATTGACAACGTATCTTATTTGTTGATTAGCTAATTCGGGGTACATCGGCAGAGAAATCACTTCTTTGGCAAATTTCTCACTGTTTGGTAAACAAAATTTCTCTAAGCCCAATCCTTTTTGCCAGTGGTTAGGAATCGGATCCTTAATCAAAGTTTCCACACCTTTTTGTTTTAAAAACCCAAAGAGCTGATTTCTTTTTTGGGCTCTTAATACGTAGTTTTGGTAAACATCAAAATATCTTGAATCCGAATCGGGAGCCGGCGGAACTTTTATTTGAGAAATGGAGGCTAAATCCTTGTTGTAAATTTTTGCTATCTCTCTTCTTCTCTTTATCCATTTTGGTAAATATTTAAATTTCACATTTAGAATGGCTGCCTGAAGATTATCCAAACGGGAGGTAAATCCATAGCAAACTATCTTGGTTTTGGTCGCTTCGCCGTGATTTCTCAAAAGCCGAATCTTTTGGGCAAATTTTTTATCATTGGTTGCCACCAATCCCCCGTCTCCGAAAGCCCCTAAAAGTTTTGCCGGATAAAAACTAAAGCAGCTTGCCAGGCCAAAAGAACCCGCCCTCTTTCCATGAAATTCAGCTCCCAGGGCTTGAGCCGCATCTTCAATAACTATTAGTTTATAGCTTTTGGCAATTCTCATTATCTTATCCATTTCACAAACTCTTCCATTTAAATGAACGGGTAAAATTGCTTTTGTTTTTTTAGTAATTGCTTTTTCTATTTTATTTTCATCCATCAGGAAATCATCTTTAACGTCCACCAAAATCGGCTCGGCTCCCGTATGATGAATGGACTCAATTGTGGCAAAGAAAGTATGAGAAACGGTAATAACTTCATCCCCGGGACCGATTCCGGCTGCTTTTAAAGATAAAATCAAGGCATCGGTGCAGCTATTTACTCCTACTCCATACTTTACTCCCAGAAATTCAGCGATATTTTTTTCAAAATTTTCCACATCTCTTCTCAAAATTAAATCTCCCCGTTTAAGAACGCTCTGAATTGCATTATCTATCTCTTTTTTCAAATTCTGATATTGTAATTTGTAGCCCACAAAAGGAGTTTTGTATCCCATATTCATCAACGAATTTACGAATTAATACGAATTTACGAATAAATCCTTAAGCGAGAGAATTTGGTTTTTAGGAGCATCCGCAGGCAAAATTGCTTGGTCGAGCACATAACGCTTTATGTGCTCGAATTTTGCCGAGGACCGAGCGAGTCTTGCCGCTGGAGCAAGACAAGCGTATCCTAAAAATCAAATTCCCGAGCAGTTATTTTTTAATAAAATTTTTCAAAATATAATCGGTTAATTGCTCGGCACTTAGACGATACCTTCTCCTAATGTATTCAGCCCCGCCTACACGATAGAAATATTGATCCGGAATAGCCAATCTTTTAAGGGTGCCCCTCCACTCCTTCTCCATTAAAACTTCTGCCAAAACCGTTCCCAATCCCCCCATAATATTATGTTCCTCTAAAGAAAATACTAATTTATATTCTTTTAATTCTTTGAATAAAAAATTTTTATCTACCGGTTTTAAGGTAGGAAGGCTTATCAATTTCAGATTATAGCCCATTTTTGCCAATTTCTCAACTATCTCTTTACCAATCCCCAAAAAAACTCCGTTGACGACTACCGCCCCGTCTTTACCTTTCTTTAAAACAAAGGGTTTCCCGATTTCAATAACATCTCCCAATTTATGGATTATTTTTTCACCACTCCGATTCAATCTGATATAGGTGGGAGATTTGGTAAGATAAGATTTCAGCATTAGTTGTTCAACCTCAATTGGATCTCCCGGGCAGAGCACAGTGAAATTTGGCAGAACCCTTAAAATTCCCAAATCTTCAATCGCATGATGAGTAGCCCCCAGGACACCATAACTGAAACCCCCTCCAACACCAACAATTTTCACATCTAAATTTTGATAGCAAATATCGTTCCGGATTTGCTCCAAACACCTTACGGTCACAAAAGGAATAATGGAATAAACGTAGGGTTTCTTTCCGCTTAGAGCTAAGCCGGCCGCCACCCCCATCATATTTTGCTCAGCCACTCCGCAGTTTAAAAAGCGATTGGGAAATTTTTTCATAAAATTCTCAAAAACCGAAAAACCCAAATCTCCGGTAAGAAGATAAATCCTTTTATCCTTCTGGGCTAATTTAGTTAAGGTGTTGATGAATGCAGTTCTCATTTTAACTCCTTCAAAGCTGATTTATATAGTTCTTCTGTAAGGTTTTTATAATGCCACTCGAGTTTGTTTTCCATAAAAGAAACTCCTTTTCCTTTCACGGTATGGGCAATAACCAAACTTGGTTTATTCTTTTTGAAAGGAATTTTTGAAAAAACTTTTTCTATCTGAGAAAAATTATGTCCATCTATTTCTTTAACCTGCCAGCCAAAAGCTTCCCATTTTTTAGCCAGAGGTTCTAAATTCAAAACTTTGTTGGTTCTGCCAAGCGCCTGAAGTTTATTGTAATCAATGATTGCCGCTAAATTATCTAATTTATGGTGACTGGCAAAAAGAGCTGCTTCCCAATTGGAGCCTTCTTCGCATTCGCCATCTGACATTAAAACAAAGATTCGATATTTTTTATTATCGTTTTTAGCAGCTATGGCCATTCCTGCTCCCATTGGCAAACCGTGACCAAGGGAACCCGTAGAAACCTCAACCCCCGGCGCGCATCCCCTGGTGGAATGACCCGGTAATTTCCCGCCGTCTTTACAATAAGAACCTAAGATTTTCTCCGGGAAAAATCCTCTTTGGGCTAAAGCGGCGTAAAGAGCGGCTGCCGCATGACCTTTTGATAAAATAAACCTGTCCCGATTTTCGGCTAAGGGCTTTTTTGGGTTTATTTTCAAAACTTTAAAGTAAAGCACGGTTAAAATCTCAACGCAGCTCAAACAAGAACCGATGTGGGCTCCCTGGGCTTCAAACATCATCTTTAATATTTTTTTCCTGATTTCTTTTGAAATTTGCTTATAATTCATCATAGGAATAAAGTTGATACGAGGAAATGTGGCTTTCGGGACCATCCGCAGGCGAGCGGGCACGGTTCGAGCGAGCAAAGCGAGCAAGAGAGCGAGCCGAGGACCGAGCGAGCGAGCACGCTGGGCGAGTGAGCGTGTACTGAAAGTCACATTTCCGAGCAAAAACCATTCAAAAATAAGAAATCAAAGGGCAGATTTTAAAGTTTTCAAGATTATTTTAATATCCAGCCAAAAAGACCTTTTTTTAACATATTCTGCGGCCAATTTGAGTTTTTTAGGTTTGATAATTTCTCGATAAGCCCGGTGGGGATCTTGGCTACCCCTAAGAATTTCTCCTTCATGAATATTCTCCAGGGTTGCCAGGTCTGTCATCCCCGGTCTAACGCTCAAAATTATTTTTTTGACTTCCGGGTCATAGGTTTCAACCTCTTGGGGAACTTCTGGCCTCGGCCCCACAAAACTCATTTTACCACGCAAAACATCAATTAATTGAGGCAACTCATCTAAATTATGTTTCCGCAAGAATTTACCAAACTTAGTTAACCGGGGGTCATCAGCCGAAGAAGAGGGCCCTCCCATTTTTTCAGCGTCTTTAACCATTGTTCTAAATTTAAAGATTCTAAACTCTCTGCCCCCTTTTCCTACCCTCATTCCTCGATAAAAAACGGGGCCCCCTGAATCTAATTTTATTAAAAAAGCAATCCCCCCTAGTAAGGGCAAAACTATCACCAATCCTAAAAAAGAAAATACGATATCAAATAATCTTTTTGCCATATTCAACCCCTTAACATTTAATATTAGATTTTAGGTTGAGAAAAAATAAATACTACCTTAAAGGCATATTTTTTAAAAAATGGTATTTTAAACAATCCCCTATCTATTTCTTCAAGAATTTTCAATAAAAATTTAGTTCCCGGTAACCCCAAGAAGGGAAAAATTACCAAAGAGGTTAAATGAAAAAAATTAGTCTCAATGGCGGAAAAATAATTCTTTGCCTCACTTAGGTCATTCATTTTGAAAATATGAGTTGCTGCCCACCCTGTTCTTTTGCCCCTAATTTTGTTTATCTTTCTCTTTAAATTAGTTAAAGGATTGTGGCCCAAAGTTTCAATCCCGATAAGGAAGCCTGCTGGTTTTAAAATCCTTGCCAATTCCGGAAAAGCTTTTTTAAAATCCAGAGAAGAAAAAGTTCCGCCATCAAAAACAATATCAAAGAAATCATTCGGAAATTCCATTTTTTCACAATCCATTTTTAAAAATTCGGTCTTGCCTGTCAGTCCCTCCCTTTCGGCTCTCTCTCTGGCAATTTGAAGCGAGGGTTCCGATAAATCAATTCCAACTACTTTTGCTCCGCTTTTTGCCAAAAAAACAGAATGGATTCCGTTTCCGCAACCGTAATCTAATACCTGTTTATTTCGGCAATTTTTCTCTAACCACCGATAACAAAATTGAAAACTTGTTAAAAGCTCGGGATTAAACCCTTCAAAATCTCCTTCCCATTTCTTTGCCAGGGGACTTTTCAGCCATTCTTTTGCATATTTGTCATAGTATTCAATTTCTCTTTGTTTTCTTTCTTCCATGATTAGATTATTAGCTTTTTAGCTTATTAGGAATTAGGTTTTAGGTTGGAAATGATTTTGTTTAGCATCTTCATAACTTCTTCTAATAAATTATCAACCCTTTGGAAATCTAAATCTTTCATCTTGGGCAATCTTTTAGATATTTCTATTTGGGTCTCTAATTCTCCACCAGATCCATGGGCATTTCTAAGAAACTGACGATATTCTTTGCGATGTCCCCGCAATCTTCCTTCAGTAATATTAGAAGGAATCGATACTGCAGATCTCCGCATTTGAGAAATTAACCCGTATAGTTCTTCTCGGGGAAATTTTTCAGTAAGAATATAAACGTTTACCACTAAATCCATGGCTTTTTGCCACACGATAAGATCTTTATAAGTATGAATAATTTTTTCCATATTCCTAATCCCTAAGAAGCTAACCCCTAAGAAGCTTAACTATTCCCCAGATTGATCCTAATCCATAGCCAAAGTGACGAGTGGCAAAAACAATTGGCATCAAAAACAAATATTGAAATCCCTTTTTAAAAGAAATTTTTACTGAAAAAAATAAACTTAAAAAAACGTAGCTGCCGAAAATTAAATCAAAAAATAACCTTGCTTGCCAAAAAAAGAATGAAAAAAATAAACTTAAAATTAAGCTGGATACAAAAAATAAAGGAACTAAATGCCGCCAGGAAAAAATTCTAACTTCGAATTTCAGGGGGTAAGTTGACCAAATTCCATCTGAAAAATTGTGCCTAAAAAAATCTTTAAGATTAGATTTCGGATAATAATAACTTACAATTTCTGGTACTAAAAGTATTTTCCCGCCAGCCTTTTTTAACCTCAAGTTAAATTCCATATCCTGACTTCTTACTAAATTTTCATTAAAAAGCCCTATTCTTTCAAAAACTTCTTTTTTATAACACCCGCCAAAAACCGTATCTACCCATTTTGGTCCTCGCG
>Ga0100377_1004875_pt1 | contig 10191 bp, 4 predicted proteins | sample CryGeymeta201501_FD_83664 | JGI IMG/M metagenome (GOLD analysis project Ga0100377, IMG submission 83664) | Groundwater microbial communities from Crystal Geyser aquifers in Utah, USA - Crystal Geyser metaG 2015-01 | ecosystem: Environmental > Aquatic > Deep subsurface > Groundwater | place: USA... | reverse complement strand
TGCGCTTGTGATTGCGCTCGGCTTCGAGGGAGCTCTCCTGTTGGACCCTCTGCGCGGCGACTCTGCGCCGCTGGAGCGCATCTGCGCGAGCGCCGACGACACAGACGAAACGAGTGCGAGCCGCAGCCAGCTCGGCCGGCGGCACAGCCAACTCGTCCGGCGGCGTGGCCAGGGCTCGACGAACCTCGGCGACGTTGCGGAAGCGGTCCTCGACGATGGGCTCGATGAGCTTGCGCAGGACGTACTTGAAGGCGTCGCTGACGTTCACCATGGGCTCGAACTGCAGCCGCATGCGCTCGACCGGGAAGTCGGTCACGTCGCGCTGGCTCAGCACGGTGATCAGCGTCATGCCCAGCCCGAAGAGGTCCGACGCCGGCTCGGCCCGCCCGCCGAGCTGCTCCATGGGGACGAAGCCAGCGGTCCCCACCATGGTGCCGTCCGCGACCGAGCGGTCGATTCCCGTCCCCCGCGCCGTGTCGAAGTCGATCAACACCGGCTTGCCGTCGGGCCGCAGGATGATGTTGGAGGGCTTGATGTCGCGATGGATGATGGGCGGCGAGAAGTGGTGCAGGTACTCGAGGATGTCGAGCATGCTCTCGAGCAAGGTGCGAGCGGACTCCTCGTCGAAGCGCAGGCCATCGGCGACGGCGTTGGGGAGGTTCGTCCCCTCGACGAGCTCCTGGACCAAGGCGACGCAGGGGACGCCGCGCAGGTCGGTGTCGATCCGGTCGAAGACCTTTGGCACCCCCGGATGCTCTAGACCGCGCAGGATGTCGAACTGGCGGTTGAACTGCTCCAACGCTTTCCAGTCGTCGAGCTGCTGGATGTTGAGCAGTTTCAGCGCGTGTCGTTTCCCAGTGCGGACATCCTCGACCTCGAAAACACGGGAGCTGCCGCCCGCGCCGAGGATTCGCCGGGCGAGGTAGCGCGCGACGAGACCGATCGCGGCGCCGCAGCGGGGACACGTGGCGTGGGGATTCGCTTCGCTGCTCGGGGTGCGACAGCTGAAGCAGAGAACCAATTCGGGTCTGGGCATCGTGGGCTCGTGAACGGGTGGAGCCGGGAGTGTAGCGACAGCCAAGCTGAAAAACCAAGAGAATGCCCGACAACGGGCCTGCATCGCCCTCTACGTTGAGGGTGGCGGAGACTCGGGGTCTTGTCGGTCGGCGTCCGGCGCGGGCGTTCGTTCCCGGTGTCGGTCGTTGGACTCGCAAGCCCCAAAGCGGCTCCTTGTCTACGACTCAAGCCATGCGCGGGGTCACTGACCTCGGCGGCGAGCCCAGACGAGGCCGACTGCCAGGACGAGAAACCACGTCGCCCGAAGCCTTTGCCCCTTCGCGACCCCGCGTTCGGATCGCAAGACTCCACCGCACGAAAGTGAAGCGCGGAGGTTTGGACCAAAGCAGTCGCTCTACGTTGCACACTGGAACCAACCAGGCCAAACTCTCCTGACTCCCTCGAAAAGCCAGTGCTCGCCGCGACCGGCGAGCGTCTCACTTCGCAGGTTAGAACGATGCCTGACAAACGCGACCTCATCCTCGGCGTCCTCAGCGAGAAGCTGGGAATGGCTACGCCACGGCAGCTGGCCCACATCACCGCCACAAACGACGGCTCGATGGGCGACACGCTTGCGCAAGAGGCGAACTGGACCCAAGCCCGCCGCACTCTGATGGAGGGCTTGGTGGACGCAGCGCTGGGCGCGCATGGCGGCGATGTGGACGAGACGTTGGAGGCGTTCGGCGGTGAGGGTTCGCTGCTGCGTTCGTTCGGGGGCGCGCTGACGATGACCGCTGACGGGGACGTGCACGAGATCGCCATCGAAGAGGCCGACGAGGACCTGACCGCCGTGACGCCCGAGCCGCTGGGCCGCTATCGCAGCGGGGCTCACGGCACGGCGAGCGTCGAAGAGAGCGAGGAGCTCGGCCGCGGCGGGATCGGCCGCGTCGTCATCGCCTACGACTCGCATCTGGGGCGCGAGGTGGCGCTCAAGGAGCTGCTCCCGGGTCGCGACGTGAGCAACACCCTCGACACCTTGTCGAGCCACACGATTCGTTTCCTCAGGGAGGCGCGGGTCACCGGCCAGCTCGAGCATCCGAACATCGTCCCGGTCTACGAGTTGGGACGACGCCCCGACGGCACGCTCTACTACACGATGAAGGTGGTGCGTGGACGCACGATGCGCGAGGTGCTCGACGGCAGCCAGGGGCTGCGCGACCGGCTCAAGTTGCTGCCGCACTTCGTCAGTCTCTGCCAAGCCCTGGCCTACGCCCACAGCCGAGGCGTGGTCCATCGAGACATCAAGCCGTCGAACGTCATGCTCGGAGAGTTCGGCGAGACCGTGCTCCTCGACTGGGGGCTGGCGAAGGTCAAGGGCGCCCGCGACCTCGGGGAGCGCGAGCTGGAGCGCAACGTCGAGCTGCTCAAGGACTCTTCGCCGAGCCAGACGGGCGCAGGCGAGATGTTGGGGACGCCTCTCTACATGAGCCCTGAGCAGGCCACCGGAAAGATCGAGCAGATCGACGCGCGGTCCGACGTCTGGAGCCTGGGCGCGATGTTCTACGAGATCCTCACGGGGGCCTCGCCCTTCGACGACGAGTCGCTGGTGCGCGTCGTTTACAACGTCATCCAAGCGAAGCCGACCGACATCAGCGAGCGCTGCCCCGAGGCGCCGCCTGAGTTGGCGGCGATCTGCCGACGTGCTTTGAGGAAAGAGCGCAACGACCGCTACAGCGACGCCAAAGCCATGGCGGACGAGGTCGAGGCCTACCTGACCGGAGACCGAGTCTCCTCTTACGAGTACAGCACCCGGGAGCTCATCTCTCGGTTCGCGAAGAAGCACCGCTCGGCGCTCGCGATCATTGGCGCGGCGAGCGTGCTCTTGGTGGTCATGGCCCTCTCGTTCATGGCCGCTTTGATGGTTGAGCGAGACCGTGCTCGAGACGCGGAGCAAGAGGCCGTGGTGGCGCTCGAGCAGGCCACTGCCGCTTGCGCGCAGGCCGAAGATCTGGTGCAGTTCGTCCTCGTCGACATGCGTCGCAAGCTCGAGGCGGTTGGGCGCCTCGAGCTTATGGACGAGGTCGTGGCCCGAGTGACGGGGTACTACGAGCGCTCGGGGTTCCACAGCGACCACGACATCCTTCTGAAAGGCCGGGCACTGCTGGTCTTGGGCGATGTCCACAGGGCGCGTGGCGACCTGCAACGCTCTATCGAGGCCTTTGGTGTTGCAGTGACGAGCCTCGAACCTATGGCTGCAAACCCGGAGGTCGCGGTCCCGCTCATCGAAGCGTATGTCAACCGCGCCGACCTCACCTTGGACCTCGGGCGGTTCGAGGAGACGGCCGCAGACTTGAAGCGTGCGCTCGAAATTGGCGCGCTCAACCCGACGAAGAGCGCTGAGAACGGGGACCTGAAGTTCGCCCTGTCGAAGGTGCACATGGGGCTCGCCAGCCTGGCCGAAAAGACTGGAGACATTGCCAATAGTTTGGAAGAGATTGAGGCCGGCATCCGGCTGCGCAACGAGCTCGTACTGGCGGATGCAACACAAGTGGAGTGGGCCGCCTTCCTGGCCACGGCCTACCAGAACAAAGGTCGGCTCCTGTCCGACCAGGGGCACCTCGTGACCGCTCGCCAAGCCAACGACCGTGCGCTCGAAGGGCGACGTGAGCTGGTCGCCCAGGAGCCCCATAATACGGAGTTCAGGCGGGACCTCGCTCAATCCCTCAACGCCGCCGGTGAGCTCTACGTCACTCTCGGAGAGGATGCCTCGGCGCTCGCCGCCTTCCAAGAGGAAGAAGGACTGCGGCTCGAGCTGACTCGCCACGACCCCACCAACGCCCTTTGGCGAGAGGACTTGGCGAGCTGCCATTGGAGTCTGGGAGGGCTGTACCTGGACCAGGGGGACAACGCGGCCGCGAAAGTCCAATTCGAGGCGGTCGCCGCCGAGCTGGAGCCCCTCGTCGCCCAGAGCGCCAACAACCTCGCGCTGGCTCGGTTCCTCACCGTGACTCGCACGAACCTAGGCCGCATCGAGCTGAACACCCAACACCCCAGCGTCGCATGGCCGATCTTCGAGAGCTCCATCGCGTCGCTCCAGACGCTGACCCAAAGCGCCCCTCAGAACCTCTCGTGGCAGCGCGATCTCGTCGTGACGCTCAACTTGAAGGCCTCAGCGCTGCTGTCGCTCGGCCGGCCGGTGGAGGCCAGGGAGGCTTTCCGACAAGGACTGTTGTTGACCGAGGCGCTGAGCGACGGCGACCAAGAAAACCGGGTCTGGCTCCGCGACAAGGCCGTGAGCTACGAGCGGCTCGGTGACCTGAGTCGAGACCTGGGTGAGTTGGCTGCGGCCCAGGAGTGGTGGACAAAGGCCGAGACGGTCATGGTCTCACTCAACCAGCTTGAACCAGACCATCCAGAGTGGGCCGCTGAGCTCGAGGGCCTAAGGGGCCGCATCGCAGGGGAGACCGCGGCGAGCTCTCTCAATCAACTCTACGAACAGCGCCAGGATTTGGGCTTGAACCAGGTCTTTCAAAACAACGCACAGGAGGTCATCGAGCAGGACTTCTTCCTCGAAAGCAGCGACGGGATCAGTGCGATGGACCAGAACTTCGTAGCGCCCAGCCCAGCAGCGGTTCCTGGAATGCTTCCGCCGCAAGATATCCCAAGCGCCCCGTCGGCGCTCCCGCAGGACTTCCAAGGTCAGGGCGAAAGAGAGCCAGCCCCCCTGCGGCAGGAATTCGACGCCCCCGTACCTCCCCTCGAGGAGGTCCCCATGGAGCAAGACTTCGGTTATGAGGGCACGGACAAGACGGAAGACGTCCAGCCCATGAAGCAAAAGTTCGAAGGGAAGAAGACGAAGGGACAGGAGAGCGAGCAACGCTTCATCAAGGACAACGAGAAGAAGGGTGACATGCTCTTCTGAGCCATGCCGACTGTGTCCCGGCGCCCACCTCGGAGAAGAAAGCGCTCCAGACTGGGTCAAACATTCGGCGATCGGTGTTCTCGCTGGAATAGCCCGACCACTGCCTTGTTGTGCTGACACGACGAAACGAACCACAAGGGGTGGGGTCGTCTACTGAGCGCCGGATGTCCGCTCGCCTTAACGGCGGCGGACCTCCACAGAATGCCCACTCGCTTCGGCGATGGGCATTCGAAGCACGGCGCCACCTTGGTCGCCTGGACGTGGGCTCAGGTGACTTTGGTGGCGCCGTTGCCGTTTTCGCTTCTCGTGCGCTGGGTCAGGGGGACTCGCAGAGATACGGCAAGGTGTTTGCGCACTGGTTGTCGTTCCAGTTCCCTGGTGACACGATCAGCTCGGCGCAGTCCTCGTCTCCGGAGTTGTTGGGCTCGCCGCTCGCCCAGTTGCGGTAGCTCGACGGGTCACCTCCAGCCCAGACGAACGTCCCCTCGACGGACACATCGTTGAGCCCGAGCCAGAGCCTCGCTATCCCTCGCGTGCCGCAGTCGGTGCAATCCGTCCCGTAGGCGCAGACGCTCCAATCCGAGTTTGGACCGCCGTCGTCACACTCCCCATCGCCGTCGTATGAACAAGTGTAGGTACAGAATGTGACCGCGTTGGCGCGGTTCCGAGCGTGGTCGTTCTCGGCCGAGCTCCCGACGGCCACCAAAGAGTAACCGACCGCCGCGCAGGCGGTCTGGGCCGCGCTCCAGGCCGTCGGAGTCGGACACAGCAAGTAGGAGTGGCCCCCCCACTGGCTCTGGTTGCAGGGACACCCGGCCCCGTCGTCCACGACGCTGTCGCAGTCGTTGTCACGGCCGTCACAGGTTTCGGTGGCGTTTGGCTTGATGGCGGAGGCGTTGTCGTCGCAGTCCGTCCCGTTGGTCACCCACCCGCCTTGCGGTGTGCAGGTGATGGTCGGCGTCGCGTTCTGGGCGCCGTAGCCATCGAGATCGACGTCGGGCCAGTAGGACTGCACGAGCCCCTCGTCGACCTGAGTGTCGCAGTTGTTGTCGACATTGTCGCAGACCTCGACGGCGCCGGGCTTGATGGCGAAGACCGTGTCGTCACAATCCGACCCGTTGGTCACCCAACCGCTCTGTGGAGCGCAAGTGTTGGTCGGGGTGACGTTCGTGTCGCCATAGCCGTCGGCGTCACCGTCGGGCCAGTAGTCCTGTTTGAGGCCTTCGTCGACTTGGTTGTTGCAGTTGTTGTCTCTGTTGTCGCAGGCCTCGGTGCCGCCTGGCTTGTCGCTGAAGAGCGAGTCGTCGCAGTCAGTGCCATTGGTCACCCAACCGCTCTGCGGCGCGCAAGTGTTGGTTGGGGAGACGTTCTTGTTGCCATAGCCGTCGGCGTCGCCGTCGGGCCAGTAGTCCAACTCGAGGCCTTCGTCGCTCTGGTGGTCGCAGTTGTTGTCCGCTCCATCGCAGACCTCGACGGCACCAGGCTTGATCGCGAAGAGCATGTCGTCGCAGTCGTCGCCGTTGGTCACCCAGCCAGCCTCCGGCGCGCAGGTCTGGATTGGCGTCACGTTCTCGTCGCCGAAGCCGTCTGCGTCGGTGTCCGGCCAGTATTGCCCCTTCAGTCCCTCGTCGATCCCAAAGTCGCAGTCGTTGTCTTCCCCATCGCAGAATTCGGTGGCGCCTTCGTTGACGGTGGCGCGGGTCTCGTCACAGTCGAGCCCGAGGCAGGCGTTGCCCACGCCGTACTGGTCGCCGTCTGGGTCGAAGCAGCCGGCGCAGGTTCCCGACGAGGGCAGACACTGGGTGCTGCCCCCATCGGTCGGGGGCGCGCAGTCGTAGCCTGTTGGGCAATCGGTCCCACTGCTGCAGGCGATGGCACACGCGCGCCCTTCGGGCAGGGTCACGCAGCGGTCGCTGGTGCGCCCACAGTCGGCATCGACGGCGCAGGTGCGGCAGAGCGCGGCGCTCACCTCCACACACTGGTTGCCGCAGGTGTTCTGGTCGATGAGATCCCCGTCGTCGCAGGCCTCGCCCGTGTCCACCACGCCATCTCCGCAGTGCGCTTCCTGACACGTCATCCGGCAGGCGTCTGCCGCAGTGTCAGAGTTCGCGCCGGCTTCGTCACAGACCTCTGCGGTGTCGAGGATGCCATCGCCGCAGGAGGCCCTTTGGCAGCTTAGGCGACAAGCGTTCGGGGTGGTGTCGGAGTTTTGGTTGCGGGCGTCGCACTCCTCGCCGGTGTCGATGATGCCGTCGCCACAGCCGGCGAGGTGGCAGTTCGTGCGGCAGGCGTCGGGTCTCAGGTCGGAGTTGTTGGCTCCTTGGTCACACTCCTCATTGGCGTCGAGAGTCCCGTCACCGCAACTCTCGAGGACCACAAGCTCTTCGTCGACCTCGTCCGCGTCGAGGTCAGCCGTATCGGAGAGCTCTGCGGGCTGGTCCGCTGGGACGTCGAGGATGTCGAGGATGTCGAGGACCTCGAGGTCGTCCGCCCCGAGGTCGGCCGTCGTGAGGTCGGAGGAGCCGTCGCTGCTGTCGAGTGGCCGCAGATCCCCGCCAAAGCTCGCGTCGGTTGCCTTGGAGGTTCCTTCGGCACAGCTGACCAGGCACCCCACTAACAAGAACCCGATCGCCGAAAGGTGAGAAGCACGCATAGATAAAGCTCTGGTATGGACAAGGCCGAGCGCGGCTCGCTCACCTGTGTGTTTGGTGTAGAGGCAGCCCTGGGAGTGTCTGCGTTTTGCGATCGAATTTCAAACAGCGTCTTTGGCCACAACAGGCATGCGGATTCAGCCACACCTGCGCGCCACGCCGCCTTTGGCAGGCCGAGTGGCCCAGTGCTAGGCTCCTCCTGCAAACTTGGAGGACTTATGTCATCGCTGCACGTCTCCGCCCTCTTCGTCTATCCCATCAAGAGCTGTCGCGGCATCGCCCTCGAGGCGATGCAGCTCGGCGAACGAGGCCCGCTCTGGGACCGCGAGTGGATGGTGGTCGATGCACAGGGCACGTTTCTCAGCCAGTAACGGGGCGGTGTGCGTCGTCGCTCTCGAAGCGGAATATGGTGACTCGATTTCGACCCGCTTCTTTGGACAGATAGAGCGCCCGATCGGCGGCCCCGATTACGTCGGAGAACTGGGAGCATTGGGGGCTTACTGTACAGACCCCGACGCTGGCGGTGACTTTCAACGCGAGGCCCCCCACCGTCTGAGCCGCGAACCCCGCAATGGCGCCGCGAATGCGCTCGCCGACCACGTTTGCGCCGTCCTCTCCGGTCTCAGGGAGGAGGCAAACGAACTCGTCACCGCCGTAACGCGCAAGCAAATCGACGTTGCGGACACAACGCTGCATGACCTTGGAGACACCGCGCAGCAGCGTGTCTCCGGCCTGGTGCCCGTGGAAGTCATTGATCTGTTTGAATCCGTCTAGGTCCATCATGACCAGTGAGAACACGGAGCCATAGCGCAGAAAGCGTCCGAATTCGGCCTCGACTTGGGTGACGAAGTGTCGGTGGTTGAAGAGCCCGGTCAGTCCATCGGAGATGGAGAGTCGACGGGTCTCTTCGTAGTAAACGTGGGTCCTCAAGACCGCGCTGAATTCCCGCACTGCCAGTCTAATGTTGCCCTGTGTGCCCTCGTCGATAGGATTGTCGACAGAAACCAGGGTGACCAACCCGATGAGTTCGCCCTGAGCAACGAGATCGAAGCTGAAACAGCGCGGTTCGTCGAGCTCCAAGTGGCTCGGGTCGTAGAGTTCTTCGGGGACGAAGAGCACTTTCGCGTCGGTGTCGCTGGCGGGGTTGGGGCGCGCGGCGAGGGCGCGCTGGATGGCCTGCAGCCCGGCTGGGCCTAGGCGTCGCAGGCAGTGGACCGTGGTCTCGGTGGTGACCCTGCCGAAGATCGATATCCCCAACGCGACAAACTCGACGAGGCTGTCGATGAGCCTCGCAAACTCAGCAAGGAGCTCCACGCGAGCGTAGACACGTTCCCCCATTCCCCGGACCTCGTTGCTCAGGGTCGTCTCGAAGAGGAGCTTGTCGAAGAGGTAGTTTAGGGTGGAGTTGATGTTCTCGCGTGCGGTGTCGCCACGCGATCGTCTCTTCGCTGGCCGCACCCCGCGCTTTGAGAGGAGCAGTTGGACAACTTGAAGGAGGGGGGTCATGTCCTGACTCTTGGTGATGTAGGCGGCGGCGCCAGATTTCATGCCCCAGAAACGGTCTTGTTTGCTGACAGCGGAGCTGGTCATCAGGACGGTTGGGATGTCGTCCAACCCCTTCTCGTTCTTGATGAAACGACAAAGATGGTAGCCGCTGATTTCGGGCATGACGACGTCGCATACAATCAGATCGGGTCGCTCTTCGAAGGCGCTGGCGATGCCCGCCAGACCAGAGTCTGCGGTGATGACTTCGTATCCTCGAGCGGCCACCGCCTGCCGAATCATCTCGCGCTGGAGCGCGCTGTCCTCGACGATCAGTATCTTTACTGGCGAGCGATTCTTCTCACTCAGGGGAGTGGGGGTGAGCGCTTCGAGGTCGAGGGGGCCGGTGACGGCCTCGAGCTCGGCGGAGGAAGACTGTGTCGCAGGCATCGCAAATGGAGGAGGCGTGTCAGTTTGCGACGACCTTTCACCGAGCAAGACTTTGTCGAATTCCTTACACAGGTTCTGGACTTCGTTGGAGAAGCGTTCTTGGGGCTCCTGTAACACAGCTGCATTGATGAGCTTGGCCATTTGGTCGAGAGCAGCGCGGCAGGGTTTGGCCATGTTCGTTTGAAAGTCGTGTCCTTGGCTGTGCAGGAGTTCGAAGAGGTTCTCCATCTTTTCGGCGATGGCATTGATGTAAGGGAGGCTGAGCATCCGGGCGGCGCCTTTGATGGTATGAGACTCCCGCATGACGAGGTCGACGCTTTTGCGAGACGCTGGCTGCTCTTCGAGTTCGTGGAGCCCGGCCTCGATGGAACTCAGCCGTCCGTCGAGCTCCCCCTTGAACTTGTGCAGAATCCTGACTCGCCTCTCACCGGAAAGCATGGCTTCTTCCCACATGTGGGGGCGGTGCTTCACTCGCTGAAGCCCCCAGGCCCAAGGGCGGAGCGACCAACATACGCCCGAAGAGGTAGGCTCCCCGCGCACTTGCCCAGAGGTAACGCCACATCGGGGGAAGAATTCCAATGTTTCGGAACACTTTCAGGTGTTTGCTCTTCTCGCCTCTATTCGACGTTCCCAGGAGGCCGGCTCCAGCTGCATTTTCGCGAAGGGCTCCGCCAGATCGGCCGGCATGTT
>Ga0100377_1004861_pt1 | contig 10208 bp, 18 predicted proteins | sample CryGeymeta201501_FD_83664 | JGI IMG/M metagenome (GOLD analysis project Ga0100377, IMG submission 83664) | Groundwater microbial communities from Crystal Geyser aquifers in Utah, USA - Crystal Geyser metaG 2015-01 | ecosystem: Environmental > Aquatic > Deep subsurface > Groundwater | place: USA... | reverse complement strand
GACTTGCTGGCGCCTTGAAGTCGAATTCCATTACGTGGGAGGAATTTGATAAAAACTTATTGACATATTTAGAAGAATATTTAAAGTAAATGACTAACAAAAAGGAGGTGATCCAAAATGAAAAAACTTTTAATTGCTTCTGCTTTAATTGCTTCTGCTTTACTCTTAGGCCCGTGGTTGTTCCAACCACTTGAGGTCAAGGCCCAAAGCATCATGCAAGGTGAGACCCTGCAAAGACAGGATGAACAAAGACAAAGGCAACAAGACTTGGAAAGAAGGGCAGATGACTTTAAAAGGCGGAGTGAGGCCCTGCAAAGGCAAGGTGAGACCTTGCAATGGCAGCAAGATCTAGAAAGAAGGATAGATGACCTTGAGCGACAGATGCAGAGAAGGAAACCAAGATGAACCTCTCACAACGATTTCACCAATATCTAAAAGAGAACCAAATTTACGAGTTCACTACCCGAGAGGCCTAATCTATAAGGAAGATGTTAGCTAAGTTGAGGTAGAAAGAGTTGAATCTATTAGCAGATTAAGGGCTTGAGCCGATCATGCAATTTAATCAGACCCTACATGGTGGGAAGTGGAGGATTTGATTGAAAATCTTGAGATCATGAAGGTTGAGATTCGTCAGAAAAAAAATTTAGAGAGGTTGCGAAAATGATCTACAAAGAAGATTTAGGGCCGATTAGTGAATGTGTTTGTGGTTGTAATGCAAAAGAAACATGGATGCACTCAAAATGCCACCCGCAATCACCGACATGGGTCAAGTTGACAGGAGACGTGCTATCGATATTTTGCTCAACCTGCAATAAATTGATAGCTTCTTTTGCAGTTAGGTCGAGAAGGGAGAATTAAATGATTAACGGACTAAGCGAGTTTGTCAACCAAAGAAGTTTTGTCCAGTTAAAATACACAGTGGAAATTGAGATACCGGACGAGGTTATGGCTAACCTAAACGCCGGCTTAAATATTGATGAATTGGTCCGGCTGAGAATTGAGCCGGCGCTCTTCCCGTTATGCAAGGGGAACATTCTTGTTTACAGATCGGAAGAGGGGAAAAAGCCGATTGATTTATTTAAGGTCTGCCCTGTCTGCGAGCATCCCTGGGCATTCCACTTCGAGCAAGTCAAGAATGTTACCGTTAACATGTCTGACGGCACGGCAGGGGTACGCGGAGTTTTGGCGGACCCAGTTCCAATTCCTTGTGGCGTATGTGAGGGAACGGCCCGTTGCCAGGAGTCCTTGAAATATGGAAAGGGGTTAAAATAAAGCGGTCAACACCGAGATCAAAGCCGGAGTCCAGAAGATTAAAGGTTTGCTTATAGAAAAAGTGCGCAGCCTTCAGGTTCGACCTCGAAAGGAATAAATAGCATGGACAAAAATTTTAAGATAGAAGTATTGGGAATGGGAATTAATGCTGCCGGATATCCTGGGGCGTTTACCCCTATAGTAAACAAAATAATAATGAATGTCATACCGCAAGGGGCCAAGACAATAAATCTGTTTTCCGGCATTTCAATGATCGGCAAGGAGAGAATAGATATTGAAAGGCCGGAGGCTACGTGTAGAATGGATGTGATAAAATTTATCGAGACCGATAATAGAAAATGGGACTTCGTAATATTAGATCCACCGTATGAAATTAAAAATTCCAAAAAACTTGAACAGTACGGGAGAACTTCAAGCGTGGCCGCAGATGTTATCCTGAGACGTAAATTGGTTGAGTATTTCAACCGTTGTACCAACAACATACTGTGGTTGGATATGTGTGCGCCCTTGCCCGAAAATTTCAAGAGAATAAAATTGTGGTTCCTGTTCCCGGGGGGATATCACACAATAAGAATATTATCGCTATTAAAGAGGATTAAATAAGTAATGGTTAAAGTAGCCGGGTTGTACAGCCCTCAAAGAAATTTGGAAGTCTGAACCCGATGTGGGCCGAGTGGCTCATGGGATTCCCTCTCGGGTGGACAGACTTAAATCTTTAGGTAATGCCATTGTACCACAAATCGCATTCGTTCTATTTAAAGCTATAAAAGAGGAAGATGCCAAAATGTAGTGTTCCATGTGAATTAACTGATAAAAATTATGATTAAATCGGTCGGACTAAGCGAGTTTGTCGAGGAAAAGTTGTGGTTCTCAAGAAAGGCATTAGAAAGAAGGTTTGGATTGTATAGCAATAATAACACAAGTGTTTGGCAAGGGTGCTACGACCAAGGATGGGGAAAAAATTTATGCCCAGAGGCTTATAGTCATCCTGCGAAAGTATCTTTTAAACTTGCTGAACGGATCTATGCCCATGCCATTGAGAATCATTGGATAGAAAAAAATGGGACAGTTTTAGATCCATTCGGGGGGATCTGTGGTTTTGGATTTCATGCAATGGTTTATGGTTTGAATTTTATAGCCGTCGAACTTGAAGAGAAGTTCGTCAAATTAGGCGAGCAGAACATTAACCTTTGGGGTGAACAACTCCGGGGCTGGCCGAATCTTGGGACGGCAAGGATTGTGCAGGGGGATTCGAGAAGGTTGAAGGATGTGATAAGGAGAGAGTTTGAAAGTTGTGAAGGTTTGCCCTTGATAGTATCGAGTCCGCCATTTATGGCTGCCCAAGATGGTGGAGGAATAAACAAGAAGGGATATACATCAAGACCTGATTTGGGCCCTGATTGGGTAGGAGATAGAACTTACAATAAAAGCATGGCAGGTCACTCCCCTGGCCAACTTAGTTCAATGAAGGAAGGTTTTAACCCCTGTGTTAATAGGCTGGGAGAGATAGCCTGCGTGATAAGTAGCCCGCCATATGAAGAAATGCCAATTCAACAAACTCACATGACAAGTAATCAACGTGGCGACCCGAAGAATCCTAATTATCGACCATCATGGAAAAAGAAATTATCTGAAGGGTATGCCGATACCAAAAGGCCGTATGGTCACTCCCCTGGTCAGCTTGGTTCAATGAAGGAGGGGAAGTTTGAGATGGTGGTGTTAAGCCCACCGTATGATGAAGGATTAGGGCATGGAATGCGGAAAGTGCGACCCATTGATGTAAAAAAGAAACTTCATATGTCAGGCGGGATACTTTCTTACGGTGAATCTGAAGGACAACTGGCCGGGGACAATACCTTCTGGTCGGCCTCCCGTGAGATACTCCAGCAATGTTTTGACCTGCTCAAGAGTGGAGGCCATGCAATTTGGGTCTGCAAGGATTATGTGAAGAACAAACAGAGGGTTCCCTTTTCAGACCGCTGGCTTGCCCTCTGTGAATCGGTAGGATTCAAGTTAGTATGCAGGCATCAGGCAATGCTTAAAAAAGATTATGGTCAGATAAACTGGATTAATGATCAGATTAAATTAATCAAGGAACGGAAGAGTTTTTTCCGCAGAAACTCCGAGGATAAGGCTACTGCAAGTAAATTTTGGTCTAAAATTAATACTGAAATTCAGAATGAATATATCGAGAAGGCAAGAACCCTTGTTACCTATAAACCGACTGAGAAGAAAATTATTCAGAAAGCCCAGACTCTATTATGGAAAGATTTTTTAAGGCCAGTTGAAGAAATCGAGACGGGGATATACTGGGAGGATGTTTTGTGCTTTAGAAAGGAAAATATTGATGCTTAACCATGTGCAACTTATCGGTCATTTAGGCAAAGATCCCGAATCTCAATTTCTACCATCTGGAAGCCAGGTCGTCAAGTTCTCAATTGCCACCACAGAGAAATGGGTAAAGGATGGTGAGAAAAAAGAGAGTACGGAATGGCACAATATCTTATGCTTCGGTAAACTGGCTGGAATCTGTAGCGAGTATCTCAAGAAGGGTTCCCTTGTCTATGTCGAGGGAAAGATTCAGACCCGGAGTTGGGAAGATAAGGGAGGGAATAAAAAGTTTAAGACTGAAATTCTTATCAACACCATGAAGATGCTGGATCGGAAAAAGGGAAATGAGAAGTCTGGACACGATCCATCCACGGATGATGATACACCGTTTTAGGAGTTAATATGCCAAATAAATATATTGAACAATTTTTATCCCTCAACTGCTCCGGCGATGTCTTAAACGCCTGTCTGCCCATTAACAACCCCTCGAAAGAGATAACGGAAGCCATGGCAATGGTTAGACAAATTAGATCCATCGCTATTGCCAATAAGATGCAATATACGGTGGTTGATCTTTGTGCGGGGAATGCCCTAACTGCCATTATTGCCGTACATCTTCTACCGATCAAGGAATCGTTGGCAATAGATTTAAAACCCGTGCAACGTCCTCACCATCGTGTAAAACGATTTGCTTATATAAAGGGTGATATTTATTCAAAGGGTATGCCATCTCTTTTAACCCTTTATATTGCAGATCAGACAGACCTGATAATAACCGCTACTCATCCCTGTGCCAATTTAGCCCGTCGAGTTATTGAAATTTATGAGGAAACGGGGGCCGCAAAGCACTTAATCCTTATGCCGTGCTGTAAGGGAAAATACGAAGTGAAATACCCTAAAGTGATACTTGAAAAAATGGGTACATATTTACTGTGGTCTTGGGATCTGGCACAGCAGGTCCATGGAACCATGATTGTGGATAAGAATATTTTGAGTCCATGTAACGCAGTAATAACTACCAGTAAGGGGAGTAATGAACCCTTTTAATGGAGGATGATATGTCGGATAAGTTGGAAGTGGATTTTTCTGATTTAAAAGAGATCATTGAGAATCTTATAAGGGGGGTTGAGAAAGAAAAAGACGAGAAGGAATGTGTGTTTGATCTTATAATCACCCGTGAGAGTAATGGATATATTCTTAATGGTATATCTGATTCTGGCAGCAGGATGAGGACAGTGATTGAGGATGACGAAGGGGATGAGTTGAAGAGCGGGGAATCCCTGCTCTGGGAGGTGATGAACTACTTTAATTTTGGTGGGTCCAAGTACGATAAAGAAAGAATTAAAATAATTAGGGAGAAACAGAAATAGTATGTCCGAAATCCAAATCACTCAACACGATAAATGTCCGGCCTGCGGTATAAAACTTGTGAATCTGCTTAGGGGTCGTAATAACGTCTTACTGCTTGCTCCATGTGGTGCGATAATTTGCTCATGTGGAAATCACTATGAACCCAGGGCCCTAATTGATGCCAAACTTAAACGGTCGCTATCTCCAAGTAATCCACCCCCCGGAGACGACTTTAAATTAGTGAGGAAACCATGAGAGAGATAAAGTTTAGACAGCGAGTTCAAAATAGTTGGCATTATTGGGGATTTGTTGATGACCATGGGTATTTAATATTCAAGGGCATAGAGGGGAGTATATCTTCCATCGAAGAAGCATTTAAAAATAGCCAACAATTCACTGGTCTCCTTGATAAGAATGGCAAGGAGATTTATGAGGGGGATATTTTTGAGAACCTATCGGGCAGGGGAATTATAGAATGGTGGCCAGAACATTGTTGTTTCAGTGCAAGAAAGATCGGAACGGATCAGATATTTATGATAACAAGTCTTGGGCATACCTTTGCAACAGGAGTGATCGGTAATATCTATGATAATCCAGAGCTTATAGGGGGAGGAAGCCATGAGACAAATAAAATTTAGGGCCAAAAAAATAGATGGTCCCTGGGTGATAGGTGGTGGTGTCTGGACTTTCGGAAAAGATACTGCTCTTTTCGGAGAAGATAACAACCATCATCCCATCGTCCATCTGGTAGATCCTGAAACAGTGGGAGAGTGTATTGGACAAACGGACAAGAATTTTAAAGAAATTTATGAAGGTGATGTACTGAAGTTTGCAAAACGTGGAGTAACCATTATGGGTTACATGGTCTGGGAAGCCCCTAAATTTTTTATTAAACAGATTACCAAAGCAGAATACGAATCCAAGATTGTAAGGGGATACTTTTTTTCTTTAGTTTTTTACGATGAAGATGGAAAAATTTTTAATTGGCAAGAATTAGAAATAATCGGCAATATCCATGATAATCCAGAACTTATAAGGGATGGAAACCATGAAGTGTAAATGTTGCGGTTTTAAGAGTTCGATTGCTTTTCCAAAATGTCCCATCTGCGGTGCCATGTCGGGCAAGCATTATCTGGCAGCCCTACTTAAGGGTATGTTCTCCTGGCTCCGTGACCGCAGACTCTGCCTAATCAGCAAGCGTCAAAACATTGATCGGAGTTTATACAGAACTCACCTATTGCCACCGAATTGTAGGGGCATTAACCGTATATGGTGGGTCTATCGGTTATTCGATGTGATACCGATTGCGATGGTGCAAGACCCGGTTTCGGTCTTTCTTTTTGAACCCATAACCAAACAGGAAACACCCCCGAAGAGCAGTACAAATGCGGCGGGGATGATGAGTTGAGGTAGAAAATGTCGAGATGGACAGAACTTAAAAAACGTGGTTCCGAGCATTATAAAAAGAATCCTAATGTTATTGAGCCGATAGACCTATATAGGGGTGGCGGGATTCTTCGAGACTTTGCTGTGGGCAGCATTATCAAGTATGCCTACCGCAACCGGAAGGAAATAGGGCAACCCATTAACCCCAAGGATATGGACAAAATCTCTCACTATGCGGAGATGTTGCTGGCGCTACAGGAAGAGGAGGCGGGAGTAGAAAGAACCCGAGAAGTTTTAGACTGCTTTAAAGCGAAGAAGAAATTATTTTTTTAACATGAAGGTTTACTATAAGTAAATGACATGGAGAATGTTGGACTTATTTTCAGGCATAGGTGGTTTTAGCCTTGCAGCACAATGGGTATGGGGAGATGACCTTGAGATCGTGGCTTTCTGTGAAATCAATAAATTCTGTCAAAAAGTTTTGCATAAACACTGGCCCAATGTGCCGATAATTGAGGATGTGAGAGATGTTCAAAACGCCAACAGTTCAGTTAATGGAAAATCGAAGACCGAAGGGAGACAAGCAATCGACAGGAACATTAAGTCAACAAGCCCAATTTGGCACTCTTCCATCGACCTTCTTACCGGAGGATTCCCCTGTCAACCCTTTAGTTGCGCCGGGAAGCGAAAGGGCAAGGAGGATGACCGTTTCCTCTGGCCTGAAATGTTCCGTGTTATCAAAGAAATCAGACCCTGTTGGATTGTTGCTGAAAATGTTGCTGGAATCGTCAGAATGGAACTCGACAATTGTTTATCTGACCTGGAAGGCGAAGGTTACTCCACGGGGACGGTTATTATTCCGGCTTGTGCCGTCAATGCCCCGCACAGAAGGGACAGGGTTTGGATTGTGGCCTACAATGAGAAACAACGAAATCGATATGAGTCAGCACGCACAAGGAATACATGGAGTAAATTACATAGCGAAAGACGGAAGAGAATGGGGTTGCAATCTAACAACAGCAGTCAAGATGTGGCCGACAATGGCTCCGGGAACACACAACAGAGGGATGCATCCACACAAGGGAGTAGTCAATGCTTTATTAAAAAAGGAAAAGCCAAAAGTTCAGGAACTATTGGTAGACAGAATATTTGTGAAGGAATTGGAAAAGCAGGAAATTTCGGAAGTGCAAACATTCAGGGGGATTGGTGGTCAATTGAACCCGATGTGGGTCGAGTGGCTCATGGGATTCCCTCTCGGGTGGACAGACTTAAATCTTTAGGTAATGCCATTGTACCACAAGTGGCTTACCAGATTATGAGGGCAATAAGAATGGTGGAAAATATATGAAAGCCATGTCGCTTACCGAATTTTATCACGCATTGAGCCAATGGTCGAAGGAATGTATGGGTAGACTTTCCGGCAATGACCGTAACAAATTTAATCACCTAATTACGGAACTTGATACGATAATCACCGTTACTCAACGAACCATGGACAAAGACGATATTAATAATGCTCTCGAAACCATATCTCGTTTAAAAAGTATTAAGTGGCCTCGTTTCAGGGAAGAACACTTATCCTTCCGTGATTTTTTAAACGTGAAAGAATTCGCTATCCTCTTTGACGTAAAACCCAAAACCCTCCAGTCGAGAGAAGGAAATATTAACAGAAAGGGGAAATCTATAAAGTCATCCTATGGTGGACTAACGCCCGCCGAAACAGAGTCTATTGAAAAAATGTCCGATGAAGATTTCGACCGAGAATTAGAACTCTCCGCAAGGGTTAGGCAAATAGAATCTGTTCGGTCGCCCGGATTACCAGGAGTTCAAGTTGCAAGAGATGTGCTGATTAATAAACGTAATCGTCAGCAAAAAGAAGTTGGACAAATGTGGGCATTGGCAAAAGATTTTTTGGCCTGGATGACGGGGGTTTTTATACCCGCTGCAACGAAAAAGTTTTCTAATACAAGACCTCCGTTTGATGTCAAGGTTTTAGTATCCGAGGTCTTGGGTGAAGAATATACCGAATTAAAACGGAAGTATCAGGAAGTGAAGCCACGGGAGGATACACCATGGGAAGTGATAGAGAAAAAAGCAAAGAGAAGGGGAAAACTCAAGCCCACACGGAAGATCGAGGAACGGGAAGCGAAGTTGTTAAAAGCCGGTTCCTCTTCTGCCCCGCCCCCGATAGAGAATGCAGAATCTCTATCGACGCCTGTAAGCGAACCGGACTTAAAGTGTACAGATGCAGATTAATGCCGGAACTGGTTGACGGTTATTACCATTGCCCGATGGTGATTGTGGAGAAAAAGAAAAGGAGAAAAAAATAATGAGAAGATTGGTAGTTTTAGTTGGAGGAATTTTAGCAATCGTACTTTCTTGGATTGTAAATCAGTCAATAATATGGGCTTTTTTGCATTTTTGGTGTGGCTGGATTTATGTAATTTATTGGGCCTTAACAAAAACAGACATTTATTCTTGGTTGGAATCACTGGTGAGGTAGGGAAAAAATATGCCAGACCAAGATGGATATCCAACAGATGATGAACTTGAGAAAGTAAAAGAATGGGATGGTATCGGTGATCCTGGGGGTCTTATTGATTTCTTAGAAGAGATTTGGCATTGGCCAGATTGGGCTATTATGAAGAAAAATGGGCGTACTCGGCTTTTAAAAAAACCCTGTATCAGACTTTATCTCTCTACGGGAGGATGGTCTGGTAATGAATCAATTATCCAAGCATTACAAGACAACTTTTTCTGGCACATCTTTTGGGTTAGTAGTCGAAGGGGTGGCCATTATGAGTTTGAAATTCCATTGGACTGGGGGAAGAAGAGGACACAAACCGAATCGCCTCCCCCGAATAAGGAGGAAGAAGATGAGCGCAATTAAATTTCTTGAACCCCTCGAAAATCCGCCCGTACCGACAACTTTTGATCTCGACGGAGCCAGGGAGAAAATTTTCTTTTATCTTAAAAACGTCAATAAGATGTATGAACAGGCCGAAGCCCTGGTTGTGAATTCCGAGGCGACAAACGTGGACGCCACTTCCCTTGGGACGGCTGCCATGGCACTCTATAACAAGATTAGGGAAGTGAAAACAACAAAAATCCCTAACTACCTTGAGGCAAAGGAATTCGTTGTTAAGGTGGATGATTTTGAGAAAATGCTCACCGAAAAGCTCTACGTGATGAGCAAGAATAAAAGAACGGTTGTCTCGATCATGAAGGCAAAAATCTCCCAATATGCAGCCGTTCTGGAATCAGAAAGGAGAAAACAAGAGTAACTGGCCAAGAAGGCACAGGAGAAGTTACAGCAGGATCTCAATGAGCAAGCCAAGAAGACCGGGACTGTAGCTCCCCAGGTTCAACCCGTTATTATTCCAAAAAGGGAAATGACAGTCAGGACCGAAACCGGATCCGCTCACGCCGTCCATAAGTGGACTTGCAAGATTGAAGACATTGAACTGGTTCCGGTGGAGTTATTGAGAAGAGCCATGAAGATCGAGATGGCGAGCAAGGAAGGCCCCAAAGCATTGAAGTCTGTTATTGGGGAAGAGATTAAGAAGGGTGTCCGAGATCCAGGAATACCAGGTGTCCACATTTTTGAGGATATTTCAACCACATTTAGGAAATGACATGGAAGTTTGGGGATTATTAATGGACAAAAAAGCAGGTATGATTTTAAATCTTTTAAAGGAAATTGTAGATGAAAGGAAGAAACGATGATTAGAAGCGATGATTATAAACGAAGGATGGAAGACCCAACAAGGTGTATTCAAGTTATACCTGAGCAGAAGAAAGCCCAGGAAGAGATTGATAGGCTGAGGACGGAGCTTTGATACGGTAAGGAAGAGTGATACGCTAAGGGG
>Ga0100377_1004854_pt1 | contig 10216 bp, 10 predicted proteins | sample CryGeymeta201501_FD_83664 | JGI IMG/M metagenome (GOLD analysis project Ga0100377, IMG submission 83664) | Groundwater microbial communities from Crystal Geyser aquifers in Utah, USA - Crystal Geyser metaG 2015-01 | ecosystem: Environmental > Aquatic > Deep subsurface > Groundwater | place: USA... | reverse complement strand
TGAGGGGCGGCTGGTCGTAGACCACGTGACAGATGAGGTCGAAGGCGTCGAGGTCTTTGCCCGCCTTCTCACGCAGCTCCTCGAACATCACCCCCTGCTCCCGTAGCTCGTCGATGATGGCGGCCTTCTGCTCGGCGCCGCTCCATTGCCGCAGGAAGTCCGCAAGCGTCCCGTACTTCTCCTTGACGGCGACCTTCGTGTAGTCGACGAGCGACTCAGTGATGAGCTTGCCGTGCGCGTCGAGATACTGGACGCGCTCCGCCACTACGGAGACCTCGACGCCGCTGACGACGTACTTCGCGATCCCGCCCGTCGAGGGATCGATGAGGATGTCGCCGTCGTCATTGCCATTGCTTCTGTCGTCACCGCGTCCGTCGTCACCGCGTCCGTCGTCACCACGTCCGTCGTCACCACGTCCGTCGTCGTTCGGGGGCACCGGGTCCTCGCCGCTGCCGGGCTCGTAGATCACCTCCGGCTCACCATCAAAGTCCGGGTCAGCGAACAGCTCCGTCGCCTTCTTGAAGTCCATGACGGTGAACCAGAGCTTGCCCATGTCCTCGTGGATGCGCGTGCCCCGACCGATGATCTGCTTGAACTCAATCATCGAGGTGATGCGCTGGTCGAGCACGATGAGCTTGCAGGTCTTCGCGTCCACGCCGGTCGTGAGCAACTTCGAGGTGGTCGCGATGACCGGGTAGCGGTGCTCGGGGTGGATGAAGTCGTCGAGCGCCCGTTTCCCATCGTCGTTGTCGCCCGTAATGCGGACGATGAACTTCGAGGTTTTACGTGCCTCCTTGGGCATCTTCGCGGCAACCTCGTTGGCGAGGGCCGAACGCATCCGCTCTGCGTGGTCGATGTTCTCGCAGAACACGATGGTCTTGCCGTAGGGGTCTGTGCCCAGCAGGTAGGCCACGATCTTCTCAGCGACCCGTTTCGTTCGCTCGTGGAGCACCAGCACGCGGTCCATGTCCTTCAGGTTGTAGACGCGGTCTTCGATCTCCTGCCCGAGATCGTCCTTCATGGCACTCGGAGGTCGCCAGCCCAGCAAGTCCTTGTCGAGGTCAATGCGGACGACCTTGAACGGCGCGAGGAAGCCGTCATCGATGCCCTGCTTGAGGCTGTACTCGTAGACTGGATCACCAAAGTACGTGAGGGTGGAGACCTCCTTCGTCTCCTTGGGTGTCGCCGTCAGCCCGAGTTGGATGGCGGGCTCGAAGTAGTCGAGGATCTCCCGCCACGCGCTGTCCTCTCGGGCGCTACCTCGATGGCATTCGTCGATGACGACCAGGTCGAAGAACTGCGGGCTGAACTGCTTGTAGACGTTGTCCTCATCTTCCGTGCCGGTGATGCCTTGATAGAGCGCGAGATAGACCTCGTAGCTCGGGTCCATGTTGCGGCTGCGCACCTTCGTCATCACAGACCCGAAGGGCTTGAAGTCGTTGGTGATGGTCTGGTCGGCCAGGATGTTCCGGTCAACGAGGAAGAGGACCCGCTTGACGGCGTTCGCCTTCCACAGCCGCCAGATGATCTGGAACACGGTGAGCGTCTTGCCGGTCCCCGTGGCCATCGTGAGCAACACCCGACGTTGACCTCGGGCGACGGCCTCTACGGCCCGCTGGACTGCGATCCGCTGGTAGTACCGGGGCTCCTTGCCTCCTGGGTCGTCGTAGTAGGGCTGCCTGGCTAACTTGTCAGCGTCGTCGGTCAACCCCTTCCAGGCGCGATAGCGGTTCCAAAGCTCTTCGGGGGATGGGAACTCGTCGAGGCCGATCTGCTTCTCGACCGGAGCCGAGAGGCCCGTCCGGTCGTGAAACAGGAAGGCGTCACCGTTCGAGGAGAAGACGAACGGCACATCGAGGGCCTCGGCATAGCCGATGGCCTGCTGCATCCCCCCGCCAACGGGGTGGTTGTTGTCCTTGGCCTCGACGACGGCCAGCGGGAGATTGGACTGGTAGAACAGCAGGTAGTCCGCCCGCTTCTGTTTGCCCCGGCTGGCCAGCTTGCCGCGCACGGTGATGCGTCCAGCTGTGAAGCTGTACTCCCGGCGAATCTGGGTGAACTTGTCCCACCCTGCGCTCTCGATGGCAGGCGTGATGTAGTTCTGGCAGACCTCGATCTCGGTGAGCGCCTTCTTGTCGGTCATGGCGCTTCACACCCTGCGACATCGGCGTCCGAGGCACTGCCAGACCTGGCCCAGGCATCCACCTCGGATAGCTTGGCCTTCCACCTCCGCCCTATCTTCGTGCAGGGGAGTCCGCGCTGTTCGATCCAGCGGTAGATGGTGTCCTTCGACGTCCCGAGATGGTCGGCGATCTGCTCGATTGAAGACCACGCTTCGTTGTCCGACATGACGCGCTCCCACCTGCTGAGGCCAATTCAAATCGGCTTGTACCTTCTCATGCAGGTCGTACGCGGTCAACGAGGGGGGAGGAGAACAGGAGAACTGCCACGGCGCCTCTGCGAAGGGGTGGAAGCATGAGAGCTGCCTCAACGGCCAGGGACCGACGCGATGATCTCCCCGCCCACCCCCTCCACCCAGCCCCCAGACCTCGCCTGAGCCCTCCGCCTGAGGCGCGGCAGGGTCGGAGGGCGCCCGTGGCCCGCACGCGGCGCTGGGGCGATCCTGGGGCCTGTGTGATCGGGCTGCGACATCGATTACCCCCGATGCTACACTCAAGCCCCGCTAACCCCTCGGTGAGAGCCCCATGCCCAAGACCGTACGCCTTCAGACCGTCCTCGGCTCCGCGTTTCCCGCCTCGGTGGCAGGCTGCGCGAGCGAAGCCAGCACGACGCCCATCGCCGATGCTGGCGCGGACGATGGCGCGACCCACGGCCGCGACACTGGAACCAACAGCGGCGAGCCCGACGCAGCGCAGGACACGGCGGACACCACGCACGACGCGCCGCTCGAGGACGTGGATGACGGCTGCGGCTATCTTCCAGGCACAGCAGGGCAGGGATCGTGATCAAAGACCTTTGGGACGTTCTCGTCGGGTGGTGTCGCCCGGGGCCTCCGGCACCCGATCCCAGCTCCCTTCCGGCGTTGCTGCGCGAGGTCGAGATGCGTCACCACGGCCCCCGTCGAAGGGCTGCGCTGGCGGCCCTCGGGGAGATCGACAGTCCGCTCGTCGCAGCGCCCATCCTCGCGGCCCTCGACGAGTCGGATCGCGAGGTCTGGGCGGCGGCGGCGATGGCTGCCGGAAGACGCCGGCTTCACGCAGCTCGCCCGGCCCTGGAGCGGTTGTCGGAGTACTACGCACCACAGGCGAACCCCGATTACGTGCCCGAGTCCTGGGCACAGGAGCGCGTCGAGCGCGAATTCCTCGACGTCGAAGCTGATGAGATCCGGGCGACTGCCGCAGAGGCACTGCGCCGGCTCGACGGAGGGTAGGCAAGGCGCTCCCCATGGGTGTGGCGAGCTCTGCAAACACGTCCAGGTCGCCACCAACCCTCGGCGGTTCCCGCGCCTCCCGTGGATCAGGGGCACGACGCCCCCAGATGGTGCCTGGAGGCCCTGTGGTGGGGAGGGGAACTCGTCCCCCGGTGGGGACCAGGGGCCGCACCACCCGACGACGACACGTCCCCGCCCATGATGACGGGCAGCTCCTCCCGCGCCCCCCAGACCGCGCCCGTGCCCTCCGCCCGAGGCGCGGCAGGGCGGAGGGCGCCCGGGGCCCGCACGCGGCGCGCTGGGACGATCCTGGGGCGTCCGCGGCTCTCCGGGCGGATCGTTCTCTCAGCATCATCGAAAATCAGAGCCAGCCCGCGCGGCTGCCACCCTCACGGGACCATGGGCTGGCCCTGACTCGAGCAGGGCGCCTCGAACCACCGGGCATCGGCGCGTCTGCATCGACGAGCTCCGCCAGCTGTGGGGCGGCGGTCTGGTGGCCGTGACGTTGGCGGCGTCCCGCGAGGGCGGCACGGGTTCGGGGCAGGGCGTGACGTCTCTGACTACCCGCCACCCAGAACGGCGCAGGCGTCGGCCAGCTCCTTCTCCAGGTCACTCACCTCAACCCCCTTGCTCTTGAGTCCCGCAAGGAACTCCTCGCCTCTTGACCTGGGCGCCATCGACCTTGGGACCTCGTCCTTCGTCATCTTGCGCATCAAGTCCTGCGCCTTCGATGTCTGACCAGAAGCGGTCGCTTCCTTCCACTGGTCACCCAGCATCGTGCACCGGTCCTTGATCTTCTGGCACTCCTTGACGAAGCCTCGCGCCTTCTTCGTCTCGGCGTCGGTTGGCTTCCGTTCCTCGTTGACCACGTCGGAGCCTGCGGCGTTCGGATCGTCCACTCCGATCTCGAAGTTTCCGCTTCCGAGGGACTTGCGAGCAAGGAGCAGAAAGCTCCTGATGAAACGGAACTGGGTGTCAACGTCCGTCGACCGCTGAATCTTCGGGACGACCTCGAACAGATCTCCCTTGAGCGCAGACACGGCCTTGAAGTTCTCCCGTGTGACCCTGAGCCGCACAAGAGGGCTCGCTTCGGCATAGCCTTTGGGGGCGTTGTCCCCATACGTGGTCATGTCGAGCTCGAGAAACTGGAGCTCCTCAGTCTCGTTGAACGTCTCGAAGAGCTTCGTGTTCGCATTCATGAGCAGGAAGAGCCATGCATCGAACTCAGGCCTCTCCGGAGATTTGACTGAGAAACGAGGGTGCCCGCCCCACTTGCAGAGCTTGAGGAGGCGGATGCCCTGGCCTTTGAGTGCCTTGTAGTCCACAGCGCACTGGATGTCTGCTTTGAGAGCCGCCCCCAGACGCCTTGAACCGGCTTCGACGGCAGGGGAAGGGTCCGGCAGCTCAACCTGCTCGACGACCTCGGGCACTTCAGCCTCGGTGCTAGCCGGAGGTGCTGGTACCGGCGCCTCTTCCTTTCCCCCCGACCCGCATGCACACCCGCCCAGTGTCAGGGCGAACGCCGTCACCAAGCCTATCCAGCTCAACCTGCTCATCTTCGTCTCCTTGTTCTCGAACTTGTGTCCAGCTGTCCCGGCAAGATGTCACTGCGCGACCAATAAGGTCAAGCGACTTGACCATAATGATCATGGCGTCCCGCCTCCACCGCACCGACGATGGAGGCCGACATGGAAGACCGAACCAACATCCACATCATTGCAGGACGAAGGCTGGCCGATCTCCGCCGCGCGAGAGGAATCAGCCAAGAGGAGGTCGCTGAGCTGATCGGGGTGCAGCCGGAGACGATCTCACGGTACGAGACCGCTGCCCGGCACATGTCCCTCGACGTGCTCGACCGCCTCGCGCGTCTGTTCAAAGTGCCGATAAGCGCCCTGGTGCCCGACCTGGTCCCCGACGCCGAGCCCAATCTGGAGGCGGAGCTGGTGGACCGGTGGCGCCGCCTCGCTCCCTCCAGTCGTGAGGCACTTCTGGTGGTGCTTCGGGGAATGACGCGGTAGGTCCCGTCCCCGATAACGACACGCCCTCCTCAGCACCGCCATAGTAGCCCCAGGACGCCGCGCTCCGGTCCAGGTAACCTCTCCCCCGCCTCCCGGTCAGGACGCCCGCCTGGGGACCGTGGAGGCCCTCCCACAGCCACTCAGCTGTGGCGCCGGTGGATTGACCCCCAGAGACGGCACCACCGTGTGCCTCGCGGGGTGGCGTGGAGGCTTGAGGACACGGCCCCGACGCCGCGAACGGGGCCAGCCTGACCCACCGGGGCCGATGCCTGGACACAAATCGAGGAGGGGCCTCACGCGGCCACAGGCATCACTGCGCCGACCTTCGGATGTGATTCAGGGGGCGCCCGGGAAAGGGGACGATGGCTTCGTCCGGGCGACGCGGTGGGCGGGCTCTGGAGCTGGCCTCGGGCACGCGTTCAGGTCTCAGTTGATGTTCAACATGACGCGAAGAAGCTCGCCGCTTGAGGCACCGAGATGGCTCGAGGGGGCTTTCACCAACATGGGCTCAAGTCTGCCCTGGTTGTGAGCAGCGTCCACGAGGTCCTCGAAGGCCCGCACGGCGGTCGGCATCATCTGCTCCAAGCTGGTCGGACGAGGTTCGAACCATGGGAGACGGCCCCGTTGTGTAGGGCTCTCCCGATGCTGCGGGTCAAGGCATGCACGCACCGACTCGACCTCAGCCTTCACACGGTTGCTGGGCAGCAGAACTGCTCTATGCGCATTGGCGACCGTACCTCCGTTGAACGTCTCCCGAACCTGGGCCTCATCGTCGATGCAAAACAGACGGAAGGCGCGGTGCTCCAACTGCGGGAGCAAACGCGTGTCAGTGACGACGAGGGCGACCGTCGGCGACAAGGGGAGGACGATGCACCCGAAAGGGTCACCATGCCGCAACCGCACCACACCGTGCTCAGCAAAGCCCTCCGAAGCAATCCAGACGGGGTTGTCAGACGAGCAGAAGCCCTGCCTGGTGTTGTTTCGCAACAAGCAGAAGGTGCCGTGGTCGAGAAGGGCCCGGACGACGCCGGACGCGCTGCGCAACGTCTCGACCATGTGGTTCTTCATCAGCATCGAGTACTCGGAGCGGTCCCAGAGGTGGAAGGTCGAGTTCCCGCATCCGGCATGTCTGCACAGGTGCTGGACGTAATGCTCCACCTGGCAACGGACGGCGGCGCAGTGCTGTTCGATGGTGACCTGGTACGCGGGCGTCCTGAAGGTCTGCGCCACAATCCAGATTGCCAACCACTCCCGCTCGACCTTGCTCAGGACGGCCGCACCCTCAGTTGCGGGCGCACACCGGTCCAGGACACGGCAGAGGGAGGGGTTGAAGCCCCCCTCGATGCTGTTGGCAAGGAACGCCTCCAAGTCGAGGTCGGGGGCAAGTTGTTCCTCGCGGGAGGCGTAGAGGTAGTTCTGCTTGCACACATCCCGGCTGGAGACGGCCTTGTTCTGCCGAATCAGGAAGGCTGACGGCCATCGCTTGAGATACATCGTTGGGACGAAGTGCTGCTGCTTCGTGACGGTCTTTCGTTTCATGTCTGCTATCCCTGTCCGACTCGCATCCGGAGATCTATCTGGATCGATACTGGTACTCATTTGTCCAGCTGTCAAGTTTCGACCCGACCACAAGGCCCATCGACGCCGGTCCAGACGAAAAGTCGACCGCGCCCCTTGACTCCCCCAACCACGGCCGCACCTTGCTTGTAGGACATGCTGCCATTTGGGCACGTATCCTGTGGGCCATGTGTGGAACGTGGCGCTTCACTGTCATCAAGGAGGTCAATCCATGGCTCGTTTCCCCTACGCCAACATCAACTACATCTACAGCGACCCCGGCTCGTTCGCGGTGCTCGCGGCCAGTGACCTGGGCCTGGCCTTGTGGGAGTTTCTCACCCGCCCCGACATCGTCCGCAGTCTCATCGTGGCTGCCATGCTGGGCCAAGCCCCCGTGTCTGCCATCTCTGACGAACTGCTGGCAGAGTTTGGTGTCCCTGGGTCCTCACTCCCGCCGAGGGAGCGTCTCGCGAACGGCCTGCGGGACCGGTTTCCACAGGGCACACCCGTGTCCTTGGACCGCGTGAAGCAGATGATCGGCCACATGATCAAGCTCATCCTGGCGGCGCACGGCTACAAGGTCCGCAGCACGAGCAGCTCGGCACGTGACCCCGAGGGGATCTTCACCACCTCAGCTCGATATGAGAAGGAGTGAGATGGGCGGAAGGTGTTGCGGGGAGGCACAGGAGCTCGACCCCAGGCGCCGCGGCCCCATCCCGCCCGGAGTGACCCGTCCCGATGACAGGCACCTCCCCAGGCCCCCGCAGGTGCCCTGTCGCGTCTCGCAGGAGCCACCAGGAGCCCGAGGTCCGGTATGGGTGATGGAGGAGGACCAGGCCGAGTCCAGTACGTGGACCAGGAGGCCGTCCAGCGCGTCCACGACCACCGCAGCGGAGGGCACGTCGGGCTGTGGCCAGCGCGGGGGGCCACAACCGCTCCACGACCGCTATCGCGCTGACGTCAGGACACGGGGAGGGGTGCAAGGCGTCTGACGGACACGTCGTGGTCGCGGAGCTCGCCCCTGGGAGGGGCCACCTCTCGACTGTGCGGCGTGCCGATCCCCAGCGGGGGGGCGCTGAACGGCGCGAACGCATCCAGACCACAGGGGCCGGGGGCAGGAGAGGAGGGCGTCGCAGTCCTCGATGAGCCCTTGACGCTTGGAGTCAGTTCCCGGGGCCCCGGCGATGACCGGTCCTCGAGGCGCGCTCCTGCTGCTGTCGGGGATGGAGCTGCCTGGGAGGTCAGCTCTGGTGGGGGAGCGGGTGACCTGCATCGAGCAGGGGAAGGGCGTGGGCGAGTACGCAGCAGACACCTGGGCAGCACAACCACCTTGACACTCAGCACTCGCACTGCCGGTCAGACCCTTTCGGGGGCATCGATGGTGGACCTGCCGGGGAAGTCTGGTGACGTCCGCCCGCCCGTCGACCCAAGATCCCGCCCCGCCAAAGGCAACCCCGCACGGGCGGGCATGGGCGCATCTGGATCGCCGGATTCGGCGCCCTCGACCCGATCCTGCACGCGCAGGCGGCTTGCGCCCTGGATCGGCCCGTGTGGGCGCCCGAACTGGGGCGACGCGCAGAAGTCCTGGTGGGTCTTGTCGTGCGACCCGAGGTCCCGCGCCCTCGACCCGACCCCGCACTGGCTGGCGTGGGTGCCCCTGGTCGTCGGTGTGGGCGCCCTCGACCCGAGATCCTCGTGGGGCCGCCCCCCAAAGGCGACCTGCACTGGCGGGCGTGGGCGCCCTGGAATCGCCCCGTAACAGTGAGGCTCCCGAACGGGGGCGACGCGCAGATCCTCGTGGGTCTTGTCGCGGCCTGGCCCGAGATCCCGCCCCCCGACAGCCAAAGCCACGTCGGACCACGCGCACTCCGCCACCGCGACGCTCTGGTCAATGAGCGCTCGCCACCGGACCTCGCGCCTCGGCCACGACGACATCCACGAGGTGTAGCCAGGGCGCGAGAGAGGGGCTGCGCCGGGTCGGGGGGACGTGGAGTGGGCATCGTGGCCGGAGGGGGCGTAGGGACGATCCTGCGCACGCGCAGGGTGCCTGGTGGCGTCCCCCAGGGGGCTTCACGGCTCCGAGCTCCCCCCCCAGTCGAAAGACACGGCGCATGCGCAGTCACCTCGTGGCGGGCCGGATCTTCTGAGGTCGGTGGGTACTATGAGAGGGCGGGGTGCTGATGGACGGCGCCCTCGACGAACGCTTCGGAGATCCACGACATGACGATGACCACACCGACCTACGCACACGCGGCCCGACTGGCACTGCTCTACCGCGATAAGGCCGACGACACTGGCTTCGTTTGGACCGGCGACACCGATGAGGAGACCAGCATCCAGATCGGACTCGTCGATGAGGTCGGCCTGGCCGACCTGGAGGCGCTCGACGAGGTCCGAGATGACCTGATCCTGGGCGGGGTGCTGGTTCGGGCTGAGCGGATGCACATCGTGAGTGGGCGCCGGATCACCGGCTGGAAGGTCCTACGATGACTTCACCCCCCTGCCCAGAGCACTGTCGATGCCGTAGACGGCGTGGCAGCGGGCACCGACGGTGGGGTGGGGGGTGGGATGCTTCGGCGCATGGGGGTGGGGGCTACTGTCGTGGACACATCTTGTCGATGATGTCCGCGCACGCCTTCGGCGTTACTTCGACGCAGCGTCCCGTCGTTTGAACGCCCCGTCCCCCGACGTTGCTCATCGTGCAGTCCAGCAGCACCGGAGAGTCCGGCATCATCGGGTTGCGGTTGGGGTCGAACTTCATGTTGCAGAAGGCTTGGATTCCATCGCGGAAGCCTTGTTCGGTGGTCGCCCCCCGGTAGACGTTGAAGACCTCCCTTGCCGCGTTGTCGATCCCATTGCAGACGCGGCTCCGGTCCCCTTCGTGAGCTGCCTTGTTGAGGGACTCCCGAGCGGCAGGGACTCGTGTCGTCAAGACGGTCACCATCACGTATTCTTCCAGTATTCCCTGGACGGGTGCAAGTGCTTCCAACGTGTACGCGGCGATCTGCGGGTGACGAGTCTTGACCTGCACCTCCCCGAACATCCCCCTCACGCTGCCGCCGACGAGGTCGCCTTCCCTCCACCGCTGATTCCCGCTCAAGGTCTTCCAGAGGCCATCCTTCTTCCCATCAACGTACTGCCCTTCGACAATGGACCCGCCCGATGCGTTCCACACGGTGCACGACCCGTGCTCCTTGCCGTTCCTGTAGAACATCTCCCCGGACTTGAGACCGTTCTCGTCCCAGTTGAG
>Ga0100377_1004851_pt1 | contig 10221 bp, 6 predicted proteins | sample CryGeymeta201501_FD_83664 | JGI IMG/M metagenome (GOLD analysis project Ga0100377, IMG submission 83664) | Groundwater microbial communities from Crystal Geyser aquifers in Utah, USA - Crystal Geyser metaG 2015-01 | ecosystem: Environmental > Aquatic > Deep subsurface > Groundwater | place: USA... | reverse complement strand
GGCACGACCCGGACCTTCACCCTGCCGAACACCTCGTCTGAACTGGCGATCCTCGCGGGCACGCAGACCTTCAGCGGCAACAAGACCTTCACCGGCACGCTGACCGCCTCGGGCACCGTCACCGTCTCGGCGGCGGCGGCCAGCATCGGAACCGCGACGACGACTGCCACCTACGGGATGGGCACAGGGGCCACGACCACCGGCGTCACCAAGACCGTGAACCTCGGCACCGGCGGCGCATCCGGATCGACCACGGTCGTCAACATCGGGTCCGCCACCGCTGGGGCGAGCGGGACGACGGTCGTGAATACGCCCACCGTGACTTTCGCCAATGCGGTCACGCAGGTCGGCATGCCGCAAGCCAACCTGACCGCGCAGCTTCTCGGCCTCGGCGGGGCCGCAGCCGACAGCTACAATCGGTTGTCAATCAACGCCCCCGCCATGCTGTTCAACAATGCGGGCGCCGGGATCGAGGCCACGGTCAACAAGGCAGCGCCTGCTAATGACGCCGCCTTCGCCTTCAAGACCGGGTTTTCCGCCCGCGCGCTGATCGGATTGCTCGGCAATGACGATTTCAGCTTCAAGGTCAGCCCAGATGGTGCGGCCTTCTTTGATGCCCTGAAGATCGACCGCACCAATGGCCAGGTTGAGCTGCCGCAGCCGACGATCCTGCCGGGACTCAGTGCCGCGCCAACCCCGCCGCCCACTGGCAAAGCGGCCGTCTATGCCCGCAACCGGGCGGGGGCCCCTTGGATCGACGTGATGCGTCCCTCCGGTCGGGATTTCCCGCTGCAGCCGCACTTCGGGGTGAATCGCATCGCCAACTGGTCGCCTTCGGTCACCACCACGATCACGACAGAAGGCCTGCCCATCACCTCGGTCGGAACGGTCTCGCACCCGACGCTCGCCGCAACGAACCTTGCCGCCAGCATGCGCCGCTGGCGCCTGACTTCGGCTGCGGTGGTGGATTCGGCCGCCGAACAGCGTTCTGCGGGTTGGGCCTGCTGGCGCGGCAATGCGGCGGGACTGGGCGGCTGGACTCTTGTCACGCGGAGTTCACTGACGACCCTGCAAGCGACCGGGATGGGCTTCTTCGGACTTTACGGATCGACCGCCGCGCTAGCCACCACCCTGACGCTGGCCGCCGCCATCAACTGCATCGGCATCGGCTTCCAGCGCGGCACCCACACCCGCTGGCAGCTGGTCGCAAACGACGGCACCGGCGCGCCGACGCTGACCGACATGGGGGCGAGTTTCGGCATCGCGACGGGTGGGGTGCTGACCCTCTACATCGCGGCACCGCCCAATGGCAGTTCGGTCTGGGTGCGGGTGGTCGACGAGGTCTCCGGTGCGGTTTTCGAGCAGGAGATCACAGGGGACCTGCCAGCGAACACGCAGTTCCTGTCGCCGCGGCTGTTTATGAATAATGGCGCAACAGCTGCTGCAGTCGCGTACGACTGCTCAGGGGTCTACGTGGAGACAGATTTCTGACTTAGCATACGACTTCTTCCGTCACGCGCCCACGGGCGGCGGTGACGGCGAGCTCCTGGCCACTCTCGACGGGCCGGCATGGACGCGCACTGCAATCAGCTACGGCGCCACCGCACTCGCGATCCTTTTGTTGATGCTGGCCCTCCGCCACTCGGGCGAGCGCGTCGGCCGGTTGACCGAACAGCTCGAGACCATGGAGAAAACCCATGCCGGCCAAAGACGGATGCTCGAGGCGGCGGCGCGTCGCCCTCCGTCTTGTGACGATCTGTCTAAGCAGCTGCGCAACGGGCGTTTCTGTTGTTGTGAGCGTCGGGGCCTGTCCGCCCGTCGTCGAGTACAGCAGGGAGCTCCAAGCGCGGGCGGTCGACGAAATGGCTCTGCTGTCGGAGATGTCGGCGATAGTGGAGATGTTGGCCAAATATGCTGTCCTGCGGAACCATGCTCGTGTCGGCGTGGGCGGCCTCAGGTGAACATCGACCTCGTCAGCGCGCGCGAGAACTTAGAAAAGCCATCATCAGGCCCGCTTGTCAAGCGATACGCAAAACGCATACCCTGATCGGGATTGATGAGGGTGGCCATGAACGCACCAATTGAGCACGACGACTTGGGTAAGCGAATTTCACGCGACCAGGCGAACGCGCTAGCAGCAGTTCGATGCGCGCAGCATGAACTCGGCCGGTTTCGAGCGCCTGTGCTCTCTGAAAGTGGGCTGCACGGCCCCACCGAACACGATCTGGGCCGCAGGGACTATGCAGATAAGCGTCTCGCTGCCCTCGAAGCGATCATGTCGGATCCATTCCAAGCGATGGTCGAAGTCTACACCGAGGTTGTGGGCGAGCGTGGAGAGGTCATCGAGAAAGAGCAACTCTGGTATGCAAACGTCGAATCCGGAGTCAATGAAGTGTTTCGGGATGGGTCTTCCAACGTTGCCGTTCTGTCCTGGACGCATCCGGGCATCCAGTTGGCTCTTTCCACAGACCTCGGCGACTACCGCGACGTGAAGGCAAGTGGCTTCAAGCTTCGCAGTGTTGAACCGCTAGCAAAAGCGCGCTTCGACGCTGCGTTGCCACAAATATCGGCAGTCTATCAGCCCGGTGGTGCAGTGCGTCCTCAACGCGCTGTGCAGCCCAAGACCGGGTTGAAGGCGGTCAAGCTGGAGATGACGAAGGACCAGGTGCAGGCCTTCGTTTCGCGAATGAGCGGCCTCATGATCGTGACTGGCGCACCGGGATCAGGAAAGACGACTGTTGCGTTTCAGCGGATCCGCTTTCTCTTTGATCAGCAGGACCAGCGCGACGACGGAGGTCGGCTGGTGAAGTACGCGCCAGACCTTACGCGCGTTTTCCTGGCAAATGAAAATCTGGCTGGTCACGCAAAGACTCTCCTGAGCAAGCAGCTAGCGATCCCTGCATCTGTCGTTGAAGGCGTCAGCGATTTTATCATTAACTATGTCGATCAGGTCTGGCTGTATAAGCACAATGCGCGCCCACGGCAGAAAAGGCTGCCCCAACTGGAGATAGCGGCGAGAAGTGCCATCCTGGGGCTTTCTGATCAGCACGACCTCGTTCGGCTTTGGGATCTCTACGAGCATCAAGTGGCAGACCGTCTGCAGCATGGACCGGATGCCAAATGGTCTAGCCTAACACCAAGTGCAGCGACGCAGGTCGCAACGCTGGGATCGGCACTCCGGCGATCAGCAGAGACCGCGAGTATGGGGCGTGATCCGGCCTCGTCGGCTCTTTCCATGGCAGCGATATTCTCAAAGGTGTCGCAGCCATACGCCGATGTGCGCGATCGCATGAACCCGGCCGAGCGTCGGCAGTTTGATGAAGCATTCCAGCAATGGCTGTACTGGGTGTATGACCCGCTGAGCGCGATCTCGGCCTACTTCGGAACACGAGAGTCAGAAGCAGCACACAGGATGCGGCGCGGCACCGGCGGTCGCGTGAACGAAGCTGAGATCCTCGCCAACGCTCAGCGTGAATGGAATGAGCGGAACTACGGCCCCGAGGATGTTTCGTGGATTGCCTGGCTTCTTCGCTTTGCGCTGCCAGTAGAACCGGAGCCCCAAGGTCGCTTTAGAGAGATGCCTTCGGCGCTGAGCCCGGCCAAAGTCGAAGGCGATCGGTGGACGCACGTCGTCATTGACGAGGCTCAGGACCTTACTGTGGCGGAGGCGTCCCTTCTCGGCTCGCTCGTCGACCCCGACGGCGCACTAACCGTTGCCGCAGATTTCCGGCAAATCGTGAGTCCTGTGCAGGGCATGCGTAACGCTGAAGCGCTTCACATCGGGCGCTCCCTGCGAGGCAAGGGTGCAGAGCAGATCTATCCGTTTGCTCGGAACATGAGGCAGAGCAAACAGATTGGTCGCTTCCTGCAGGGCTTCTACGAGGTAGCCTTTCGAGAAAAGCCAACTTTTGACGTGAACAGTACGCTGGAGGACAAGAAGCCCCAGCTCATTGTGGCACCGCACCAAGGCCATGCTCGGCGTATCAAGCAACTAGTGGCGGTTCTACGCAGATCTGATGTGGTCTCGAGTATCGCTCTCCTACAGATCAACGAGGACCAGCAGGCGCTGAACGTTCTTCGCGAGGCACTGGAAGCCATCGACGTTCCTCTTGCGCCGATTTGGGCCGCATCCGGCGACGGTCTGCTGACGTCCTCGGTGGAGCGCATCAAGGGCCTCGAGTTTGATGCATGCATCGTGATGGGCTTGGAAGGCGTCGAGAGCGCCGCACTGAATTTCACCTTGAACCGGGCGTATGTCGCGCTTTCCCGGCCTGCGCGCCGCTTGGCCCTGATCTGCAGCGAATATCCGCCGCTGCTCCGCAAAATGGACAAGTCACTCTTCGATGTGACTCAGTCCTGACAGAAAGAAGAACAATGTCAGATACAGCCGACGCTCAACTCTTCCCAGAACTTGAGAGATACGTCGAAAAGAATGGACTTCTCGCAAACGCGAAGGGAATTCTTGCAGCGCGCTTGCCGCGTATTCTTGGCCAAGGCAAGACTCGTGCGGAGGGCCTTGATCTCCCTCCAGCTGCGATTGAGCGACAGCAAGAGTTGCTTGCCCTGTCGCTCCCCGAAGATGCAACGAAGGATCCTGGGATTCGACGCGAAATGGAGGCAGCTCAAAGGGCTGTCGACGCGCATGCAGACCATATGCGGCATCCGGAGAACCGAAGGCGTTTCGCTCTGCAGGTACTCCGCCAACTCGAAGGGGTGACCACGGGCAACAAAGACAATCACTTCTTTGCGGATCGTTTTGTCTTGGTGCCGGACAAGAGCGGGTTGAGCTGGTCGTGGTCGATGACACCACACTACGCCATGATTTCGAAGATTCCGGCGGACGTCGACTATGTGGTTAGGGCATACGAAGCTTCCGAGAGGATCGTTGAAAAGTGGACGATGCCTGTTAATTTGTTCTTGGACAGACTTTCGCTCGCTTGGAGCATGGCTCGACACTTTAGAGACGACGAGAATGTTTTAATCGCGGATGTTGCACGCCTCTTCAAAATTTCGGTTCAGGATGATCGCTTCTGGAACAGTCCGGCTCGAAGAAATTTCGAAGATGTTCCAGAGGCCGCATTCATTATCAATCTGATTAATTGGCGTCGAAATCGAGAATCCTCATCCGGTCCAAGCTTCGAGCTCGTGCCCGCAACTCTCAATCAAGCGCATGGATCGAAGTCGCGAGCCTTTTTTGTGCCAGGAAATACAGAAGGAACAATAGTCCGGCCGATGATCTACATTCAACGCGTTGGAAAGTGACTGGGAGCAAGAAATGACAGTAGCGATCTCAAAACTGGACGCACGGCGACTCATAAGCAATCTTGTGAATTCCCCTATCGCACCAGGGCGCTATTCTCACTTTATCAACGTCGGGACCGAGCACATAATCGATGCGCTCGATCAAAACTATTTCCGGGGTGATCTCGCCGATGGCATCGGGTGCTTCAAGTATCTGGAGGGCGACTACGGGAGCGGCAAGACTCAATTTATCAACAGTTTGGCCCAGCGCGCCGCTGAGCATCAGGTAGTGACTGCACTTGTGACTGTAGGCGCCGAGTGTCCATTCAATTCGCCTGCGGCAATCTACAAGGCGATCATGGAGTATTTCCAGCCGCCTACAGACGCCGAAACAATCGAAAGCAAAGGCATCGACGTACTAATCGACAACTGGATCAAAAAGCGCATTCGCGACCTTGGGGCCGAGCCGGGTGGCGATGTTCCTGACCTCGTTCAGCGTCAGATTGAGGAGCAACTCGGCGGCCTGTGGAGGGGGGCTCCGGATACGCAGATGGCCTCAGCTTTGACTGCGCTGAGCAAGCGGCTCCTGAAAACGAACTGCGGCGCGCAGGATTCGGTGGCCGACAGCGATCTCATCTCATGGATTAAGGGCGACAACGTCCGCTCAACCGGGCTGAAAGCACTGGGCCTTTTTGAACCAGTGCGAGATGACAATGCGTTTCGCCGACTGAAGACTGTGATCGCGTTCCTTCGAACGAGGATGGCCTATCGCGGCTTTCTGATTGCTTTTGATGAAGGTTACCGTACCTCCTCCTTCCGAAGGGGATCTGCCAAGCAAAAGCAGGCCATCGAGAACCTGCTCACAATGATCAACCAGAACGCCGAGGGCGAATTTGGCGGCGTTATGTTTTTGTATTCTGCTACGCCTGACTTTCGCTCGGAAGTGATTACAAAGTACCGAGCTCTTCTCGACCGCATCGGTACCGTCGCCTTCTCGCGAGGCAGCCCGCTGGTCCCTTACATCAACATTGAAAGCGCGAATTCGGAAGAGGTAATATACCAAATTGGACACCGACTGCTTTCGGTGTTTGCGAAGGCGTATGATGTTGAATGGGATCAAGAAGTCCAAAAAGCGAACATGAAAGCAATCATCGATGCGCAGAAGGACAGCCTCTTCGAGACCCCGAAACCACGCTTCTTTGTTTACCAATACTGTCGATTTTTGAATGGACAGCGCGAGGCCCAACGCGCAATCAGCAATGAGCAGGCTAGCGACTTCGTGAACGACAACGAACCGCCTCTGGAGGGGGAGGACGCGTGATCAAGCCTGGTGATCAAGTTGAGCACGAGGAATTCGGCGTCGGCCAGGTTCTTGCTCTGCTCGGCGAGACGGCTACCGTAGAGTTCTTTGGGGAGACGTTCGATGTCGGGGTTGGAGAACTGCTGCCTCGTCCGAACGGTAGTAGTCCGGTCATGAATTCGGCGCCAGTGCGAGAAGGTACCGACTTGGCCTTCAGGCAATCATTCGAGGCGGTCAATCTGGGCGTGGTGCCATCGAACCCCGACCAACTGATCAAGCTGACTATAGGTGGGGACCAAATCTCGGCTAATGTGCGCAGTATCCTTGATGATGCCCCTCGCAGCGGAGCGTCCCGTATCTTCATGGGTTACTATGGCTCAGGCAAATCCCACCACCTGAGGCTTGTGCGAGCTATCGCGCTGCGTGAGGGCTGGGTAACGGCATCGATCGAGCTTGACCCTATAGCTGCCGATCCGGCCAAGCCTTTCTCAGTCTACCAAGAGCTAATTGCAGGCCTAGAGTTCCCGATGCGCCGAGATGGCAGTCGGAACGAGGACTTTTTCGATCTCATCAAGGAGATTCGAGACAACTGGATGACTGTGCGGTCGCTGAAGTACCTGAAGGCGTCGCAGTGGTTTGGGAATGGCATCGAAGCGCTGCATTTCCTCTCCCATCGGCGTGATGACCCAGAGTACGTTTCGGCTGTCAACTGGCTTGCAGGTCAGGTCAAGCTCAAGAGCGTTATCAACAGAGTTACTTGGCGGGAGGGCTATCGAGGCAAGATCCCGACCATGCCACAGACCAAAGACACCGGACTTATCTATTCGTATCACTTGGTGGTTCTGCACGAAGTGTTGAAGGCGCTTGGATATCGGGGCTTGGCCTTGATCATCGATGAAGCGGAGCACGTCAGGACCTATTCAGTTAGTCGCTACCTCCGGGCGAACAATTTTTTCGATGTGCTAGCGCGATGTGCTCATCCCCCTCGAAAAGACCTTCAGGATCCGAATTGTGACTACGACATGACGGGAGTTCCGCCGTTCTGGCGAGAAGGCCCGCACTTCGGTTTGTTCGTGGGCTTGACAGAGGGTGAAGACACGCAAGACCTCAAAAGAAAGGCCGGCGAGATGAGCGTGCTCATTCACTCGCCGGATGAGGTCGTCCACCTCTCTCCACCGAGTGCTGCTGATTACGAGGCGTGGGCAATCCAGTTCTTGACCGAGGCATCAAGCCACCTTGGACCAAAAGTGGATTTGCTTTCGGATCCAGACTTGCGCGCCCAAATTGCTGCCGTCCTGAGGGAGCGTTTCGAGCAGACACCAGACGCTGAGAAATTGCTTCGGAACTGGACGAAGATGGCCGGTCTTCCGGCGGCGGTGCTGCTGAGTCAGTCAGCGGCCGTAGGGCACAATGAGCTACTCGCGATTATTGATGACGCGGCCAAGCTGATTTCAGGGGAGGTGATGCCCTGGGATGAGTAACAGCCGAGCCGAACTTGCGCGTATGATGCCGGACGCCTTTCCGATCTTCTTCGCTGGACGGCAGCCATATCAGGGCCAAGCGTCCGTGATGCCGGAGATCGTTCGCGGTAGAAGCGTGCTGTTCGCCGCGCCGACAGCCTCTGGCAAGACGGAAGCAGCCGTCGCGCCGCTCTATCAGCGGCATGTCAGTTTCCGACGCGGGGCTTTGTCCACGATCTACGTGGCACCGACGAAGGCACTCGTAAATGATCTTTACGAGCGCCTGGTGACCTACTTGGGCATCAAGCACCCCGGGACGATCACTCGCTACACTGGAGACCGCCACGAGTACTCACGCGCAGAAGGGGCTTTCTGCGTCGTGGTGACTCCGGAAGCGCTCGACTCCCTGCAGCTTAGGCACCCGGAACGTCTGCATTCGGTGCGATCGGTGGTAGTGGACGAAATTCACCTGCTCCATGGCCAGGCGCGGGGCCAGCAACTGCGGCATGTGATTTCTCGTATCCGAAGTGCGGCCAAGACGCCGCGGTCTCCGAGCGACAACTTTCAGATCGTCGGAATGACCGCGACGCTGGACGACATGCGGGCAGTTGCAGCTCTCTGGCTCGGCGAAGACGCGAAAGTGCTGTCTCATGGTTCGCCGCGCGAAATTGATCTGGAACTCGTTGATGTCGTCGTGGAAGAGCCTGGACAAGCAGACCGGACAAAGGCCCGGCAGCTCGCCCGGTGGCTAGAGAGGGCGGGCGCTGAGAAAGTGCTCGTGTTCACCAATTCCCGCAATGGTGCGCACGCCATCGCTGCGCATCTTCACGAGGAACTCACCGGCACCCGGTGGCCGGTTCACCTCCATTTCGGGGCTTTGCCTGCCGCTCAGCGGGAGCGAGTAGAGGAGCAGATGCGAAGCGATCGGTTTGGCGTCTGTGTCGCCACATCGACGCTGGAGATCGGGATCGACATCGGAGACGTTGATACCGTCGTACTCGCCGAGATGCCGCGAAGCGTCAACGGTTTCCTACAGCGGATAGGTCGCGGAAACCGTCGAACTGGGATCTGCAGAGTGGTCGGATTTCGGAGCTCAGACGACGACGAACAACTCGTGCAGGCGTTGTTGGACTGTGGTCGCCGTGGAGACCTTGACGACGTGTATGAGTACGATCGCCCGTCAGTTCGGTTTCAGCAGGTGCTGAGCCTCGCCTGGCGCGCAACTCGTGAGGACCGTTCCCTTATGGAGAAGCATTTGGCTGCAGAAGCCGGAACAGACGAGCACACTCGAGTCATACATGACATGCTGGCGACGGGCTGCCTTGTCGATTTGCGCGGAGCTCTCGTGCCTTCTGATCGTCTGATCGATGAAGGAGACGCGGGGCGGATCCATACCGTCATCGCCGGTGGGGTTAGCAGCTCTGTGGTCGATATTCGCACGGGCGACACAGCATTCCGAGACGCGGACGCATCGACCACCGGTGGCGCTCTGTTTCATGCCGGTGCAATGCGACGTCTGCTGGCGGGAGGCGATGGAGCGGCGTACCTCGGAGACAATGCCAAGAAATCTCACCCACTCGCCAAGATCAAGGCTACAGGACCGGCTCTACCAACGAGCCGTAGCATCATTTGGGCGCTGGCACGTCTCAATGGGTATGACCCGGCGCGTTGGCAATTGAACGGCGGAACGCTTGTGACATGGGGCGGGCAGACTCTGAATGCACTGCTTGCCGCGGTTTTTCGAAGATCAGCTCCAGACCGCAACTTCTCTCCTAGCCCAACCGCAGTGTCCGGAGACATCTTCGCGATCGATTTGTCGATCGAGTCTATCCGTGCTCTGGCGAGGGGGATCGAGACAGCAAACGACCTCCCCCTGTCTATCGCTTCGAAGTTCGTCGGCCCTAGCCGTTTCATCGGGGAGTTGTCAGATGCACTTTTGGCAGAAGAGAAGCGAAATGCAGTCCCTTGGGTGCTACTTCATCGATGGCTTGACCGCGTTAACGGTGTCGACATCGACAGCTCGATACCGTTGACGGATCGGAAGGCTCAATAATCTCTCAAATGGCCTCAGAGAAGGTTCGCCCGCAGTCGCGTTCCCTCCGCCACTTGCCCTCACGAAAGAGTTCTCCCGATCCGGCTGAGGCCGGATTTTTCCGTTGTTTTCGAGGGTTATGCAGGTGGGGTGACCTGCCCCCCGGAAACGCCTTCGCTTTAATGTAG
>Ga0100377_1004841_pt1 | contig 10232 bp, 9 predicted proteins | sample CryGeymeta201501_FD_83664 | JGI IMG/M metagenome (GOLD analysis project Ga0100377, IMG submission 83664) | Groundwater microbial communities from Crystal Geyser aquifers in Utah, USA - Crystal Geyser metaG 2015-01 | ecosystem: Environmental > Aquatic > Deep subsurface > Groundwater | place: USA... | reverse complement strand
CTGGGTCACCGGGTTGGTGAAGATTTCGGTTCGGACCTGTTCCAGTTCGGTTTCCGACAGCCCGGTATCCAGGGTGAGGACCTGAATCGCCCGGGCCGCTTCCAGGTGCCAACCGAAATAGTCGCGGACCTTGCGGCACAGACCGGCACCTTCGGGATCGAACAGGTGGTCCTTGAGGGTGATTTCCAGGCGTGCGAGCATGGCTTGAATCCTAAAATAATGTTAGAGCGCGAGAATCTTCACGGCGATGACCAGCAGTACCAGCCCGCCGACGATCCCCATGCGGCGTCCGAAGCGCTGAGAAAGCCGGTTGCCCAGCTTCATCGCAAGCCAGGTCATGACGCCGGCGGTGATCCCGATGAACACCGCCGCCAGCAGCAACCGCTGGCCGAGAATGCCGAGGCTGAAACCGACACCCAGGGCATCGATACTGGTGGCGCACGCCAGCATCACCAGGCTGAAGCCGCGGGTGGGATCGGCACACTGCCGCGAGTCTTCGGCCGGCTTCAGGCTTTCGCGAACCATCCGCAACCCGATGAAGGAAAGCAGCGCGCAGGCGATCCAGGGCCCCCACTGATGGAGCCATTCCAGCAGGTAGCGGCCGAGCATCCAGCCGACCAGGGGCATCAGAAACTGAAACAGACCAAAATGGAAGGAGAGTCGAAACACCTGGCGCGGGGAACAGCAGCGGGTACCTACACCGAGGCCCACGGCAAACGCATCGCAGCCCAAAGCCACCGCCACCATGGCCGTTTCCCACAGGGTCACGAACGCCCTCCCGGAAACCGCAATACTGGCGGTCGCGGGGGCGCCCAGGATCGGCTGGTCCGCGCGCCTCCAGAGGGCGTCGGCAGCGGATTGGAAGCTCCCCCGGCGCTTGCTGGAAAGGGGCCTGGTGCCCAACCGCCTAGGTGTAGAAACATCGGTACTGATCCCCGTAAACCTGATAGCCCTCGGCGAGTTGCGCAAGGGTTCGGGAGAGATCGTTGTCCATATTGAGGAATTTAACCCCCATGGCGCGCGGGGTGAGCGCGTCATCTGGGCCGAAAACGTTGGACCAGACCACTTCGCCGCGAATTTCAAGGGGGTTTTGCAAGCCCTCGAAATACAGCTCAAGTTCCAGCCTGACATTGACCGGAAACGGCGTGGCGCACTGGAGCAGGAGACCGGTTTCGTCGAAATGGCTGGTGGTTCCCTGGAACGCCTGACCGCCGGCCTTGAAGACCACCTTCACCGGCGTCGGTCGCTCGCCGCTCGGAACTTTCAGGCCTGTGGCATTGTGCCCGCTCACTGCATCAGCTCCCACTCTCGGCATCCCTCACTTCTCGCCTCGCGCGACGCCTCACCCAACGCTTCCCATTCACCCATTCACCGATTCACCGATTCACCGCAACTCGGCCTGAAAAGCCTCCAGCACCTGTCTGGTCAGCTCGCCGTGAATCCGGTTCACTTCCTCATCGGTGAGATTGCGGTCGGGGGCTCGATAGACCAGCCGGTAACCGACGCTCTTTTTCCCGGCCGGCAGCGGTTTGCCGCTGTAGATATCGAACACCTGGGCAGCTTCCAGAAACGGCGGGGATTGGGCGGTGATGAAATCGAGCGGCTGCTGGACGGCGATTCCCTGATCGAGAATCAGCGCCATATCGCGCAGCACCGCGGGAAAGCGCGGCAACGGCTGGAACCGCCGGAGCGCTGGGCGGCCGCCAAAAGCCTGGTCGAAATTCAGCTCGAACAGGTAAATCGGGTCCTTGAAATCCAGGGCCTCTGCGATATCGATTCGAACCCGGCCGAGCCAGCCGACCGTGGTTCCGGCGATTACGGCCCGTGCGGCATCGGCCGGTTCCAGGTAGGGCGGAATCGAGTCCAATTTGAATTCCACCCGCTCCGGGCGCAGCAGTTCCAGTACAGCTTCCAGGGCCCCCTTGATATCGGCGTAACCGATCTTTTCTTCACCGCCGTAAAGCAGCCTGGAATCGCGGCGGCCGCACATGAGTCCGACCAGATCGAATTGTTCTCGAGGCAGCGGCGCTCCCGGTTGGGGCAGAAAGATCTTACTCAGTTCAAACAACTTGAGATCGCCGTTGCCGAAATCGAGGTTCCTGGCCGCCGTGTTGAGGATACCGGGGACCAGGGAAGTCCGCATCACCGCCTGTTCCTCGCTCAACGGATTGCGCAACGGGACCGGGTTCAGCCGTGGGTCGACGGCGGCCAGCCCGAGCGGCTCCAACGCGCCCCGAGCGATGAAGGAATAAGTGAGGATCTCGGTGAAACCGAGCGCCCTCATCAGCTCCTTGGTTTCCCGGCGGGTGTTCCAGTGGGCATCGGTCGGCTGAGAATGGATCCGGGTCCTGGGATAGGTCACCGGCACCTGGTCGTAGCCCACCAGGCGGGCGATTTCTTCGGCCAGATCCACTTCCCGACTGAGATCGGGGCGGAACGTGGGGGGCACCACTTGAAGTTCCGCGGCGCTTTGCTCAACCACTCGCAGTTCGATGGCTGCGAGCGTCTTGGTCATGGCCTCGGCGCTCAGATCGAGCCCCAGGAACCGGTTGACCCGGGCCGTTCGGAGTCGGATCGGCGGGGGTTCGATCGGATTCGGATACTGGTCGATTGCGCCGGTTGCCAGGGTTCCACCGGCCAGTTGCAGCATCAGTTGGGCCGCTCGATTGACGGCGCGCCGGCAACCGCCGTAATCGATACCGCGTTCGAACCGGTAGCTGGATTCGGATCTCAGGCCCAGCTTCTTGCTGCCGTGGCGGATGCAGGTGGGATCGAAATAGGCGCTCTCGATCAGCACCCGGCTGGTGCCGGCGATGATTTCGGAATCGAGCCCGCCCATGATCCCGGCCACCGCCACCGGGCCCTCGCCGTCGCAGATCATGAGGGTGTCGTCGAACAGAGTGTGGTGGGCGCCGTCGAGGGTGGTGAAGCGATCACCGCTCCGGGCCCAGCGGACCACGATGCGGCCGCCGCGGAGGCGATCGAAATCGAAGGCGTGAAGCGGCTGCCCCAGTTCCATCATGACGTAATTAGTGACATCCACGATGTTGTTGATGGAGCGCAGCCCGACCGCTTCCAGGCGGCGGCGCAACCAGTCCGGCGACGGCCCGATGCGGATCCCGTCGATCCAGCGGGCGCAGTAGCGGGGGCAGCCGGCGGGCGCTTCCAGGGTCACCGAGGTCACCTGATCGATGGGCGGTCCGGTTTCAGTGAGGGCGATCTCCGGGGTGCTCACCCGGCCGCCGCAGACCGCCGCGGCTTCCCGCGCCACCCCGAGGATTGAAAGGCAGTCGCCGCGGTTGGGGGTGATGCCGATGGTCAATATGGTGTCGGTGAGGTTCAGAGCATCGGATAGCGCCACGCCCAGCGGCAGGTCAGGAGCCAGCAGCCAGATTCCGTCGGCTTCTTCGCCCAGCCCCAGTTCCTTGCGCGAACACAGCATGCCCTGACTCAATTGGCCGCGAATGGTGGTCTCGCTAAGCGTTACACCGCCGGTCAGGGTGGTCCCGGGCAGCGCCAGCGGTGCGATTCGCCCCAGTTCCACGTTGGGTGCTCCGCACACTACCCGAAAGCTGCGCGAACCGTCGGAAACCCGGCACAGATGCAACCGATCGGCGTTCGGATGGGGTTCGATGGCATCGATCCGAGCGGTGATAACGCCGGCCGGAACGGCTTGGCGCCGTTCGATTCCTTCCACCTCAAGCCCGGCCATGGTGAGGCGATGAGCCAACTCATCCGCGGCCGGCAGGCCCTCGACAAAATCCCGCAGCCAATTGACACTAACGATCATGAGCACTCCCTGTTGGACGACGCGAGGCGCGGAACATTGGGCGCCCGTATCGCTCAAGCTCGGTAAGTAACAAAAAGTCGCTCATCCGACCATGAGCGACGCCCGGGAAAATCTTGCCACCCCCCATGACCCGGTGGATCATAATGAAGCATGAAAATGTGTGGTTGCTAACCAGTGCCGCGGAATTCTTCAGGCTGTTCCGTTTATTCCGTGCAGGTCAGGGGGTGTGGAGCATTCCCTGACGATCCGGTATGGGCTCGCGGATTGAGGGCGTTGCCGGTCCGTCGGGTAGCTCCCGCTGGTCGCAACCCGACCTACGAACTCGAGCTCCGATTTGGTTGTTCATAACCATCAAAACTGAGACAGGAACCGCAGATCATTATCGAAGAAGAGGCGCAGATCGTCGATCCCGAATTTGAGCATGGCGATCCGTTCGATCCCCATGCCGAAGGCAAATCCACTGACCTGCTCGGGATCGTAGCCAACCATGCGGAAGACTTCCGGGTCCACCATCCCGGAGCCGAGGATTTCCAGCCAGCCGGTGTGCGAACAGACCCGGCAGCCGCGGCCCCGGCACATGACACAGGCGATATCGACTTCGGCGCTGGGTTCGGTGAAGGGGAAGAAGCTCGGCCGAAATCGGATGGCCGTATCCGGTCCGAACATCTGTTGCACAAAAATGGTGAGAATCCCCTTGAGATCTCCGAACGAGATGTCGTCACCCACCATCAAGCCTTCGACCTGGTGGAACATGGGGGTGTGGGTCACATCGGAATCGCACCGATAAGCCTTGCCGGGAGCGATGATCTGGATCGGTGGCCGGCGCTTTTCCATGACCCGGACCTGAATGGGCGAGGTATGAGTGCGCAGCACCACATCCTCGGAAATATAAAAGGTGTCTTGCATATCCCGGGCGGGATGGTCCTTGGGAATATTGAGCGCTTCGAAGTTGTAGTGATCCAGCTCGATTTCGGGGCCTTCGACCGTTTCGAACCCGAGCCGAGAAAAGATCCGTTCGATCTCCAGCGCGGTCTGGGTGATCGGATGCAGCCGGCCCAGCGCCGGGCGGCGGCCGGGGACCGTGATATCGGTATGAGCCGGCACGCGGCCGGCGCCCTGTTTGGCTTCCGCGATCGCCGCCGCCAGGGCCGCTTCCAGATCGACCTTGACGGCGTTCAACAGCTTACCAAGCCGCGGACGCTCAGCCGAACCGACCTGAGCCAGTTGCTTGAACAGCAGGGTCACTTCACCTTTGCGGCCGAGATAGCGGACCCGCAGCTGTTCCAGCGCGTCCGGATCGGCCCCGACCCTGGCGATTTCGGTGGCGGCCTGTTCAGCCAGCGCGTTAGCAGTCGCTTCCATGGTCACGCCGCTTCTTTCGCTACCTCAATCAGGCGAGCGAACGCCTGCGGATCGGCCACCGCCAGACCGGCCAACACCTTCCGGTCTAGATCCACATGGGCCTGCTCCAGTCCGTGCATGAACTTCGAGTAGCTCAACCCATGCTGTCGGGCCGCGGCGTTGATCCGCTGAATCCAAAGGCTGCGAAAATCGCGTTTACGGGTGCGCCGGTCGCGGTAGGAAAAAACCAGGGCGCGAGCCACGGTTTCACTGGCTGTACGCAGCAGCTTGCCGCGGCCGCCGCGATAGCCCTTGGCCATCTTCAGGATTTTGTTGCGTCGCTGGCGGGATTTAACCGCCTTTCTTACTCGTGGCATGAACTCATGCTCCTCGTTTCACCTGATCTCAACTCACATCGTCTCAGAGATAGGGCAGCATCCGGCGAAGCCCGCGCATGTTGGTGGCATCGGCGACGACCGTGCCGCGCAGGTGGCGCTTTCGTTTCGGCCCCTTCTTGGTCAGAATATGGCTCTTAAAGGCCTTGGCGCGCAAAAATTTGCCCGTTCCCGTGCGCTTGAAGCGCTTGGCGGCGCCCCGGTTGGTCTTCAGTTTCGGCATCGCAACCTCCCCCACTTCCTTATGCTCTAAAAACAGCACCACGCATCCATGTGGAAACGAAAAGCACCACGGACGGTCGCGGTGCTCTCCCTGGAAACCCTGCTCCGCCTACGTTGCCGAACATAGGCGGAGGCACCTCTCAAGATCGTACCGAAGCGCGCAATCTATTGGGGTTTAGAAAGAGTGTCAAGCCATATTTCAGGCGAATCGAAGCGTTATGAGGCCTTGGGCGCCAGGATCATGATCAAGGTTCGCCCCTCCTGTTTGGGTGGCAATTCCACGATCACCTGATCCTTGAGTTCCGCCAGCACCCGGTCCAGTACGTCCATGCCCCGGTCCTTATGGGCCAGCTCCCGGCCTCGAAACAACACGGTGACCTTGACTTTGTCCTTCTGCCCCAGGAACCGCAGAATATGGCGCAGTTTGAACTGGATATCGTGTTGGTCGGTCTTGGGCCGGAATTTGACTTCCTTGACCTGGATCACCGTCTGCTTTTTCTTGGCTTCCTGGGTCCGTTTGTTCTTCTGATACCTGAACTTCCCATAGTCCATGATCTTGCAGACCGGAGGCTCCGCATTGGGTGCCACCTCTACCAGATCCAGGCCGGCGCCGCGCGCGGTCTCAATGGCCTGTTTCAACGGCATGATCCCCAGCTGATCACCCTCGGCGCCGATCACCCGTACTTCCCGGGCCCGGATCTTTTCGTTGACATTCTCTCTCTTGTCCAGGATCGTTCTCCTTTCCCGTGGATGCCCTTGTCGCTTACTGAGAGCCCAGGTGGTGTCCTCACTTCATGCTTATGGGAACAACCCGAGCCGATTGAATGGTCACCCGTAGCCGTACCGGGGTGCGGCGCAGAGCACAAATCTCCCCGCGCCGGCCGGCGCCCTCTCGATCGAACCGGCACCACCGCCACAACGACCCCGCGCCCCGTGGTAAAATCGGAGGTTGTAGGCGTGCCACGGCCTCTGGACCGTGGCAACCGATCATGCGGAAAGCGCGGCGCGGCAGGCTTGCGTAGTGCCCGCACTGGTGATCTGTTAGCCCGAGCAGCGGACTTGCCGCGGCCTTGTTAGTAACGCGGCCGCCGCGGCGCTCCTCCGCTTCTGCCACCGCCACCCCCGCCGCCACCCCCGCCCGGGGCCCGATCGGTCCGCGGTCGCGCCTGATTGACCTTCAAATCCCGGCCCTGCACCACTTTGCCGTTGAGCGCCTTGATCGCTTCGTCCGCCTGGGAATTGTTGGGCATTTCGACAAAGGCAAAGCCCTTGGAGCGACCGGTAAATTTGTCGATAATGATGTTCACACTACCGACTTCTCCAAATTCACCGAAAAGCTTTTGCAAGTCTTCTTCCGTGACCGAATAGGCCAGATTGCCGACATAGATGTTCATCTCTCTGTCATCCTCGCCTGTGGGTGGTCTCAAATTGAACTACCGAATAACCACGCCCACGCATTACCCGATAGCCGTCGGCCAACAATTGGCCGCTTTCCGGTGCTCAAAACCAGGCCGGCGGGCGCACGGCGCCCACGCTCCCGGCATTCCCTGGTTAGATGATATCGAGCCCGACCTTGCCCCTGGTGACCCCCCGGCATTCTTTTTCGAGCAGTTCCACAAAGGCTTCCGGGCCCATTAAATCCAGTTGTTCGCCATCCCTCCGACGTGGCCGAATGCCACCAGCTTCCACTTCCTTATCACCAACCACCAGCATGTAAGGGATTTTTTGCAGCTGAGCTTCCCGAATCTTGAAACCCAGTTTCTCGTTGCGATCGTCCAGTTCCACTCGCACTCCGGCCGCCTGCAAGCGCTGCCGCACCTCGCGAGCGAAATCCAACTGGCGGTCGGTGACCGTGACCAAAATGGCCTGCACCGGCGCCAGCCAGAGCGGAAACGCGCCGGCGAAGTGTTCGATCAGCACCCCCATGAACCGTTCGATCGCACCCAGGATCACGCGATGCAGCATCACCGGCCGATGCCGCTGACCATCGGCGCCAACGTAAGTGAGATCGAAGCGTTCGGGAAGCGTAAAATCGCACTGGATGGTCGCGCATTGCCAGCGCCGTTCGAGTGCATCGCGGAGCTTGATATCGATTTTGGGTCCGTAAAAAGCCCCGTCGCCTTCATTGATTTCGTAGGCCAGACCCTGGTGATCGAGGGTGTCGATCAGCGCCTTGGTGGCCTTTTCCCAGTCTTCGTCGGAACCGATCGATTTTTGCGGCCGCGTGCTCACTTCCATGTCGTAGGCAAAACCAAAAATGTCCATGACGTCGGCGACAAAATCAATGATGCCTCCGATTTCTCCCTGCAACTGATCCGGCGTACACAAAATATGGGCATCGTCCTGGGTGAATTGACGGACCCGCAAAAGGCCGTGCAGGACCCCGGATTTTTCATGTCGATGGACCGTACCGAGTTCGAACAAACGGATCGGCAGGTCCCGATAGCTGCGCATCTTGGACTTGTAGATGAGCATGTGCGCAAGGCAGTTCATGGGCTTGATGCCGTAGGACTGGCCGTCGATTTCGGTGAAATACATGTTTTCCCGGTAATTGTCGAAGTGCCCCGAACGCTGCCACAGTTCGGTCTTCAGCAGCGTCGGACCAATCGCTAGTTGGTAGCCGCGGCGCAGGTGCTCGCGCTTTTCGAAAGCTTCCAGAATGTGCCGAAGCAGCGCCCCCTTGGGATGGTAAATCACCATGCCGGCGCCGACTTCATCGCTGAAGCTGAACAGATCCAACTCTCGACCCAACTTACGATGGTCGCGCTTTTGCGCCTCTTCGAGGAACTGAAGGTGCTTTTTCAGCGCCTTCCGATCGGCGAAAGCGGTGCCGTAAATGCGCTGCAGCATGGGGTTGCGTTCGTCGCCACGCCAGTAGGCGCCGGCCACCGAAGTCAGTTTGAAGGCTTTGATAAAGCTGGTGTCCGGGAGGTGTGGACCGCGGCACAGATCGACAAAATCCCCTTGCTGATAAAGGGAAACGGTGGCCGCATCGACCCCTTCGATCAATTCGACCTTGTAGTTTTCACCGCGGCTACGGAATTGCTCGATCGCCTCTGCCTTGGATAGTACCGTGCGTTGAAAGGGCAGGGCGCCGGCGACCAGTTCCCGCATCTTCTTTTCGATCGCCGCCAGGTCTTCCAGCGCAAACGGGGTCGGCACATCGAAATCGTAATAAAAGCCATTTTCGATTGCTGGTCCGATCGCGACCTTGGCCTCGGGAAACAGGGAGCGCACGGCCTGTGCCATCACATGCGAGGTGCTGTGGCGCAGTATTTCCAGCCCCTCTGGAGAATCCGCGACGATGCCCTGGATCCGGGCATCGGTTTCCAAGACGGTGGCAAGATCCACCAGCCGGCCGTCGATCCTGGCGGCGATCCAGGCGCTGGGGCGGTTGCCGAGCGCGCGCAGGACTTCCCGCACCTCGATCCCGCGAGGGAACTCCCCCTCGGTTCCAGCTTCCATGGTGACATGCAGCATTTCCGATTGCATATTGAAATTCCTGATGCCTGAACGAGCTTTTCGGGTCGGCCCCACGATCGGTCAGGGGAGCCGTGGAAGTCATAACAAAAAAAGGCACCTCCCGGTCAGCCACGGGGACGATGCCTTACTGCGAACAGATTATTCGCGCGGTGGGACGTCTTCTTACCGCTTCTGCTGTGAGCTCTGTCGATCTTAGTCACCCAGTCTTGAACAAACAGCCCGCGATCCTCCAACCGCGATGCCCCTCCTTAAAAAGGTCTTATCCCGGGGTTTGGATCCCAAAATGGTAGGCACGGGCGGGATTGAACCGCCGACTTCTACCGCGTCAAGGTAGCGCTCTCCCACTGAGCTACGTGCCTGCACAGGATGGTGCTCTTCATAGCGGATCGAACGTTGGACTGTCAAGCAAAATGCAGCATCTCTGTAGGTTCGACATAAGACCGGACCGGTTACGGGGCGGGAACACAGCCACGCCCGCGGCGTAATGGCCACCGTAGGTCAGCCACCGTAGGTCAGGTTGCGACCAGCGGGAGCTACCTGACACGATCCGGCAACCGTGGCCTCACCACACCAGTCAGGGATCGCCCGCGCACCCTGACGTACCACGGTTGTGATGCTCTCCCTGGTGGCCATTGGGACGGCTGCCGCGATCTCGCGCGGCGCCCATGGGACGAAGTCACCATGTCGAATATCCGGGAGCATCTCGGAGCGCACCGTCCCGATTGAGCGTGCGCCGAATTTGTGCTATGAGTGTATTCGGGATTCGGCCATGCGCCGTTTATCGGCATGAACCAACGGCTGGAACGAGCAAACCGTTCCGCCCACAACTGGTGGTTGCACCTTGACCCGAGGCGGACATGATCCGGCGTGCGTTTTCTGGTTCGGTTGCGGCCCCGGCCGCCCTCTTATTAAGGAGTTACCATGCCCCGCTGTTCTTCGAGTGTCACTTGTCCCGGCTGCAAAGAGGCACAAATGGAACGGATAGAACGCAAGCCCTGGAT
>Ga0100377_1004830_pt1 | contig 10249 bp, 6 predicted proteins | sample CryGeymeta201501_FD_83664 | JGI IMG/M metagenome (GOLD analysis project Ga0100377, IMG submission 83664) | Groundwater microbial communities from Crystal Geyser aquifers in Utah, USA - Crystal Geyser metaG 2015-01 | ecosystem: Environmental > Aquatic > Deep subsurface > Groundwater | place: USA... | reverse complement strand
TAGTTGTTCGTGAATTACAAACCGTGGACCAGGAGAGGGCCCGATCACCCCTCGTTCACGAGGGGTCGACGCTGCCCGCGAGGGCGGAGCCCGAGCGGATGCAGCGGAGGGGGAGCTCTCCCGAATCGCCACCGACCCCCACCGCTACGGTACCCAACGAGAAGTGAACAAGAAACAGCGCAAGCAAGGGGCATGGGGGCGGATCGGGCGGGTTGGAGGTGCGTCAACGGCACGGAGTGCATCGAGGCACGCATCAGGAGAGTCGCAACACACTGTCTTAAATGGGCTTTTCGAACCCGTCATGCCGATCGCCTCAACTCCGCCACGGGTCTTGCCCCAATGCCCCTTGCTCGCGAGGGGCCGAGGCTGCCCGCGCAGCTTTGCTGCAAAGCAGTAGGCCGGCGCAGTGAGCGTAGCGAACTGCGCAGTACGGGCGAGCGTAGCGAGAACGGACGAAGGCCGGAGGCTGTAATGGCGCAGTCGCGGGGGAGCCTGGGTGGACGGCGACCCCCACCGTCACGGTATCCAACGAGAAGTGAACAAGAGTCCGTGATGGCGAGCGGCCGAAGGCCGGCGGAGTGAGCGGAGCGAACTGCGCAGTACGGGCGAGCGTAGCGAGAACGGACGTAGGCCGGAGGTTGTGATGCCGGAGCCGCCGTGGCCGCCGCCCTCCTGGCCTGGTTCGCCTGGTCGGCGCTCGGGCGCTGATCCCGGTCAGTGGATGCACGGGCACGGGCAGCGCCGCTCCAGGTTCCGCTGAAACCGAAGATAATCCGGGAACACCTCCACACCGAATACACCGTCGTCCTCGAACGGCCACGGCCCGTCGTCGCAGAGGTCGGCGATCCCGAACCGACGTCCCCGGAAGGTCCCTTCCAGGCGGATCGGACGGACCCGCGGCCGGCACCAGTTCCGACGCATCTGCCGGAGCTGGGGCGGGCTCCACAGGTGGTCCTTCAGGGTCGCCTCATATTCTGGAATACGACCCGGCGCCCCGAGCCAGGCCTCGTCCAGCCGGATGTAGTCGTCTGTCAACCGCGCCGACTCCGGCACCACGACGCTGTTCCAGCACCCCGCGTCCACCCGCAGGTTGCTCAGCATCGCCGCCGAGTGCTGGAACTGGAGCCCCGTGTACGGCAGCAGCCCGTGCAGCCCGAACGCCACCAGCCCCACGCCCAGCAGCGCCCGCCCCCGCCCGGACAACCGCCGCACGACCGGCGCCGACGGCGCCCCGAGCAGCGCCGCCGCCACCACCACCAGCCCCCACAGCAGCGCCTCCTTCGGCACCGTGTCCACCGCCGGCCACGCCCCGTGCAGGCCGAGGCTAACCGCTGTCATTCCCACCGCAGTCCCCGCCACCAGCAGCCACCACCGCCGCAGCCACCCCCACACCCAGGCCAGCTCAGCCTCCCGCACGAACGCCACGTGCCCCACCAGCATCACGAACACAAACGTCGGCGCCATGGTCAGCGTCAGCGGGATGTGGAACACAACCGCGAGCAGCCACGCCGGCCGACGCAGCCCCGCCACCAGCAGCCCCGCGATGGCCGTCTCGGTCGCCAGCACCACCCACGGCGTCGCCGTCAACACCCACGCCGGCAGCCCCACGTCTGTCCAGCGATAGTACACCAGCAGCTCGTCCAGCCCATGCACCGCGCAGCTCGTCTCCGGCGCCAGGAAGTCGACGTTGAGCTTGTGGAACACGGCCAGCGCGTAGACGAGGATCGTCACCCCCTGCATCCACGCCAGCGTGCCCTCTCGCGCCTCCACCGTCGCCGCGCCGCCGCCGCGCCACCCCGCCCGCGCCCCCAGCCCCGCCGCCACCGCCGCCGCCGTCCCCAGCACCACCGATTGGGTGAGCTGATCCCGTCCGAACAGGAGCGGCCACGCCAGCCCCGCCGCACACAGCGCCCACGCCACCGGCCACGGACGCCAGCACAGCAGCGCCAGCCCCACGAGGTAGAGCGCGTTGCCCGGCAACCAGTCGAGCTGCCAGGCGTCCGCCAGCCAGAGATGCGAGAGCGACGCCAGCACAAAAGCCATACGGAACAACGCCATGCGCGCCGAGTTGTCCTCGTGCACCATCGCCTGCGCCCACCGCGGCCGCATCAACACGTCCTCGCTCGCCTCCACCGCCGCTCCTCCCACGCCCCGCGCCGCCCCTGTTCACCGACGCCACCTCACGCATTGAACCCGAGGGCCTCTCACGCGTAAACTTCCTCCGTCCGTCGGTGCCCAGGAACAACCCAGGGAGAGCTCGTGCATGGCCTACATCGCCCAGATGCCCAACCCCGATGACGTCGTCGATGGCCGCTACAAGCTCGGCCGACCGCTCGGGCAGGGCTCCTACGGCAACGTCTTCCATGCGACCGACCTCGAGACCGGGGACGAGGTCGCCATCAAGATCATCCGCCCCGTCGCCATGGACCAGCACAAGGTCATCGAGCGCTTCGCCCGAGAGATCTCCGTCGCCCAGAAGCTCAAGCACCCCAACACCGTAAGCGTCTTTCGCCACGGCGTCCACGGCGACGACCCCGACCACAACGTCCAGGGACTCCCCTTCCTCGTCATGGAGTACCTCGACGGCCAGGACCTCGGCCACTACCTCGCCGAGGTCATCTACCTCCCGCTGCCCGCCGCCGCCGCCGTCACCCTCCACGTGCTCGCCGGGCTCACCGAGGCCCACAGCCAGGGCATCATCCACCGCGACCTCAAGCTCGAGAACATCTTCGTCGCCCGCATGGATGACGGCTCCATCGCCGTCAAGCTCCTCGACTTCGGCACCGTCAAGGCCATGAGCAGCGAGGAGGAGCGCCTCACCCGCACAGACATGGTCATGGGCACACCCCAGATCATGGCCCCCGAGCAGATCACTGGCCAGCGCGACCTCACCCCCGCCGTCGACGTCTACGCCGTCGGCTGCCTCTGCGGACACCTCCTGACCGGCAAGCCCCTGTTCAGCGGCCGCACCCAGCTCGAGGTCGCCCAGAAGCACCTTACCGGCCCCATGCCCACCCTGCCCCTCGGCGTCGAGGACCAGCCCATCGGCGACGTCATCCGACGCGCCCTCGCGCGCAACGCCAACGACCGCTACAAAGACGCCGCTGAGCTCACCGACGCCCTCCGCGAGGCCCTCGCCCTCATGGGCATCGAGCCCGTCCTGCCCACCTGGGACGCCATGCGCGGCCGCAAGGACGAGGTCATCGACCTCTTCGACGACGACGACGACGACAGCCCCGCGAACGAAGCCGACAAAGAGCCGGAGGATCACGCTGAAGACAAGGATCAAGCCGAAGGCACAGAGCCCCAGCCGCCCGCCGAGCCGCCCGTCGCACGCGCGCGCCAGGAGGCCGTCAACCTCGACGACATCCTCGCGCCGCCGAGGCCGGTCGTGACGCCGATCACGCTGTTCTACATCGTCGCTGCCGTGATCCTGTTCGGGCTCATCGTCGGCATGGTCGTCGCCATCCTCCGCTGAGGCGCCGCGTCAACCCCGGTAGATCCGCTCGTACGACGAGGCCGCACGGTCCCAGCTCCAGTCGTGCGCCATCCCGTTGTGACGGAGCGCCGTGATCCACTCCGGCCGGTCGACCCACGCCCGACGCGCCTGCTCCATCACCTGCGTCAGCTCCCACCCGCTCGGCTGCTCGAACAGCCACCCCGTGCCCGTCCCGAGCTCCGGCCGCCACCGCTCCACCGTGTCCCGCAGCCCGCCCGTCGCACGCACGATGGGGATCGTCCCGTACCGCATCGCCTGGAGCTGGGTCAGCCCGCACGGCTCGAACAGGGACGGCACCAGCATGAAGTCGCAGCCCGCGAACACCCGCCGCGCCAGCCCGCCGTCAAACCCGATGAACGACGCCACCATCCCCGGATGCTCCGCCGCCAGCCACCGCAGCGCCCCCTCCATCGCCGGATCGCCCGAGCCCACCAGCACGAGCTGGATGTCCCGCGACACCATCGCCCGCGCCGCGTCCAGCAGCAGGTCGACCCCCTTCTGGAAGTCCAGCCGCGACACCATCCCGTACACCGGCACCTCCGCCCGCACCTCCAGGCCCAGCTCCCGCTGCAGCGCCGCCTTGCACACGGCCTTGCCGCCCATCGCGTCGATGTCGTACCGCACCGGCAACGCCGCGTCGCCCGCAGGATCCCACGACTCCGTGTCGATCCCGTTCAGGATCCCCACCAGCTCCCCCCGACGCCGACGCCACTCCAACAACCCGTGCAGCCCGAACCCGCCCTCCACCGTGCACAGCTCGTTGGCGAACGTCGGGCTCACCGCCGTGATCACGTGCGCAAACTCCAGCCCTGCCTTCAGAAGGTTCAGCTGACCGCCCTGGCTCAACGCCGACAGATGCCGCGGCGCCAGATCCAACCCCCCGAACGTCTCCAGCCCGAACTGCCCCTGGTGCGCCGCGTTGTGGATCGTCATCACGCGACGCGTCCCCACATGCAGACCCAGCGGTTTGTAAAGGGCCTCGTGGTACGCCAACGCCAGCCCCGCCTGCCAATCGTGCGCGTGCATCACATCGAACGTCCCCAGCGGCGCACCCCAGATCGGCACCTGCTCGGCCACCGTCATCACCGCCCGCGACATCAACGCAAACCGCAGCAGGTTGTCCCCGTACGGCCCCCGGTCGTCCCCGTACAGCTCCGGACGATCGAACATCGGGTTCGACACGAACACATGGGCCAGCTGGTCGCTCTCCTCGACCACCCGATACACCACCTCGTGCCCCTTGCCGAACAGCCAGAACCAGAAGCTCCCCCGCGCCTCCGTCCGACCCAGCACGTCCATGAACCCATACGCCGGGCACAACGTCACCACCTGGTGCCCTCGCCCCGCCAGCGCCGCCGGCAACGCTGCGCACACCTCACCCAGCCCACCCGTCTTCGCGTACGGCGACAGCTCCGAGGACACCGATAGGATCTTCATGATCGCCAACTCTCGTCGAAGGTTGCCCCCCTCCCCGACCCCGCGTCCGCACCTGCTCCCGCAGACGCCGACGCGAACGCACACCGAACGCGCCGCTGCCCTCGCAGCTCCGACGCCTCAGCCCTCGCCAGGTGAGGAGGGTTGCGCCGCCATGCGCCGGACCCCGGCAACGCAGATACGACAAACACGACCCGCGGGTCAACCGGAGGGCCCTCACCTCACCTCCCACGGCCCCTCCGAGGGGCTTCGAGGGCACTCGGAGTTACCCCCAGGGCCCCTCCGAGGGCCTTCAGGGTAACTCCGAGTGACCCCCGAGGCCCTCCGAAGGGGCTTCGGGGTAACTCCGAGTTACCCCGAAGCCCCTCCGAAAGGGCTTGGGGTCACTCGGAGTGCCCCCCGAGGCCCCTCCGAGGGGCTTCGGGGTCACTCCGAGTGACCCCATGGCCTTCGAGACGTCACCGTCATGTGATCCCGCCAGCAGCGCGCCCCCACCCCTCGCCAACCCCTCCCACCCCTGCTACCCTCCTCCCGGCCCGTCACCCCCACCCAGGAGCCCGGCGTTGGATCCCTCGCCCCTCGTCCTCGGACCCTTCGAGCTCATCGAGCCCATCGGCCTCGGCGGCATGGGGGAGGTGTGGCAGGCGCGGCATGGCGGGCACGATCGGGCCGTGGCGGTGAAGGTGATGACGGGGGCGCACGCGGCGGACCCGCGGTATCACGCGGCCTTCCGGGCCGAGGTGCGGGCCATCGTGCGGCTGCACCATCCGGGCATCATCACGGTCTACGACTACGGGCAGATCCCGCCGGAGGCCGAGCGCGCCTCGGCGGGCCGGCTCGCCGCGCACAGCCCGTACCTGGTGATGGAGGTCGCCAACCGGGGCACGCTCAAGCAGATCGATGGGGTGGACCACTGGACCGACGCGGTCCCGCTGCTGTCGGCCATCCTGGACGCGCTGGCCCACGCGCACGCCCGGGGCGTCATCCATCGCGACATCAAGCCGGGCAACGTGCTGGTCACGGAGGTCGACGGGCAGCTCCACCTGAAGCTGTCGGACTTTGGCATCGCGCATGCGCTCTACGACGAGCAGGAGCGGCAGTTCGCCCATGTCGCCCACGGCACGCCGCAGTACATGGCGCCGGAGCAGATCATGCGGCAGTGGCGTGCGCAGGGGCCGTGGACCGACCTGTACGCCGTCGGCTGCCTCGCCCATCGGCTGCTGGGCGGGCGGGCGCCGTTCCAGCGGCCAGCGCTCGGCGCCATCCTGCGCGCGCAGCTCAACGACGCCCCGCCGCCGCTGCCCCCGGAGGTCGAGGCGCCGCCGGCCCTGCAGCGCTGGGTCGACCGGCTGCTGCAGAAGTCCCCCGCGAATCGGTATCAGCGCGCCGCCGATGCGGCCTGGGACCTGCTGCAGCTGACCGAGGCACAGGAGCGCGATCCAGGGGGGGCCGGCGCGTGGTCGTGCGGCGCGCAGCCCCCGGTTCCGGCCTCGTGGCGCCGGCCGGAGACCGGCGCGGTCCCGCTGCTCCGGGGCGCGGGGGTGGGGCTGTTCGGGCTGCGTCCGGTGCCGCTGGTGGGCCGGGAGGCCGAGCGCGACGCCATCTGGGGGGCGCTCGGCGAGGTCCATCGCGAGGGGTGGGCGCGCGCGGTGGTGCTGGAGGGGGGGGCGGGGCTGGGCAAGACGCGGCTGGCCGAGTGGGCCGCCGAGCGCGCCCACGAGGTCGGCGCCGCCACGGTCCTGCGGGCCGCGCACAGCCCTACGCCGGGGGCCGCCTCGGGCATCCCCCGGATGCTGGCCACCGCCTTCCGGTGCGTCGACGCCGACCGGGACACCACGCTGGCGTGTACGCGTGAGCTGCTCCTCGAGTTGGACCCCGCCTGCGACGAGCTGGAGTGGCTCGCTCTGACCGAGCTCCTCCAACCCTCGGACGAGGCGCCCGAGCCCGACGACGCCGCCGTCGCCACGCCCGACGACACCCTCAACGGCCCGCTCGCCGCCTCGCCGAGGCGCGTCCACTTCTCCTCGCGTGCCGAGCGGCACGCCGTGGTCCAGCGCCTGCTCGAGCGGGTCGCCCGCGCCCGCCCCATCGTCCTGCTCATCGACGACGCCCAGTGGGGCGCCGACGCCGTCGAGTTGGTCCTGCTGCTCTTGCAGAGCCCCACGCCGCTGCCCGTGCTCGCCCTGCTCACCGTGCAGCCCAACGACGCCCGGCGGACCTTCGAGCCAGGCTTCGTCGACGCCCTGCTCCAGCACCCGCGCGCCACCCGCGTGCCCATCCCGCCGCTGCGCGAGCAGCCCATGCACGCCCTGCTCGACGGACTGCTCGACCTCGACGGGCAGCTCGCCCGGCAGGTCGTCGAGCGGGTAGGAGGGAGCCCCCTGTTCGCCATCCAGGTCGTCGGGGACTGGATCGAGCGCGGCGCCCTGCAGGCAGGGCCGCGGGGCTTCACGCTGCGCGACGGGGAGGCACTCGTCATCCCCGACGACATCCACGCCGCCCTCTCCTCCCAGGTCAACCGCCTCGTCACTCAGCTCGCCACGCACGGCCTCCGCCGGGTACGCCACGCCCTCGAGCTCGCCGCCACGCTCGGCCCGGTCAGCACGCTCGCCGAGTGGGAGGACGCCTGCGAGGGCGTCGGGATCACGCTCCATCCGCGCATGATCGAGGCGGCGCTCGACCGACAGCTGTTCCGCCAGGACGGCGCCGAGCTCACCTTCGCCCACGGCATGATCCGGGAGTGCCTCGTGCGGACCGCCCGCGAAGGGGACCGGTGGGAGGCCCACAACGACGCCTGCGCGGAGATGTTGCTCCGCCGGGCACCCCACCCGGCATCCCTCCCGCGCCTCGGCCAGCACCTCATCGCCGCCGGCCGCCACGCCGACGCGCTCCCGGTCCTCCTCAACGCCGTCCGCGCCAGCCACGACGCCAGCGACTACGACGCCGCCCACAAGCTGCTCGACCTCCGCGAACACGCCCTCGACGCGCTCCAGCGCCCCGCCGTGGACCACGACCGCGTCGAGACCCTCGTCGCCCGCGCCCGCACCCACATCCTCCACGGCCGCCTCGACGCCACGGTCGCCGAGCTCGACCGGCTGCGCCAGCTCCACGTCCCGGCCGCCTGGGCGGCGCTGACCGCCGAGATCGCCTGGCTCGACGGCGTCGTCGCCCAGAAGCGCAACCGCCTCGACGACGCCCACGCCTGCTACGCGACCGCCCGCGACGGCTACCAGGCCTGCGACGACCCCGTCGGCGTCGCCCACGCGCTGTACGGCCTCGGCGTCGTGTGCCGGCTCCGAGGCGAGCTGCGGCCGTCGGTCGCGCACATCGGAGCCGCACGCGAGCTGTTCGCCGCGCGGGCCGATCACACCGGCGTCGGGCAATGCCTGGCCGCCCTGGCGGACGTGACGCGGCGCAAGGGCGACGCCGAGCGCGCCCTCAAGCTCATCCATCGCGCCGTCCGGTCGTTCCGCAAGGCCGGCAACCGCTTCGGCATCGCCAACAGCCTCAACACGCTCGGCGACTTCGCGCGTCACCGCGGCGACCTCGACACCGCCGAGGACTCCTACCGCGAGGCCGTGCGGCTGTGCGAGGCCATCGGCAGCGGCAACGCGCCCATCGTGCGCCTCAACCTCGGCTACATCCTGCTGCTGCGCGCCCGCTTCGAGGACGCCCGGACCCTGTTCACCTTCGCCCTCGACGAGCTCGGCCGGTTCGGCTGGGAGCTCTTCGTCGCCTACGCCCACGTCGGACTGGTCTGCTGCGCCGCCGCCCTCGACGACTTCGACGCCTGGGACACCCACCTCCCACGCGCCGTCGCCCTGCTCGAGGCCAGCCACGTCATCGACGACGACATCGCCTGGCCCCTCCAGCTCGCCGCCGACCTCGCCCGAAACGCCGGACACCCTCGCCGAGCCCTCCACGCCTACCAGCAGGCCCTCCAACAATGGCAGGCCTCCGACCGGCTCGCCGAGGCCCACGAGGTCCACGAGGCCATCCAGGCCATCCTCGACGCCGCGATCCCTTGAAGACCCCACCCACCCACCTCGCCCTGGCCTTCCTGCTCGCCCTCCTCCCCGGCTGCCTCTGCCTCGCCGCCGACGCCGGCACCGACGAGGCCCGCGACCACGGCGTCGACACCACCCTCGCCACGATGCAGCGCCAGCTCGCCGCCTGCCAGCCCTCCGAGCACACCGCCCACATCGCCACCCTGCTCGACCGGGCCCGACAGCCCGCCACCCGCGACCGCGTCGACCTCGTCGCGCTCGCCGACCTCCAGACCGCCTTCGACGGCGCCGTCCGCGACGGCGTCATCAACCTCCACGAGCGCAAGGCACTCCAGCACCGCTTCGACGCCCTGAACCGCCCATGACCCCAAACCCCGACGCCACCTTCAAAGCCCTCCGCGCCTTCAACGACCCCGCCCTGGCGCCCCTGGCCGGCCTCACCGGTCGCATCGACCTCCGCGCCCTCGCCTGGTTCCCCAGCGACACCCTCCTCGACAAGCTCGGCCGCGCCCTGGCCGAGCGCCGCGCCCTCAACGTCAAGGAGCTCTTCGAGTCCTTCGAGTTCTTCGAGCGGGTCCGCCGACGCCTCCGCGCCCCCCACGTCGCCGACCTCTGCTGCGGCCACGGCCTCACCGGCCTCCTCTTCGCCACCTTCGAGCGCGAGGTCCAGACCGTCACCCTGCTCGACCACGCCCGCCCCGAGAGCTACGACGTCGTCCTCGACGCCATCGCCTCCGTCGCCCCCTGGGTCCCCGGCAAGGTCCGCTTCCTCGAGCGCCGCGTCCAGGGCTGCGCCGCCGTCCTCGAACCCGGCACCCGCGTCATCGCCGTCCACGCCTGCGGCGCCCGCACCGACCGCGTCCTCGACGTCGCCATCGCCCTCGGCACCGACGCCGCCGTCATGCCCTGCTGCTACGCCCACACCGCCGACGACGCCCCCCGCGCCCTCCGCGACGCCCTCGGCCCCGCCGTCGCCACCGACATCCACCGCACCTACCGCCTCGAGGCCGCAGGCTACCGCGTCGACTGGACCGCCATCCCCAGCGTCATCACCGACATGCACCGCGTGCTGATCGCCACACGCCCCGCCGGGCCGACGATGGACATTGCGCGATAGCGGTTGGACCCGAGCGCTTGCGCGCGGCTCGAGCGGTGGGTTGTGGTGGTTCGGAGGAGCTCCCCCGCCGCCGCAACCGCGCAGCTTTGCTGCGCGGTTGCAGCGGCGGGGGAGCAACCGGCCATCGAGATCAAACAGACCTCACGAGAGCCCGAGCACCCCTCGTTTACGAGGGCGAGGCGGAGGGCGGCG
>Ga0100377_1004817_pt1 | contig 10265 bp, 25 predicted proteins | sample CryGeymeta201501_FD_83664 | JGI IMG/M metagenome (GOLD analysis project Ga0100377, IMG submission 83664) | Groundwater microbial communities from Crystal Geyser aquifers in Utah, USA - Crystal Geyser metaG 2015-01 | ecosystem: Environmental > Aquatic > Deep subsurface > Groundwater | place: USA... | reverse complement strand
TTGATTATGATTTAGGAAAAGGTAAACGAATAAAGGAAAGGAGGTGATAGCTCGGTTTCTTGGCTCATGGGGGCTGCTGGAAGGGGGAAAAGTATATCACGATACCAGTAGCCCCCGACAATAAAATCAAAGGAGGAAAGGTTGATGGCAATAGAGGTAAATAATAAAGCTGAACTTGCTAGGATTATCGGTAAGGAATCAAGAAAGTCGATTGACCCTAACGAGGTCAATCGACTTTCTTTGAAGGTGTTAGGGGTGCTGGCAGAAGCTCAAAATAACGAGACCCGGCGTAGAGCTTTGGAGAAAGCCAGGCGGATGTTGAGCCAGAGATGACCACACTACAACAGAAGATTGAATTAGGAACATCCCGTTGTGAGAAGTGCAACCAGGTTACTGACAAAATCCTGGTTGACGATGGTGGGGAGTGTATGGCGTTTTGCTCCTGGCAATGCCTGGGGAAGTTTGCCAGGGAGCGGTATAACCCCTACCGTAAATCTAAAACCTACATCCCCGTCCTGTCTCATAAGGGTGATGTTTGCCCATATGATGGCATTACCTTCTGCCAGGAGCGGGGCTGCGGAGTATGCCAGAAAGCTACGGTATAACAGGCTCTTTCCTTAAGACCTTCTTATACCACAGCACCGGCTTTGTGGCTGTTTTTTCCCGCATTACAGCCAATTCTCCCCTTTGGACAGCGGTCTCCACGATGCCCTCGAAGAACCTGGCATCACAGTGGAGTATCCTCATGGCTTCACTGCGCTTTACGCCACTGTTACCACTTGCCGCCTGTAAGAGTTTTTGGATGTAACCTTCTGTTCGTGATTTACTAAATCCAGTTTCTGCTAATTCTATCATCCCATTTATCAGCCAATCACCCAACAAAATTGCTTTCTGTAATTGCCTTCCCGTCAAGCTATATCTTGTCTGTGGCTCTGCATGTTCAGAGACGCATATCAAAACTGCCAACTTAAGTGTATGTGTTACTGCTCGGCTCTGAAAACCGATAGTATCAGGGTTATAATTTAACTCTAGCTTTTTTTGCGTCTTCTTTTGCCAGGCGTTGAAGTCATCGAGAACACCCCTGGTGTCTACCCAGGTCGACTTCATCATGTAAATAGACTTGAGGTAGTCTATAAGCTCTTGCTTCTTTTCGTTATCGGGTTCACGCAAGCCAGGGTCCCTCAGTTTCTCACCATGGGGAAATATGAGAAATCTACCCATCAACCCACCTTTCAGATCTCCCTCGGTTAGTTTCTCCTTCAGCCACTCTAGCGTGGAGCCAGCTAGGATATTTATAGCTGCATTATGCACCTTGATGGTGCTTTCCCTCTCCTCCTTCTTGTTTCCCAAAATCCGCTTATGTCTTACCTCTTCGGGGTCAAACCAATCGGTTACAAATTCCTTATATCCGTCGGCGTATGACCTCGACCATGCCCCCAGAACAGCCGAAAACTCAGGTATCGGCCATAGCACTGTGGGTTGCGCTGCCAGGTAAGAGATAAACCTTTCTCGTGTCGCTATGCCATCCGCTATCAGAAGTGGCTCGATAGGCTTGATTAACGACTGTCCCATCCTTATACAGGTGGTCTTCCTGGAAATACCACTTGGACCCAACAATAAAGTATAGAGGTTCGGCCACTGCCTCATCCCGCCAAAGCCTGGGAACACGACCTTGGAGCCCACAGCAGTTGATAGACAGGTTAGAGCGGTTGCCAGGTGAAACTCCTTGCAAGCGTCTGTAAGCGAAGTTGCCCAGTTCAAGTATCTCTCTAAGTAGCCCTTCGGTTCTATCCTGTCGACGATTGATTTCATCACCGCATATACCTGGAGGTTATGTCCTCAAAGTTGGTGTTGGGGGATGGCCTTTTAGCTTCAAGTTTGTTCACTTTACCATGGTAATCATATCGTCTTGGCATATTATTTAGTCTAGCCATCTCCGACTCCAGGTTATTGAGACGATTCTCAATCTCGGTGAGGTCAGGTTGAGGGGGTATATAGCCAGTGTCAGGCTCTCCGTAATACTCATACGCATATCCCCTGAATGTGTCAGAACAGGGAAAATCAAAACTCTCTCCTGCGTAATTCATCCTTAACACCTCCTACTCTAGTTCTTGGGGGCTTTATTATTGTAAAGAATACGCCACACCCTGGACTCTGATATACCAAATACTTTGCCAATTTCTTTCAATGAGAGATTAGGGTTGGCATGCCTGTATTCCTTGAGTAAGCGGTTTCTCTCTAGTTTTCGTAACCCATCGTATTTAGCCATTATGCCACGATTATAAAGCATAGCAACATAGTTGTCAAGCTCTAATAATATCCCTATCAAAACACTTGACAAGGCTTAGAATATGTGGTAAACTGAATTATAAAATAAAAGAGGAGGTAAAGTAATAGTGTCTGAGGAAATACAATTCCACAAGTGGCTAAAAGATGATACTGTGAAAATCAAGCTCATGAAAATGAGCAAGGGTTATCAGTGGGAGATAACCTATGAGGGGGAAGATGTGGACATAGTAATAGCCAGGATTGTCGATGTAGACACCAAGCTCAAGGCGCAATACGAGAAGGAGGTATAATGTATTGTCCAATGAAGTTCGCAGCATCGTTTGAGTTCCGCAATGACGATTGTGACCAGGAAAAATGCGCCTGGTGGAATGAACGCTTTCGTATGTGCTGTCAGGCCGTAGGTGCCTATCTCGAAGGCATAGAAGACTACAAATTAGAGAAAGATCAATATGGCGACTGAAGAGGAGAAGGCACTCTGGAAGGCACAAAACGAGCACTACAAACAACTAAAGAAACAATGTGTTGGCTTCGTATGCGCTGAATGTGGGGGTGAGTTTATAGTCCGCTGGAATGGCGATTCCAATGACTGGGAGGCTATTTGTTGTTGGGACCGCCAGCACAAAGGAGCAAAGAAAAGGCTCACACCAACAGAGGCATATCATCAAGGCTACGCACTACCGCTACCGGTAGTAGAAAGAATAGAAAAAAGAGAAAGGAGAAAAGGGAAATGACACAGGAATTAGCAATACCAGTATCGTTTGAAGAGACGACCAACTTGGCACGGGCATTTGTGCAGTCTGGAATGTTCAGCGATACAAAGCAACTAAGCCAGGCTATCGTGAAGATTCAGGCAGGTCGTGAGCTTGGCTTACCCCCGGTCTATTCCATGCAAAACATAAATATGATACGGAATAGACTTACTACCAGCGCCAACACGATGGCTATGTTGATTAAAAAGTCGGGTAGGTATAACTATCGCATCAAAGAACACACCGATAGGTCTTGCACAATTGTTTTCTACGAACTGGATGGTGAGAAGTGGATTGAAGTAGGTGAGTCCACATTCACCTTGGAGGATGCCAAGCGAGCCGACCTTGTGAAACCTGATAGTGGATGGATGAAATATCCTAGAGCTATGCTTTTTAGTCGAGCTATCTCACAGGGGGCAAGATTATATTGTCCTGATGCTATCGGGGGGATATATACAGATGAGGAAATCAGGTCAATACCCCCCCAACTAGAGGAAGCACCGATAGGCATTACCATTGGAGTCACCCCAGATGCACCAAAATCAACAACAGAGGCATTTATCAAAGCGGTGAATGGTAAGGGTCGGCCAGCGCCAGAAATAGCCACAGAAATAGCCACAGAAACAGATATACCAGACAATAAATTCTGGCACATCTGCAAGGTACTGGGGTATAGGAGCAGGCGTGAGATCTTCAACGCTTTGAAAATGGAAATTCAGAGCCTTGATGCGCTCAATGTGCCCCGAGATTCAGCGCTTGGTTATCTGGCGAATCTTCAGGGCGTGAAGGACTGGAGGAATTTATTAGAGAAAGGGGTATAAAACATGACTAAGTATATTAAGCAAGCTTCTTCTCAGGCCAGATGTAGCATATGTGGTGCCTCAAATGAGTCTAAGACATATAGTGGATTGAAGGGGATAGTGAGAGCGGCAATGAAAGAAATAATGGCAGAAGGATGGATCATTGATAAGGATAGAAATATATGTCCGAATTGTAGGAAGATAAGAGAGGAGAAAAATGATAAAAGAACTAAAAAGATTGGTAGTCAAAGTGGTGGTTTTATGAATGAGATGGATTTAAGAATTAGGAGATTATTTCGTGCTGGCTTTGAAAATCCTTCAAATAGATATACAACAATAGCAACAATAGAGATTATTGTTGCTACAGTTCCTTATCATAACTATGAAACTTGGGGGCAAGGATACAGAGTCAGCTCCGAAGGAATATCAGTTGTGTCTGAGTATCTAGATGATGCTTTAGAGCTGTGGGAGAAGAAAAGAGGGGGCAAAGGATAAATTTTTATCTTGATGGCTCAGGGCATGGTAGAGTATCTTGACTTCTTCAATGTTATGGAGTAAAATGAAGCCATGAAAGTTAAAAAGGTAAGCGGAACGCCTGGCAAAAGACCAGTCACTGCCACGCCTGAGAGGGCGCTTGAACTGCACGAACAGCAGGGTTTGACACTCGTGCAGATTGGCTTGATATGGGGAATAACCAAGCAGAGGGTGTGGCAGTTAATACAAAAAGCCAAGCGCAACCAACAATGAACAATAGGTCTGAGCGCATGAAGCCCAAGTTTGAAAAACTGCGCCAATTGAAAGATAAAGGCGTTATTCTTCATACGATTTGGGACTTTGAAGAGAAGAAGCTTTGCGTGGCTTGCGGGAAGCAAAAACGAGTGCTATATCCAAATTCATCTGGCTTCTTAATATGCTGTGACTGCTGGCGAAAAAATGCTAATATACGGAAGGAAATTCTAGCATGAGAGGTTGTTCTCGTTGCAAAAAGAGATTCAGATACAACAAAATATTCAAAATCAAAGGCCTCCAGCTCTGCGAGAAGTGCTTAGAAGCCTTGAATGAAAATGTATTAGTAGATAAATGCAAGCGGTGTGGAAGTTGATTCAGAAGGCTAAAGCGCCCCCCTGGAAAGTCTGCCAGTATTGGGAGAAGAAATGACAAAGGAGGTTAGGATGGATAAGGTTGTTATTGATGGCTATATATCCGAGATACGGAGTAACCGTATGGGGGACCGTTCGGAGAAGGTAAGAATGAGTGCTGATTACGAGAGTGCCGGCATTATTGGTAATCTTACCTTTGAAATGCCTATTTTGCAGGCAAAACAATTCTATATCGGGCAGAAAATCAATATCATCATTACTGCTTCTGATGTTCTGATGCTACGAGATTGGGCTAACGTTGAGTAGGAGATAGAGAAATGTTAAAAACCTGGAAGGTTGAAGGGGAATTACCGTACCGAATCCAGATAGACAATTTACAGGGCGCAGGTGATAGCCCTGCCCGAGCTGCAATGGCAGCTCTCAGTGCAGGCAGTATAATACCAGCTGGGCTCGGAGAAGGGCCCACAGCAGCCTCGATGATATTTTGGAATTGCGAGGTAGCACCAGGTTGGAGTTACTTAATACATATTCAGAAGGCTAAACGAAACCAGCGGGGGATAGAATAGAGGAGGGAAAATGTTAAAAACCTACATGGCATATAGCAGAGAAGGAGGCCCCCAGGAGGGAGCATTTCTGGTATTCGCCCACAATTCCCAAGAAGCGAAAAGGATATCTTGGGACGAGGTGAGGGACTTAATATGCGACGAATATATTGATGTTGCCATCAAACTCCTGAAGGAGCCGGCTCTATACAAAGACGCCGACCAGGAGAAATTGGCAAAGGACATTCCCCATGTAGTGGATAATCCTACATCGTGTAGTCACTGCGATACCTGGGGCAGTGAGCTTTCAGAGGAAGGTTTGTGTGAAAGCTGTATTGAAGAGATGGAGGATATTGCACAGGTGGGGGAGGGAAAATGATAACAGAAGATAGAGTTGTAGGGATGGCTTTTAAGTGTTCACGGGGTGAGCTTGATGATGTGGCGAATTGGCTGGAATCTCTTGGCTGTAAGATTATATATAAAACTGAGGGGGAGGTTATAGTTGAAGGGCTAACAGGGCTGAGGTTGGGTTTAATACATACGGACCCCGTGACATGTGTTGTAGTATTGGGATTCGTGCTTGCGGGTGAATATTGGATACGGGTTTATCCTGACCTGTTGAAAAAGACAAACAAGACATGGACACAGCAGTCAAGGGAAAACAAACTGAGAAAAAGGGAGATAGGCCGTGGTAACTGAAAAGCAATTCAGAGCGCAGATAACACATAAGCAGTTCAGCCAGAATATTTGTGACCTTGCCCGATACCTGGGCTGGGAGGTCTATCGCACATGGAACAGCCGTCACTCCCCGGCTGGCTATCCAGATTTGACGATGGTTCGAGAGAATGCAGATGGCACAGCATCATTGCTATTTGTTGAGCTTAAAAGTGAAAAGGGAAAGGTAACCAAAACACAGCAACAATGGTTGTCTATCCTGGGGAAAGTCACGGGGAAGTGCGAAGTGTACGTCTGGCGTCCGTCGGATTGGGAAAATGTTATTATCATTTTAAGCTGATTTAATGACTAAAAAGGAGAGAAGATGAAGCCAACAGAGAATTATCTTAAGATGTGTAAGAAAGCCAAAAAACTGCAAGAGGAGTGGGTGCCTGAATATCTTGACCAATACGCTTGTCGCAACACGCTTGGTGCCATCATACATTATTACCCCAAGTTTACGAAGTTTAATTCTGATACTTGGCTTCCCAGGCAGGAAGATATTCAAAAGATATTTCAAAGGGAAACAGGGCTTGATTTATATCACACAATTGAGGCATTTTTGACCTGGTGGTTGGAGCAGCCGAAGGATTATAGACCCCTGGAGGAATATTGGCTAACTTTTTTATATGAGGTTATTTATCATAAGCGCTGGAATGGCGAAGATTGGGAAACAAACCCATGAAAGACGACAAATTAAGAGAAGCCCTAGATTTTAGACTGGACGGAGAGCTACTAGGAACAATTGCAATAAATGAGGACAATTGGAAACTCTCTGAACGGAAGACATTTGAAGTTGCATACAAAAGCGGTTATATTTCACGAGAGGATAAATGCGGTTGGTCTTATGCCCTGTGGCTTGAAAGACCACTAAGGAAAAAGAATGAATAAACAAAAGGCTCGGGGTCTACTCCGACTAAAACTCAATGGAATATTTTCCCCATTTAAGTTCTATGGATTAGATGTTCTGATTCCAGGAGCAGTAGAGGAGACTATGCAAGCTGTGGAGGAATATGAAAGAGAGGTTTTGAATACAAAAATTTGTGAAGATTTCATGATAAAAAAAGGAGGTGATGCCGATGCCCCCATGGAGAGACAAATTTAAGGAGGGATAATGGAGAGACAGGAACAGGAACAAGAACAGGAATATGTACTACAAAGTACTCTGGTTGCATTAGTGGATGCAGCCCTGGCAATCGAGAAAGTGAGGGTTAGGTCCCAAGTGAGACAAACGCATCTCAACAACAACAACAGGGAGGACACCGAAACAGATAACCTGGTAGTGAAGTTGAAGGAGCTAGAAGAATATGTTGACAATCGAGTGGCAAAACATATCACCACACATCCTGCTTACCCCTGGTTCAGCAGGGTGAAAGGAGTCGGAAAGGAAAATATTGGCAAGGTGGTTGCCCTCTGTGATATTAATAAGGCGCCTACAATTTCGGCGTTGTGGAAATTTACAGGCTTTGCAGTAGAAGATGGTAAAGCTCCCAAAAGGCAGAAAGGCGAGAAACTATCTTACAATAGCCAGTTGCGGTCTATGTGCTGGAGACTCGCAGGTTCTCTGCTCCGAGCTGGTGGTCAGTTCTATGAATATTACCTTGAGCAAAAACAGCACTATTGTGAGAGATATGAGGCGCAAGGAATTAAGATTGTGCCTGCGGAGAAGTTGCCCAAGGTCAATGGCAAGAAAATAGAAGGTAATGGCTATATATCGGAGGGGCACATACACAATATGGCGTTAAGGAAAATGATTAAGTTATTTCTGGCTTGTCTTTGGCTCACCTGGAGGGAAGCCGAAGGGTTGGAGTTGACAAAGCCTTATGCCATTGAAATACTTAATCATCATCATTATATCAATCCGTGGGGGATGGTTGATAGATGAATACAGTAGCCATGGGCATGGAGTAAACCAAGGGAAACGAGCGTAGCCATTGCCACAGAGTAAACCACCTTCAAGGAGCGTAGCCATTGCCATAGAGTAAACCACCCTCAGGGAGCGTAGCCACAATGGAAGAGTAAACCATGCTTAGCGAGCGTAGCCAGAATAGGAGAGTAAACCAGTTTTACCGAGCGTAAATTAATAAAAAAGGAGGTTTAAATTAATGGCGACTATACTAGCTGATAAGTGCAAGCGCTGTGGCAATAGGGGTATTTATGTTAGCTTTGAAGGGGAGAAAATTTGCATGGCTTGCGGGCAAGACCAGGAAAAGAAACTAAAACCGCTGAAATATACCAATGATATGCCTGCTAATTTCTCGGGTATTTGTGGTAAAAAGAAGAAGAGGTTTACTTTTAAGTTATGATTAAGGTCGTTTCTCATCCCTTCTTCTCCTGGTTACTAAGTCTTTCTAATACCCTCACTTCACCATCCACCCTCAGAGCCTCGGCAATTAAGCCTTGCTTCTCTCTATCAAGTTCATTGATACGCCCTATTATATCTGCCCTTCTCTTTTTTGCTTTCTGAAGCTCTTCTGTAATGTCCATCTAGCCTCCAAATTGGTGCAATCCTGCCTTATACCCTGCGTCAAGTATTCTTAACTTCTCTTCTATCTCCAATCTCACTTCTCGGAGGGGGACAGGAGCTCTGGTTTCCATATCTATCCCTCGCTGGAACAAGTGAATCGTACTTTCAGTGACTTTGAGTGTCCGTTGAATAAATTCAACGGCTTTCTCAGTGTCAAACTCCTTGCAAGAGAATACATCCAGATACATGTAATCAAACTCAGGGTAGGGATGAGCCACGATGGCACTTTCCCCCAGGAACTGGCAAGCACTAATAGCGGGTTTGTCGCTACCAGGAAAAGGGAAAGAGATTGTGTGAACGGGACCAACAGGAGTCATCCCGATGACATGACAGAGACGGATTATCCATTTGGAGAGCAAGTGTTTATCGGTCATCACCTGCTGATTCTGGCATCTCGCATCAATAATCAGATGCATCGGACTCCACATCCTTTCTACGGTCACTGTATTTCCCCTTCATGGCTATATTAACCTTCTCTTACTAAGCAACGCCTGGTATGCCCGCCCTACACGAAAAGCCTTTGCAATAGCCATGGTCATATACTCTGGGGTGAATGGAGTGAAGGGAATCTTACTATTAGCTATAACAAGAGCCATGTTCACATCCCTCAGATGTTCAGGTTTAAAGTCGAGTCTTGTATCCTCAGCCGCATCCTCCAGCACATCCTGGAAAGACTGAGGCTTCCCCGACACACCTTCCAGGTTCACATCATCCAGCAGGTGTTCGTTGAAACTATCCGTTGTCATCCTTCTTCCCATTTCTTGTGTCGTAGACCTTGACCCCTGCGCCACTAGCCAGTGCTGCGATAGCTGCAATCACGGTTGCCATGAGGGCACCGTCAACTCCTCTGAGTAATGCTACTACCTCAATGGTAGCAATAGCAACTATCGCTATTCCGACCATGGTTACAATTTTCCAGGTTGTTGATTTCATGATGCCTCCTTATAGAACTTTGATAGGTTTTCCTATTGGGCCTTTCCCTCCACCTCTACCTAAACCCCTGCCTTTGCCCTTGCTTCTAATTTTGCCTCCAGGACATTTAGCCATAATTGCCTCCTTATAGGATTTTAGTATATAAAACATAAGATCCGAATATCTTGGTAGCCCCCGTTGTGTTTTTTATTGAAACCCGAACATATGGGACTGTTCCGCCCGATTGCGGACCGGTATATCCTGCAATAAAATGTGACCTTGAGCTACTTGCTCCACCCTTCAAACTGGCAATTGCACATGTATTATCATCTGAGTTTCGAATCCAACATTCACTCTGAAAATTATCGTCTGTATCAGAACCATTATAAAAATAAGCCGTTATACCATAAATTGAACCTCTATCAAGGTTCAATTGTCCCACAACAGTATCGCCATCGGCAATTTCTTGTCTTATTAAATATCCACTTTCCACAACAGAAGCTACATCCCTATGTATTCCTTCTGCATCTAGGATTACAGCACCTGCACCAGCCTGTATGGAGCCATCATCAGCACGCATTTCGGTTTGCAGGACATTGCCACTATCATATCCTGCCACATGTTCACCAGTT
>Ga0100377_1004785_pt1 | contig 10317 bp, 8 predicted proteins | sample CryGeymeta201501_FD_83664 | JGI IMG/M metagenome (GOLD analysis project Ga0100377, IMG submission 83664) | Groundwater microbial communities from Crystal Geyser aquifers in Utah, USA - Crystal Geyser metaG 2015-01 | ecosystem: Environmental > Aquatic > Deep subsurface > Groundwater | place: USA... | reverse complement strand
CTGCCAGGGTACCAGCCGACAGGTGTTCAGGTGAGAGGCCGGGCCCGACACGCACGGCGTTGAAGGCAACAATGACTCCCAGAACACGGGTGCAACTGGAACCCTGGTTGGAACCACGCCCAAGTGTCAGCCTGCTCGGCGCTGCGATGTTCGCCTCACAGAGCCCCGTGGTGCTCTGCTCTCCTTCGCCCTGCCCGCACCGCGCGCGCCTCGGAGGTCGAGGGCGGCGCGCGTGGAGTCTCTGCTGCGTGCATGGGACAGCCGTCGCATGACCCACACCGGAGCGTGACATGACCCACACCCGAACCCGACGCTTGCTGCTGACGCTCGTCATCGTGCTCGTGAGCCTGCCGAGCACCGCCTTCGCCTTTGACACCTGGACGAACTGGGGCAACGGCAAGAGCTACATCACGAGCGGCCCCAAGTACTTCCGCTTCGACATCGTCGCCGACAAGGCCGACGAGGGCTACCCCAAGGCCATCGACAACGGCACCTGGCCCGGCCTCGGCTTCACCAGCGTGGACGCCGTGGTGAACTGGGGCAATGGCAAGGCGTACTTCTTCAAGGGCAACCAGTACGTGCGGTACGACATCAAGTCCGACAAGGCCGATGAGGGCTATCCGAAGACCATCGACAACGGCACCTGGCCCGGCCTCGGCTTCACCAGCATCGACGGCGCGGTGACCTGGGGCAATGGCAAGGCGTACTTCATCAAGGGCAACCAGTACGTCTGGTACGACATCAAGTCCGACAAGGCCGATGAGGGCTATCCGAAGCCGATCGTCGAGGGGACGTGGAAGGGGCTGCGGTTCTGAGGCGGCTCCCCCGCGGCCGGATCCGCTCGGCTAAAGCCTCGCGGGCGGCCTCGGCCCCTCGCAAGCAAGGGGCATGGGGGCAAGACGCGCTGCGGGGCGACGACGGACACATGGCAAATTCGAAAAACATTTGTAATTATAAGACGTTGCTGCAACGCAAGACCTTGCCGGAACAACCGTATGCGTTGACGCGACCCCGATCCGTTGGGTTCTCCCCGATGCCCCTTGCTTGCGAGTGGCCGAGGCTGCCCGCGAGGCTTTAGCCGAGCGGTTGCAGCCGCGGGGGAGCCGCGACGGACCGGAGGACGCCCGCATCGGTTTGCCAGGCGGCGGCACGACGCGCCGCCTCCACCCACACAACCTCCCCCGCCGGCCGCTCCGTGGCCTATGGCGGGCACTGGTCGCGCCAGCCGAAGACGCGTTCGCGGCGCAGGGGGTGTGCGGCGGGGTTCAAGAAGTCTTGGAATACAGCATCACCGGTCCAGACCCGTCCCACGTAAAGCGCGTCGCCGCTCGTCTTCAGGAAGATGTTGGACGCCACTCCACTTTGGTACACATCCCAGGCCGCGTCCACCTTGATGCCCGGGTCCGCGATGGCGACCACGGCGAAGCCGTCTGCGGCGAGGTCCGCCATGAGGCGCTCGGGGTCGGGGAAGGCCAGGGGGTCGAAGGTGAAGGTGCGGAAGCCGTCCATGTGCTGGATGTCCAGCCAGAGCACGTCCGCCGGGATCGACAGGGCGCGGAAGCGCGCGGCGACCTCGCGCACGCGGGCCTCGGGGCCGTAGCCCCAGCGGCACTGGTGGTAGCCGAGCGCCCAGCGGGGCGGCATGGCCATGCGGCCGGTCAGCGCCGTGTAGCGCTCGACCACGCCGGGGACGTCCGGCCCGAGGATGACCCACTGGTCGATCAGACCGCCCTCCACCTCGGCGCTCCACCGGTCCGGGGCCGTCGCTGCGAGGTCCAGCGTCATGCGCCAGGTGTTGTCCGTGAACACGCCCGAGGCGCGACCGTCTCGCAGGCTGATCAGGAAGGGGATGGAGAGGTAGAGCGGATCGGACTCCGGGGCATAGCCGCCAAAGGCCGGGTCGTAGGCGTCCGTGTTCCAGAAGGTCATCCGGCGGCCGCGCTTGTCCATGGGCCCGGTCTTCTCGCCGAGCCCATAGAAGCGCTCAGAGGCGGGGCTGGCGTGGGTCACGCGGGCGCCGCCGTTCGTGGTGGCGAAGCCCCCGTCGGGGCCGTCCTCCAGGACGACCGCGCCGGAGGCGTCCCGCACCCGCACGCGCCCGTCTGGGGTGACGCGCACGGCGGCCGAGGCCCAGCAGACCTCCACGTCGTCGCCCACCGCGCCGACGCTCGCCGGCACCGGGTCGGGGGGCGTGGGGATCCCCCAGCGGCGGGGCGCAGGCTCGGTGCCGGGCGGCAGCCAGATCAGGCGCGCCATGCCGTCGTGCGCCGCCACGCGCAGGTCGTGGCCGCCGCAGGCGATGCGGACCGAGCCGGGACGCTCCTCCGTCGCCCGGTCCACCGTCCCTGGCGTCGCCTCGCAGTGCGCGAACGCGGGGGGCGCGTCCTCGGCGACGTCCTCAGCGACGTCCGGCGTCACGTCCTCGATGGGGGTGTCCGAGGGCGCGTCGTCCAAGGGCTCCAGGTCGTCCACCCCGTCGGCCCCATCGCCGTGCGCGTCCTCCTCCCCTGCCAGGTCCCCGGCGCCGACCGCCCCCCTCCCCCCGTCCTCGCCGCACCCTGCCCCCACGACGAAGGCGAGCGCCACGGCGCCCCCGATCCATCACCAGCCCGTCGCACGTCGCTCCTGCATCGCCGTCATCCTCCCTGCGCCATCGGCGCACGCTCCAGGGCGTCGAGCGCCTTCAGCATCGCCGCGATCTCGGGATCGACCGCGCCGAGCTCCTCCATCGCTGCCCCCAACGCCTCGACGTAATACCGCCCCCGCGCGAACGCCTCGCGCTGCCACGGGGTCGCGTTGGCGATGATCCGCGCGCGCGTATCCACGTCGAGCGACGCCGGTAGGCGCTGCGGCCCCTCCGACACCCACGCCAGCGCGCGCGCCGGGTAGCCCTCGGGGCCGATGCGCACGTCCGTCTCGACCAGCCGGGCCCCGGCGTCGAAGCAGGTGCTGCCCGGCGCCAGCCGGGACAGCCTCATCACCACGTCCGGCCGCTGCTCCAACGCGTAGCAGTGCACCACCCCCACCATCGACGCGCCCACCGCGGCCTCCGCCCCCACGGCCAGCCCTGCGCAGTGCCCGTCGAACCGGACCGGCACCCCGCCCACCCGGCCATCGGCGTCGTACAGCTCCGGCCAGGGGTGCGGTCCTCCCCCCACCGGCACCCCCAGCGACGCGCTCACCGTGTCGAACACGCGACGGTGGCCCGGCCAACGCGAGCGGAACGACAGCAGCGGCGGGTGGTCCGGCAGGAACATCTGGAGGTCGTAGGTGTGGAACAGAAAGAGCTCCCGGCCGACGTAGCGGGTGAACATCACCCATCCACCGGGCGGCATCGGCGCAAGCCGCACCGCGGAGGCCTGCGGGGAGGACGAGGCGTCGGAGGATGCCGGGGCCTCGGGCGGGGCGGGATGAGCGGGTGGGGGCTGCTCGGTCAAGGGTTGCCTCGTGGACCGATCGTGACGGGGAGCCGCTGAGGGCTCGGGGTGCGGAGGTCAGGATAGCGCATCGGGCCAGGGGAAGGCATCGGGAAAGAGGTCGTATCTCGCCGCCTCCAGGATACGCTTGACCTTCCGCGGTGCGATCACGGCATACGCAAGCGCCTCGTCCAGGTCGTCGAGAAAGCTGGACGGCGCGAGGTACCTTTGGGCGATGCGATAGCAGTCGGAGGCGTCGCGCTCGGAGTATCTCTCCAGCTTCGTGAGGACGAGGTCACGCGGTGACACCAGCAGCAACTGGAGCTTCTTCAGACCGACAAAACCTGACACATCGCACAGGGCGTCCTTCCAGTCGGGATGGATCAACCACAGCTCGATCTGGGACGGACGAAACTCAAGAGACGGGGTGAGCGGCGGGGTCGCCGCGCGGAGCACGTCGGCGAGACCACGCTCGGTCGATGCAGGGCAGTAGTCTACGTCGTCGGTGTAGCCGGAGTAGGGCTGTGCGAGATCATCCGCGAGGTAGAGCGACACCGCGACCGAGCCGTAGACGCGAAGACACACAGGGTGGGTGAGGCGCCGATCCACCGCTTGCAGCCGCTCGACCAGCCAACGCGCGTCCGGCGTCAGCGCCTGCGCCGGGAACCCTCCGGACAGCTCCTGCATCAGCCCCCCCTCGGCTCGTAGGCGCAACCAGACCGCAGCTCGACCTCGCCGAAGACGCCCCAGCGGGCATTCGTGGCGTCGGGGGCCGACTGGAGGCGTCGGAAGCGGCCGGGGCTCATGTCGCGCACCAGCGGGAGGGGCTCGCGTTGGGGGGCGAGGTCTTCGGCGAGCAGGTCGGCCCAGCGTGCGAGGCGCTGCTGATCGGCGGGAGGCAGGGGGGCCTTGGCGAGTCGGGCGAGGATGTACCCGAGGCGGCGCCGTGTGGCTGGGGACAGGTCAATGGCGGGGAGGTGCTCGGTGAGGGTGGAGAGGGTCACGAGGGCCAGGGCTGACGCCTCGACCAGCCGCGGCGTGCCCTCCTCGACGGCCTTGCCGATGCTCGCCATCAGCTCGGTGGCCGCAGGCGAGGGGACGACGGTGTGGGTGACGAGGGGGAGGCCAGCGGCGCGCAGGACGCCCAGGTCGTGATCGGTGAGTGGTTCGCTGGACATCGTTGGTGCCTCTTGACCAGTGGACAGGCAAGAAGGTGGGCGCGTGAGGGGCGAAGCGCAAGCGGTGCCTGCCTCGTGGGCCGATCGTGACGGGGAGCCGCGGAGGGCTCGGGGATCGGAGGTCAGGATAGCGCATCGGGCGGAGGAAGGCACCGGGGCGTGTGGGGGCAAGGATGGGGTGTCGTGGTGTGCGGCCCGCCCCCTGCGGTGGACTTGACCCCATCCGACAATTCGCCGACGCTCCACGAGCCGTGGGTCGCGGCGTCATGGACCTTCAACGCTTGAGGCGCATAGACATGCATCACACATCCTGCCGGTCGCGGAGAACGACCTTCGCCGCACGTGCAGTCACAGCGGCGCTCTGCGCGACCCTCGTGGTCGGTGCGCTGCCGGGACAGGCGAGCGCGGACGTCGACGAACGTGCGAGTACGGCGCTGCTGAGCTCTCTGCTGTTCGGGGTTCCGGTGGCGTTGTTGGCGGGGTGGGGGGCGAGCACGGTGGCCTACATGAACGCCGACTCCGCCGTGGACTACCCGTACGGCTGGGAGACGCTCAAGGCGGTCGGCGGCGGATTGGCGGGCGATCTGGTGGGGCTCGGGATCGGGCTGATCGCGATCGCGTTGGTGCCGTACGAGCCCGGCTCCTCTGACCCATCTGGCTCCATCGCGGTGCTGGCGCCGCCGGTCATGGCGCTGGTCGGAGGGGTGACGACGGTGTTGCTCTTCGGGCCGTCGAAGGAGGGAGAGGCGACGTCGCGGCTGATGGTGTCGCCGATGCTGACGGGGGATGGCGGCGGAGGGATGGTGCTCGGGGGCACGTTCTGAGCCGAGCGGTCGCGGGCCTGGGCAAGGCGGCGGTCATCGCCAGCGTGCGGAGCTCCGCGCGCGAAAGGACGGGAGTCTGGGGCGGCGCCCCAAGCAAAAAAGGCCCGGTGTTTCCACCGAGCCTCTCTAGTGCGCATGGCTGGATTTGAACCAGCGACTTCATCCGTGTGAAGGATGCACTCTCCCACTGAGTTACACGCGCGTTTGTGGCGCCAGCGGCGTCACGGGCGATAGTGGTAGCAGATCCTTTGGGGGCGTGCAACAGGTTTTTGCAGTGTGGTCGCGGTCGCGTGTCAGGGCGCGCTGCCATGTCGCTAACGATCTGATATCATTGGATATGAGCCTCCCCTGCTCCTGTCTTGTGCCTTTGTGCGCGGAGATTCAACTTTCTACGCAACATCGGGCCGCTCCCGCCGACAACCCTCCATGTCGACCGACGGCGTCACACCGCCGACGATGCATGGAGCGAAGCGATGGGCAAGGCTGATCAGATCGGCAAGACGGTGTTCGCGCAGGAGACGGCAGCGTCCACGCAGCAGGCCTGCCGGTGGGAGGTCCCACGAGAGCTCCCGATCGGGACGGAGCTGCTGCCGGACGGCGCGGTGCGGGTGGTCGACGCTGCGGCGCTCGCGGAGCTGGCTGCGCCCTGGTGCGAGCTTCGGGGGGCGTCTGCGCTGGTGGAGCTGAAGATGGGCGGGGACCACATCGACGCCCGGGCGTGGATTCGAGCGTTGGCGCGGCGCGCGGTGTGGGACATGGCCGAGTACGAGGTGCCGTGGCGCGCCGAGCGGGAGCGCGCCGCACAGGCGGGGGACAAGCCGAGCGCGGTTGTGCTGGCCCCCCACGCCGACCTGCTGTTCGTCGCACCGCACCTGCCCGACTGGATCGGTCAGCACAGTCGCCTTATCCTTTGCACACCGGGGATCTGGCGCGTCGGAGGCCCGGACGCACACGCGCTGTGGATCGCCGCCAACGACCTTCCGCTCGACGAGGCCCTCATCCCCTTCCTGCAGGTCAGGAACGGAAGGGCCCGCATCGACTTTGCTCACTGGATGGCGCAACGCGCCAGGCTGCCTGACTGGTTCGGGCGATGGATGGAGGCTCTCCACATGACCAACGCTGAATTGCTGGCGCTCCTCGACGACGACGACGACCGCCACACCCAGGACGACGACCGTGTCCTCACGCCCGACCAGGTCCGAAGCGTCCTCGTCCACTTCGTCCCGGAGCTCAAGCCCGCCCTCATCGACCTCGCCCGAAGGCAAGGACGAGAGGAAGAACGCGAGGAAGCCGTCGACAGGCTCTTTACCCTCCGCCCGCGACGACCGCTCACCGAGGCTGAGTCACGCACGCTGCGGACGAGACTCCCCAAGGTCGGCGTCGAGGCCCTGGAGCAGCGGGTGCTCGACTCCACGGCCGAGGAGCTGGAGGCGTGGTTGGCGACGTAGGGCGCGGATGCGCGGATGCGTTCGGCGCGGCGCAGGAGCACGCTGCTCGCCGCCGACGACGCCCTGCCCTACTGCCGCAGGTTCATGCCGGCCGGGTAGCCATAGCTGACGGCGTTGGAGTAGCCGAGGCCGATGAGGCCGAAGGGCGCGTCGGCCTCGACGTGGTGGGGGCCGTCCTGGACGGCGATCCAGGCGAGCTCGAAGTCGCCGCTGCCGAAGGACTGGAAGTTGAAGTCGGGCAGCGCGGCGCCGTCGAGGCGGATCTCGACGCCGGCGGGGCGCATGACGGTGAGGAAGTCCTCGGCGTAGCTGTCGGGGACCAGGACGGTGTAGTCGTCGCGAAGCTGGTCCAGGGGGACCGAGAGGATGAAGGCGGGGTCGCCCGTGCCGTCGCGGGTGGTCTCCTGGCTGGCGAGGAACTGGCCGACGAGGATCGGCTTGTCCGCGACCACCTCAAAGGACTGCTCGCTGACGAACAGCTTCCACTCGCCGCGGCCGAGGGTGAAGGTGGCGGCGTCGGGCTGGGGCGGGACGGTCTGGATGGTGGTGTTGGGCTCGGAGGCCAGAACGCGCCAGACATCCCAGGACTGACCGCGGGGCTCGGAGCGCGCGGCGAGGTATCGGTTGCCCCAGGTGTTGACCGGGAAGAGCTGCTCCTCGAGGTGCTCGGCGCAGCAGCTGCCGTCTCCTTGCTGGTCAAGGGGGATGGCGCGGGCGGTGTCGAAGTTGCTCGGGTTGATGACGGCCTCCTCGTGGCCGCCGAAGACGGCGATGGGCTGGCTTGCCGAGATGATGGTGCCGGTGAGGTCGGTGTCGGTGTCAAAGAGCGTCGCGACGTCGGCCTGGAGGTTGAGGACCTCGTACTGGCGGAGCGTGAAGGACTGGATCTCGCCCGCGCGGAGGAAGGGGACGTTGGGGCCGCCGGTGACGTCGGTGGAGGGGACGACGATGACGTCGGTGGTTCCGGGTCGCGTGGCCACCATCGTCACGTAGCCGGTCTGGTTGGGCAGTCCGAAGACCTCGCCGCCGCCACCCGACGGCCAGGTCATGGCGATGTACTCGGTGCCGAGGAACTCGGAGGGGAGCAGGAGAGAGGCGTCGTTGCTGGCGACGCCGACGTTGTTGAGCGGGTTGAACTGGTAGGCGACGACGGGCCAGGAGCTCTCGAGGAAGAAGCTGTTGAAGGTAATGCCGGTGCCATCGATGTTGAGGACGGGAAAGGTGTAGACGAAGGTCTCGCCGGCGGGCACCGTGAACGTGGGGGTCGGCAGGGTGATGCCAGCCATGGTCGTGACGTTGACGACGGCGTCCTGGCCGCTCGGGTTGCTGATGACGACCGCATGCGGGACGTTGTCGGGCCTGCCGGCAGGATCGGGGTAGTTGTCGAGGTCGAGGCTCCAGTACTGACAGCCGATGTAGGACGGGAACTTGTCGGACAGGTCGCAGCCGGACAGGCAGACGCCCTCGAAGCAGACGCTGCCGTCCGCGCAGGCCTGCTGGTCGACGTAGCCATCGCCAGCGTCGTTGCAGACCTCGAGGGTGTCGGCGTCGGCGCAGTGCTGAGCCAGGGGGCGGCAGATGCGGTCGGTGCACTCGCCGTCGAGGCAGTTGAGGCCGCCGGTGCACGGCGCCGCCTCGAAGACATCCCCGGCCGCACCGCACACGCGCCGGGCACCCTCGTCCCAACAGCCCTGGACCTCGCCGGGCGTGCATCGCTCGTTGCGCACGCATCGACCGCTCGAGCACACCTGACCGGCGTCGCAGACCTCCTCGGGCACGAACACGCCCGCGTGGCACTCGCCGATCTCGGTCTCGCTCAGGCAGTTGCGCTCGAGGCGCACGCACTCGTCGACGATGGTGTCACCGTTGTTGGTGGCGTTGTTGGTGCCGTTGTTCGACGCGCCGTTGTTCGCGCCGTTGTTGGTGCCGTTGTTCGGCCCACCGTTGTTGCCGTTGTTCGGCCCGCCGTTGTTCGCGCCGGCCTTCGCGCCGCTCGTCTCATCGTCGCACGAGGCGGTGCCGAGCCCGACGGTCAGGGCTACGGTCAGCAGAACGAAGGCGAGCAGGCGATCGGGACAGGAGGTGTTCATGACCATGTCTCAGCGGGGGCGAAGGTGGGTGGGGTGATGCAGGCGGAGCGGCCGAGTACAGCCTAGGTGGATTCACCACACGGATCAATCCGAGGATGCAGAGGCGCCCGAAGGCGGGCGCGGTGCCAGGCCAGCGCGGCGGCGTGGTCTTCGACGCTGAGGCCGTAGAGCCAGGAGACTGCGGCGGCGATCCACGCGTCCGTGGCCGTCTCGAGCGCGGTGCCAGGCACCCGGCCACCGAGCGCGGCGATGGTCGCCGCGGCGACGGTCCATCTCCCGGCCGGGTCGCAGGCGTCGAGGTCGAAGGGCGAGTCGGGCGGTTCGGCGAGGATGGTCGGGGGCAGCGCGAGCGCGAGCAGGTCGGCGAAGACGGGGAGGCCACGGAGCTCATGGCGGCCGACGGTGGTGTTGCCCCCCGAGAGCGCCTTGCCAGCGAAGCGCGTCATGTAGACCACCGAGAGCACGGGCGCGTTGAGCACGGCCTCGAGCAGCCAGAGCGCGCGGGGTTGAGCCTCGGGCGGGTAGACGGCCCAGGTGGACACGACGCCGCCGAGCTGACCGGAGGGATCGGCGACGGCCTCGAGGACGCGGGTCAGGCCAGCCACGAGCACCTTCGGCCGGAGCTGACGGGCTCCGGCCCGCTCGACGGCCACGGGGACCGCGCCGTCGAGCGGTGGCCAGCGTGGGTGCCGCCAGGTGCGCTTGAGGTAGCGGCACGGGCGCGCGCCCCAGGCGCACTGGTAGCGGTCGATGAGGCCGGTGGTGACGAGGCGCAGACCCGCGCCATGGGCGTCGTCGAGGGCGCAATCTCGGAGCTGATAAGCTGCGTCGGTGGAGGCGCCGCCGAAGATCTCGGCCAGCTCCTGCAGGGGCACGCGCGCGACGGCGCTGACCTCGAGGCGGGCGATCAGGTCGCCAGCGGGCAGCACGAGGGGCGCCCAGGTCGCGCCCCAGCCGCGCCCACTCCCGAGGACGACCGTGTCGGTGGGCTCGGCGGGGCCGCCGTGGTCCCCGACGTCCGCTGTGGAGACCTCGACGCTCTGAACCTCGCCGCCGCATGTGCCGCGGAGCACGGTGACGAGGACGTCCGCGCCGACGAAGAGGCGTCGTGTGTCGAGGGCCCAGATCATCTCGGGCGGGGCGTCGTCCTCGAGCTGGCGGCGCAGGCCGGCGGCGGAGGCGAGCGAGAGGGCGCTGCGGGGCAGGATCAGCCCGTAGCGGCCGCCGGGGCGCAGCGCCACGATCGCCCGGCTGGCGAACAGGAACGAGAGGTCGTAGGCGCCCACGGCGACGGCGGGGAAGAGCGCCTTGTGGCGGTCCGCCTCGGCGCCGCTGCGCCCCGTCTCTGCCGAAATAGCGTT
>Ga0100377_1004784_pt1 | contig 10319 bp, 7 predicted proteins | sample CryGeymeta201501_FD_83664 | JGI IMG/M metagenome (GOLD analysis project Ga0100377, IMG submission 83664) | Groundwater microbial communities from Crystal Geyser aquifers in Utah, USA - Crystal Geyser metaG 2015-01 | ecosystem: Environmental > Aquatic > Deep subsurface > Groundwater | place: USA... | reverse complement strand
TTTCCTCTCAAACTTACCAGTCTTCTTGTTAAATATATACCCTCTAGCGCCTATCGGCGCCGTTGCGCCTAGCTTCTCTATCTCCATACTAAGAAACACATGGTACACTCGCTGCCATTCCGTCGCAAACTCCTCAGGGCTTAGATCTTTGATGTTACTCATATACTTATCAGTCTTCTCAAATGCTAGATCTTTGGCAGCCTGGTCAGCATCTGTGACACCCATCTTAGTGGCAATGTTATCAGCATACGCCTTATACTGACCCGCCCGGGCTTCACTCTCAGCCTTCTGTGTAGGCCATGTTAAGTCAAATTGCCTAATGTCCTCTGCAAGCTTACGCTCGTCAAGTGCGACTTGCTTTTCTCTAGTTGCTCCGGCCTGTGTGACTTCCTTCTCATGAGTAGCTGCACGTGCCTTCTCAGTTTCAACTCTCTGCTTTTCAAGCCCCATAGCCTGCTTCTGTATGATAGCCTGAGATATCTGGATCTGTTGCTCAGGAGTAAGAATCTCAGTATGCTCTGGAATTTCTCCAGCCAGTGCCTGCTCCATTGCACCAGCAAAGACCCTCTGTTTAGCTAACCCAGATGCTGCCCTTCCAAGTTGAGCCTGCCATGACTCTTGATAAGGTCCCATTACGCTAGCTCCTATTTCTCCAAGGGCTGCAATAAGAGCATCAATGCTTCTCTGCTTTTTCTGCTCCATAGCTCTAGCCCCTTCCATACCAGTCGGGGCACTAGCCCCATAAGGTCTTGGCTGGTCTTCAAAGGGTATCTCCACCTCTTTAGTAGGCCCAGGTGGATAACTATACTGCACAGACCAGTTTCCTTGTTGCGGAGCTGGTTGAGGAGCCATCTGCTGTGGAGTAGGAGCTGGTTTAGCTTGCATAGTTGTGTCACCCATAGCATTAGGGTCATACGGCATACTACCCATAGGTTTAACTTTGGTGGGCCTAACTGTGGGCTTAGGTGCGACTACAGCTGGAGGGGCTATTTGACCAAATAATGGCTGTAGTATAACAGATGACCCAGCACGTAGTGTAGGGTCTAGATAGGCATTATATGATGCTCCTATATCCTTTCCTGCCTGCATAAAAGAACCTGGTATACCACCAATAAGTCCATGCTCCTTTATATAATCAACATTAGAAGATAGATAGTCTGCTATTCCTGTAGTATCTCTTCTACGAGTAAGTCTCTTCTTGCTTAAACCAACGCTTACACCAGCAGCAGCAGCAATATCTCTTGCTCTAATAGGCATCTTATTCCTCCTTAATCTCTGACCAAAATTTGGGCGGAGTTATTGCAAGGCACCAGCTAAACCGCCGCCAATGGCTCCAACAGCTAATGCAGCTATTCCAACACCTGATAAGCCTCCGGCGGCAGTAGCTACACCAAGCCCGGCTGTTTTAGCTGCTCCTAGTGCTCCACCTGCCCCACTAAACATTCCTGCAATAGCACTTGAACTCTTACTTGGCTTCATGGCATTCTGCACCACTGAACCTGTTACGGCACTAAGAACATTCCCCGCTCCTTGGAACAATTCCATATCCCAGGTAGCATTCTTTACATCAACCTCAAGATCTCTGTCATACTGGTCAACATGAGCTACAATCTTCTTAGCTTCCAGCTCTAAATCAGCAGCCATTAAGGCCTGCTTAGCTGATAACCTAAGACCCTCAGCTGCCTGGAGAGTTCTAACTCCATCCCTTACAAAGGTTGAGCGCTCATTAGAGTCAGATAAGTATGTCTTAATCTTTCCATCAAAATGAGCTATTAGCGCCTTTTCTAGCACGTCTAAATGCCCGCCCATATTTTTATCAAACGCTGCTAGATTGGTTGCTACATCAGTCTTATATGCCTCAATCTTATTATTGAGAAGTCCTACTATCGAATTGAGCCTTGCTGTGATATCCTGCTGCAGAGCTGCCAGATTTGTCCCAGACATCCTTCCAACCACATCAGCTCTAACTTGAGAATCCTGCATATTAGCAGCTAGCCTTGAACCAACCACTTTAGTAAAAGCATCTACTTGAACCGCAAGATCTTTATCCAAAGTATCAAGATATGTAGCAGATGTCTTTGAATGCACATCAGCTCTAATCTGAGAGTCCTGGGCGTTGGCTCCTAATCTCTTACCAATAGCATTATCAACTGCGCCAAGATAAGTACTAGCTCCTTTACTAGTAGCATCCATATAAGTACCAACGGAACCAACAGTTGACTCTGTCATAGCCTGAAGGGTTCTTTCATATAGAGCAAGCCTTGCATCCACTACCTTACTAAAGGCATCTGATATAGTCACCGCACTTTGCTGCTGAGCCCCCATCCTTGAACCTAACGCACTTGTAATAGCTGATACATTTGCATTGGCACTTCCATCAAATACTCCCTTGTAAGAATCAAGACTCATTGCAAATGCCTTTAGATGCTCATCTCCAAGACCTCCAAACACTCCAGCGGTTTGGTTTCCTTGACCAATTAGTGAGATATATGCCGTTAAGTATTCCTTTATTAAATCTCTTGCTATAGCAGATCTGCTGTTATTAGAGCTCTGTGAGGACTCAAAGCCCATTGCTGTTAAACTGCTAGCAGACTGAGTAGCTGCATCTGCAAGGCCCTCATAGGTATCTCCATAGAGTCTAACTAATGCCTCAGCTAGCCCTTGCCTCATCTTTGATATAGCAGAGGTTAAATCTACTTGACTGTTCACAAGACCTCCTTCAGCCCCTAGGATATCCCCAAACAGCTTAGAACGTGTATCAATCTGTGCAGCTAGCTCACTGGTGTAAGTAGAAACCTGCATTCCAGCGAACGCTGCTCCAGCTTGCATACTCCCGGCTGTTAGACCTAGACGGGTCTCAATCTGGAGAACCAACGCTTGAGTATATGCAGTCATCTGAAGTCTCGCAAGCTCAGACATTATCTGCACTCTAGCTCCTAAAGATGCCTGAATCAGACCAGCCTGAATCTGAGTCATACCAGCTCCTAACTGCATTGATTCTCCATACGTGCCAGCGAGTAACCCTATATATTGACCAACTGTCTGTGTATATAATTGAAGATATACAGGAATCTCTGTGAGAAGCATCTTCTCATATGAAGAACTAGAAACTTGATATGCAGTTAGGTTATCAGCGAATCTAAGATGATAGGACTTAAGATCCTCGGTTAACACTGTACTAAATATATCAGAAAATTTTCCAAGCCCCTCACGATATAATGTAAGCTCAACATTAGTTTGGAAGTCACTTACATTCTGCTCAAAGTCACTTTCAAGTAAAGCCATACCAATAATAAAGGCTGAGCTATTAACTGCGTTGATATCTGCCATACCTCCGGCAAATCTATTCACACTTCTTAGGTGTGTCTTAAGCTGTCTCTTTCTGTAGGAGCTTATTGTCTTAGATAGCATATCCTCACTGACAGAGGACAGCGCAGCGTCCATAGCATCATGAAGGGTTATTGCTGCATAGTTGCTAGCTAACAGTGTCGCATCTGCTATTACTCCAGACACATTTGGGCTAATAGCTCCAATAATGTCGGACATAGCAGTTTTAGCCTGAGCACGAAGCGCACTTTCCCCAGCAGTCGCTAGATTCATAGATGTGGCTATAGCTACCTGATTAGCCGTTGTTATATTAGTATCTGCTGCAGTATGAGCCTTAGGAAGTGCTGCATCTGCAACTACTTCTGCGTCAGTCTTGCTATCAGTTTGAATATCTGCCATAAGATTGCTTCTAGCCATTTCCAGATTAGTAGTAGCAGCCTGAAGGGCGTCTGCATCAGCTTGGTCAAATGCTGAGTCCATTACAGTTTCAGCAATCTTTGCATCTCCTATAGTCTTGGTATTAAGACTATCTATCATTCCTTCGGCGGATATAAGAGATGTTGGCTCGACTCCTGCAACCCATCCTGTTACCTGTGAATCTGCAAGAGTATTAGCCTTATTAGAGAATTCATCTAAGGCTACCTTAGCAGATAAGGTAGAGTCATATGTGGAGGCTATTCTATCCTTACTGTTAGCCTTAACAGATATCCCAGCTGCATTAAACCAATTATCAGTTTCTGAGTCTGCTATACTCTCTGCATTAGCTGCAAGATTATCCACAATGGATGCAGCCATAACAGACTCAGTTGATATAACAGAGGCAACATCATCTTCTGTATCCCCAAGTATATTATCAGATGCTAATTCTGCAAGGTCTTCACTTCCAAGTAGTGCACCATCAGCGGCCGTTACTAGTGTACTTGTAGCTGTAACTGCTGCAGCTGCAACAGCTGTTAATAACCCCGCAGAATCACCTGCCGCCTGTGTAGTTACAGTTCCCATAGCAGATGTTGTAGCAGCATCTGAATTAGCTAGTAACTCTGACTTATCTAATGCCTCTGTCACAGCCGTCCCAAACGCTGTAAGTACATCAGCTGCTGCATCAGTTTCCAGTGACCCATATGCGGTCTTTGCACTAGCCATTGCTACCTCAGCAGCATTCAGCTTAGCATTAGTCAGCTGATTAGATAGTATAGCAGCCTCAGTTCCTGCCTCGGCCCTCATTACATCAGCGGCATCTTTAGCTGTATCAACCAGAGCGTCTGCTACAGTAACTGCTTCACCTGACATAGCTGAAAAGACATCAGTAGCATCAGCTGTAACATCAGCTATCCTTTGGCTCTTAACTCTATCCGCTATAGAGATAGAAGTATCTACCATACTATCAGTATGGGCTACTGCACTATCTGTTATATTAGTAGCTATGCCATTAGCTATATCCAATGCAGTAACATGGTCTATAGCCATCTCTTCCCGTGCTTTATTGAATGCATCAGTAGATATTGAATCGCCTAAACCTTTAGCGGTATCAAATAGAGTGCCTGCAGCTGCTGTAGCATCTGATATAATATCTGCTGACAAGGTATCTGCTATGTTCTCAGATGTCTCATAATTAACAGATACATCACCTCGAGCAGATGATACCATATTAGGCACTACTTCTTCATACTTATCTTTGGCTATATCATATAGCGAGGCAGCTGCTGTAGTGGCATCAGTTATAACTTCACCCGCTGCATCCATAGCAGATGATTCTGCATCTTCATATGATAAGCTAGCAGATGCCTTAGCTGTTGACATCAACTGTTCAGTTGAACTCTCAGCGTCTTCTTGCACAGCTGCTAATGTAACATTTGCAGTAGCCCATGCCCCAGTTGCTATGTCATCAGATAAATCTTTGCTATCCTGCTTAGCTGTGTTAAATACACTAGCCATGCTAGCCAAAGCATTACTAATGGAATCAGCTATAATACTATTGAATACAGCTTCTACATCAATGCCGGGAATCTGACTATCCTGTTGAGACTGAGCAACGCCAAGAAAGGAAGACCAGTCTCCTACATCTGACAGGTTTGATACTTCAGTCTCAAATATATCAACTGCTGTTTCCATAGCATTAAGGTTATCATCAGGAGCATAGCCAGATACCCCTTCAAATGGATTACCTCCAGCTTCTGTCAATCCTACATTATATAAGAAGCTTAATACACTTGGGTTAGTTTCATAGTCTGATACATCTACATGAGTAGAATTACTCCATCCCTTTGGGGTAGCTTCTGAATCATACCCAAGCATTAAAAGCCCATGAGCATTCTTCTGATGACCTACCATATCCGCTGAACTAGTTGCACCACCACCAGAGGCCATTCTATACCTCCCAAGTTAACTGTCTAATATTTGAATGAGCACCAAGTCCTTGCGCAATCTCAATAACTCTATCAACTAGTGTAAATGCTATCAATTTAAAGCACCCTTCCCTTTTTGCAAATATTAACAGTGTATTCAAAGAGTCCTTCCATATATGCTCTGGTATAAACTGAAAGCCATAAAGACTATAAATCAAAAGATTCTTTGTTCCTGTCATGGCCTCAACTGAAAAGCAGGTAGTTCCTACCGCATAAACAACTGACCTACCTTCTACTATATCAGTTAGTAACCATGCCTGGCTAGTTCCCTGCTCGAGATTCCTTAGGATATTATTTAGGGCTTCAGCAGACACATCCATCTGAGGAATTAAAGCCTTTCTTATAGGCTCTCTTAAGCTAGGCCATGCCTGAGCTATCTGGCTAGGAGTTAGTTGCACCAGCATTTAACCCTCTCACTGTTCTCCGCCCACATGTTTGCCAGCGGACGTTAATATAATCGAGTTCAAATCCCTCATATGAGTCACATTTGACTGCGATGCGGAACTCCAAAGCTGTTATCTGCATACGAGCAAATCCTTCAGGGCTCGTTAAGACCCAAGTGGAGCGCTGCCAGAAACCTTGCTTCTCGTATCTATAATCTATAGCTACATATACAGAAGACACCGCATTGCAGCCAATCTCAACAGTTGTTATAGTCTTAAGGTCTCTATAGTTAAAGTCAATAATATCTGTGATTACTACAACATCTTTACTTTCGGCTGTATCAAACACTCCAACAAACTCACCATCTATATTATATGCTCCTGTAATATACTGAGGACTCTCACCGAGACCCTGAGGAGTAAGTACAAAAGATTCATCTTTTCCTGATATGTGATATTCATTATGCTCAGCGTTCTTTACTATTATAATCTCATCAGACAATAAACTAGCTATATACTCTTTATAGCCTAATTTCCGCAGAGCAAAATTGTCATCAATCCTCCAGACGTTCCCAGCAGCATCAACGAGTATATGGCCTTGCTCGTCCCCTCCAACTGCTCCTCTTGAAGCGATACCGAAGTCAGCCACTCTTTGAAGCCCATAAGTTGGATAGGGCTCAAGCGCTGGAATAAGACCTGCGATTCCCTCAGTTCCATAGACTGCTATTCCTTTTCCAAGAGGTTTTACGCGAAGAACTGAGCCCTGCCAAGGCATAGGCATAAAGCCAAGCTCATTTCTTCTAAACAGCTCAAGAAAGAACTCCTCATCATGCTCATCTGGCATGTCTTCCTTTATTACTCCATCTTTTATGAGACCCGGCGCAAAAGGTAGAAGAATGTCCCCTCCACCTATAGAGCTCCAATAGACAAAGTTATCGCTGCTAATGGGCTCTGTAGATATAGGAGCTGATAGACTGTTTAGATATATATTCCATATCTCCCCCCATGTCCCACTAAACAACTGTGCTGGATTGAACCCTCCAAGAATAAGCCTTCCTCGACTAGCACATCCTGTTTGAACTGATACAGCATCCTGGCAGTATATAATTGCTTCCTCTCCAAACATCGTCTCAGTACTAAGTCTGAATACAACACAGGTTCCGTTGAACAAGAGCCAACCCTCTCCAAGGTCTGCATAATGCCAAACTCCTCTGCCAGTTATTGCCTTTCTAACACCAGGGTCATCTAAGGCGTAGGTTACATAAGTAGCACCTTTAGTAACTGAGTATATAGCATCTTCATAGGCAAGAAGAGTTTCACTGGATGTTACTATTAGCTGAGGAAAATACCACTCAACAAAGTAATCCTCATCAAACGGATTAATACAGTCAACACAAGGACGTAGACCAAATTGAAGAGGCTTCATATACTGACATTGAGTAAGAAACTCTGTACCCCTCCCAGCATCACTTCTGATGCGCAGTCCCTGAGTTAGTGCCTTTTGTATTGGTTGGTTGAACTCCTGCATTTGAAGTCTCCGCAATTTCAACAAGTTCAGGTGGGACAAATATAGAACCAGCTTGAACACCTGGTTCTACTTTTCTTACTTTTAACTTAGCCAGCTTTTTACAATATTCAACAGCTTTTACTTTTCGTTGCTGCCTAACTTTCTTATCCCTATAGGGTCTATCTAAGAACTCTCTCATCTAGCCCTCCATTTCCATACTGTCTTTATCTTGAGCTTCGACAAGGTCTTTATCAATACTAAAGAGATACTTATCTATTCTATCTCCCCAGTCTTCTGAGCCTTGTTTATTCCTATATGTAGTCTCCATCTCACGAAGCGCTGCATATGTAAGAAGAAGTGGGTGCTCCTCAGACCAGTAGTTTACATCTGTATTATCAACTAGTGTTTTTTCATAGAACTTTCCATAGACTCTTACAGCTATATCAGTATCTGTTGGAGGCATCACTATAATACCCATTGCAGACATTAGGGGTAAAAGTCCTTGATTTCTTGCATCCCTATGAATAGGTTCCCTCGCCCAGTATAAGGGGGTGCCAGGCGTTGTTTTATCAAGCATTGGATAATAATCTTTTTTAATAAGCTCATTATAGCCTAATGGGTCAAGCTCTATCCATGCCCCATCAGAGTTTTCCCACCAGACCTTAAAGACCATACGGCAGTCTTGTAGAGTTATTCTACAAGCATTAGCTCCTACATTACCAGTCCAGTATTTTAGAGCCCTATCATGGTCTCCATCCATATCAAGAACACGACTAGCAGCTCTAATAAAGAGATCTGCACCATTATCAGTTACGCAATCCGCCGCAGTAACAAGGTCGTATCTTCCACTAAACTTTATAACATTCTTGCGAACACCAAGCAAAGACATTATAGCCTCCAGAAGGAGACCCCTCTCGAGGTCTCCCTTAGAGAAGTGATGTTATATGGTGTTATATGGTGTTATATAGTGTTATCCTTTCCAACACCATTGAGATATCCAGCGGTTTCGGGAAAGTGAACTTCGAGACCGCACTCAGTGAGAAAACCTTCTTGTCTTCCATCAAGACCAACTCCACCACCCTTGCCATAGAGGATGTCAGGCTCGAACTTGGTATCTGTAACATAGCGATACTCAAGATTCGCCGGCTCGATAAAGACCATAGAATGACGGTTAGTTTCCTCATAAGAAAACAGAGGATGGGTCTGGAAAGTAGTCATACCAAAAGGAGTAGTCCACTCCGTAACATTGGCGCCCCAAAGAGTGGTCTTCGGAGTCATATTCCATGTGCCTATATCTTTAGCTATTGCTTGGATACCAAGCAAGGCACCAGACCCACAGAAGCACAGACGCTCTCTTGAACCATACCTAAATATCTCCTCAAGATGTTCATCAAGCCACTGGTCACCTGCCTGCAGCCAGGTTTTGCCTGCAAAGGCTACGGCTGTATCAGTTGTGAAGTCCTGAACTGTTCCATATTGCTTAATGAAAGACATTAAGCCTCTGGTAGCATACTCAGGCTTACCATTCGAGCCAGTACCAGAATAGAGAGTAGACCAAAGCAAGGCTCTTTCAATCCCAATCCCATGCCGCTCAAGAGTGTCCTTCTTTGCCTCTAGATATGGGTCAGCTGTCCTAAACTGCGTCTCCATCACGGTTCTGGAAAGATCCAAGGCATCACGGAAGATATGAGTGTAATTCTCAAACTCCGTAGGACCCTGAGAGATTGCCTCAGGTCTGGTAGAACCCTGAGGATTCATATTACCAATAACCATAATAGTATCAGCAGGAGATATAGCAGTTCCAAGATACTTGCCGTTAGTAGCATCATTGTCGTCAGCCTCCAAAAGCCTGACAGCAATAGAGCTACTAGCTCCATTCAACACCACATTGGTAACCTTTCCAGTAGTATCCAAAGCATAGTTACTGGCATCCCTTAGAAGAACCTGATGGCCTGCTCTGAATAGCTTCGCATCAGCCTCAGCCATCTTCACAAACACTGTAGCACCAGCACTTGCTCCAGTTGGATATGTTGCAAGATAGGTTGTAGCTAGCAAAGAGTCAGAGTAAAGACCTGTAACTGCTGCACGTCCGGCATCAAAAGTCTTTGTCCACCAGTGAAAATGGAACTCAGACTTCTTGGACTTCATTAGAGAAGTCAGACCGGTGAGAGGCATATTTCCATTAGGATACAGCCGAAGAATTCCACCTCTCCAATCCCCAGGGATTTCATTAGCAACTACATCCCCAGTCGCCCTCATTCCTACAAAAAATGTGTCAGCCATTTGAAACCTCACTACATAATATTTACCTCAAAACAATCGCCTCAAGAATAGCAAGTGCTATCAGGGGTCAATAGGGGATATGAAACATATCTTCGAAACCGTCTCTGTCGATAATCCCCATGGCTACAGCTTTGCGGCCCTCCTCGACAGATGTAATAGGAAATACTTCCAACAGTTTAGGTGCAGGATTAGAACCACTTACAGCAGAGCCTATACCTGTTACCCTAACCGGATTAGTTACTTTCTTAGGCATACTACCTCCTTACGCTGCGGGTGCAGTTGCAATACCACCAGCACCAGCTGCTGTCTCAGCAGAGCATCCTACATACACCTTAGAGGCAAGTACTGACCATGCAGCCCAGCCAACCTCACTGCACTGATGCAGCAAGACGCCTGCATTACCCTGGTCGTCTC
>Ga0100377_1004777_pt1 | contig 10337 bp, 8 predicted proteins | sample CryGeymeta201501_FD_83664 | JGI IMG/M metagenome (GOLD analysis project Ga0100377, IMG submission 83664) | Groundwater microbial communities from Crystal Geyser aquifers in Utah, USA - Crystal Geyser metaG 2015-01 | ecosystem: Environmental > Aquatic > Deep subsurface > Groundwater | place: USA... | reverse complement strand
TATTTGCAACACCAAAGGGCAAAACTACCAAGCATTGGAAAAGATATTGATGATGCTATGGATGCCATCGAAAAAGACAACCCTACACTTAAAGGCGTTTTGCCGAAAGACTATGCAAGACCATCTTTAGATAAAAAACGTTTAGGCGAGTTGGTGGATTTAATTGGAAATGTAGGTTTCAAGCAAGAAGGTCATAGCAGTAAAGATTTATTAGGCAGAGTTTATGAATACTTTTTAGGAATGTTTGCTGATGCCGAAGGTAAAAGAGGTGGTCAGTTTTATACCCCAGAAAGTATAGTTAAGTTATTAGTTGAAATGCTTGAACCCTATAATGGTCGTATTTATGACGGCTGTTGCGGTAGTGGTGGTATGTTTGTGCAGAGTGAGAAATTTTTAAAAGCTCACGGTGGTAGAATTGGAGATATAGCCGTTTACGGTCAAGAAAGCAACCCAACTACTTACAAATTGGCTAAAATGAATTTAGCTATTAGAGGTATTGATGCCAAAATTGAATTAGGCGATACTTTCCACAACGACAGGCACAAAGACTTAAAAGCAGATTATATCATTGCAAATCCACCTTTTAATATTTCCGATTGGGGAGGTGAGCAATTACAAGACAGCCATATGTGGAAGTATGGAGTACCACCAGTAGGAAATGCCAATTACGGTTGGTTGCAATTATTCATTAATAAATTAAGCACCACAGGAACAGCAGGTATTGTATTAGCCAATGGCTCAATGACCACCAATGCAGGCACAGAAAACGAAATAAGAAAACAACTCATTACAGAGGGCTTGGTAGATTGTATGGTTGCCTTACCTACACAATTGTTCTACAATACCCAAATACCAGCTTGTCTTTGGTTCTTAGCTCGTAACCGTACAAATCATAAATTCCGTAATCGTTCAGGAGAAATACTGTTTATAGATGCCCGAAAATTAGGCACTATGACCAGTAGAAAAAATAAAATCCTAACAGATACAGACATTGCACAGATTTCAGAAGCTTACCACAATTGGAGAAACATTGACGGTAAGTATGAAGATGTTCAAGGTTTTTGCAAGTCTGCAAACCTTGCAGAAGTAGAAGCAAACAATTTTGTACTCACACCGGGCAGATATGTAGGCACAGAAGAAGTAGAAGATGATGGCATACCTTACGAAGAAAAAGTAGCAACCATTTCAGAAAACCTAAAAGGCTATTTTAAAAAGTCTATTGAGTTGCAACAGCGTATTAAAACTAATTTAGTAAAAGTGGGGATAGAGATATGAAAAGAGACCTAACACAGTCTGCAATAGACAGACAAAATATATTAATTAATTCTCAAGCAATAGAAATAATTAGCTCTAAACTTGGTTTTAATGGATTACTCTACAATGAGGAATACAAATTCACTACCAAAATGGTAGCTGATTTTTACGAAGTTGATGTACGGACAGTAAAAAGATATGTAGAAAATTTTGAAGACGAATTAGGTCATAATGGCTATGTGGTTCTTAAAGGTGCTAAACTAAAAGAGTTTAAAGAGTTGTTTGGGTATCTTATGTCTGCGAGTGATGATGACGTTTCACAGAGGGACACTGATGTCCCTCTGTCGAGTGAAAATACTGAAAATCAATCATATAAAAAGATAAAAGCTTTAGCAGTTTTCAATTTTAGAGCAGTTCTCAATCTTGGGATGCTACTTACAGAAAGTGAAAAAGCAAAGCAGGTTCGTAGCTTAATGTTAGATGTGGTTATCGATACTATCAATAAACGAATTGGTGGCTCAACAAAATACATAAACCAAGGGATGAAGAATTTTTAGTTGCAATTACCCGAGAGCCACAATATCGCAAAGAATTCACCAATGCCCTGAACCTATATTTAGATATGGGGCCAATGAAATATAGTATTTATACAGATGCTATATACAATGCCATTTTTATTGAGAACGCTAAAGAATATAAAGCAATTTTAAAACTCGAAGCGAAAGACAATCTCAGAGATACAATGTATGCCGAAGTGTTAAAGCTTATTGCATCTTTTGAAATTGGAATTGCAGATGAAATGCAAGAAAAAGCAGAAGAATTAGGCAGAAAGCTAAAACCTTCTGAACTAAACTTACTAATAGACCGCTTTGCTAAAAAACGTCTTTGGATTCCTCAAATAGAAGATGCCAGAGCTAAAATGGCTTCGCGTGATTATGGCTTACGCAACATTATACACCAACGTCTACAAAACTACATCGGAGCTTTAACCAAAGAAGACTACAACCGTTTCTTGGGTGAACGCAGTAAAGACCTGATAGACCGTGTACTCGAAAATCCTGATTTGATAGATGTATTTAAACGCCTTAAAAACAGATGAGCATCGAGTTTCAATATTTTACAGCTAATTATGCCATAGAAGTTCACAATAGCATCATTCGTGAGTCTGGAGGTTTAATGGGTATAAAAGATGCAGGGCTTATAGATAGCACTTTGTATCATTTGCAAAATGAACTTTACTATCCTGATATTGAACACAAACTAACGCACTTGTTATTTTCATTCAACAAAAACCATTGTTTTAATGATGGTAACAAAAGAGCCTCATTAGCCCTTTCGGTTTATTTCTTATATATTAATGGATTAGATATTTTCATTGACAAATTTATTATTGAAATGGAAAACATTGTAGTAGATGTTGCAGATAACCGCATTGATAAAGATTTGCTTTTTGAAATTATCACTTCCTTGCTCTATGAAGATGATTATTCCGAAGAATTGAAACTAAAGATTATTGATGCAAAATTGAAAAACTAAGAACCTTAAAAAAAGCAAATGAAAAGTAAATTTAAAAAGCAAATAACACAAGTAATTGATAATTAGTGATATAATTTCGTTTCAGCTAAAAGCAAATGAAAACAAAACACCAATTCCTAAAAAAAATAAATGAAAAATAAAATCGAAAATAAAAACACTCAAACGCTTGATAATCAATACTTTGTTTTATTTTCTATTCTTTCTTTGCTAAAAATAAACACCATCTAAATGACCAACTGGAAAGAATATAAATTATCCGATTTAATGGATGTAATAGGTGGAGGAACACCAAAAACTAAAATACCTGAATATTGGGATGGCAATATTCCTTGGCTTTCTGTAGTTGATTTTGGTAATACTGAGAAAAGAGTATTTGATACCGAAAAGAAAATTACAGATTTGGGTTTAAATAATTCAAGCACTAAAATTCTTAGAAAAGGTCAAATTATTATTTCAGCTCGTGGTACAGTTGGAGAATTGGCAGTTTTAGGTCGTGATATGGCTTTTAATCAATCTTGCTATGGCTTAAATGCTAAAGCAGAAATATGCACTAATGATTTTCTTTATTATTTGATGAAATGTAAAATTTCAGAATTAAAACGAAATGCACACGGAGCTGTATTTGATACAATTACAAGAAATACTTTTGATACTGTTTTTGCATCTGTTCCAGATATTGAAACCCAAACCGCCATTGCAGAAATCCTCTCATCCCTTGACGACAAAATAGAACTCAACAACAAAATAAACCAAGAGTTAGAAAACCTTGCCCAAACCCTCTTTAAGCAGTGGTTTGTAGATTTTGAGTTTCCCAACAAAAACGGAGAACCATACAAATCATCTGGTGGTGAAATCGTAGAGAGTGCGTTAGGCGAAATACCTAAGGGTTGGAGTGTTGGTGTACTTGATGATTTAATTGATTTCTCAAATGGGAATGCATTTAAGAGTAATGAACTATTAAATGAAGATATTGGAGATTGCTATCACGTTTTTAAAATGGGTCACATCAAAAAAGGTGGTGGATTAAATGCTGATGGTACTAAAAGTTATTATGAAAAGTCAAAAGCTAAAAAACTTGATAAATATGTTTTAAAAGTTGGTGATTTATTAATGTGTATGACAGATATGAAAGGCAATGTTGCTTTGCTTGGGGATACAGCTTTAATGAATGAAAATGATAAATACATAGTTAATCAACGAGTAGGACTATTGAGACCAAACAATGATTTAGGTATTGATTTTCCGTACTTATACATTCTAACAAATAGTAATGACTTTATAGAAGATTTAAGAAGTAGGGCAAATAGTGGTGTTCAAGTCAATCTCTCAACAAGTGAAATAAAAATATCAAAAGTATTAATGCCTCCTAAAGATATTAATGTTGAATTTGACAATTGTGTTAAAGCATTTTTTGAATCAATTTTCAATAACACTAAAGAAAACCAAGAACTAACCAACCTAAGAGATACGCTATTGCCCAAGCTCATATCAGGAGAGTTAGAAGTAGCAAAAGTAATGGCAGAAAAAGCATAAACCTATGGCAGTAATATCAGAAGACCACATAGAGCAAGTAATCATACAGGAGTTTATAGAGTTAGGCTACCAGTACATCAATGGCACAGACATTTCGCCTGACGGCTCAATGCCTGAGCGTGAATACAACGAAGTAGTACTCAAAAACCGCTTACAAGAAGCCGTTGCCAAACTCAATCCTACTATTCCGTATGAAGCACAAGAAGAAGCCTTGCGTAAAGTGTTGCGTTCTGATAGTCCAGAGTTATTTCAAAACAACTACCAATTCCATAAATACCTAACCGAAGGGGTTGATGTAGAATATCGAAAAAAAGACCGTATTGCAGGCGATAAAGTTTGGCTCATTGATTATGAAAAACCAAGTAACAACGAGTTTTTAGTCATCAATCAATTTACCGTATTAGAAGGCAATACCAATAAAAGACCTGATGTGATCTTGTTTGTAAACGGCTTGCCTTTGGTAGTGATAGAACTCAAAAACGCAGCAGACGAAAATGCAACAGTACTGTCAGCATTCAACCAATTACAAACCTACAAACAAACCATTCCATCACTATTTCAATACAACGCCTTACTAATTGCTTCAGATGGTTGGGATGCGCTCTATGGTTCGCTTACCTCACCCAAACAGTTTTTTTTCACTTGGAAGTCAATAGACGGTAAATTGGTAGCAAATGAAACCATCCCTCAAATGGAAGTAATGGCAAAGGGTATGCTTAATAAAGAAGTATTACCAGACCTTATCCGTCATTTCACTGTATTTCACCAAAACAAAGAAAAAATAACAAAAATAATACCTCGTTACCATCAATACTTTGCAGTCAATAAGGCTGTAGAAACCACTCGTAAAGCAACAGCAGTCAATGGAGACCAAAGAGCAGGTGTAATTTGGCACACGCAAGGAAGCGGCAAAAGCCTTTCAATGGCCTTTTACGCAGGTAAATTAGTGTTGGCACTCAACAACCCTACATTAGTTATTTTAACCGATAGAAACGACCTTGACGACCAATTATTCGATACATTCTCATTAAGTCAAGACATACTAAGACAAACACCAGTACAAGCCGAAAACAGAGACGATTTAAAGAAGAAACTATCGGTTACATCAGGCGGTATTGTGTTTACTACCATTCAAAAATTCTTACCCGAAATAGAAGAAAAAATTGATTTAGGAAATGGTAAGTTTAAAAACATCAAAGGGCAGTTTGAAGAATTATCAGACCGTAGAAACATTGTAGTAATAGCAGACGAAGCTCACAGAAGTCAATACGATTTTATGGATGGCTTTGCCAAACATATGCGAGATGCTTTGCCTAATGCTTCTTTTATTGGTTTTACAGGCACACCTATTGAAAACACAGACAAAAACACACAAGCTGTTTTTGGTGATTATATAGATGTGTACGACATTCAACAAGCAGTAAAAGATGGAGCAACCGTTCGTATATTCTATGAAAACCGATTGGCTAAAATAAATCTAAAAGAAGAAGAAAAACCAAGAGTAGATACTGAGTTTGAAGAACTCACAGAAAGCGAAGAACTCACAGACCAACAAAAACTAAAAGCCAAATGGGCAAGATTAGAAGCCATAGTAGGCAATCAACACCGTTTATCACTCATTGCAGCAGACATTGTAAAACACTTTGAAGAACGTAATGCAATATTAGACGGTAAGGCAATGATTGTTTGTATGAGCCGAAGAATATGTGTAGATCTGTATGCTGAAATCATTAAAATAAAACCTGATTGGCACAGTGATGATGATGCAGAAGGAACAATAAAGGTAGTAATGACAGGTTCATCTTCAGACCCGTTAAAATTCCAACCTCACGTAAGAAACAAACCAAAACGCAAAGCATTAGGAGATAGATTAAAAGACCCTAAAGACAGCTTAAAATTAGCTATTGTTAGAGATATGTGGCTCACAGGGTTTGATGCCCCAAGTATGCACACCCTTTACATTGACAAGCCAATGAAAGGTCATAACTTAATGCAAGCTATAGCGAGAGTAAACCGTGTTTACAAAGACAAAGAAGGTGGTTTGGTAGTAGATTATATTGGCATAGCAACCGACCTTAAAAAAGCTCTTTCTGTTTACACAGAAAGCGGAGGCAAAGGAAAACCAGCCTTTGACCAGGAAGAAGCAGCATCTGTAATGATGAGTAAGTATGAGATAGTGGCTCAAATGTTTAAAGAACAACCCACAGACAAATCTCAACCTAAAGGTTTCGATTATAAAAGTTTCTTTGGGCTTACAGCAAAAGAAAAACTATATTTTCCTATTCAAGCAGCCAACTACATTTTAGGATTAGAAGATGGCAAAGCAAGATATCCCAATTCCGTAACGGCACTTTCAAAATCCTTTGCTATTTCAGTACCACATCCATACACAAGTGATATTAGAGATGAAGTAGGTTTGTTCCAAGCCATTAAAGCAAGAATTGTAAAGGTTACTCAAAGTAGCAAAACTAAGAGTGATGAAGAAATAGAAACAGCAATCAAGCAAATATTATCAGATGCCGTAGTAGCAGACGAAGTAGTAGATATTTTTGATGCTGCAGGTATTAAGAAACCCGATATTTCAATTCTATCAGACGAGTTTTTAGAAGAGGTAAAAGGAATGAAGCATAAAAACTTAGCCTTAGAATTGCTTAAAAAATTGTTGAATGATGAAATAAAAACAAGACAGAAAACAAATATAGTACAATCTAAGAAGTTTTCTGAAATGATAGAAAATGCAGTACGCAACTATCAAAACAACTTAATCACATCAGCACAAGTCATTGAAGAACTTATCAACCTTGCAAAAGAGATAAAAGAAGCAGACCGTAAAGGCGAAGATTTAGGTCTTGATTTTAGAGAGTTTGCCTTTTATTCAGCATTAGAAGTAAACGATAGTGCAGTAGCCGTTTTAGGAGATGAAATTTTAAGACATATTGCAAGAGAATTAGTAGATACCATTCGTAAAAATAGTAGTATAGATTGGACAGTTAGAGAAAATGTACAAGCCAAAATGCGTATAGCAGTAAAGAAAATATTACGCAAACACGGCTACCCACCAGACTTAGAATTAAAAGCCACAGAAACGGTTATTGAGCAAGCCAAATTATTAGCAAACGAATTAAACAAGTAGTGTATCGTAAAAGCCGATATACACCTTTACAACGAATAGAACGAAATCTTCGGTTTTCGTTTTGATCTCCTTTGATTCAATAATTAATTTATTGTATATTTACAAACAAATAATTACCTTTGCACTCTTTTTTATGGGGCACTTAAAAAACAAATCGGAACTAAACTTAGGTGCGGCAGAGCTTTTGCACAAAGAAAGCTATTACCCACCTGTTGTTCATTGTGCATACTATAGTTGTATTCAACTTATGAAACACATATGGTTGAACTCTATGGGTAAATCAGAACAAGAATTAAAAGTTATAAATAATAATTCCAACCAAGGTTCTCACGAAGTGTTGATAAATCAGATAAAATCATTTATTCAAAGTAAATCACAAAATGACAGAGAATTTTACAATGATATTTTACAATTAAAGAGGTTAAGAGTCAATGCTGATTATGATGATATTTCTATTGATTACACAAAAAGTAATCAGTCAATAGGTTTATCTAAAGCAACACTTAGTATTTTAAAGAAATGTATATGAACAATTTAGAAGCAACAAGTTTTATTAAAGTAGCATTAAAAGAGTTTATCTCATCTTTCCCAAAGACTCGAGTTAGATATGAATTTGATATTGATGCTAATGTTCATTGTGTAGAAGTTTTACCAAATAGTATTTATCATTTAGACACCGATTATATTAATTGGGAAAACAATTTCACTAACAATTTCATTCAATTATATCCATTCGAGAACATATGCTTTTTTTCTGATGATGCAATTGTTGGAATTAACAACATTCAGTTTGAGCTTATAGGTAGTAAATATGTTGACTTAATTTCTACTAATGATTGTAAACCGTCCATTACTCTTGAGCAGATACATATTTTTAATAGCTCTAATCATCTGAATATTGAAAGCATCAGTTCTACTACTGGAATTTTTAATAATGGAATTGCAAATCAAGTGAAACAGAGTAATATCAATATTGCCCAAGCAAATAGCTTAACATCAATAGAAAATCAAAATCAAGCCTTGTTTTCAATCAACTATCCAATGGCAGCGTAATGGAATCAAAAGAAAATCATAACCAAATGGAATCAGGCTTTCGAATAGCAAACTTAATTTTATTAGAGAGCACTTTTAAACGTGTACCAAATGTTACATTTAATAATGATGGCGTAAAGCAAAATATTAATGTTGATGTCAATGTTAATGTTAAGGACAAAGTAGTTTTCGTTACTGAAAAAATTGACTATACACAATCATTTAATGAAATTGAGGAAGTTAGTTGCACAATTATAATGGCAGGCGTATTTGAGAAAGTAGGTGATACAAAATTAGAAGATTTAGAGCAGTTTGGTCATATAAATGGTGCTGCAATAATATTCCCTTACATAAGAGAACATCTTTCAAACCTATCTTCTAAAGCTGGTTTAGGATTGATTATTTTACCACCTGTAAATTTTACAAAAAAACAAGAAGTTAAATAAGCGGTGTGGCAGAGCCACGAGTTTATTATGACCCACCCAGCCAACGCACAAAACACGGCTTATGCACTGCCAACCGCACAATGCCAACGCTTCAGTGCATACTATGGTACTGCCGCCATTTTTAAACTGTCATACTTTTTGTGTGGGCTGTTCCCAACGCTAAACAGCACATTGCTTTTTTGTTTAAAGCACATATTTTTTAGCGGTATAAACTAAAAAAGCAAAGAGCTGTTGCCAACCCTCTACAGCCCAAACAAAAAGCCGCTACACTCCAACCACCACCACCGTTCCGCTTATGCCAGTATTAAAAATGTCGGAAGCTAAGTTACATAATGTGGCATTATAGTTCAGCCTTTTCCCCTGCTTGTGCAAGCACCCAATCGCACAGTCTGTCCTATAATAACATTATGTAAAATAGCCAGCACCATAGACGCTACCAAAAAAATATTTCCCAACGCAAAACCCAACGCAAATATTTTTTGGTATCGTAGCCGTGTTTTAACCAACCGCGCCCACCCTAAGAACCACAATTCCCCACCACCCTTTTCAGCGGTCAGAAAAAAAATAAACTATAATATTTAGTGTCGGCTTTTAGTAGGTACTATTCCGTTACTCTACATAGCACCCACTACAGCCTAATATGCCAGCAAGAGTAGTGCCTTCTCTCCATTCCACGATACCCAACGCACTATTCCATTACGCAATCCGTATGCTTTCCCCAACCCAATAAACTTTGCAGAAATGATAAGATTGCAAAGTTTGCAACCCTGCAAAAGCATACAGTATTGCTCCATTCCATACCCAAGCAATCGTTCCATTCCGTTCAGTCACCACACTTGCCACACACAAGCCACCGCACAAATAAGGTATAGTTTATTTTTTTCTGGAAGTGTTTACCCCATTGGAATTGCGAAGAAGAACTATCAATTTAAATAGGATATAGTATGTAAAGATATTTTGCCAAAAAAGAATAAAAAAGTAAGCAAAAGTAGGTGGTTACAATTGGCCCATCAAGGTCAAGCCCTACGGGTTTTGAAAAAAAAATCTCCACCCTATCGGGTAGTATTTTTTTCTCAAAAACCTTGCTTGTCCAATCTCCACCACCTGATGAGATGGCTTTCTTTTTTTTTCGTTTTTTTCTTTGTCAAAAAATTTTTTGTCAGAGGGGATTTCGGAAGCAAACAAAATCATCTCAAAATGGCAAAATTCTCACTTAAAACGTACAGTCCAAAAGCTCAAATAAATGAGCCACATTTTTACATCCTATGCAAAGGAAACAACAGCGGAAAACCACTTTCCGAGCCTTGTCCGAATTGCTTTGTATTAACCGCCAAAACCGAAGAAGATAAGCAGTTTTTTTACTCGCTTTGTTTTGGATTATGGAAGGCAAAATCCTTTGAATA
>Ga0100377_1004775_pt1 | contig 10338 bp, 6 predicted proteins | sample CryGeymeta201501_FD_83664 | JGI IMG/M metagenome (GOLD analysis project Ga0100377, IMG submission 83664) | Groundwater microbial communities from Crystal Geyser aquifers in Utah, USA - Crystal Geyser metaG 2015-01 | ecosystem: Environmental > Aquatic > Deep subsurface > Groundwater | place: USA... | reverse complement strand
TGTCCCCAGGTGTGTCTTCTGCTCGGTCATGGGCCTCTGGGCCCACTCCCTCACATCAGACGCCACCTGGAAACAGAATCTACGTCGGATCCATCGGCATCTATTTTCCGAATGGCTTCTCAATCAAGATGCGGATTCGGGATGGAGTCAGGAGCGTGGGTGGTCGCTGTGCCGCCGATGGGTGTGGGGGTGTGGCATGAGCTGGATCATCGCTGCGGTGCTCGGTGGCGCGGGCGGCTACGGCTGGCATCGTCTGGTGGGGTGTCGGACGGGCACGTGCCCGATCACGGCCAATCCGTGGACCTCGATCCTGTATGGGATCGCGATCGGGATGATGTTCAACGCGGCCTGAGCCTGCGGGCGCACGGTCAGGTGGCCTCGAGGGGCACGACGCTTCGGAGGCTCGCGATGTGGGCGGGCTCGAAGGGCTGCTCGCGCAGGGGGCGGTCGAGGTAGAGGACGAGCTGCCGGTCGTCGCCTGCGTCCACCAGGGGCAGCACGATGATGGAGCGGAGCATGTCGGCGGAGACGGCGGAGACGGTGTCGTCCGACACGTCGTGCTCGAAGTTGCTGGTGAGGCGGGCGTTGCCGTCGCGGGCGGCCTCGGAGGCCAGGCGGCGGCCCGTGGCGAGGGCGGGGCCGAGCAGATCGCGGGGGTCGACGCCGAACCAGGCGAGGGGGCGCGGGCTGTGACCGTCGTCGGGCTCGGGGATGTGGAAGAGGATGGCGCGAGAGGCGTCGGAGGCGTGGAGGGCCTGGACGACGAGCGACTGGAGTCGGGAGGAGACGTCGGGGTGCGCGGCGACCTGGGTGGGGGCGTCGTCGTCGGGCGCGACGGTCGGGGGGCGGATCGAGGCGACGGTCGGGTGGGACCGGGTCGGCTCGTTGTGGAGGGACGCGCCGCTGGCGGAGCGCCTCGAGCGTGAGCCGGACAGGGGCGCGGGGCGGACGCCGCTGGGGGTGTCGCGGCCGCCGTAGCGCTGGACGAGCTCGGTGGCGACGTGAGGCCAGCCGGCCTGGAAGCAGGTGTCGGCCAGGGCCAGGGCCTCGGCGCGCCAGGCCGGATCGTTGAGTTGCTCAAGTATCTCGACGCGTCGGCGGTCCATCTCCCAGACGCGTCGGTTGTGGCCGACCTTATCGTAGGCCTCACGGGCCTGAGCGAGCAGGGCGAGGGCCTCCGCGTGGCGGCCGTCGGCGTCGGCGATGGCGGCGCGGGCGTCGAGGGGCGTCGGGGCGATCAGGGGCAGGGTGGTCGCCCAGCGCTCCAGGCTCGCCAGATCGGCCGCGATCCGGTCTGCCGCGTCGGCGCGGTCGGCGCGCGCGGGCAGCAGGGCGAGGATGCGGTAGAGGTAGAGCTGAGGCAGCCAGGGCTCGAACTGCTGGTGCTGCTCCATGAGGGCGATGGCCTGGTCGGTGTGCACCAGCGCGTCGCGGGGGGCGTCGCGCTCGAGCGCGATCTCGGCGCAGCGCTCCAGGGTCATGATCGCCGCGAGCAGATCGCCGGCCTCGAGCATCCGGGGTGTGAGGCCGTGAAGCTCCGCGAGGGCGCCATCATCGAGGCGGCCAGAGAGGTAGGCGATGGTGAGCTCCCAGCGGCGGACCCAGAGGCGGTGCTGGGCCGAGCGGGTGTGCTCCATGACCTCGCGGGCGTTGGCGACCATGCGGTAGATGGTCTCGAGGTCCCCGCGGAGCCAGGCGATGACGGCGGCGGTGGTGGCGCAGGTCAGCCGGTTCCACTGCTCGCCGTGTCTGCGGAAGCTCACGCCGGCGCCTGTGACGACCTCGAACGCCTCGGCAAGCTCGCCGCGGGCGATGAGCAGGCGGGCGTAGCTGTAGTCGAGCCAGGCGAGGTCGAGGGGGGTGCCCGCGCGCTCGTAGATGGCGCGGGCGTGGTTGAAGTAGATGCCCGAGGGCACCAGCTCGCCGCGCCGGGACAGCCCGAAGCCCATCACCATGGCGGCGACGCCGCGGTAGCGGCTGGTCTTGAAGCGTCCGGCGACGTCGGCCATCCGAAGCACGACCGGGATCAGCTTGCCCGGCGCGGTGAAGGCGTAGATGAACATGAGCCGCTCGCAGGTGGCGAGCTCGATCCGGGTGGGCTCGTCCAGCGGGGGGAGGGCCTCGTCGGGGCCGGCGGGCACGAGGCCGGGCGGCGGTGCGCCGGGGGTGGGCGGCGAGGGCGGGCCGAGCTTGCGTCCGAGCTGCTCGAGGATGGCTTCGAGGGCGTCGGTGGCCTCCTGGAGCTCGCCGCGACCGAAGCTGGCGTCGGCGCGCTTGCGCAGCAGGCCCAGGCGCTGCTCGGCGGACAGGGCGTCGGGGCTGGCCAGGGCGACGTCGAGGTGCTCGAGCGCCCGGTCGTGGCGACCGCTGAGATAGAGCGCGTCGATGAGGCGATCGCGCCAGGCATGGGCGTCGGGGTGCTCGGGCGCGGTCTTGAGAAGGAGCTCGAACCAGCGCTCGGCGTCCTCGTTGGCGTAGGTGCGGGCCGCCTCGAAGGCGGCGTCGGGGACGTGGGCGAGGATGGCCTCGGCGGAGTCGCAGCGGGAGGCGTGCCAGGCGCGGCGGCCTGGCGCGGCGGAGGGCTGTCCGGCCAGGACGTGGAGGGCGGCGCGGTGGAGGGTGCGCTTGTCGTCGTCGGCGAGCTGGGCGAGCAGGGCCTGCTGGATATGGCGGTGGCGCCAGGTGTAGCGGTCGCCGGTGCGGGCGAGCAGGCGCTCCTGGTCGACGGCCACGTGGAGCAGGTCGAGCAGGCGCTCGGTCGGCAGGGGGGCGCGCTGGGCGGCGTCGTGGGTGGCGATGAGCTCGGCCAGGGTGACGGGGTGCTCGAGGATGGCGGCGACGGCGAGCAGCGCGCGGACGTCGTCGGGGAGGCTGGTCATGCGCCGGACGCGGCGGGCGGCGTCGGAGTCCGAGGTGCGCGTCTCGGTGCGTTCGGAGGGGGTAAAGGTCCAGCCGTCGCCGGTCTCGAAGGCGAGCTCGCCGTGGAGGACAGCCATCCGCAGCTGCTCTTCGATGAGGAAGGGCACGCCGCCGCTCTGCTCCCAGACCGACTGGACGAGGCTCGGCGGTGGGGTGTGGGCCTGCAGCATGCTCGCGATCACCGCGGTGGTGGCCGCACGATCGAGCGGCGTGAGCCCGACCGAGACGGTCGCGAGGCTCGAGAGCCCCGCCGGTGCGGAATCACCGCTCCACACCGCGACGACGGTGGCCGGCCAGGTGCCGGCCGAGGCGAGCTGCAGCATGCGCTCGACGACGGCGAGTGTGGTGGGGTTGGCCCACTGGAGATCATCGAAGGCGAAGACGACGGGGGTCTCTGGTGTGGCGAGCGAGAGCATCGCGCGGGCGACGGCGTCGATCTGCCGGTCGCGATCGCTGCCGCGCTGCAGGGCGATGACGGCGGGCGGGGGCAGGTGGCGCAGCAGGCTCTGGGCGGAGGCGAGCGAGTCGGTCACCAGGGGGCTGAGCGGGCCGATCTCGGCGTGCAGGCGCGCGGCGATGGCCTCGCGGGCCGGCCCCTCCTTTTCGGCGCGCATGCGCAGCAGGAAGCCGTCCAGCAGGGCGTTGAGGGTCTGGTAGGGCGAGGCGCAGGAGGCGGGGTATTGGGAGGCGTTGAGGAAGAGGCCCTGGTTGTCCTTGAGAGCGCCCTCGTTGAAGACCTCACGGACGATACGGGACTTGCCGATGCCCTCGGGGCCGACGATCAGCACGCTGGTGCCGGTGCCGTTGCAGGTGAGGAGCCAGGCGGCGTTGAGGCGGCGGACGATGGCGTCACGGCCGGCGAGGGCGGCCTCGTGTTCGAGGACGCGGGTGGCGTCGTTCTGGTCGAGTTCGAAGGACTCGTCGGGGTCGTCGAGCCAGCGCTCGAGGTCCGCGATCAGGCCCTTTGCGCTCTGGTAGCGGTCTGCGGGCTCGAGCGCGAGCAGGCGATCGACGACGTGGGACAGCTGCGGGTGGACGTGCGAGGCCAGGGTGTGGGCCAGGGGGGGCCGCCGGGTGCGGTGGGCGACCATGAGGGCGAAGAGGGATTGGCGCGGCATCGGCAGCTGCCCGGTGAGCATCTCGAACATGAGCGCGCCGAGGCTGTACAGGTCTGAGCGGCCATCGACGCGGCCCGCGATGGCCCGGAGCTGCTCGGGGGCCATGTAGAGCACGGTGCCGAGCATCCGGTTGGAGTCGTCGATGAGGGCGTCGCCGAGGTGAGCGACGCCGAAGTCGAGGAGCTTGGCCTCGATCGCGTCGGGCTGGTCGGTCGCGGTGACCATGACGTTGGAGGGCTTGACGTCGCGGTGGATGATGCCGCGGCCGTGGGCGGCGTCCAGGGCACGCGCGACGTCGAGGGCGATGCGCGCGGCGAGCCGGATGGGGAGGGCACCCTGGTGGATCAGGGCGGACAGGGGCTGGCCGTCGAGCCACTCCATGATGAGGCAGGGGCCGTCGGCGATCTCGTCGACGGCGAAGACGCGAGCGACGTTGGGGTGCTGGACGGCGATCAGCGCGCGGGCCTCTTGGTGGAAGCGGAGCTGGTCCTCCAGGCTTGCGAGGTCGCTGTGGAGGAGCTTGATGGCGACGGGCTCGCCCGTGCGCTGGTCGGTGGCCTTGTAGATCCGGCCCATGCCCCCTTCGGCGACGTAGCGATCGATGGTGTAGCGCGCACCGAGCACCCGGCCCGGGGTGAGCGCATCATCCTGGGAGGGGAAGGGCGCGCGTCGATCGAGGGGGGAGTTCATGGTCGATCCTTACATGAGGCAGTTGCGCAGCTCGACCAGGCGGCTGCGCACGGCGCTGCGGACGTAGCTGGAGGCGATGACCCCGACGTCGAGGAGGGCCATGGCGGCGTGGGGCTCGACGAGCGGGGCCTTGTAGGCCGGCGGCTGCCACTGATCGACGGCCTCTTTCTCCATCCACGTGCTGTGCAGGGGATAGCCGATGCGCAGGGCGTCGACGGTGTCGGGGATGAGCTTGCAGACGGGGCCGCCAGCCAGGGGCTTGCCCGCATCGAAGATCCAGACCTCCATGCTGGCGCCCTCGACGGGGGGGCTGACGAGGCTGACGAGGTAGCCGTCTTCCATGGAGGCGGCGTCGGCGCGGGGGACGAAGAACGGGGCGGAGGCGACCCAGCCGGCGGGCCAGGTCCAGACGTCCTGTTCGAGGTCGAGCTGCATGTCTCGGTCGAGTCGCCAGAGGGTGGCGGTGTTGTGGGGCTGTCGGCTGGCGTTGAGGAAGGCGTCCTCCGGGACGTACCGCTGGGGCGGGAGGCCTTGCCTGAGGCGGTCGGTGATCCGGGCTTCGCGGTAGAGCGCGAAGATCTCCTCGCTCTCCATGGCGGGCATCCATCCGGTGGAGCACCAGAAGGTGTGGCTCCACCTTCGCCCGACGGTGTTGAGGTCGTAGGGGCCGCTGCCGATGGGCTTGTAGTAGAGCGGGGCGGTGGGGATCTGGAGCATGACGCCGAGCGTGAACCGGGGGTCGTCGGGATCGTTGCTCGGGGTCAAGACCTGGTTGACGATGGTGGCGTGTCGGGCGTCGATGGTGTAGCGGCCGGCGACCTGAAGGTCGGTGCCGGCGGCAAAGATCGTGTCGAGCCTGGGCGAGGCGGTGCGGGAGTCCAGGAGCGGGTTGCCGGTGTGGATGGACTTGGTGGCGTCGAAACCGATGGAGAGCTCCGCGAAGACGGTGAGGGTGTCGTCGGGGTTGTCGTAGTCGCAGACGAAGTGGGAGGTCTCCCAGTCCCAGGTGACCTCCTTGCAGTTGACGCGATCGCGGCCCTTGATGGCGGCCTGGCGGAGGTCCTCCTTGCGGATGATGAGGAGGCGGGTCATCGGCAGCTGGGTGGACTCGGTCATGTGCGAGCGCACCCACGCGAGGATCTTCTCCTGCCGAGAGGGGCTGATGGCGTTGGCGAGCCGGGTCAGGAAGGGGAGGATGAGGGAGGCGAGCCCGAAGGAGACGTTGGTCTGGGCGAGCAGGATGTAGTCGCGCGTGGTGCCGACCTGGTGGACGGAGGCCTCGCTCAGGAAGACGAGCTTGCCGTCGCTGACGAGGTAGTAGGGGCCGCCGACGGCGCCCGAGCCGGTCCAGGTGCGCAGGCGCGGGTAGGCGCCGATGCGGCTCCACGGGGACAGGGGAGGCCGGACCATGAGGTCGGGCATGTAGAGGGTGCCGTTGGGGCCGTCGTTGGGGTCGAAGAAGGGGTGCCCGCTGGTCATGGTCATGGGCAGCAGGGTGCCGTCGAGGAACGGCGTCCACTCTCGCCGGAAGCCGACGGGCCCGTGGACCTCCAGGGTCTTGGGGCTGATCTCGGTGGGGATGACGGGGTCGCAGCCGACGATCATGCGATGGCCCTTGCCGACGGGGCCGAACGGCATGGGGGCGACGTTGGACAGGTTGCTGATGCCGAACAGGCTCATCTCGGCGACCTGATCGCGCACGAAGAGCTCGGGGGCGAGGTCGCGGAGGTAGCTGGCGGCGTTGTTGAGGGTCTTGAGGGTGCCCTTGACGGGGTGTGTCTCGTCGCCGGTGCCGAGCTCAAGTCGGAAGACGCGTCCGGCGCTGGACAGGAAGCTGGAGGTCAGGACGGTTTCGCCGCGCGCGCGGTCGATTTCGCCAGAGGCGCGATCCCACGCGGTGAAGTAGCCGTTACCGGTCAGATCGTCGGGGAAGGAGCCTTCCAGGACCTCGTAGGAGGCCTCGGCGTTGGCGTGGGTCGCCGTGGTGTGGTTGTGGGTGCCGAGCAGGTTGAGGTCGTAGAAGTCCAACGGAGGTGCCTCAGACGTGTGGTGGCGCCGCGGCGGAGCGGGCAGCGAGGGTCAAAGGGGACGGTCGGCAGGCTGACCGGCGCGGGGCCAGGCTGTGAGCGTCACGCATGGCGGGTCATTCGGGCACAACCCCGCGGATCGCAGGAGGGCTGCGCAGCCCTCTCGAACGACGGTGTGGTCCGGGCGATCCCATTCGGATGAAGCGCCCTTGAACGTTATCGGCGAGGGGAACAGGCGGTCAAGTGCAATTCGGACTTGCGGGGTCCCTTTTCGGGGCTGGGGTCCAGAGAGCGGCTTGTGTGTGGCTGTGAGTTCGGCGCGGTTCCTTGCCAGGGCTCGGGCTCAAGTGGCATCCTCCGGGATTGTGTGGATGCAGTGGTGCGATGTCGCGCGGTGCTCGCCGTTCTGGCGTGCTCGGCGTCGGCGTCCCGGGGTGTGAGGGTGACGTGATGAAAGCAAGGCTCCGAAGCGTTCGGCTGCTCGGCGCGGTGCTGGTGATGGCGCTGGTCGGCGCAGGCTGCGCAGGCTCGAGGGACGAGCGACCGATGCCGAAGCTGGTCTCCTCGGCGAGCTCGTTGGGGTACGCGCTGGGCTACAGCGACGAGCTTCGGATGATGAACCAGCGTTTCGCGACCCAGAGCGAGGTGGCGAAGCAGGCCATGGGGACCTTCTCGACCTTCCCGGCGGCGCTGCAGAAGACAGACGCGACCCAGGTTCGGGACATCTACAAGGTGGCCGACGAGGCGGGCTACAGCGACGCGATGGCGGCTCGCCTGCGCGAGAACATCCAGATCAACGACTTCATCGAGGCGTCCACGGACGAGATCGCCCGGCGCGTGGCGCTCAACGCCAACGCCCAGGTCAAGAAGGAGTGCGGCGACTGCGAGGTGAACACCGCCGGGGCCGTGCACTACGCGTTTCAGCAGGCCACGAAGCGGGAGCTGGACACCCGCTACCACCAGGCGAACGAGGCCTACCGCCTGATCGACCTGTACCGCGACACGCTGGACAAGAAGAGCGCGACGGCCCTGGAGGAGCAGGTGGACGCGATCACGTTCACGAGCTTCGTCGTGCATGTGGAGCTGATCGAGCTGCGCAACCGGATCGAGGACCGCAGCAAGGACGCCGAGGCGGTGTCGAAGACCCTCGACGCCGCGATCGCCGACGAGGAGGGTCGCGCCAGCGACGGGAACCTGTCGAAGTCAGAGCGCAAGGCGGCCGAGGAGCGCGTGAAGCAGCTGCGCGAGAGCCGTGGCCCGGTCGAGGGCGTGGCCGAGGACAGCAAGCGCCTCCTGAAGGAGTTCGACGAGCAGCTGGAGGCGATCACGAAGGCCTATGACGAGGCGTTCGAGGGCCTGCTGAGCGCGACCGAGCAGAGCGTGGCGGCTCAGTAGCGCCGGCCGACGGTGATCTTCAGCTCCGGCCGTGCGGCGCGGAGCGCCTCGAGCCCTGCGGGGTTGGCGGGGCTCTCCGGGGCGATCCCCAACCACCTCAGCCGCGGGAGCCCGAGCAACGGCGTCAGGTCCGTCACGGGCGCGTGGGTCAGGTCGAGGCTCTCGAGCTGATCGAGCCCCGCCAGCGGCGTGAGGTCCTCCACCGCGCTCCCGCTCAAATCGAGCGTCTTGATATTCTTTAATGTTTTCAGTGGCTTGACGCTCTTTGCGGGGGTCGCGTGGAGGGAGAGGTCCTCCAGCGCGACGAGCCCGGCGAGCGGGCGCAGGTCGGTCGCGGTGGTGTGATCGAGCCGGAGCACCTTGAGCCGGGTGAGGTGAGCGAGCGGCCCGAGGTCGTCCAGCGCCAGCGGCAAGATGAACTCCAGCTCGCCGTCGACGAGGTAGAGGGCCTCGAGCTGCGGGGCGCAGGCCAGCGGCGCCAGATCCATCGGCGGCGCGTCGGCGCGGCTGGACCGCCCCTTGAAGCAGGAGAGCGTCAGGAGCTCAGGTGGCAGCGCCTGATCGCAGAAGGTCACGGGCGGCGTGCAAGGGAAGCCCGCTGGCGCGGGCCGGGTTGCGGGCGTTGTCGGCGCCAGGCAGCTCCAGACGGCGAGCGCGGCGCTTGCGGCGAGCGGTGGCAGGGTGTGCTTCATGGACGGCCTCGGGTGGGCGTGGCGGCCGCATCATAGCGCCGCCAGGCGCCGGGGTCGAGGCGCTCTCCGGGCCGCGGGAAATCTGCGCCTGTCGGCCGTCGCACGTTGACGCGCGGAGGGGCTCGGTGCATCACCAACGGGGCGCACGGGCGCGACGATGGGGTGGACAGGTGTGCGCGGTCAGCGGACGGCGCAGCGTGGTGAGAGCAGGAGGCGCATTGTCAGAGATCTTTGGAGGGATGGAGCCGTCGGCGCTGGCCGAGGCGCTGGGCGGTGGCTTCGCCACCTGGGTGGACACCGACGCGGCGGACCAACGGATCGTGACGGCGCAGGGCGCGATGATCGTCCACGCCCCGATCGAGACGGCGTACCTCGCGGTGTCGGACTTCGAGGGCCTGCATCGGTTCATGGGGGTCTCGCGCCCGGCGCAGATCGTCAAGCGAACGGGTGACGAGCTCGTGGTGAAGCTCAAGCAGGGCATCGGCCTGGGCCCGTTCTCGGTGGGCCTGAGCCAGCAGTTCCGGTTTCGGCTTCGGCGTCCGCACGGGGTCGACTGCCTGGAGTACCTGGACGGTCCGTTCAAGACGGCCACGCTCTCCTGGTCGCTGCACGCGCTCGACGACGCCCGCACCCTGCTCCAGATGACCTTTATCGCCGACCTGACCGAGCTCGGCGGCTTGATCCAGAAGTTCTTCGACAAGCAGCCGGAGATCGCCTTCGCGGCCAGCGCCAACGTGGTGATCGTGCCGATGCTGGCCTACGTCCAGGAGGCCGAGCGCCGCGCCCACGGCCGCATCATGCCTCGCCCGCCCTCCCCGCCCATCGCCGAGCTGGTGACGAGCGGTCACCTGGAGGCCCCGCTCCGCCGCGGCTACCTCACCGTCGGGATGCTGGACCCCGCCGGGATGCTGATGGACGTCGCGTCGCTCGTGCGCGTGGGCGCATCCATCGAGCAGGTCTGGCCCGCCATCGAAGACCCGGCCGTGCTCCAGCGCGTGATCTCCTTCGTCACCGGCGGCCGGGTCCAACGCATGCCCGCCAGCCAGCTTCACCAAGAACTCGAGTACACGATTCGCTTCGGCTTCCTCAAGAAACGCTACAAGTACGCCCGACTCGCCGTAGGCGATCGCCCTCACAGCGTCCGGACGATCCGCGCCGATCTCGACGGCATCCCCGTCGTTCAGACCGAGCACCTCTGGCCGAGCGAGGGCGGCACGACCGTCTGCCACATGGCGCGGATGGATCTGAAGCAGGACTGGTTCGCCAACCTGTTCCTGCGCCAGCACCCGGAGTTCGAGTGCTTGATCGGGACGTACTCGCCAGCTGTTTTTGTGCGGTCGGTGCGGTTGCTGCACGGGCGCCCTCACCCCCCAGCCCCCTCTCCCGTATGACGGGAGAGGGGGAGGCCCTCACCCCCCAACCCCCTCTCCCGTATGACGGGAGAGGGGGAGGCCCTCACCCCCCAACCCCCTCTCCCGTATGACGGGAGAGGGGGAG
>Ga0100377_1004770_pt1 | contig 10343 bp, 5 predicted proteins | sample CryGeymeta201501_FD_83664 | JGI IMG/M metagenome (GOLD analysis project Ga0100377, IMG submission 83664) | Groundwater microbial communities from Crystal Geyser aquifers in Utah, USA - Crystal Geyser metaG 2015-01 | ecosystem: Environmental > Aquatic > Deep subsurface > Groundwater | place: USA... | reverse complement strand
ATTCAATGAAAAAACTTTTAGGTGAAGGTTTGGAAGCTATTTTTACCTTGCCCCACGTTTTTCGAAATGGTGAATTCTTTGATGAAACACACAATCCCGAATTTACACTGCTTGAATGGTATAAACAGGGGAAAGACTATCAATATTGCATGCAAGAAACAGAAGATTTGATTCGTTTTGTTGGTAAACAATTCAATAAAGGATTTCCAAAGTTTAAAAAAGCAACCATGCAAGATTTGTTTTTAGAAAAAACAGGAATCGATTTGGCGACAGTTACAATCAAAGAAATGATCGATTATTGTAAGGAAAATGACATGAATTATCATGAATCTGATTCCGAGTCAGACCTGTTTTATCGTATATTTATTACCAAAATAGAACCGAATTTAGGAGATGACCCTATTTTTGTATACGATTACCCTAAACATCAAGCCGCTTTAGCTAGACTTACTCCAAATAAACTTTTTGGTGAACGATTTGAACTTTACATAAACGGACTTGAAATATGTAATGGTTTTACAGAACTTGTTGATTCCAAGGAACAACGGGATCGGTTTTTAGAAGAAGCAAAAGAGCGTGATAATATGGGAAAACTAGTATTTCCAATTGACGAAGCCCTTATTACGCTGTTATCATCGGTTCTGAATCCAACCTATGGCAATGCCTTAGGTGTCGATCGCTTGCACATGGTTTTAACTGGCCGGAAAGATATTAGGGAAGTGCTCCTATTTCCAGCTGAACGCTTATTTGTATAAAAGGTTTGTTATGTCTTCACCAAACGAAATCAGAAAGGGAACAGTTTTAAATATTGGAGGAGAACTCAATCTTGTGATTGATTTTCAACGCGTAAGTCCTGGAAAGGGAAGTTCTTTTGTGCGTACTAGGGTTAAAAACCTAAAAACAGGAAAAGTTGTTGATACAACATACAAATCAGCGGAATCAGTTGAATTTGCTGAAGTGCAAAACAAAAAGATGCAGTATCTTTTTTCTGACGGAGATTCTTGTACTTTTATGGATACAGTCAGTTTTGATCAGGTTTCCATGAGTAAGGAAGATATAGGTGACAACGCAAAATATTTAAAAGAAGGTTTAGAGGTAACAGTTGTCATGCACGATGATCAGGCATTGACCATTGATTTACCTCGTAAAATCAACTACACGGTTACCTCAACGCAGCCAGCTGTAAAAGGAGACACTGCCTCAGGTAACGTACAAAAAGACGCTACAATGGAAAATGGCTTGCTTGTACGAGTACCTATTTTTCTAAAAGAGGGAGAAGAAATTTCTGTTAACACAGAAAATGGAGAATACGTAGAACGCGTAAACTAAATAAATAGATCAGCGTTTCAAAAAGAAAGACCGCTTATTCAGCGGTCTTTTCTGTTGGGTCTTCTTTTGGTTCTTTTTCTTCTTTTGTTTTTTCTGGTGTTGGTGCAAGTTTAGCTTCTATTTCTGCACGGATTGCCTTTACTAGTTTTGGATTTTCTCGTAAGTAATTTTTGGCGTTTTCACGACCTTGTCCTAGGGCTTCTTCTTTGTAGTTGTAGTAAGCACCTCTTTTTTGAATTACTCCGTGTTCTGATCCAATATCAACCAAATCACCAGCTACAGAAATTCCTTCATTGTACATTATATCAAATTCACAAGTACGGAATGGTGGAGCAACTTTGTTTTTAACAACTTTTAGTTTAACACGATTACCGATAATTTGTTCTGCTTGCTTAATTTGAGCGGCACGACGAATTTCTATACGCACTGAAGCATAAAACTTGAGAGCGTTACCACCTGTTGTTGTTTCGGGGTTACCAAACATTACACCGATTTTTTGGCGAATCTGGTTAATAAAAATAACAGTCGTGTGTGACTTGTTGATTGCTCCGGTTAGTTTGCGGAGGGCCTGACTCATGAGCCTGGCTTGCAGTCCCATGTGAGAATCTCCCATGTCTCCTTCGATTTCTGCTTTTGGTGTTAGAGCAGCAACCGAGTCAATTACCACAACATCCATGGCACTAGAACGTACTAAAGTTTCTACGATTTCGAGTGCTTGTTCGCCGTTGTCGGGCTGTGAGATAAACAAGTCATTAATGTTTACGCCAATCTTTTTGGCGTATTCCGGATCGAGTGCGTGTTCTGCATCTATATAGGCAGCAGTGCCGCCATTTTTTTGTACCTCGGCTACAATATGTTGAGCAAGAGTGGTTTTTCCAGAGGCTTCCGGACCATAAATTTCTATAATACGACCACGAGGCACACCCCCGTTTCCTAGGGCTAAATCAATCGACAAACAACCGGTGCTAATTGAATCAACACTCATGGCATTGGATTCTCCAAGCCGCATAATTGATCCTTCTCCGAAACGTTGTTTGATTTGGGAAATAGCTTCCATCGCGGCTCGCTTTCGTACATCTTTTGCATCAACTGCAGGTGACTTGGCCATAAAAAGATACCAAAAAAAATTAAGCTTTGTCGGGGAGCCTATTTATAGGGTAACAAAAATTTTAAGTTAACTCAAGACGGTGTATTGATCTGTATTTGAGTGCAGGTCATTGCGAGGAGGCACCCGACGAAGCAATCTGTTTTTTTACACTAGCTCAGATTCTTTCGTCGTATAACTCCTCAGAATGACTATGTGTATTTCTGTATTCGTCTGGATATTTTTGTTTTATCTTTGTGAAAGTTGTTCGGTGGCTGATTCGTCAAAAATGACACGTCTATAAACAACATTACTTCTAGAATGTCTGGTTGCTCCTTCTACTGCAATTACATTTATTCCTCTTTCCAGAGCAATTGGTACATTAAAATGACCATCTGTATTCAACAAAACAGGCACTCCATTAATGGAAAGCTTTGTTTCTGGTGCGGTTATACCACTGACTGCAATGGTGGCATTATTTGTGCGTACATCTTCAAGAGGGGATTCCAAAACAATGCGTGGTGGTGTGGTGATTGTAATAACCTGCCAGCCGATATAAATTCCAATACAAGCAACAATCAAAGATAATCCACCTATTTTTGCCACACGAATAAAAGAGAAGAAGTTTTTAACTTTGGTTTTTTTAATTGGCATTCGAGTGTTGCCATAAAAATCACAAGTACCTCTTTCTTGGTCAAAGCGGTGCAAAAAATAGTCTTCATTGCCACCCAAGGCTCGAACATATCTTTTTAGAAACTGCCTGGCATAAAGAGATTCCGGTAATTTATCATAATCACCTTTTTCAAAAGCTTCTAACAGGTACCTTTGAATTTTGGTGCTCTCGGCCATTTCGTTTAATGTCCAATTACAAGCCTTACGCATTCGATAGAGTTGCTCTCCAAGTTTTTCACAATCATCTAGTTTTTGAATGGTAAATGCCACAATCTGGTGATCAATTTAAAATAATTCAAAGCCTTTTTTGTTTTTTGGTTCTTCCTCTTCTTCGTTAATGTCAGCGTTTTCAATTTCGTCTAATTCTTCTTCTTCGATTTCTTCCTCCTCCTCTTCCTCTTCGTAATCTTCTCCTGCCTCCTCGTAATCATCATCGGCAGTTGGCATGCCATTTTTAATTGAACCACCAATTGGCCATTCTTCGATTAATATTTCACGAGGTTTAGAGCCTTCGTTTGGACCAACAACACCTTTATCTTCCAAAATATCAATAATACGTGCTGCTCTTGAATAACCAATCTTGAGTCTTCGTTGCAGTAGGGAGGTAGAAGCCTTTTTGGCATCGAGTAAGATTTTGATCGCATCATCGAGTAATGGGTCGTCGTCATCGTCACCACTGTCGAAAATTGTTGTGCCTTTTGGAGATTCTGTAATGGCGTAGTTATAGTCTGGAGTTCCTTTTTCTTTAAGGAAGTTAACCACTCGAGCTACTTCGTCTTCAGAAACAAAAGCACCTTGAACACGTTTTGGTTTTGATAGTTCAGCTGACAAGTGAAGCATGTCACCACGACCCAAGAGTTTTTCTGCTCCTCCAATGTCTAGAATGGTACGAGAGTCAGTTTGAGAAGCAACAGAGAAGGCAATGCGCCCAGGGATATTGGCCTTAATGATTCCGGTAATAACATCAACAGAAGGTCTCTGAGTGGCTAGAATCAAATGAATACCGGTAGCACGAGCCATTTGAGCAATACGCACAATTGAGGTTTCAACCTCGCGACCGCTTGTGGTCATAAGGTCGGCCAGCTCGTCGATAATTACTACAATTTTTGGCATTTTTTCTTCGGCACGTTCGTTGTAAGAAATAATATCGCGTGCACCAAACTTAGACAACACATCAAGCCGACGTTCCATTTCGCGAACTGTCCATTTTAAGGCGTTGACCGTGTCATCAACCTTGGTGATTGGAGGAGTCAAAAGGTGAGGAATACCTTCGTAGGCGGTAAGTTCCACACGTTTTGGATCAACCATAATGAACTTAAGGTCATCTGGTCCATTTTGGTACAAAAGGGAAATAATAAAAGTATTCACACAAACACTTTTTCCAGACCCGGTTGCACCAGCCACCAAAAGGTGAGGCATTTTTTCGATTGAGATAACATCTACTTTACCGCCAACGTCTTTTCCAAGTGGAACAGAAAGTGGAGTTTTTCGAAGGGCAAATTCTTTTGATTCCAAAAGTTCGCGCAAAGACACTGTAGCTACTTTTTCGTTTGGAACTTCAATACCAACCAAAGATTTTCCAGGAATAGGTGCCTCAATACGAATCGGGTGAGCAGCTAGAGCGAGAGCTAAATCATTTTGGAGATTAATGATTTTTGAAAGTTTTACACCTTTAGAAGGACGAAGTGTGTATTGAGTAACGGTCGGTCCAGATGCTGTAGCATCCATTTCTACATCTACTCCAAACTGGTGGAAAGTCGAAGAAATAATTTCTTTATTTTCTTCAATGTCTCCTGTTTGAGCCTTGCTTATTCTGTGGTCTAACAAATCCAAAGGAATAGTTACCATTCTGCGACGCTTTGTTGTTAGAACCATTTCCGGAATTTCTTCGTCAGCATCATCTTCAGACATTTTTTTCTGGCGTTTCTTTTTTGGAGTTACTTCTTCCTCTTCCTCATCATCAATTTCTTCTTCCTCTTCTTCTGTTTCCTCCTCCTCGATTTCTTCCTCTTCGTCTTCAATGATTGTTTCAGCCAAAGATTTTAAATGAGCTCTTTCGCCAAATAAACCGGTTACATGGCGATGGGCAGTAAAAATACTTCTGAGAGATGTATTAAAGGTGAGCATAACAGCCGACACCAATCCAGCCACCAAAACCACCAAACTACCCCAAAAACCGATCAATTTATAAAGTGTATAACTCAAAATTTGCCCGACATACCCACCAGCTAAAGCCACATCAGTAATAACCGGTTCGGGCTTATTCATGAGTAGGGTATTAACGATTCCATTGAAAGTTAAAAAGAAAATAACAAAACCAATGTAATTCCACTTACTAAAACGACCTCGTTCCGGAAAAATTTGTGGGATAGCAATCACTATAAATAAAACAGGAACCAAAAAACGATCCCAGCCAAAAGCGTAAGAGAGAGCGATTTCAATCCAATTACCTATTTTGCCAGCAACTCCAAAGAAAGCCAAAAAAATAAGAACCGCACTAGCCCCCAAACACAAAACAGCTATACCCCTTTTTATTTCATCTGAGAGGCCGGATTCCTCGTTCTCTATTTCTTCTCTAGCTTTTGTTGATGATTTTCGTGCCATAGTACTTACTAGTTTATCATAAATCACCAAACTTCGGCATATCTATGTTTGTATAGGTACGCAATTGACAAAAAGACCAAAATATGGTAGTTTAACTCCCTTACTCAGAAATGAGTGAGAAAAAACCTTGAATATAAGACAAGGAAGGGATACTTTATAAGTAGGCACCCAAAAGTCCTCAAGTGAGGGCTGCAAGGATTATAATGATTAACGTCGTAGCGTTGTCGTGAGTGCTATTTCTTTTTCTTTCGGGAAACGGAAAACAATCTCTCTCCTCGGCACTCAAACACAGCGATGCGATTCTCTGTAAATCGTTATTTCTCTTTGCAGCCCCTACTCTGGGACACAAAAACCCATTTTTCTTGACCAAAATAAGGATTTATGGTATCCTTATTTTGCTTTTACGGTTGTTTTCCCTAATTTATTAGAGAAAACTTCCTGCACCCCGCTTGCGGCGGAATGGTCAACCGGGTGCACGGGCGTCTAAAAATGCTTCTCCATGGTTTCATGGCTGCTCGAAAGACCGCAAACGCATAGTTTTTTACAGCACCTCCTTAAAAAAGGGGTGAATTTTCGTTTATAAAGACCATTTGATCAGTTTGACTCTAGTTTGGTGAGTACATGGAGTCACTTTTGCCCATAAGAGGGCGGGGGTGATACTTATCTCAAACATAAGAGACTTAATGATCGTGGAGTTTTTACCAGCCTATGATCTACCGTCGTTCGTACCCCACCAATCGGGAACGCAAGATGTTCGGTGCCACGCCAGACGCTTTAGAGCTACCTGATCTTATTGAGATTCAGCACCGCTCGTATCAGTGGTTTTTTGATGAGGGAGTCAAGGAATTATTCCGTGAAGTATCCCCGATCCGTGATTTTATAGGTCGCGATTTAGAGCTTTTCTTTGAGGATTACTACCTCGACGAACCAAAATTCGACGAAAAGACTTCTCGTGCTAAAAACGTTACTTTTGAGGCTCCTCTACGCGTTAAAACACGTCTTGTTAACAATCGTACCAAGGAATCCAAAGAGCAGGAGATTTATTTGGGAGACCTACCAATAATGACCTCTCGAGGAACCTTTATTATTAACGGTGTAGAACGTGTCGTAGTTTCTCAGCTTGTTCGTTCGGCTGGTGCTTTTTTTACCGCCGATGTTTACCGAGGTCGTCGCAACTACGGAGCCAAAGTTATTCCAAACCGTGGAGCTTGGCTTGAATTTGAGACTGATCCAAAAAATGTTATCTGGGTAAAAATTGATCGCAAACGTAAAGTGGCAGTTACTTCACTTTTGCGTGCTTTTGGTTACTCTTCCAACGAAGAAATCGAAGCTCTTTTTAAAGACATCGATGTTCATCCAACCAATCACTACATTGAATCCACTCTTGCTAAAGATGCTTCTAGCAACGAAGAAGAAGGATTTGTAGAAGTTTACAAGCGTATTCGCCCAGGAGACCGTGCTACACCAGACAACGCTCGCAGTCTTATTCAATCGATGTTTTTTAACTTCGATCGCTATGATTTGGGTAAAGTTGGACGCTACAAATTCAACTTGCGTTTTGATTTACCAACTTCTGAAGAAATGCTCAACAACGAAGCAAGTCGCATTTTGAGTAAAGAAGATTTGGTGCACATTATCCGCGAAATGATTCGTTTAAACATTTCTCAGGAGGAACCCGATGATGTCGACCACTTAGGAAACCGTCGTGTTCGTGCGGTTGGTGAACTGATTCAGGGTCGTTTTCGAGTGGGTCTCGCTCGTATGGAACGCATTGTGCGTGACCGTATGTCGACTCATGACGTTGAAGCTTTGTCTCCAGGACGTTTGATTAACGCTCGACCAGTTATTGGATCAATTCGAGAGTTTTTCATGTCTTCACAGCTTTCTCAGTTCATGGATCAAACCAATCCATTGGCAGAGCTGGAGCACAAACGTCGCTTGTCAGCCATGGGTCCAGGTGGACTTTCTCGCGAACGTGCCGGTTTTGAAGTTCGTGACGTTCACCCAACTCACTATGGACGTATTTGTCCGATTGCAACTCCAGAAGGACCAAACATCGGACTTATTGGTCACTTGGCCAGTTATGCTCGTATAAACGAGTACGGTTTTATTGAAACTCCTTATCGAGTGATTGAAAACGAAGACAAAAAAGGTTCAACACGTGCTCGTGTAACCGATGAAATTGTTTACATTAACGCTTTTAAAGAAGAGCGTTCAGTAACAATTCCGGCAACCGTTGAATTAGATAAAGATGGTTACATAAAAGATGAATTTGTTAGTGGGCGTCGTCATGGTGAGCCAAAATTGGTTACTCGAGGAGAAGCTGATTACATGGACGTATCGAGTAAACAAATCGTTTCTATCGGTACAGCACTTATTCCTTTCCTTGAACACGATGACGCAACTCGTGCCCTCATGGGAACAAACATGCAACGTCAGGCAGTTCCAACCGTTAAACCAGATGCTCCAATTATTGGAACCGGTGTAGAACGTCGTGCAGCGAAAGATTCCGGACACGTTGTTATTGCTGATCAATCAGGAACAATCACCCGTATAGACGGAAACGTAATCGAAATCACCGATGGGGAAAAGAATGTGTTCAAGTACGAACTCAAGAAATTCATTCGTTCTAACAACTCGACAGTTATTAATCAGCGTCCAACAGCAAATGTAGGGCAGGTGGTTAAACGCGGAGATATTATTGCCGACTCTTCTGCTGTTGATCAGGGTGAATTAGCTTTGGGTCAAAACGCTTTGGTGGCCTTTATGGCTTGGGACGGTTATAACTTTGAAGATGCTGTAATCATGAGTGAACGCATGGTTCAAGATGATCGCTTCACTTCAGTTCACATTGAAAACTACACAATCGACGTTCGAGACACCAAGCTTGGTCCTGAGGTTGTAACAGCAGATATTCCAAACGTATCCGATGAAAAACTCAAAAACCTCGACACAGAAGGTGTTATTCGTATCGGTGCCGAAGTTCGTTCCGGAGACATTTTGGTTGGTAAAATCAGTCCAAAAGGAGAAACAGAACTTTCTGCTGAAGAAAAATTGCTTCGTGCAATTTTTGGAGAAAAAGCACGCGATGTTCGTGATTCATCTTTGTACCTCGAACATGGAGTGCAGGGTAAGGTTGTGGCTATTACTGTTTTCTCTCGAGAAGAAGGTGACAACTTAAACCCAGGTGTAATCAAGTCTATTCAGGTTACCGTTGCCGGACTTCGAAAAATCCAGGTTGGAGATAAAGTTGCCGGTCGTCACGGAAACAAAGGTGTTGTGTCTAAGGTTGTTCCAATCGAAGACATGCCGTTTTTGGAAGATGGAACCCCGGCTGATGTTATTTTGACTCCACTTGGTGTGGTTTCTCGTATGAACTTGGGACAGATTCTCGAGGTTCACTTAGGACTTGCTGCCAACGCTTTGGGATTCAATGTATCAACACCTGTACTCGATGGAGTTGCTGAGTCTACCATCAAAGAACAGCTTGCACTCGCCGGATTCCCGGAAAGTGGACAACTTACTTTGTTTGATGGACGAACTGGAGATGCTTTTGATCACCCTGTGACTGTGGGTTACATGTATATCCTAAAACTAGCTCACATGGTTGAAGACAAAATTCACCAACGTTCTATTGGGCCATACTCCCTCATTACACAGCAACCGCTTGGAGGAAAAGCTCAGTTTGGTGGACAACGTTTTGGAGAAATGGAAGTTTGGTCGCTCGAAGCATATGGAGCCGCTCATACTTTGCAAGAAATCTTGACCATTAAGTCAGATGATGTCCCAGGTCGAAGTAAGGCTTACGAATCAATCATCAAAGGTGAAACAATTCGCAAAGTAAACATTCCGGAATCGTTCAATGTGCTCATTCGAGAGCTTAAAGGACTTTGTATGGATGTGGAACTCTTAAAGGACGGTAAGTCGGTGATTATGACCGGCGAAAAGAAAGGTGAGACGGCATAATATGATACCAAAAAACGACACACTAAAAACTACGGATTTCGATGCTATTCGCTTGCGAGTGGCATCGCCGGAGGTCATTCGTTCGTGGAGTCACGGCGAAGTAATGAAACCAGAAACGATCAACTATCGTACACAAAAACCAGAAAAAAGCGGTTTGTTCGCCGAAGAAATCTTTGGGCCATCTAAAGACTGGGAATGTTACTGTGGTAAATACAAAAAAATCCGTTACAAAGGAATCGTTTGTGATAAATGCGGAGTAGAAGTAACAAGAGCCATCGTTCGACGTGAACGCATGGGGCACATTGAACTTGCCGCACCTGTTTCGCATATTTGGTTTTTGCGAGGTATTCCAAGCAAAATCGGAACTGTGCTCAACATGTCTGTGCAGAGCATTGAAAAAGTTATCTACTTTGCCAACTTTATTGTAACCGACGTCAACGAAGAAGCTCGTGAGCAAACTCTAGAGCAGGTTCGTAGCGAATACGACAGTAAAAAGAAAATGATCGAAGGCGAATACAAACGTGACGCCGGTCGAGTACCACAAAAATTCCCAACTGACGACAAAGCTCAAAAGAAAGAATTGGCGAGTTTAGAAGAAATCCGCGACAACAAAATGGCTGAACTCGAAGAAGACTTCTTAGAAGTAGAAAAAGAGCTCAAAACAATGAAAATAATGCAGATTATTTCT
>Ga0100377_1004768_pt1 | contig 10347 bp, 6 predicted proteins | sample CryGeymeta201501_FD_83664 | JGI IMG/M metagenome (GOLD analysis project Ga0100377, IMG submission 83664) | Groundwater microbial communities from Crystal Geyser aquifers in Utah, USA - Crystal Geyser metaG 2015-01 | ecosystem: Environmental > Aquatic > Deep subsurface > Groundwater | place: USA... | reverse complement strand
GCCCCGCACGTGCGCGATGGCGACGGTGAACCCCCGGTCGAGCAGGGTCAGCACGGGGCGCGAGAACAGCGGGTCCGCGCTCTCGCCATAGGCGCCGTACACCCGGAGGTAGAGCGGGTGGGGCTGCGTCGGGTCGAGGTCGCGGCGCCTGACGAGGGAGATGGGGATGGCGGTGCCGTCGTTGGCCGGGGCGGTGAGGCGCTCGGCGAGGTAGCGTTGAGGGTCGAAGCCGCCCCGGATCGGGGTCTGGCGCAGGAGGGTGGCGCTGCCGGCCACGAGGTCCAACGCGAACGTCGAGTCCGGCGTCAGGAACGCGCTGTAGAAGAACCGCGCGGTGGAGGCGTGCGGGTCGGGGTTGGCCAGCAGCTCCACGCTCCAGGCCGGGTCGCCAAAGGCCACCTCCTTCGCCGCCCCGCCCTGCCGAGGCCTCAGCCGCAGCCGGCCCAGCCCGCCCACCCGCTCCACGGTGACGATGTGCCGATCGAACACCTCGAAGCTCTCCAGCGCGCCGTCGGGGGCCTCTGGCACCAGCTCGCGCCAGCGCGTGCGGTCGTCTGGGGCGTCGACGGGCGCAGCGACGAGGCGGAAGTTCGGCGCGTCCTCGTTGGTCCGTAGGTAGAGGGTGTCGTCGAGGTGGCGCACGGTGAACTGGTGCCCCTGACGGCGCGTGAGCAGGGCGCGCGGCGTCGCGTCCGGAGCGTCCGTGGGCAGCGCCAGGACGTCGGAGGTGCGGTGGCTGTTGGCCTCGATGAAGACCCACGCGCCGGAGCGGCTGCGCCGCAACCAGAGGTGGAAGCGGGGGTCTGCCTCGGCGTAGACGAGCGCGTCTTTTGCCGGAACGGTGCCCGGTGTGTGGCGGTAGACGGCGTGGGCGCGGAGCGTGGCCGGGTCGACGCGCACATAAAGGAGGGTGCGTGCGTCCGCCCAGACCGCGTTGCCCGAGGTGCCCTCGAGGGCTTCCTGGAGCAGCCGCCCCGTGGCGAGCTCGCGGAGCAAGACGGTGTAGACGCCGCGCCCGACAGTGTCCTCCGCCCACGCCAGCAGGCGGTCGTCGGGGCTGACGGTGAGGCTGGTGGCGTCGTACCAGGCGGCCTCACCCGCGCGGGCGTCCGCGTCGAGCAGGACGGTCTCGGGCGCGCCAGGGGTGTCGGCCCGGCGGAGCGTGAGCGGGTAGCGTCGGCCAGGCTCGAGGCGCTGCCAGACCCAGGCGCCGTCGCGGAGGACGGGCAGGGAGGCGTCCTCGGGCGCCACGCGGGCCTTGAACTCGTCAAACAGCGCGCGCTGCAGGGCCTCGGTGCCCTCCATGCAGCGGTGGGCCCAGGCGTTCTCGGCGCGCAGGTGGGCGAGGGCTTCGTCGGGCACCGGGTCCGCGCCGCGCAGCCACGGGTACGGCTCGGTGCGCGACCGGCCCAGCCGGGTGACCGTGGTGGGCTCGACGCGCGCCACCGGGGCGTCGAGGGCGGTCTCAGGGACGGGCTGGGGGCTGCTCACGCACGCGCACAGCGCCAGCAGCACGGCAGTGAGAGCCACGCGCCACCGGAGCGCCGTAGATTTAACGCGGTGCGTCATGCGAGGGCCCTCATCCGTCGTCCGGCAGGGGCACCATCCGCATCGCCACCACGCTCAACACCGCCGCGATCGCCGTGACCGCCCCCGCGAACAACAGATGAACCGGCGGCACCCCCAGCGGCGCGCTGGCGATGGCCTCGGTGGCCTCCGGCGTCACCTCCTCGAAGAACGGGTTGAGCCCCGCCAGCCCCCCGAGGGCGGCCAGCGCCGCCACCGCCACCGCCACCCCCGTCACGACCGCGATGATCGCCACCATCACCTCCGAGCTCCTCGCCGCCCGCGCCGCCCCGAACCCCGCCCCGATCCCCACCAGCATCATTGGATACATCGAGGTCCACCCCACGCCGAACGTCAGCGCCGCGAAGGCCCCGAAGCCCACGAGGCTGCCGATCAGGCTGCCGATGACGGCGCGGCGTCGAGGTCCGAGGGCTTGCGTGGTCGGTGAGGTGGTCATAGCCGGTCCAGGGCTGGTGCTTCGGTGACGATGGACGCGAGGAGATCCGTCGGCGCGGACAAGGTAGGCGGGGTGGGGGCGTGGGTCAACGTCGGGGGTGGCCGCACGGACGGTGGTTCAGTTCTCGGACGGTGGGGTTGGGGTGGTTCGGGGCAGCTCCCCCTCCGCTGCATCCGCTCGCCCTGGGGCTCGCGGGCAGCGGAGACCCCTCGTGAACGAGGGGTGCTCGGGCCCTCTCATGATCCACGGCTTGTGGTTCACGTCTCGAAGCACGGTCGGGAGATTGGCACGCCCAGCCGGTCAAGACGTGAACCCATGTCCTTGGATCGTGAGAGGGCCCGATGACCTCTCGCTTGCGAGGGGTCGACGCTGCCCGCGAGCCGAAGGCGAGCGGATGCAGCGGCGGGGGAGCTGCCCCGAACCGCCACAACCCCACCGTTCGAGACGTGAACCAGAACCCAGGCTTGCGCGGGCGTCTGCCATCACCGTCCCCCCGCGTCCACCTCTCCGCCCCCCGCCTTGAGCCGCTCCACCAGGTGCGCGGCGACGCGGAAGCTGTTGGCCATGATGGTGAGGGTGGTGGGCACGCCGCCGGAGGTGGGCATGAAGCTGCCGTCGACGACGTAGAGGTTGGGCACGTCGTGGGCCTGGCAGAACCGGTTGAGCACGGAGGCCGCGGGGTTGTCGCCGAACCGACACGTGCCGTGCTGGAGCACGAAGGTGGTGCCGCCGACCGTCTCGATGCCGGTCTCGGCCGCGCCAGCGGCCTTGAAGACCTCCAGGCCGTGCTGGAGGACGCGCTCGGAGTTGCGGAGGTCCTCGGGGTGGTTGAACAGATGGATGGTGGCCACCGGGATGCCCCAGCGGTCGCGCACCTTGCCGTCCACCGTCACCGCCGTTCCGGGGTTGGGCAGATACTCGCCGAACACCTCGAACTCCAGCTCGTGGACCTCGTGGTAAAAGCGGTGGAGGGCCTTCTGGAGCGCGGCGCCCCAGAGGGCGGGCTGCTGGCGGCCGGAGAGGCGCTGGGCGGTGTAGATGGGGTTGCGGTGGGGCAGGAGGAAGTTGAGCGTGCCGCCCTTGTCGTACTCGCCCTTGCGCTCGGCCAGGAAGTAGTGGTCCCGCAGGGAGCGCTGGAGGAAGTGGATGGTGTGCGGGTCGCGCATGGCCTCCGGCAGCTTGCCGCGCTCAAAGACCCCGTACCCCTTGGCGAGCGTGGAGAAGGTGAGGTTCTTGCCGACGAGGCCGCTGCTGTTGGCCAGGCCCGTCGGAGACCGCGCCGAGGTGCTGTTGAGCAGCAGCCGCGCCGACTCGATCGAGGTCGCCGAGACCACCACCACCTTCGCCTTCTGCTCGACGATGGCGCCGGCGGCGTCGAAGTAGCGCACGGCGGTCGCGCGGCCCTCGGCGTCCGTGGCGATCTCGAAGGCCATGCTGTGGGGGCGGAGCTCGCAGCGGCCGGTGGCCAGGGCGCGCGGGAGCAGGGCGGCCAGCGTGCTGCCCTTGGCGCCGCTCTCACAGCCATAGGAGCCGCAGAAGTCACAATAAACGCATTCGCTGCGCTCTCCCACGCTGGTCGAAAGAACGGCGCGGGGCGTCTTGAACGGGTGCCAGCCGAGCTTGCGCGCGCCTTGATCCACCAGCCCGGACAGGGGGTTCTCATCCAGCGGCGGCTGCGGATAGGGCCCCGATCGGGGCGGCTCGAACGGGTGGCCGCCGGCCAGCCCCGACACGCCGACCTCTCGCTCCACCTTGTCGTACCACGGCGCCAGCTCCTCATACCCGATCGGCCAGTCCTCCAGCGTGCTCCCGGCCAGTTCGCCGTACCGACTCCGCAGCCGGAAGTCGTCCGGGTGCAGACGGTAGAAGAAGCCGCTCATGTGGATCGTGCCGCCGCCGACGCAGTTGGCGATCCACCCGCTGGTCGAGGGCACCGGCTCGGAATCCTTGAGGGTCTTCAGGAGGTGGGGCTCGTCGCTGATCCAGGGCACCCACATCGCCCGTCGGCTGTTTCGGATCTCGTCGTGATCAAAGTCGACGCCCTCCTTGTACCAGGGGCCCTTCTCCAGCACGACCACGCGGGCGCCGGCCTTCGCCAGCTCCAGCGCCATCGGGGCGCCGCCTGCGCCGCTGCCGACGATGCAGACGTCGACCTCCTCTCCGAGCCACGAGGGCATCCTCGCCATGATCGTCAGCCTCCGCAGCCTGCGTAGATGTGGCCGCCGCAGTGTGGATCGATGCCCGCCCAGCGCCAGACGATCTTGTCCGGGTTGCCGCCGTACTTCGGGTCGCCCCACGTCCCCTCCAGCCCGAAGCTGTGGAGGGTGTCAAAGAAGCGCTGCTGAGGGAACGTCATGCCCCGCACCGCGCCGACCTGAAACCGCGCCAGGATGTCGTCCTGTGCCGCCGCGGGCAGCGCGGCGAACGGCTGCTTCTGCTCGCGCATCGCCAGCTTGTCCAGGTAGAGCACGCCCGTGCGCATCATCCGGTGCAGGCTCTCGAAGTGCGGCTCCATCATCTGGCGGTCGAGGTATTCGAGGAGGTGGGCGGCCTGGGCGCCAGGCGGGCCGGCGGCGCCGTCCGAGGGGAACATCCGCTCCAGGGCGGCCTCCAGGGTGGGCACCTCGGCGGGCGTGAAGAACTGGAGCGCATAGGGCTTCGCCGGAGGGGCCACGATGGGCCCGGCGTCCGGTGTCGGTGGGTCCCGCCGGCACGCCGACGCCACGTGGAGCCCCGCCACGCCACCGGCCAGCTGCACGGCCCGGATCAGGAACGTCCGTCGATCCATCCTACCTCCTTGCGTCGGCGTCGGCGCGGGGCGACCATGGCGCCGCTCGCCTCGTCGCGCTGAAGGTACCGCAGCCCGTGCACCTGGCTCAATCCCCGGTTGGATGCCCTATGAACGGTTTCTTTCCATCTCGGAATCTCGTGCTCGCCCCGGGAGCGACCGCCACCCTGCGTCGCGCCGACCCCGGCGATGCGGCAGGCCTGCACGCCCTCGACGTCGCTGTGATCGAGGTCGGTGAGGGCGTGGTGCGCGGCGTCGAGGACATCGAGGCGTTGGAGGTGTACACGGCGCGCATGGAGCGACGGATCAGGGGCGCGGACCCGAACGCGGAGCTGTTGCTGGTGGTCGAGCTGGACGGGAGGGTGGTCGCCGAAGGCGGCGCGCGTCGATTCCCGCCTGCGCGGATCCGGCACGTCGGCAGCCTCTGGCTCGCCGTGCACCCCGATGTGCAGGGGCTCGGGCTCGGCAAGGCGCTGATGGAGGGCATCGAGGCGTGGGCCCGCGCGGTGGAGCCTCCGCTGCTGCGGCTGGAGCTGGCGGTGCGGGCGGACAACACGCGGGCCCGGGGGCTGTACCGCAAGCTCGGGTACGTGGAGGAGGGGGTGCGGCGAGGCTTCGTGCGGCTGGAAGACGGGACCCTGTGCGATGACGTGGGGATGGCGAAGTGGCTGGAGGTCGACGGGGGCGGGGCCTGATCAGCCGCAGGCGCGGGCGATGGTGGCGCACGTGCATGGGGCTCGTCAACGACGGCCATGACTTTGGGCTTGTGGAAAAATAAGTGGGGGTCCGGGGGCGGCTCGCCCCCGGCCGCCGGAGGCACCGTGCCTCCGGCGGCCAGGGGGCAGCGCCCCCTGGACCCCATTTCTTCCGCCTGCCAAATAGACCACTTATTTCTAGACGAGCCCTTTGGGCCCTTTCCGAAGGGCTTCTCAAGGCTCCCGATGATGGCCGAGCGTGCGCAGCACATACGGTTCGAGCTTCACCCCTACGATCTCAAACAGCGCATCACTGGTCCACCGGACGAGGATGACCTCCTGCTCGACCCATCGTGTGCTGTCGAGGCCCTGGAGGGGGCGGGCGGCGTCCAGCTCCAGCTCGCCGCTGCGGCCAGTCTGGTCGATCAGGTGCAGGGTGGCGGTCGAGGGGGAGCCGGGCGTGAAGTCGTCAAGGACGAGGGTGTCGTCGGGGGCCAGGGTGATCGGGCCTCGGCCTTCGGGGAGGGGGTGCTCGGCCAGGACTGCGCCGTCGCGCAGGGCGAGCCAGCGGGCGATGGGGGCGCGCCAGGCGCCGCGCGCGGTCTCGATCAGCACGGCGGTGAGCCCGCTGCCTGTGATGAAGGCGCGGCGCAGCGCGCGGTCGGGGGCGGCGCAGGTGATCGTGCGGGCTGGCGCGCCGCCGGTCGCGGGGACATCGAGCAGGCAGTCGCGTCCGCTGCGGGCGGCGAGCGTGTAGAGGTGGTCGCCGCGCGAGGCCCAGCGCAGCTCGCGCGGGGCGACGACGTCGTTGTGGACGTGCGGGGGCGCGCCGAGGGCGCCAGAGAGGAGCCGGCAGGTGTCGGGGCTGGGGCCGGAGTCGGTGTGGCCACGGCATGCGCGCAGCGCGAGCTGGTCGCTGCCGGGCGAGAACACGACGCTGTCGGCCCAGCTCAGCTCGGGCGCCAGCGGGCGCGGACGGGCGCCGTCTGCGCCAGAGAGCTGGAGGACCAGCCCGCCGTCGCGGCCCTTCGGGGCGGGCCAGGCGACGTGCTGCCCGTCGGGGCTGGCGTAGACCTGCTCCGTGGTCGCCGGGTGTGGGGCGGTGCTCCACGGGCCCACCCGATGCACGATGGAGGCGAACCGGGGCAGGTCGGCGACGCTGCCCGACAGGGGAAGCCAGGGCGCATCGGCGGGAGCCGCCAGCCGGGCGGGGTGGGTGGCCTCCCAGCGCTCGAGGCGGCGGCCCGTGTCGAGGGTGATGTGGTCGAGGGCGAAGGCGCGGCCGTGGTCGCGCAAGGTCAGCCACGCCTCCTTGCGGTCGACATCCACTCCGAGAATGTCGACCGGCGTATCCGTTGTCGTGCTGGTCCAGGAGGCGCGGTAGAGCACGCGGACGCGGGGCTCTACGCGTGGCTCGGCGTCCGTGGATGGATCGGCTGATGGAAAGTGGAGCTCGATGGCAGGCTTTTCGGCAGCGGCCGGCGCGGCGGCTGCGGGCTGCGGCGGCTCGGGCGCTGCGGCGGGCCCCTCCTCGAGCAACGAGCACGCGCTGGCGAGCAGGACCAGGGTGGGGGCGGTGAGGCGTCGGAGCGTCGGCGGCATGGCGGGGTCGGGGGGGAGGTGCACGGCGGCGAGCGAGACGAGGGCGCGCTCGGGATGAGCGTAGGCCGCGGTGGGCTCCCGGGTCAACGGGGATGAGCGTGGGCTTGACTTTTGTTCAGATGTGCGTCACAGTGGCTGCGTAGGTTGAAGGTCCGTCGGAGGCTGGGGCCGCCGGCTTGATGAGGCGACAGATCGTGCGTGTAAAGCGAAGAGCTCCCCCTGAACCCACCGCCCTGGTGGATGGCAAGATCACCCGCATCGCGGCCCAGCGGAGGAACACCAACCGCTTCTCCATCGACCTCGACGGCACCTTCGCCTTCGGGCTGATGCAGGACGTCGTGGCGCAGGCCGGCCTGCATGTTGGCATGGCCCTGGGGGTCGCCGACCAGCGCAAGCTCATCGAGGCCAGCGCGTTCATCTACGCCCGCAGCGTGGCCATCGAGCTCCTGTCCTTCAAGCCCCGCACTGAGTCCGAGCTCCGTGGGAAGCTGGCCGAGCGAGGCTTCTCCGCCGAGGTCGTCGATGACGCCGTGGTGCGCTTCAAGGAGATCGGCTACATCGACGACGCCCGCTACGTCGCCGCCTTCGTGCGAGACAGGCTCGGCATCCGCGGGCACGGCCAGCGCCGGATCGCCCGGGATCTCCAGACCCGCGGGGTGAGCGCCGAGCTGATCCAGCAAGGCCTCGCGGGCGTCGACGACGGGCAGGCCGCCGTCGCGGCGCGCGCCGCAGCCGACAAGGTGCTCAGCAGGATGCGTCGCGTCGTTGAACCCGTCCGTCGGCGGCAGAAGGTGCAGGAACACCTGGCTCGCCGTGGCTTCAGCGGTGACGTCATCCGCGCCGCGACCAGCGAGATGGACTTCGCGCCGCCCCAGGAGCCCGCCGATCCCGATGCAACCCCGACGACCTCCACCGAATGCCCCCCGGCAAAGCCGGCGCGGGTGCGCCCTGAGCGCGTCGTGCCCTCCACCGAGGACGCCATGGCCCTGGCGCGCAAGCGCTGGCCCCAGCTCGAGCGCCTCGAGCCCTCCGAGCACCGCCGAAAGCAGAAGCTCCAGGACTTTCTCAAGCGCCGCAGCGTCCCCTACGACGTGGTGCGCGGCATCGTGGACGCGCTGATGGCCGAGTCGGCCGTCGAGGCCGAGCGCGTCGCCGAGGAGGCCGCTGCAGACGCCGCGGTCGTCGCCGAGGCTCGCGCCGCGGCCGGTGAGCCGCCCCCGGAGCCCGTTGAGGTCGTCGACGAAGACGCGCGCTTGTTCGATGAGGCGCTGGACCTGGCCCGCGGGCGGTGGCGAAGGCTGGAGAAGCTGGAGCCCAACATGCGCAAGCGGCGACAGAAGCTGCAGGACTTCCTTGGCCGGCGCGGCTTCCGCTTCGATGTCATCCGCCGCGTCCTTGACGATGAGGCGCTGGCGTAGGCGCACCGGGCGCAGAGAATCGCCCTCGGCGCGAACTCTTGCGTGCGACAGGTGTCGAAGGCAGGTGAGCATGAGCTTGCCCCTTGGAGGAGCCTGTTGATGAAGCGTCTCGGGTCCGCTGTTGTCTTCGTGTCCCTGCTGCTGATCGGATCGACCGCCGCGGCCGACTCCCTCCGCGCGACCCGCGGCCAACCCGTCGAGGAGGTGGAGCACGCCGTGTCCGTCTCGGTCGTGGAGGGCGTGGCGACGTACCGGGTGCGCCGGACCTTCGTCAACCGCGGCCGATGGGTGGAGGAGGCGACGGTCACCGTGATGCTCCCGCCGGGCGCGGCGGCCAACGGCCTGCGGATCGAGGCCGGAGGGACCTGGATCGACGCTGAGCTCATGGGGGCCGGCAGGGCGTCCCGCATGTACGACCAGCTCACCGGCATCGGCCAGGCGCCGATGCAGGACCCGGTGCTCATGAAGTGGGAGTCGTCGAGTATGCTCACGCTCCAGATCTTCCCGCTGCGGTCCGGCGTCCCCGCGACGCTGGAGTATACCCTCACCGCGCCGGTGACCTACGCCGACGGCCGCTGGACCCTGGGCTATCCTCGCGCCACGGCGAGGTCGGCGCTGCTGGCCCCGACCGTGCGCGTCACCGGCGAGGCGCCGCGCATCGACGGCGACGCCGTGGCCTCCGCCCAGCTCGCGACGCTGGTCAAGGGGGCCCCGATCGCCCCGATCTCTGTGGCGGCGCCGCCGCCGTCCGGCCCCGCGGTGACCCGCTACGGCGTCGTGCCGACCGGGACCGGCAAGAGCGTGGCGCGGCTCGAGGTGGACGTCGCCCCGGCGCTCTCGATGGCGCCGCCGGACCTCCGCGTGGTCTTCGTCCTCGACGCCTCGCAGTCGGTGGACGTCGATGGCATCGCCGCCGAGATGGAGCTGATCGACGCGTGGACGCGCCGCGCCCCTGGCGCGCAGGTGGAGGTGGTGGTGTTTCGCCGCGACGCCGAGGCCCTGTTCGGCGAGCTGGTGCCCGGCGAGCAGGCCGTTGGGAGGTTGCGCGAGGCCCTGGCTGCGGGGCGCCTGGCGCCCGGCAATGGCAGCAACCTCGACCGCGGGCTCGCCCTGGCGGTGCAACGCCTGTCCGGCGCGTCCGGCTCCCGCCGGATCATCGCGCTCACCGACGCCACGATGCGCCGCGGCTTCAACGCGTCGTCTGCCCTGTCGGGCCTGTCTGACGAGGCCATCGTCCACATCGCCATGCGTGGCGGCCAGCTCTCCTCGCGTCGCAGCCGGCTCGACCGCGACGACACGCACCGGCTCGCTCCGCTCGCCCTCGCCCACCACGGCGTTGCCGTGAAGGTCGAGGGGGCCGTGGACGCCTCGAACCCCGCCTTCGTCGACGCGGTCGAGTACCTGGTGCGCCCCACTCGCCTCGACGCCGTGACGCTCGACCTCGGCCGCGCCACATCATCGCTCGACGTCCCCACCACGCTCGACGAGGGCGCCGGCTTCACAGCCACCGTTCACCTCACCGGCGCTCCTCGCCGCGCCGGCGCCCTCCACGGCCTGCTCTGGACCGAACCCTGGGAGCGCCACGTCGCTGTCGACGACGCCTACAGTCGCTTGACCGCGGCCACCGTCTTCTCCGAGGACCGCGACGACGGGCTCACCCGCCCCGAGCAGCTCGCCATCGCCCGGTTCGCTCACATCGTCTCCCCCGTCACCTCCTTCCTTGCGATCGAGCCTGGCACCCGACCGTCCACCGAGGGCATCGTGCGGCGCAGCCTCATGAGCGGCGGCTACGGCATGATGGGCGGCCGTTACGGCATCTCG
>Ga0100377_1004764_pt1 | contig 10355 bp, 8 predicted proteins | sample CryGeymeta201501_FD_83664 | JGI IMG/M metagenome (GOLD analysis project Ga0100377, IMG submission 83664) | Groundwater microbial communities from Crystal Geyser aquifers in Utah, USA - Crystal Geyser metaG 2015-01 | ecosystem: Environmental > Aquatic > Deep subsurface > Groundwater | place: USA... | reverse complement strand
CCATAAACCCTATATCACCTTCGTTATCGAAGGAACCGTGGAAAAGTTCGCTTCCATCACACCGGCCAGGATCATTTTGCGAGGACCGGCGGGCTTTCCCATCAAGGGTACAGTCCGCATCATTCCCGAGAAAAAATATCCATTCACCCTAGCGGAACTCGCCGATGCCAAGGGTCAAAACGTCACCTATTCCCTGGAGAAAATCCAAAGCGAAACGACCGAAGAATACCTGCTGACGGTTATCAATACCCGGGCTGCCAAAGGGACTTATCATGAAGTCATCGTTTTTCCCACCGACCTGGACATGCGCCCGGAGATAAAGATATGGGTCTATGGAGAGCTGTCCGATCCCTTGCCTGGAAAAGAAGAAACAACTCAATGAAAGACATCAAGGTCGTGGTCTTTGATTGTGACGGAGTCCTCTTCAACACCGACCGGGCCAACAGGGCCTATTATAATGCGGTCCTCCGGCGCCTTGGAAAGCCGGAAATAACAGCCGAACAATTCGCATTTGTGCACATGCATGCGGTGGCGGTATCCATGCGTTATCTGTTTCCCGACGATCTGGAACATCAAGCGGCGGAGCGCTTCCGCAGAGAGATGGATTACCGTCCGTTTGTCCAGGAAATGGAAATGGAACCGGGGCTGATCCCTCTTCTTTCCCGACTCAGGCCCCGTTATAAGACGGCCATCGCCACCAATCGCACCGATACCATGGATACAGTCATCAAAGCGCACGGTCTGACGGACTATTTCGACCTGGTCATCTGTGCCCGGGATGTCGTCAACCCCAAACCCCATCCCGAACCGCTGCAAAAGATTTTAACTTATTTTCATGCCGATCCCCGACAGACCGTCTACGTCGGGGACTCGGATGTCGATGCGCGCACCGCTGAAGGTGCGGGTGTTTTCTTCGTCGCCTATAAAAATGCGGCACTATCCGCCGACTATCACCTCAACCGCATGGAAGACCTTGAAGCGATCCTCAACGGCACACCGATGCATGCCGATTGATATCGGATTACAGCCTGGGCAAAACCGGACGGCAAGGACGCTAAAAAGAAGTGCGCCTATGACAGCGTACGCCTTCGATGATTTGAGCATTGTTTTAAACCGCGAAGGGGCCCGAGAATTTTTGAAGCTCAGCGTTCCCATGCGCCACGGCCGATACCATGAAATCCGGACTTCTAAACACCTGGTCCAGTTCAACCTGAACGCAGAGATCAAATATATTCAGGGTCGCCATCGAGATTGGCCGCATCCCTCGGAATGGCTGAAACGCACCATGGGAAACGACTGGGTTTACTATTCCGTCGGCAGCTACAACGATATTTTCGATATCGCAGGAGAATATTATTTTCCTTGTCTGAGTTACGATGAGAATCCCTTTTTCAGGCACAACCCCTTTGCGTCCCCCGCAGTCCGAGAGGCCGTGTCCGGTCTGAACCCTTTGTTTGAAAAACTTAACACATTGAGCCGGCTGGATCTGCCGCCCCCCTTGAAGGCTTTTTTCCGGAAAGCCGCAGCCACAAACGGGGCCGCATTAAAGCATCGATCCGAGCGCTTCCATCGGATTCTCGGTGAAAAGATTACCATCCTTCCTCCGGATACCCGCCATGTCGATTATACGGTCATCCCGGTCGTCATTGCACGGGGCTGTCTTTATCATTGCGGATTTTGCCGCTTCAAGACTCGGGATACATTTACACCTCTGAGCAAAGATGCAATCTTGACCCAGATGCAACAGATGAAGGCGTTTCTGGACCGGGATCTTCCCAATTACAATGCGGTATTTCTAGGCCAACACGACGCCCTTTTGGCCGGAAAAGAGCTTTTGATATTTGCCGCCGAAAATGCCTGCGACATCTTCGAATTTCATCGATCGTACCTGAAGGATGCGTGGCTGTTTCTTTTCGGCAGCGTCGATGCCATGCTCAAGGCCGAGGAATCCCTGTTTGAAAGCCTGAACCGACTCCCTTATCGCACCTACATCAATCTCGGTCTAGAATCTTTCGACCCTGAAACCCTGGCATGGTTGAAAAAACCGGTTGATGTATCACGGGTCAAGGAGTCATTTTTACGCATGTTGGAGGTTAACCAACGGTATCCGAATATCGAAGTCACCGCCAACATCGTCCTGGGGAAACGCCTTCCTCCCGACCATTTGCCCTCGTTGCTGAATTTTACACAAAACACCATGAACCGGTCTTTCGGCAAGGGTGCCCTTTATTTTTCGCCCCTGGACCGCCGGGAATCCAAAACGGAGGCGCTGGCTTGTTTCAACAAACTGAAGCGTTCCGTTCGACTGCCGGCCTATATCTATCTATCCCAGAGGTTGTGAGCCACTCATGAAGCGATTGCGAATTCTTATTTTTTGTCTCTGCACCATTCTCCTGGCGGCGTCTGCGGGGGGCGGAACCGAACTGAAAACCGTCACACTTCCGCTCACCATTGATTATCCGCTTTTGAGGTCCCTGGTCGTTTACCACGCTTTTAAAAGCCCCGATAACAGCGCCGTGGTCCTGGATGAAGGGGACGGCTGCAATTTCATCCGTATTTCCGACCCAGTCTTTTCGGAAGCCAATGGGTTGTTGCGCTGTGAGATCCGGACCCTGATCCGCACAGGCGCCCTCTTCAGAAATACCTGCCTGATGCCCGTCGAATGGGTCGGCTATGTGGCGCTGCTCATCCGGCCTCAGGTGGACCGTCAGAATCTCAAACTCACGTTTCAGACCGTCGATTCTCAAATGTATGACGAAAAACACCGGCTCCAAACCGTCACCGACATGGTCTGGAACCTGATAAAAACCCAAATCCACCATTACATCGACGGAATCGTCCTGGATCTCAAACCCCCCATCGATGAAATGAAATCGTTCATTGCATCGGTTGCGCCTGAAGAAAGGACCGACCGGATCGATGCGTTGTTGAAAAGCCTTCGACTCGGGGATGTACGCATTGAACCCCAGGCCGTGCGCATCGATATCCTGGCGGATGTAAAGGAGATTTACGATATCAAGACAAAAAAGAAGCCGGATTTGATATCGGAAAAAGAAATCGAAAAAATCATCGAAACCTGGGAAACCTGGGACGCTTTCCTGGTCTACATGATCATGTCTCTTTCCGGAAAACCCCTTTCTGAAGAAGATCGCCAAACGATCTTTGAAACCCTGCTCGACACGCGTTATCGATTCACAACGGAATTGACTGAAAGAACCCTGGAAAAAGACCTCGTGAGAGATCAGTTTGTGAAAGCTTGGGCGAAGCTTTCTCCGGTTTTTCGAAACCACCTCGGACACGAATCTTCGGAGTTTACATTGGCCTACCTGGCCTTCTTCACGGCGACAGATGCCCTGGCTGCTCTGGATCGCATCGGCCCGACTCTGGGAATTGAGATCAGCCGGGAAGGCCTTATCCGGCTGGCACGACTGATCAGTCGGAAAAAGCCGGTCCTTTTGGAGTATAGTCTTCAATTCAACCGGGAGCTCAGGGAAATCCTTGGACTTACCGCTTCACCCCCCTTGGATTTCGAAGAAGATGCCGGACCTTCCGATGAAACGGATATGCCCCTTAATCAAGACACCTCAAGCATGACTCCGTGGGAAAGAAGCATAGCCGTCCTGTCGGATTTTTTTTCAGGCGCACCTGCCTGGGCAAAAACCCAGAAAGGGATACCGAAATCCCCGAACCTTGATATTTGGCTTCCCCCTGACGGAGAAGCGGAATCTTACATTCAGAAGATTGAACATCTCTTAACCCATGCCTCCTCGGCGTTGTTGGAAAAAAGCGCCCTGCCTCGTGTCTACCACGATTTCTACAAGCGACTGACCCTTTCCGCGGCCTGGCAGGAGAGTTGCTTTCGGCAGTTCGTCATGGAAAGCGGGAAGATTACCTATTTGCTCTCCTACAACCAGACCTCTGTGGGGATCATGCAAGTCAACAGGCGGGCCTGGCGCGGAATTTACGATTTAAACCTGCTGATGTGGAATATCCATTACAATGCCGCTGCCGGCTGCGAAATCCTCGAGCTGTACTTCCTCAGGTACGCCCTCCCCAAACTCAAACAAATGAAGCAAAAAGACCTCATGGCCGAGGAAACTGTCGCCGGCGTCGTCTATGCCATGTATAACGGCGGACCCCAGCAGCTTTCAGCTTATCTGGATCGTAAGAAGAAAAAGGAGTATTTTTTAAGCGACCGGCTGTTCATGGACAAGTTCCGATGGACGACCAAAGGACTGCTTTCTAATGTGGAAAACTGTCTGAAATGACCCCCAAGACGCTGTTTTAAATCGAAGCAACGGATACAAAACGCCCCAAGACAACGTCTGTGGAGTTGTCACTGGTTTCCAAGACCGTTTTGTGCGCCGCAGTCCGGGCACTGCCAGGTGATCCCATTGCAAGACATGCCCCAGAAATTTTCCTTCATACACTCCTGACAGATCTCGAATCCGCACCGGCACATCCAGCAAAAAGGAACTTCCTGATTGCAGCAGTGGCAAACATAAGCTTTGCCTTTTCGACGCCGCTGTAGATAGCTTTGTCTATTGGAAGATCCGCGCATGTTCGATCTTGATACAGCGGTTCATCACCACGTCGATTCCGTTTTCCGTTAAAAGCCTGGCCGCCGCTTCATTTTCGATATTCAGTTGCATCCAAAACGCCCTCGGCTTAATCCTCAACGATTCTTTCGCATGCTCCATGACCTGTTCCGACCGCCGAAACACATTTACACAATCGACAATACCCCGTACTTCATTAAGCGACGCATACGCTTTTTCTCCCAAAATCTCTTTTTGACCGGGACGGACAGGAATGATCCGGTATCCGTGGTCCTTGAGGTATTTAGCCACCCGATGGGAATCACGGTTGGGCTTGGGGCTTACCCCCAATACCGCCACGATTTTGATTTGTGTGAGCAAGCTTCGGATCTCATTTTCATCGATGAGGATACGTCCGTCCGGCATTTTTCCTTCCCGGCTTTTCTTGTCGTTTTTTGGAATCCGTGGTAGATGAACACTTCAGTATGTCGATTTTGTATAATAAATAAAGTTGATGGCTTCGTAAAAAGTCGTCACCCCGTTGAAAAACAGGGTCCAGGGGTTTTATAAGTGCTTGAGAACACTGGTTTCCGGCTTTCGCCGGAATGACGGAAAGAGAGCATTTTCGACTTTTTACGATTTCATCAAAGTTGATGGCTTCGTAAAAAGGTTTTGCGAGCGCCATTCAAGTCTTTCGGAAAAAGAGAGGCAAAGGGTTGAGCGTTAAAAATCTCAAGCTGTTTGAGGCACCTGTGCCGAGTTCTTGAGATTTAGCGAAACCCTTTGGATCTTCCGAAAAGACTTGCGGCACGAGGAAAATAGGCCTTTTTACGATTTCATCAAAGTTAATTCCGATAGACGAAGCTGTCAATGAGTGCCCCATTATCGATATGTTTCAATTTTGATGAAGCAGACGGACTTTTTACGACGCCATCAATTTTCAGCATGTAAGCACATCCCCAGAAATATGACTGGATTAAAAGAATGACGATGGAAAACAAGCGCCTTGGATTGAAAGATCGCCCCGTCGCCGAAGGAACAGCAAGCCCGCCCACGGTTTATCTCATCGATGGGAACGCCATCATCCACCGGGCCTACCATGCCATTCGGGGTCTCTCCAATTCCAAAGGACTGCCCACCAATGCCGTCTTCGGATTCACCCGGATGCTCTTAAAACTCATCCAGGAGCGCACGCCGGCTTTCGTCGCCATATGCTTCGACGCCAAAGGCCCCACCTTCAGGCATCAGATCTTCAAAGACTATAAAGCCAACCGGCCTCCCATGCCCGAAGACCTGGTCCAGCAACTTCCCTACATCAAGGCGATCGTGGAAGGGTTCAATATCCCGAGTATCGAGGTGCCCGGGTTTGAAGCCGACGATCTTATCGGAACCCTGGCCCGGTCCGCCCAGGAATCGGGATTCGACGTGGTGATGGTGACCGGGGATAAGGATTTCACGCAACTGGTTACCGAAAGAGCCGTGATCTGGGATCCTATAAAAGACAAGACCATCGACGTAAAGACTGTCCTGGCTGATTGCGGCATCCGTCCGGACCAAATGGTGGATGCCTTCGGCCTTTCCGGGGACAGTTCGGACAACATTCCGGGGGTTCCGGGCATCGGTCCCAAGCGGGCCTTTGAGCTGATCCGCCGATTCGGCTCCATGGAGTCTCTCTATGCTGAAATCGACGAGGTGGCGCAACCGAAGCTGAAAGAAAATCTTTTGGCAAACAAAGACCGTGCATTCTTGAGCCGATCTCTGGCGATCATCGATACGAATGCTCCAGTCGGATTTGACCCGGAGCGATTTCACTTTAAAGGTCCGGATCCGGTTCGGCTTCTGGAGCTTTTCAAGGAATTAGAATTCAGGAAACTGATGGAGACCTTCTCGGAGTCAGAGGAAAAAAGCCAAAAGGATTATCGGCTTGTTACAGACGAAAGAGCCTTGGCCTCGCTGATTTCGCTCCTAAAAGAAACCCAGCGATTCGCCATCGACACGGAGACTACTGCCCTGGATCCCATGCGGGCCGAATTGGTGGGTATCTCAGTGTCCGTCCGGGATCACGCGGGATTTTATATCCCGTTGGGGCATCGCATCGATGCAACCCAAAAACAGCTCAAAAAGAAACTCGTCTTTGACGCCCTGAAACCGATTTTCGAAGACCCGGAAATCGAGAAGATCGGCCAGAATATCAAGTATGATTGGATCGTGTTGAACCGATGCGGTTTGGAACTCTCCGGAGTCAGTTTCGATACCATGGTGGCATCCTACCTTATCGACCCCTCCAAACGCGCCCACAACCTCGATCAGATCGCCATGGACTTTCTGGGTTACAGGAAAATCGCCTATCACGAGGTCGCCGGAAAAGGAAAAGAAGGCGTCTCCTTTTCGGAAGTCCCCCTTGAAAAGGCCTCCCTTTATGCTTGTGAGGACGCCGACATCACCCTGATGGCCCGTCATCTCCTTTCTGAAAAGCTCAAGGAGGCCGGCCTTGTCTCCCTCTTTGAAACCGTGGAGATGCCGCTGATTCCGGTGCTCAAACGCATGGAGATGCATGGGGTTAAGGTGGATCAAGACCGCCTGAAGGATCTATCTAAAATTTTCCAATATCAACTCGAAATCTTGGAAAGAAAAATTCATTCCCTGGCTGGTCAGGAGTTCAACATCAACTCCTCCCAGCAGCTGGGTGAAATCCTGTTCGAAAAGTTGGGCTTACCGGTGCAGAAAAAGACCCGGAAAAAAACCGCCTATTCTACGGATGTGGCTGTGCTTACCACTTTGGCGATGCAACACGAGCTGCCGGCACATATTCTGAGGCATCGCACCCTTTCCAAACTCAAGTCCACCTATGCCGACGCCCTTCTGGAGTTGGTTCACCCGGAAACCGGACGCATCCACACGTCATACAACCAGACCGTAACCGCCACGGGCCGTCTGAGCAGCTCAGACCCCAACCTTCAAAACATACCCATCCGCACCGAGGAAGGACGACAGATCCGCAGCGCCTTCATTGCCCGGGAAGGCTGGCGGCTCCTGTCCGCGGATTACTCTCAGATTGAACTCCGGATTCTGGCGCATTGTTCAGAAGATCCCATCCTGATTGAAGCGTTTTTAAATGAAGAGGACATTCACACCCGGACCGCCACCGAGGTATTCGAAGTCTTCCCGGAAATGGTAACCCCGGAACTGCGGCGACAGGCCAAGGTCATCAACTTCGGGATCCTTTACGGCATGGGCGCCTTTCGGCTGTCCCAGGAACTCGGCATCAGCCAGAAAATGGCCCAAGCTTACATCAGCCATTACTTTTCCCGATATCAAGGGGTCAAGAGCTACACGGACCGGATCCTTCAGGAAGCCAGGGCGCAAAAAAGAGTCTACACGCTCCTGGGCCGCACGCGGCCGTTGCCGGATATCGACAGCCGGAACGCGGCCGTCAGGCAGGGCGCCGAACGCACCGCCATCAATACGCCGATTCAGGGGACGGCGGCCGACCTGATCAAGGTCGCCATGATCCGTGCCGACGAGGCGCTTCGGAAAAAAAGTTTAAAAAGCGCTATGCTTTTGACCGTTCACGACGAACTGGTCTTCGAGGTGGCTCCGGATGAAACAAGAGTCGTTTCCGAACTGGTGCGGGATGCTATGGAAGGGGTCTGGGAGCTCAGGGTACCGCTGAAGGTGAATCTCGCTTTGGGCGCCAACTGGGCTGAGGCCCACTAGCGCCGCTTCAATCCTGGTCTTCTTCTAATACCTGCTCGATGCCCCGGACCGACTCCTTCACGGTTTGATAGATGCTTTTAAAGACCTCGTTGAAATTGCTGGGGGAAACCCGGCCCACTTCGATGAATTTCACCACGATCTCCTTGGCAGTCTTTAAAACGATCGACTCCTGGGTCTCTCCCATATGCGGTCCCCTTTATAGAGTGATTTAATTATTGCCTTGGTATCAAAATACCGGCGCAATGTCAAAGGCTTCCAAGCAAATCAATAAAATAAGGAGCAAGTCGGAGCAGGTCTACGCAGTTTTTCTTTTCCACTCTGTTGTCGTTTGACATGGAAACGGATTTTCTCTAAAAGAGGGGATGCTTTCCTTAACTGCGGAACAATTCTTTTTTTCGGATTTGAAGACAGCATATGGTTCGAAAACATCCTAAACTCAACTACCGTGCCAAAGGCCCGGAGACGGTCCGTTCCGAACTCTTGGATGTCATCGATTACCAATATACCGGAAAGGATATCGAGATTACCATCGAACAGCCGGAATATACCTCGGTCTGCCCCATGACCGGCCTTCCGGATTTCGGAAAAATCACCATTAACTACATCCCGGATCAAAAACTGGTGGAGCTGAAATCCTTGAAGTTTTATCTGCTCCAATATCGCGATGTCGGCATTTTCTATGAACACGTCGTCAACCTCATTTTAAACCATCTGGTGGAAAGGTTGCACCCGAAAGAATTAGCGGTCTCGGGAGAGTTCACCGCCCGAGGCGGTATCACCACCAGAGTCAAGGCAGCATATGAAAAACAGCACAACCATTAATCACGGCGTTCGGGGCCTCAAAGGCTTATCTGGAATTACAGGAATCCTTCTGATCTTGTTCGTGGTCGGCTTCTTCGGTTGTTCAACGGTGGATAAAACAACCCGAAAGATCGCCCGAGACTTGAGCACTTCCTCTGGCCCCTTGAAGATCCGCATGGCCCTTTTGCCTCTTACCAACAAGACGGTTCTTAATGGTGAAGCCCTGGAAACCGCATTTCAAAAACCGTTGTCGTCGGCCATTCTCAGAAAATGCTCGGCGGTCTTACTGGAAACCGGAAAGGATCTTTTAGGATCCGACAAAACCCTGGCCGCACCACGGAAGGCATCCGAACCCATTGACATCTTTTCACTGTCCGAGGCAGGAAGACGCCAGGGGTTTAACGCGATCGCTTCAATCAGCATCGAAAGCATCGGAACCCGAATCGAAGAACGCGGCATCCTTTGGCTCAAAGGGGATCGCTACCTTCTTCAGGCCCATGCCGACGCCGAAGTCTTCGATACGTTCACCGGTACCAAGATCTTGTCCAAGGACTTTTATTTCGAAACCCAAGTGGATGAAGTCACCTATGAACAGATCCGGTCCGTAAAAAGTGCGGAAGCACCACCGATCCGCCAGGCACTGCTTCAGATCGCTGAAGAGATGTCCGGAGCGATCTGTGAAGCCGTCGACGATCTTCCCTGGAGAGGATACGTCGCCTCCGTCAAGGAGGATACGGTTTTTCTATCTTCCGGAAAACGGGAGGGGCTGAAAATCGGAACGTTGCTTACCGTCTTCGAAAGAGGCCCGATCGTCCAGGGTATCGGCGGCCAGCGATTCATCTTCCCGGGAAAACCGGTGGGTCAGATTAAAATCATGAATCTGGATTCAAACACCTCCACGGCCCGTATCATCTCCGGGGGTCCTTTCGTAGAGGGAAATTCGGTCGGCATCGATTAGGAAAGGTACAGGTCTTCCGAACTGCGATCGACTCCGGAAGATTCTGGAGCCTGGATCCCGAAGTAACGGATGACTTCCATCGCTTCAGCTTCCGATGAAATGGCCTTGACCGCCTCCCTGAACCGGCCCGCATGGGGAATACCTTTGACAAACCAACCCAGGCGGCTTCTCAGCATGTAACATGCACGCTTTTCCCCGAGATACTCGGTCATCCCCCGGACATAGCGTTCCATCGCTTCCGTCCGCAATGCCATGGAGACCGGCGGCGGGCTCTTTCCTTTCAACAGGTCCAAAGCCTGGGAAAAAATCCAGGGATTACCGACAGCGCCTCTACCGATCAT
>Ga0100377_1004759_pt1 | contig 10358 bp, 9 predicted proteins | sample CryGeymeta201501_FD_83664 | JGI IMG/M metagenome (GOLD analysis project Ga0100377, IMG submission 83664) | Groundwater microbial communities from Crystal Geyser aquifers in Utah, USA - Crystal Geyser metaG 2015-01 | ecosystem: Environmental > Aquatic > Deep subsurface > Groundwater | place: USA... | reverse complement strand
TTGAGGGTGCGGGGTTTCACCATAGACGACGCTCACATCATAGTGTCGGAAGAGCAGGTAATGAAAGAAATAGAGAGTGTTTTTGATTTTGCCCTGAAATTTCTTTCGGCCTTCGGCTTTAAGGAGTTCAAGATATACATATCAACCCGTCCTGAAAAGAAATATGTCGGAGATTTGAAAAACTGGGCTCTGGCGGAAGACGCTCTCAGGAAAGCGGTTGAGTCCAAAAACATAGATTATGAGATGGACGAGGGCGGCGGAGCTTTCTACGGCCCCAAGATAGATATAAAGATAAAAGACGCCCTCGGCAGACTCTGGCAGTGCTCCACCATACAGTTTGATTTCAACCTTCCCGACAGATTTTCAATGTTTTACATAGATGAAAAAGGTGAGAAGCGGACGCCTTTTATGATACACAGGGCTATTCTCGGCTCAATCGAAAGGTTTGTGGGCATGCTCACCGAACAGTATGCCGCAAATTTCCCCCTCTGGCTTGCGCCGCAGCAGCTGAGGATAGTGACAATAAATGAGAAAAATATTGTTGCCGCGGAGAAAATTCTGGAGCGATTGCTTGACGCGGGTATACGCGTCTCTCTTGACAGCAGAAATCTAAGCCTGAATAAAAAAATCAGGAACGCTATCACGGAGCATGTGCCCTATGTAGGAATCATAGGGGACAAAGAAGCCGACAGCGGCAATATAGCGCTCAGAGACAGGAAGGCCGATGTCGGATCCTTCAGTGCAGAAGATTTGATTAAGAAATTTAGGGACGGGATTGACAATTTGCAGTAGAACGAAATTGAAATTGCAAGTTTTGCTTGACATTTTGCAAGTATGAAGCTATACTATAATTGGAAATGTTGGATATATTAGAAAAACTGAGATTCGAGGCAAAGAAGTCGCCCAGACGCATTATTTTTCCGGAGGGCAGTGATGAGCGGGTTGTTGCCGCCGCACGGGCCCTTTTGAGGGAAAAACTCCTTGTGCCGGTGCTTGTCCGGGCGGATGCTCTTCCCGGTATAGAGTGCGTCAGGCCTGGTAATGACAGTGAGTTCGACGCTCTCACAGATGCTTTTTACTCGGCAAACGCGAAGAAATATGATTCCCGCGACCAGGCCGCGGAAGCGCTTAATTCCCCGCTCTTTTTCGCGGCCATGAAACTGAAAACAGGCTCTGTTGACGGTTTTGTCGGCGGAGCCTCCAGTTCCACCGCGGATACCGTGAGGGCGCTTCTGAGGTGCGTGGGCTTAAAAAAAGAGGCCAAGATACTCTCCAGTTTTTTTCTTATGATATTGAATGAACGGAATATGCTTTTTGCCGACTGCGCCATCATCCCCGCGCCCACATCGGAGCAGCTCGCCGATATAGCTCTTCAGACCGCCCGCTCATACAAAACCTTTATAGGCGATGGAGCAAAGGTCGCGCTCCTCTCTTTTTCAACCCTGGGCTCCGCTACGGCCCTTTCTCCCGCTAAGGTCCGGCGCGCATGGGAAATCCTGAAGAGTGAGAAAAGGGATTTTGAGTTTATCGGCGAGATTCAGGCTGACGCGGCGCTGGTGCCGGAGATCGCCATGAAAAAAACAGGGGGGGAATGGAAGGGCGGAGCGAATGTGCTGATATTCCCCGATTTGAACAGCGGCAACATAGGATACAAACTTGTAGAGAGGCTCGCCGGAGCTTCCGCTATAGGGCCTGTTCTGCAGGGGCTGGACAAACCGGGCAATGACCTCTCGCGGGGCTGCTCTGAATATGATATAATCAATGTAGCGCTTTTCACAGCTACGCAATGCGGAGAAAATAACTAATGGCTAAAGAAGAACAGAAACTGGGAAAGAAAAGACTGGGCGACCTTCTGGTTGATGTGGGCATCATAAGCGCCGAACAGCTTCAGACGGCCCTTCAGGAACAGAAAGAGCGCGGCGGGAAACTCGGCCAGATACTTATGGCCATGGGTTTTATCACGGAGGATGTGCTTCTTGCCTTCCTCGGCAAACAGTGCAATGTTTCCTATGTCAGCCTTAACGAATACGGCGATATTCCCGCAAGCGTCATTCAGACAGTCCCGGAAACAATTGTCCGGCATCAGAAACTGATACCTATCGCTCTTGAGGGCGGCGAGCTGACCATAGCGATGAGCGATCCCGCCAATGTTTTCGCTGTTGACGACCTGAAAATGATGACGGGCAGAAACATTAAAGTTGTCATTGCCAGTGAAGTTGAAATTAAAAACGCTATTGACAAATACTACGGAGCAAAAGGTTCCATGGCGGATATTCTCAAAGAAATGGACGGGCCTTCCGACGGCTCCGGCGATGATGTTGAACTGGTTAAGGAAGAAGACACCGGTTCCGACATAATAGCGCTGGAAGCCCAGGGTGAAGACGCCCCCGTCATTAAAATAGTCAACCTGATTTTAGGCGGCGCCGTGACAGCGGGAGCCAGTGATATTCACATAGAACCCTTTGAAACCTCTCTGCGCGTCCGCTACCGTATTGACGGCGTGCTTCACGAGGTGACAGCTCCGCCGAAAAAACTTCAGAACGCCTTGTCGAGCCGTCTTAAGATCATGGCGAAACTGGATATCGCCGAGCACCGCCTTCCCCAGGACGGCAGGATTAAGATAAAGGTTCAGAACAAGGGAATAGATCTGCGTGTGTCGGTCCTGCCGACAGCCTTCGGCGAGAAAATCGTGATGCGTCTTCTGGATCCCGAATCGCTGAAACTTGACCTTACGCTGCTTGGATTTGATGAGCAGGCGCTCAAAACATACGAGAAAAATATAGATGTTCCTTACGGCATTGTTCTTGTGACAGGCCCCACAGGTTCCGGCAAATCAACGACACTTTATTCCACGCTCACGACTTTAAACAAGCCGGATGTGAACATAATGACCATAGAAGACCCTGTGGAATACGTGCTTGAGGGCATCAATCAGGTGCAGGCCAACAGCGAGATAGGCCTGACCTTCGCGGAAGGCCTTAAATCCTTCCTGCGTCAGGACCCCGATATAATCATGGTCGGTGAAATCCGTGATACGGAAACGGCGGAGATTGCCATTAACGCGGCGCTGACAGGTCACCTCGTTTTTTCCACTCTGCACACAAATGACGCCCCGGGCTCTATGACGCGTCTCAATAATATGGGCATTGAGCCTTTTCTCACGACTTCAACAATAGTCATGGTGATAGCGCAGAGGCTTGTGCGGTTAATTTGTCCGCGCTGTAAGGAGCAATTTGAGGTTGAGTACGATAAAGTAAAGCATCTGGGTATCACTCCGGAAATGGTGGGGGGAAAGTCTAAAGTCATGCTTTCCCGCGGAACAGGCTGCGATCTTTGTTCCAACACGGGCTATAAAGGCAGAAGCGCCTGTTATGAAGTTATGGAAATTAATGATAAAATAAGGGATCTGGTGCTGGAGCGCGCTCCCACTCATCTTCTCAAACAGATGGCCAGAGAGAACGGCATGAAGACTTTGAGAGAGGCAGCGGTTATCAAACTGCTTAAGGGTGTGACAACGCTTGAGGAAGTGATGCGCGTGACATTCACAGATACTGACTAAAGGGGATGCGGAACATGGGTGCAGCCGCAAAGCAAAGCTTTGCCGAATAGAAGGAGATAATGATGGTAGGTGTTGATCAGCTTTTAAAAGAAATGATGGATAAAAAGGCCTCGGATCTTCATATTGTGGACGGTTGCCCTCCCGCGATACGGATTGACGGCGACATGGTGCAGATGGACTATGAGCCGCTCTCTCCCAAAAACACCCAGTCTCTTGTGTACAGCTTACTGACCGAAAAACAGAAAGCCAAATTTGAATCGGAGAGCGAGCTTGACCTCGGTTTCGGCATCAAGGGTGTGGGAAGAATAAGGATGAATGTTTATAGGCAGCGCGGCGCTGTTTGCGCGTCCATGAGAGCTATTCCATACGATTTCATGTCTTTTGAGGAGTTGGGCCTTCCTCCTCTCATACATCAGATCGTCAAAATGCGCACCGGCCTCATCCTTGTTACAGGCCCCACGGGTTCCGGAAAATCCACGACCCTCGCTTCTATTATAAACTATCTGAACGAGAACAGGAGCTCGCATATAGTGACGATTGAGGACCCGATTGAATATGTCCACTCGCACAAAAAATGTCTTGTTTCGCAGAGAGAGGTGGGCTCCGACACTGACTCATTCGGCCACGCTCTCAAGCATTGTATGCGGCAGGATCCCGATATCATTCTTATCGGTGAGATGCGCGACCTTGAAACGATCGCGGCGGCCTTGACTGTGGCTGAAACCGGCCATCTTGCTTTTGCGACTCTCCACACGCCGGATGCCGTGCAGTCCATAAACAGGATAATTGATGTTTTCCCGCCGCATCAGCAGCCGCAGATAAGGAGTCAGCTGTCTTTTGTGCTCCAGGCCGTGTTCTGTCAGGAACTGCTCAAAAAACAGGGCGGAGGCCGCGCAATGGTTTGCGAGGCACTGCTCGTGACACCGGCCATCAGGAATATGATACGCGAAGAAAAGTCGGAACAGGCGGCTTCCGCCATGCAGTCCGGTGGGAGATTCGGCATGCAGACCAAAAACACAGCGCTTTACGAAGCCTATAAGAAGAGGTATATCACAAAAGAGCAGGCTTTTGCTTCATCCAATGATGTTGAAGAGATGAAAAGGCTCGTGAGCCGAGGGGTATCGTAATATGTTTTTCGCTTATAAAGTACGCACGGCAAAAGGCGGGGCGCTTGAAGGCAGTCTTGAAGCTAATGACCAAAGGGCCGCGGTAGAGAAACTCCGCGCGCAGCAGTATATCGTCCTTGAAATAAAGGAGCAGCGGTCCAACGCTTTCACGGAGATGCTCAATTCGGTCAACCCCTTTAAGCCGAAGGCCTCGCCGAAAGACATTGTGATATTTTCCAGACAGCTCTCTGTGATGATAAACGCCGGTATTCCCATTGTCCAGGCGATGTCCATCATAGGGGATCAGCTGGAGAATCCTTATTTTAAGAAAGTGATTACTTCAATACGCGAGGACATAGAGGGCGGCACATCCATAGCCGACGCTCTGGAAAAATATCCGGACTGCTTTGACACGCTCTATGTCAACATGGCGCGGGCGGGTGAGCTCGGAGGTATTTTAGATGTTATTCTGGACAGGCTCTCCACATATCTTGAGGCCGCTGAAAACCTGAAAGGAAAGGTGAAGGGCGCCCTGTCATATCCGACTGTGGTTGTCTTTATATGTCTTGGCGTCACGATTTTCCTCATGGTTTTTGTTGTTCCCACATTTAAAGAAGTTTTTTCATCTTTCGGCAGTGAACTGCCTGTTCCGACGCAGATTGTCGTTGATATCAGCGATTTTTTCATACACAATATTCTGGCTATCATCGCGGGCATAGTCATTGTCGTCGTTGGAGTGAAAAAATTCGCCGCAAGCGAAGTGGGCCGAAAATTCCTTGAGCCGCGGATGCTCAAAGTGCCGGTGATAGGTCCTCTCCTTATTAAAACGGCTACCGCTAAATTCACCCGCACCTTCGGCACACTCGTCAAGAGCGGCGTGCCTATACTTTCCGCTATGGAAACTGTGGCCAAGACCGCCGGTAACTGGGCCATTGAGGAAGCCGTGATGACGGCCCGCGAGTCCATACGGGAAGGCGAGAAGATCGCCGAACCGCTCGCGCGCTCCGGAATTTTTCCGTCCATGGTCAACCAGATGGTAAAAGTCGGCGAGGAGACCGGCAATCTTGATGTCATGCTCACAAAGATCGCCGATTTTTATGACACGGAAGTGGATGAAGCCGTTAAAGCCATGACCTCTCTGATTGAACCTCTGGTCATTGTTTTTCTCGGCGTCGTTGTCGGCGCTCTTGTCATAGCCATGTATCTGCCTATCTTCAATATGGGCTCTATGGTCGGCGGCTGATACACTTTGTCGCAGCGCGTTTCGCAGGGCCGTCAGGCGGATTTGAATTTTAATGTAAACAGAAAAATTCTCATGTTTACCGGAGCTTCCGGCGGCCACATAATGCCGGCGCTCGCTCTGCGCAGATATTTTCCGCTCGCTCCGATTGTCGCTATCCGCGCGGGCGCGACCGAGGCTCTTTTGAAAGACAGGGAGAATGTTGTCTTTATACAGCCGCTCGCTTTCAAGAAACTGAGCATTGAGGCACTGAAAGATCTTTTCAGGGCTGTTCTTTTCGCCTTGAAATTCAGAAGCGAACGGATTCTCTGTTTCGGGTCATATCTTAACGCTGTCGGAGTCTTTTGCGCCCGGGTCTCCGGCGCCAAACTGTTTTTTTTTGAGCCTAACGCTGTTGCGGGCAAAGGCACGGCGCTGCTCAGTTGTTTTGCCGATAAGATATTCTTTATGTTTCAGCCCCGCCGAAAATATAAAAACAGCGTTTTATGTAAATTTCCCGTTTCTGCCGGCAAACCCGGACGCGATGAGGCGCGCTCGCGTCTGGGCCTTGATCCGGGGAAGCCTCTTATTTTGATTCTCGGCGGCAGCCAGGGCAGCAGTTTCATCAATGATCTTGTTTTGAGACTGCTCCCCAGACTTGGATTCGCCCAGATAGTCCATATAACGGGCGAGGCGGATTTTATGCGCGTGAACGCCGCTTACGCCGCGCACAAAGGAAAACATCTTATTCTTCCGGCCTGTCATTACATGAGCATTCTTTACAGCGCCGCGGACGCGGCTGTATCCCGGGCCGGGGCAGGGACTCTCGCGGACCTGGCTTTTTATAAAATACCCTCTTTGCTGATACCTTATCCACTCGCAGGCGCTCATCAGGAAAAAAACGCTGATTTTTTTTCCGACCCGCCTTCGGCGATTATAATCAGGCAGGCGGAGGTTGATGAAGACAAGATTTTGACAGCTATTGAGGATCTTGTATCAGACAATTTCTGGAAATTAAAAGAAAATCTTGCTAAAATCAGCCTTTCCGACGACGGCGCCGACCTTGCGGCAAAATTGACGGCTTAAGACGGAGGCTTTGATATGATTGCTGATGTAGAAGTAAAAACACACAAACGGACGGAGTTGATTGACATAACGGAACATGTCGCTTCCGTCGTAAGATCATCCGCCGTTAAAGAAGGAACAGTCTTTGTGTTTGTGCCGCACACAACAGCAGGCCTGACGATCAATGAAAACGCCGATCCCGATGTGAAAAGGGATATATTGGCGGAGATGAATAAAGTGATACCTTTCGACGACGATTACAGGCATGGGGAGGGGAATTCCGCCGCGCATATCAAATCGTCGCTTTTCGGTCCGGGTCTGACCGTGATTATCAGCGGAGGCGAATTACTTTTGGGCACATGGCAGAGCATATATTTCTGCGAGTTCGACGGCCCGAGGAACCGAAGACTGCATGTTAAAATTCAGGAGGGATAATGAGAAATTATAAAGTGGGCGTTGCCGGAGCGACCGGCGCTGTCGGGAGAGAGATGATTAAGATGCTGGAAAGGCTGGATTTTCCAGTTGGTGAAATCCGTCTTCTCGCCTCATCCCGTTCGGCCGGAAAAAAACTCGTTTTCAAAGGCAGAGAGATAGAGGTTGAGGAGCTTTCGCCTGAATGGATAGCGGCCAACGACCTTGATATGGTCATAATGTCGGCGGGCGGCTCCATTTCAGAAAAATACGCGCCTATTTTCAGGGACAAAAAGGTTTATGTGATAGACAACTCTTCCGCCTGGCGTATGGATAAGGATGTGCCTCTGGTCGTGCCCGAAATAAATTCCGCGGCTCTGTCAAAAGACAAGCACATAATCGCGAATCCCAACTGTTCCACCATCCAGATGGTGCACGCTCTCGCGCCCCTCCACAGAAAAGCCCTTATCAAAAGAATTATCGCTGTCACCTTTCAGGCCGTATCGGGCGCAGGGCAGAAAGCGATAGATGAGCTGGAAAAAGAGACGGCGCGGATTGTGGAGAGCGGCTTCACCGAAAAAAAACTTCCCGGAGGAGATTTTCCGCCTTTTCCCCGCCAGATTGCTTTTAACTGCATACCGCAGATAGATGTCTTCATGGAAAATGCTTTCACAAAAGAAGAAATGAAAATGGTAAACGAAACAAAGAAAATACTCGACCCGCGCATAGATATTTCCGTCACCTGCGTGCGGGTGCCGGTTTTCCGGGGCCATTCCGAAGCCGTTAATGTGGAGCTGTCGGAAGAGCTGAGTGTCAGCGAGGCGCGAAAGCTCCTGGAAAAGGAGCCGGGCATAAAAGTTATTGATGATCCGGCCTCGCTTAAATATCCCACGGCCCTTGACGCTGACGGCGAATTGGAGACCTTTGTGGGAAGAATCAGAAAAGACGAATCCCGAGCGAACTGTTTATGGATGTGGATTGTGTCCGACAATCTTCTCAAAGGCGCGGCGCTCAACGCCGTGCAGATCGCCCAAAAACTCATTGACATCATCTGAAATCCCGCTGTCACGGATGCCTTTCACGGAATGACTCGCTATAAACTTTCAATTTCCTACGACGGAAGTAAATTTTACGGGAGCCAGATACAGAGAGACAGGCCGACAGTCGCGGGCTGCCTTGAGGGGGCTCTGAAAAAAGCGATCGGGGTTTCGCCGCGCCTGCTCTTCGCGTCCAGAACCGACCGCGGCGTTCACGCCAGAGAAAATGTCTGTTCTTTTAAGGCTTCTTTAAAAATGCCTGAATCCGCTTTTCTCAGTCTTCTGAATTCAAAGCTTGGCGGCTATGCGCGGACCTGGCGTATCAGCGCTGTCTCTGATTGTTTTAATCCTCGTCACGGCTGCCTGTCTAAAATTTACAGATATTACGCGAGGACCGGAGCGAGCGTTCCCTATATGAGGGATTACAGATTTTTTGTTCCGCGCGGATTGGACCGCGGAAAAATGAACAGGGCCGCGGAGTTTTTGAAAGGCAAAAAGGATTTTCGGCGGCTCTCGTCATGTTCAGGCAGGGAAGACACGCTCTGCGATGTAATCAATTGCCGTGTGTCAAAGGGCCTGCGGGATTTTTACATTGAGATAGAGGGCTCTCATTTCCTCTATAAAATGGTCCGGACAGCGGCCTCTTTTATCTTAGCTTGCGGCAGGCGAGAAATAGAGCCGGATGAGCTCGGCGCCATTCTCAGCGGCTCCGGCAAACGGGTCGCTCCGGCTCCCCCCGGCGGCCTTTATCTCTGGCGCGTCAAGTATTGACACCAGCCCTTCCTGCATCTTTCGGGTGACGGTCAAAAGTCAGTTCGGTGATATTTATTACATTGACAGCCCCCGGTGAGCTAAGGTAGAATACAGTCGGGATGAACGGGTAATTATACGAAGAAATATGGGAGGTTGTTGTATGAGAAACAAATTGTTTGCGGCTATTGCCGTTCTCGGCGTTTTCGCGGTGACATCCTGCGACAACAAGAATATTTTTGGCAAGTTTCATAAGTTGGGCAGTTCCGCGAGCATTGAAGTGCTGCTCTCAGACGCGAACGCCGCCCTGGCAAACGATGATCCCGCGCAGGCCAAAGCCATAGCCGATAAAATTCTGGCCAAGGACCCCAACAACTCCGAGGCCCTCTACATATCGGCGGCCGCGGGCCTCAAAGAAGCCGGCCTGGATCTGGCTTCGATCATAACGAATGTTATAGCGAGCACCAGCACGCTGGGAACGGATCTTATACCGGCGAACATCAACCTGGCCAACCTTGCCTCGGCGACGGCAAACGCGGTGACGCAGTTGAAAAAAATAGCCGACGGCCAGGCCGACGGCACGATACCCTACAATGACATTGATGTCAATCTGAATCTGGGGATTTTGCAGGTGCTCAATGCCGCTACAAAAATCTTTGACCTTAACAACGACGGTGTTTTCGGCAGCGACGATGACCCGAATGAGCCGATATGCTTGACAAGCGATTTTGAGGTTGAGATTGACACAAAGGTGCTGAGCGGTTTGCAGGACAACAGAACAGCGCAGGCGCAGGTCAAAAGCGTGATGATTCTTCTTGTGGGTGAGAACGCGGCTCTGGAATTGCTGGGAGAAGCCACCGTTCAGAACCCCGCCGGAGGTTGTCTGAATTATCTCAGTGTCGCGCTCGAGACAATAAATCTTGGAGATGATAATATGCTCGCTGATTTACAGCTTAATGTGGATGAACTGACGGGCGGCACGACGACCGAGGCGAATAACACGGTTTTTGACATCTGGAGCCTACTGCAGTAAAGGATGAGGCAAAATATGAAATACACAAAAATAATCACGGTTTGCGGTCTCACCTGCCTTTTTGCCTCCGGCGTCAGCGCCGCGCGTGAAGAAGCTTTCATGATAAGGGGCATGCGTCCTCTGGCCATGGGCGGCGCTTTTACAGCTGTCTCTGACGACGCCAACGCTTTTTTCTATA
>Ga0100377_1004751_pt1 | contig 10367 bp, 5 predicted proteins | sample CryGeymeta201501_FD_83664 | JGI IMG/M metagenome (GOLD analysis project Ga0100377, IMG submission 83664) | Groundwater microbial communities from Crystal Geyser aquifers in Utah, USA - Crystal Geyser metaG 2015-01 | ecosystem: Environmental > Aquatic > Deep subsurface > Groundwater | place: USA... | reverse complement strand
GGGTGAGGGCCTCCCCCTCTCCCCGTCGAGGGGAGAGGGGGCTGGGGGGTGAGGGCCTCCCCCTCTCCCGTCCTACGGGAGAGGGGGCTGGGGGGTGAGGGCGGGCTGGGGGCTCGGCCCCGTTGACACCGTTCTCCTCCGAACCTACCATCACCCCCGCTCGACCTCGCGCTGATCGTCCTGTGACCTCCAGATCGGAGCTCCGGGCCGGTGCGATGGGCCGCCGTGGCGCCTCGCGTCAGGGAGGCGGCATGAGGGGGAGGTGAAGCAGGCGCGTGACGATCGAAGAGACCACCCCGGAGACCGTGCAGGTCTTTGGCCGCTATGAGCTGCTCAGCCAGCTCGCGGCCGGAGGGATGGGAGAGATCTATCTGGCGCGGACCCGTGGGGCGGGGGGCTTCGAGAAGAAGGTCGTCATCAAGAAGATCCTGCCTGCGCTGGCGAGCGAGGAGGAGTTCGTCCAGAAGTTCATCGATGAGGCCAACATCGTCACGCACCTGACGCATGGGAACATCGTGCCGGTGTTCGACATGGGGGAGGTCGGGGGAGAATACTACCTGGCGATGGAGTACATCGCAGGGAGGGACCTCCGTGAGGTGCTGGCGAGGTGTCGTGAACGGGGGTGGATGATTCCTGTACACGTCGCGATGCACATCGTGGGCGAGCTGTGCAAGGGGCTGGCCTATGCGCACCGGAAGAAGGACGCGGACGGGCGGGACCTGAACATCGTGCATCGGGACATCTCGCCGTCGAACGTGCTGCTGAGCCGGGAGGGCGAGGTGAAGATCGTCGACTTCGGCATCGCCAAGGCGCGGGGGCGGACGTCGAAGTCGATCACGGGGCAGCTGCAGGGCAAGTTCTGCTACATGTCGCCGGAGCAGGCCACGGGCCGGTCGTTGGATGCGCGCTCGGACATCTTCTCGACGGGGGTGCTGCTGTACGAGTGCCTGACGAACGTGCGGCCGTTCGAGGGGGACTCGGACCTGGCGTCGTTGGACAACGTGCGGAGCATGGACCCGCCGCCGCCCTCACACTATCGGCCCGAGATCACGGCCGAGGTCGACGCCATCGTGATGCGTGCGCTGGCCAAGTCGCCCGATGGACGGTTCGCCGCGGTGGACGAGATGCAGCGGTCCATCTTGACGTGGCTGTACGCCAACGGCGGCATGACCTCGCAGGAGATCGTCGAGGCGTTCGCCGAGGTGTTCCCGGAGGGCATCGAGCGGTACGAGTCGCGGCCCACGGGGCCCGGCGCCAGGGCCCGCGTCAGCCTCGACGACGCCATCGCGGACGAGCTCGACAAGCTGCTGGCCGGAGACAGCAAGCCGCCGGGCCACACGCCGCGGCGGAGCGCGTCGGATAGCACGGCGACGGCGGCCCCGCTGGTGGCCCCTCGGCTCACCCCGGTCCGCGGCGAGGTCACGATGACGCAGACGGCGGCGCCAGCGGCGAGCACGGATCCCGGGCCTGGGCAGCCGATCCGGATCCAGGTCTCGGGCGATCTGGTCAAGCCGGCCGAGATCGACGCCTTCCAGCGGTCGGTCACCGCGCCGTTCGAGGCGGTCAAGGCGCCTGAGGTGGCGGTGGCGCCGCCTGAGCCCGCGCCGCTGGAGCCAGCGGTCGCGTCGCCCGAGCCTGCCGTCGCCGTGATCGCCGAGGCCGAGGACGCCGAGCCCGAACGGGCGGCGGAGTCGTCGGCCATCGTCGCGCCGCCGCCTGTGGGGCGCGGCAAGGGGCTCTACGCTGTGGGGGCGGTCGTGCTCGCTGTCATCGCGGGGCTCGCCTGGGCGTTTGGCGTCGCCACGGACGCCCCGCGCGGCACCCTCATCATCGAGCCGACCCCGACGAACGCGCTCGTCCTCGTCGACGGGGTCGGCGAGCAGGTGGGCCGGACGGTGCTGAGCGACCTGAAGCCGGGCGCGTACAAGATTCGGGTCTCCCGCACCCCTGCCTACAGCCCGGACATCCTCACCGAGGTGGTCGGCCCCGGCGAGGAGAAGGTGGTGAAGGTGAACCTGCAGGTGGGCGCGGCGTACCAGATGGTGAGCTTCGAGTCCGAGCCCTCGGGGCTCCTCATCGAGCTCGGCGATGGACCCGCCGGAACGACGCCCGCCCGCGTCCCCGTCCGCCGCGAGGGCGACAAGGTGCGCCTGTCCAACCACACTGGCGTGGTCTGGGAGCAGGCGCTCATCAAGGGGGGGATCGAGGCCACCTACCACGTCAAGCTTGAGCCGGACCTCAGGCCCCTGGACCTCCCGGACGCCAGCGCCACGCCCGACGCCGACGTCGACGCCGACGTCGCCGCCTCGGACGTCCCTCCCGACGCCGCCCCCCAGGACAAGCCCGACAGCGAGGAGCTCGTCCTCGTGCGGGCCATGGTGAGCCCGCGCGGCGCCATCGTGAAGATCAACGGCGTCCCTCACAACCCTGGCCTCCAGCTGCGGCTCAAGCCTGGCGTCTACACCCTCGACGTCGAGGCCGAGGGCTACAAGCCCGCCTCCCGCACGCTGCGCGTGCCGCAGGAACGACGCTTCTTCGTCAAGCTCGAGCCGCTCCCCCGCGTCGAGCCGGACCCTCCGGCTGGCGACCCCGTCAAGATCCGGCTCTCCTGCACCGACGACAACCGCGACCCCTACTACTGCCGCTACAAGGTCAACGGCGCCGAACTCGCCGAGTGCGGCAGCTTGTTCTGCCAGGTGAGCCTGGTCCCCGGCGAGTACACCATCCAGGCGACCTACACCACCCCCGAGGTCCAGCTCGCCGGCTCCCGCCGCTACCAGGTCACGGCGCGATCGAAGGCTGACACGGTCGTGGAGGTGAGGGTCCGGTCGCTGTAGGGCGGGGAGCCTCCCGCTTGCCACGCCACCCCGAAACGCCGACAATACGCGCGTTGACGACCCACCCGGAGGCCGACGTGTCCGAACATACCCGCACCGTGTTTCTCGACAGCGGTGACCAGACCCTGACGCTCAAGAAGTTTGTGCTGACCGTGCTCGATGGCCCGAACAAGGGGCAGAAGGCGGTGTTCGGCTCACGCGCGGTCCAGGTGGGCAGCTCGCCCGAGGTGGACTTCGCGGTGGACGATCCGGCGGTGAGCCGGTTTCATGCGCAGGTCGTCGTGGATGAGGGCGGCTATCACCTCAAGGACCGGGGCAGCAAGAACGGGACGTGGGTGAGCGGGGTCCGGATCAACGACGTGTACCTCGAGTCGGAGATGAACTTCACGGTGGGCGGGACCGTGGTGCGGTTCGAGCTGACCGACGAGGACGTCGACATCGTGTTCTCGGGGCGCAAGCGGCTGGGGAACCTGATCGGGCAGTCGATGGAGATGCGGCGCATCTTCGCGCTGGTCGAGCGGGTGGCGCCGACCGACGCCACGGTGTTGATCCAGGGCGAGTCGGGCACGGGCAAGGAGCTGATCGCCGAGGCGGTGCACACGCACTCGCACCGCAAGGACAAGCCGTTCGTGGTGTTCGACTGCTCGGCGGTGCCGCGGGAGCTGATCGGCTCCGAGCTGTTCGGGCATGTGAAGGGTGCGTTCACGGGGGCCACGGGCTACCGCAAGGGGGCCTTCGAGCAGGCCAGCGGCGGCACGCTGTTCCTGGATGAGCTGGGCGAGCTGGAGCTCGAGCTTCAGCCACAGCTGCTCCGGGTGCTGGAGAAGCGGGAGGTGCGTCCGGTGGGCGGCAACCAGACCATCAAGGTCGATGTGCGTATCGTCGCGGCCACCAACCGGAACCTGATCCACGAGGTGAAGGAGGGCAACTTCCGGGAGGACCTGTACTACCGGTTCGACGTCGTGCGGCTGCAGCTGCCACCGCTGCGGGACCGGACCGAGGACGTCGCGGTGCTCGTCGGTCACTTCCTCGACCAGATCAGCGAGCAGACCGGGCGCAAGGGGCTCAACATCTCGTACAAGACCATGGAGAAGCTCAAGCTGCACAAGTGGCCGGGGAACGTGCGGGAGCTCAAGAACTTTGTCGAGCGCGCCGCCCTGCTGGCCGAGGGCGACCGACTCGAGACGCGCTACCTCAACTACCAGCCCCAGCAGCGCGCCGCCGCCGAGGTCGTCGACACCTCCGCCTCGTTCGCGCAGGAGGCCGCCGACCAGGAGATCCCCTTCAAGGAGGCCAAGAACCGGCTCGTGGAGGACTTCGAGAAGACCTACTGGATGAAGCTGCTCGCCCGGACGGACGGCAACGTCTCCAAGGCCGCGCGCATCGCTGGCGTGCATCGCAAGAGCCTCGAGTACATCCTCAAGAAGCTCGACCTGACGCGGGACGACGTGCCGGGGTAGGGAGGGGTGCGCGTGGGGACCGGAGCGCGCCGTAGCAGGTCGCCGCCGCCGGCCCTGTCACGGCGCGATGTTGTAGTCCGACTCAACCGAGGAGATGAACGGATCGGCCACGGCGTCGAAGGTCCTGTCGCTGACGACCTCGTCGGCGAACAGGGACAGGCAGGTGTCCTCGAGGTCCGGGTCGGGGTTGCAGGACGGGTCGAGCACGCCCTCGATCCAGAGGGCGGCGACGCCGTCCCAGTCGAGCTCCCAGGATCCATCACCGAACTCGTCGACGGCGTGGCGCACGAGGTTGCGCTCGGCCGGCAGGGTGCGCCCGGCGAACAGCGGGCGCAGGTCGAGGGTCGCGTCCTCGGGAGCGGCGTTGGACAGCAGGACGGGGCCGTCGGGGCCCATGGCCGCGCTGACCTCGGCGAGCGTTGTCTCGAGGTCGGCGACCTCGCGGTCGCTGAGGGCCTCCCAGCGGAGGTTGCCCTTATGGGGGTTGTCGGGGCCGTCCACGATGGTGCGGCGCACGCCGTCGACGGCCAGCAGGAGCTGAGCGCGGCTCTGGGCGAGGAGCTCGGTGGCCTCGGGTCGCAGGGCGCGGAAGGCGACGGCGTTGAAGCGGTCGACGCGCGCATCCAGGGGGACCGCGTCGCTGAGGTCGTCGTGCAGGTCGAGGTTCCAGTCGTAGGCGGTGACCCAGAAGATCATCGAGGCCGTGGCGCGGAGCGAGGCCTCGAGCATCATCAGCTCGGGCCGGGTCAGGCGCAGGGTCGTGCGGGCGAAGAAGGCGTCGCCGCGGACAGTGAAGGCCGTGAAGGCGGGGTCGGCGCTGACCTCGGCGAGTCGATCCGCCAGGCCGACGAGGTCGTGGGCGACGATGACGAGCTTGTCGAGGACGTCGTTGACGGAGGTGCCGGGCTGGAGGCGGCCGAAGATCAGCTCGGGCTGGCTGAGGTCGTCGCCGGTCCAGGGCATGATCGCGTCGAGGTGGTTCTCGACGACGCGGTCCTCGACGTGGGCGGCTGTCAGGGCGAGGAGGCCTTCGGGGCCGTAGACGTCGCGCTGCATGTCCACGGGCCGGCCGCCGAGGGCGCTGATGACGCCGCCGGTGGACGACCACTCGGGCATCAGCATGAGCTCGGTGACCACCTGGCCGACGACGGCTTCGCCGTGGCGGGGGTGGTTGCCCTGGGTGGAGGCGAAGGCGAAGTGCTCGCGGGCCTGCTGGACGTCGTGGTGCTCGAGGGCGGCGACGCCTTCGGAGACGAAGTCGGGGCCGTCGGGGTCGAAGTTGGTGGCGCCGGACGCGTCTTCGCTGCCGACAGGTACACAGCCGCCGTCGGCGCCCATCGCCAGGGCAGCGAGCAGGAGCACGATCAGGGTGAGGGCGAGTGTGGGTCGGGTGGCGTTCACGGCGATTTGGCGCTGAGCTGGGGTGTCTCGCATGGTCAGACAGGCTCCAGCAGTATATCTGAACATCATCGCGCGCAGCAAAGCGCCGCGCGTGAGATGACGTGTGAGGGTTCAGCCACCGGGGGTGGCGGTATCGGACTGTGCAGCATCCGGGCCAGCTCGCCTCGTGCGGTGGCCGCGCGGTCGTGGTAGTGTTTGAGTCGTCGGGCTGGAGTAGGCATACTCCAGCCGATGCGCGGCCGCGTGGAGTGTGGCTGCTCCATAGGCATGCCCGCTGGCGCGGGCTTCGAGGCGATGTGCTGATGGTCTTGACCCTGGTGGGCTCCGGTCCGAGCCGCCCGCCGGGCGCCCGTGGCGTCTGGCGTGGCGGGTGGCTGTTGGTGGCGCTGAGCGCTGGCCTGTGGGCGGCGTCGTGCTCGGACGCGGTGGTGTTCAGCGGGACCTATCAGGAGGAGCTGCCGCAGCCGGACCCGGCGACGGGGAAGTACGGTCAGGACTTCGTGATGGCGATGGACCTGTTCCAGTTCGGGGACGAGTTCGGGGGGATCGTGCGCTACCACTCGCTGCGCGAGGTGGAGGGCCGGACGGACGATCCCTTCGAGACGCAGGAGAAGGTGTGCTTCTGGACGGACGTGACGCGGCTGGACGCGGGGGCGACCCAGATCCGGCTGGCCTACACGGACGAGCGCGACCGGACGACCGACCTGGAGATGCGCCCAACGGACGTCAGCGGGCACTTCGCAGCGCAGCGGGTCGTATTCCAGGAGGAGCAGGGGGCCGACATCGAGCAACAGGCGGTGCTGTTGCGCCGGATCGAGGACGCCGACGCGGACAACCGCTGCGAGGTGCCGAACGAGGGGTTTCGGCTGCTGGTGGGGCTCGATGCGCAGTCGGGGCTTCAGCGGCTGGGGCCAGCGGAGCTGGCGAGCGACCTGTGTGAGGGGAGCGCCTGCGGCGACGGGCTCGCCTGCGACGTGCTGACGGGCGCGTGCATGGTCGCGGCGAGCTGTGAGCACGCGTGCGAGGGCGACGCGGTGTGCTCACCGCGGACACGGCGGTGCGAGTCGCCGACGCCGCCGGGCAAGCTCACGGCGAGTCTGGTGTGGGTGGGGCAGACGAGCTCGGGCGCGATCTCGCGGACGGAGGTGTATTCCTGGGCGCACCGTGTGGCGGATCTTCCACACGGCAACCGGCAGACCCAGTTCACCCTGGTGCGCAACCTGCCGCCCGGTCAGTGGAAGGCGCTGCCGATCCCGTACGTGAGCAGCGGCCGGGCGCGGGTGGTGATGGGCATCCTGCTGGTCTACCGCGACGACGACGTGTCCGGGGACAGCTCGGGCGAGGTGACCCCGGACTGGGACAAGAGCGCCGAGCCGCTGGTGGGGAGCGCGTTCCGCCGGGTGAGCGAGACGCGTCGGCAAGGGCTGGTGGTGCTGTACATCGACGGTGACCCGTCGACGCTGGCGCCGGAGTTCCTGGCGTTGTTCCAGGACGGGGATGTCAACCCGCCGACGGCGGGCTATGGTGTGTACGAGCTGACGTTCGATGTGAACGACCCGCAGACGTTCGAGATGTCGCGTCGGAAGATCAACGCGATCACGCTGTATCTGCGCGACTGGGATCTTGCGTTGAGCGCGGAGGACATCGACAAGAACCTGCCGCGCATCCCCAACTTTTGACGAGGCTCCTGCCTTTGGCTCCAAGGCCAGCCATCACCTCTCTGCGCTCGGGCGGCGCGCTTGTGCGCGGTGTCGTCGTCGCGCTGTGGGGGTGGCTCGGGCTCGCGGTGGTGGCGTGGGCGCTGTTCGGGGGAGTGGGGGAGGCTCAGGCGCAGGGCGCGTCGCGCTATCGGGTGTACGTGCGCGCTCCGGTGGAGTTCTATCCAGACCTCGGCGAGGGCGCCGGGCGTGGCTCGCCGCCAACGCGGCATCTGCAGGTGGCGATCGAGCGGGCGTTCGCGGCGGAGTCGGCGCGGTTCGAGATGATCCCTACGGACGCGTTGTTCCAGAGCCCGACGGTGAGCCCGGAGTCGGCGGGGGCCGGGCGCCGCTCGGACACGACGACGCTGGTGAACCCGACGCAGCTGATCCTGGCGCTGAACCGGGCCGAGGGCATCGTGCAGGACGCGCGTCGGGCGTTCTCGCGGTACGACCTGGCATCCGCGGAGACGATGTTGGTGGAGGTGATCGACACCTACGAGTCGCTGCTGTTTCCACTGCTGAACCCGACCGATCTGGCGCGGGTGTACGAGACGCTGGGGCTGGTGCTGTGGGAGACAACGGAGCGTCGCGACGAGACTCTGGAGGCGTTCCGGAACATGATCCGGCTGGACAGCCGGCGAGTGCTGGTGGCGCCGTACTTCCCGGAGCCGATCGCCGCGGCCTACCGGTCGGCCCAGCAGGAGCTGCTCGGGGCTCGGAGCGCCGGACCGGACCCGACGGACGCGGAGGTGCTTCGGAACCTTGGGGAGGTGGTCGGGGCGGACGTCGTGGTGTGGGCGTATGTGGTGGAGCGGGGGGAGGCGCTGGAGCTGGTGATGCAGCTCTATCGTCGGGACAGCGGGGTGTTCCTGGCGCCGGAGCGCGTGGCGCTCACGGGCGATGCGGAGGTGGACGCCGAGCGGGCGACACGGCTGTCGAGCCGGTTCACCTCGTGCCTGGAGCCGTTGCCGGAGCCGGTGGCGCCGGTGGCAGGGGAGCGGGCTTTCTACCTGCAGTCGGGGTTCTCGTACCTGGTGTTCTTCCGGGGGCCGTCGGATCAGGCGTTTGACAACTATGGGTTCGCGCTCTCAGGCACGTACCTGGTGCTGGGGAACTTCACGCTGCGGCTGGGGTTGGATTTTTTGACGAGCGGTTCGGACTACGAGCAGGACCTCCAGGGGGAGTTCAGCACGATCCGGGGTTTTGTGGGCGGCGGGTTCTCGTTCCCGGTCAAGCGGTGGCTGCGGCCGTTCGTGAACTTCAGCCTGGAGGGGAGCCGGATCGGCGAGATCAAGAGCACGGACTCCTTCTACTGCAAGGTGAACCCGGACGATCCGCGCCAGTGCCGTCCCGAGGAGATCGAGGCGGCGGCGCCAGGATTCTTGATGGGCGTGAACATCCAGGTGGGCCTGAGCGTTCTCCGGTTCCGAAGCCTGAGCCTGTTCGCCGCGGCGAACGGGTCCTTCTTCGTCGTGCCGTTCGCCGACAGGGAGGTGGATTTGCCGCTGGGGTTCGACGTGGGGATCGAGTATGAGTTCTAGACCAGCCTGAGCACCCGTGTGCCACGCAGAGCAGGGAGCTCCGTGAGCGCCAGCGAGTCTGGGGCGTGTTGAGCCCGCAGGGCAGGGAGTCCTGTGAGCGATAGCTCGCAGGAGGCCCTGCGTCGCGGGCTCAACACGCCCCAGACGAGCGAACTGTAATAGCTCGCGGAGGGGCCTGCGTCGCGAGGCACACGGGTGCTCACGGCGATCCAGGGAGGCGAGCGCCGTGACGGCGCGGCCCGATTGCAGTGACGCGTCGTCGGTGTTAGGGTGCGTGGACTGGTATGCAGCGTGCCCCGGTGAGGTGTGTGAAGCGAGCGGCCTCGATGCGCGTCTGGGGTCGACGGATCGGGGCGTCTTCGGGTGGTGGGCACAGCCCCGGTTGCGGGGCGAAGGGGCGAGGTGGTGGTCATGAGCAAGCGTGGAACGGCGGTCGTGGTGGGGGTGAGCGCGGCGTTGGGGCTGAGCGTGGTCGGATGTCCGGGGCCTGGGCCGATCCAGACGAACAACGACGGCCCGAACGGTAATGGGGGCAGCGACCAGTGTCGGCTGCAGATCGACTCGGTGTCCAAGACCAAGCTCGACGTGGCGGCGAAGCTCGACTACGCGCTGGCGGGCATCGAGGGGCAGGCGAACTACGACTCTTTCCAGGAGGTCAAGGCCGGCTTCGACGACATGCAGAAGGACTTCGACCTCGTGAGCTTCAAGCTGTGCGAGGACGTGGCCAACGCGCGCGTCTCCCAGAGCTACTACGAGACGCGGCGGACGTGCATGGACAACGCGCTGGTGGCCATGCGCGTCATGGAGAAGGACCTGACGAACCTCTCGGCCGAGAACGCCGACCACGAGAAGGCGTGGGCGCTGGAGTCGAAGATCGAGTGGATCCGCGAGGCGGTGCTGTGTAAGGACGGCGGCGCTGGCGTGCCGGTGAACCAGGCGCCCACGACGACGGCCGGGGCTCCGGCGGCCGCGCCGGCGAACGTGGACCTGACGGCGTACCTGATCTGCCAGCAGAAGAGCGGCAGCACGTTCGTGGACGTGCCGACCTGCGATGGCGCCGAGCTCAAGACGGGGGACCGCGTGCGGTTCGGGTTCAAGACGGCGCAGCCGGCGCGGCTGTACATCCTGGCGTACAACAGCACGGGCCAGTTCCAGATGCTCTTCCCGGATCCGGGGGTGGACAACGAGTCGGTGCCCGGCGCCGACACGTTCGTCCCCGCGGACGACTGGTTCTACCTCGATGACGAGGTCAAGGGGGTGACGGAGATCGTCCAGGTGGTGGCATCGCAGTGGAAGGTGCCGCAGCTCGAGGCGTTCCGCGGCAAGGAGTTCCCGCCGCAGAAGCCGTCGGAGTCGGCCGACCCGTCACCCACCGCAGCGCGCAAGGTGAAGGCGAACCCTGCGGCGATGAAGACGCGGGGCCTGATC
>Ga0100377_1004749_pt1 | contig 10367 bp, 6 predicted proteins | sample CryGeymeta201501_FD_83664 | JGI IMG/M metagenome (GOLD analysis project Ga0100377, IMG submission 83664) | Groundwater microbial communities from Crystal Geyser aquifers in Utah, USA - Crystal Geyser metaG 2015-01 | ecosystem: Environmental > Aquatic > Deep subsurface > Groundwater | place: USA... | reverse complement strand
GGGCGCTGGATGGTCCAGCGCTGGAAGATTCGATCCAAGGACCCGTCTTCGTCGGCAGCGATGCGTTCGAAGAGCATGCGGGCGATGGACATGTGCTGCACACACTTCGGCGTGTTGGGTCGCTGGCCGAAGAGGTCTCCGGACTGCATGAAGTTGTGCAGCGGACGCACCCCACAGTAGGGCGCATTCCAGCAGTCGCTGCACTGCGGCAGGCTGTCGAGCAGGCTGGCCACCGCCATGGTCTTGACCGTGGGGTGCCGCAGCGCGTCCTGCACCGACAGCTCCCCCAGCTTGCCCAGGGCGAACAGGTCGTTGCCCATGGCATCGACCATGCGGCCCTCGTCGCTGGGGAAGATGGTCCCGTCGTAGTTGTAGGCGATCTGCCCGGTGCCCGCCCCAATGGGCGAGCGGATGTCCACGAAGTTCGGATCGTCGGGGGTGAGCATCTTCTTGAGGAACAGCGCCGCCGTCCCCTCGATGACCTGCACACCTTCCCGGTTGAGCTGGATGATGTAGTCCAGGGCCTGCTCGTAGAGGTCCAGGAACTCGGGCATGCCCACGCCCACCACCTTCCAGGTCTTCATGATGAAGCCGAAGGGGTTGAGCGGCCGCAGGTAGATGTTGCGGATGCCCAGCGAGACGTAGAGGTCGATGACCTCCTTCCAGCGATCCATGGTCTTGCGCGTCGTCGTCATCAGGGCGTCGACGTGCCACAGGTTCGGGTCGCGGCCCATCTCGACGTAGCGACGGTTGAAGTACTGCATCCAGTGGACGACCGACTCGTAGGCGCCGCTGCCCTTGCCGCTCCAGGGCCGGTTCCAGTCGTGCAGATCCTGCGGGCCGTCCAGGCTTGTGCAGACCAGCACGTCATTGGCCAGCAGCCACTCGGCCTTCTCCTCGTCCATGTACGTCATGTTGGTGACGAGGCTGAAGTCCAGGTTCTTGTTCTCGTAGCGGTTCTTCTCGCGGGCGTACTCGACGACGAACTTGATGACGTCGAAGTTGACCGTCGGCTCGCCGCCCTGGAACTCGAAGGCCAGGTAGGGCGAAGGCGACTGCAGCGCGAAGTCGACCACCCGCCGCGCCGTCTCCAGGCTCATGTCCGTGTCGACGCGGTCCATGTCCGTGCGGGAGGCGTGGCAGTACTTGCAGCTCTGGTTGCACCGCAGGGTCGCGATCACGACGTGCAGGTGCGGGCCCATGCCCAGCCACCGCTTCTTGTGACGGAAGCGGTCGGCCACGGCTTCGGCGTCCATGCCGTTGCTGAGGAAGCCCTTGGCCAGCAGGGCCGCGTGCTCGGGGTGCTCGGGACCGATGCCGCCCGACAGCAGCAAGCGGAAGTCGTCTTCGGAGACGAAGTGCCACTCACCGGTGTCGTGGGTCAGCAGGACCCGGCCCGCCATGCGACCGAAGCGGAAGGGGCCCAGCGCGCTGCCCTCTACCGGGGGCACGACCAGGGGGATGGTGCCGCTGCGGATCATGTCCGCCCCTGCTGCAGGGAGGACTCGGCCTGGTTGAAGCGCACCACGGTCTCGCTCAGGACATGGTTGCAGAAGTGGTCGACGAGCACGTCGGCGACGTCGGGATCGATCTGGTCGATGTGGACGCGCAGGGAGTCGCCGTCGGCCTCGATCTGGATCGTGGCCACGCCAGCGTACTTCGCCGCCACGTCGTAGACGGCGTCGTCATCGTACAGGGATCGGTGCAGGCGCAGCTCAGTCGCCACTGGCATCCTCTCCGCCTTCGCCACCCTTGGCCACCGGCGCCTGGGGTGCGGCCGCTGCTGAGGCCTCCCAGGGGACCTGGATCTCCAGATCGTCCTGGGCCAGCTCTTCCTCGTCCAGCTCGGCCAGCAGCTGGTCGATGCTCGACTGGGTCGAGGTGCTGAAGAAGGCGCGGGCCATGTAGTACTCGCGGATCTTCCGGGTGCTGTCCCCGATGCGGACCCGCAGGACCTGATTGAGCAGCTCGTTGGCGAACTCCCCGGCCAGGGCCTGAAGGATCTCCGGCGAGCTGGGTCCCTTGGGCTTCAGCCGCACCTCGACCTTGCGGTCCGAGGGCCGGTCCAGGAAGACCCAGCAGCGGTCCACGAACAGGTAGGCAGCGCCGTAGATGGCGTCGCGGGGGTACAGCTCCTCGTCGATGACGAGGGCCACACGCTGGCCGTCTTCGAGCCAAGTGATCTCTTCCGAGAGCGCCGGCTCGGCAGCCCCCGTCTCGGTTGCGGTCGTCGCGTCACTCACGTCAGTGTCTCCGAGCCATGGTCCACCACGCGCTCGGCGTGGGGCTGGAGCCAGGCGAGGCCGCGCATGGCGGCGCCGTCCGTCAGCTCGTTGCCACGGATCTGCTCGGCCAGACCCAGCACGACCCGCCCGAGCGTCTCGTCGGTGGGCTGCGCGCCGGTGGCGTCGTTCATGAGCACCAGGTCCAGCAGCTCGGTGTGGCCGAGACCCTGGGGGGTGCCATCCCGGAGGCAGAGGTGCACGCGGGCCACCCGGCCGTCTTGGTGCTGGAGCAGCATCACCGAGGCGCCGCGCTCGACGGCACCCAGGTGGGCGAGGAACCACCCGGCGCCCAGGTGGTCACCGCGCTTGAGCGGAGCCAGCAGCCACCAGGGGCCGGTCCCGGCCTCGGTCCGCGCCTCGGCGGCCGCCGTGTCGCTCGTCGCGGACGGCGTCGTGGACGGCGTCGTGGACGGCGTCGTGGCGGGGCTCTCGGTCGTGCCACGGCGAGCCTGGAGGCCTCGGCCCGCGGTCACCGCGAGTCCGGCAGCCGCGGTGCCCAGCCCGATCTTCTGGAGGACCTTGCGTCGCGAATCCATCACCACACTCCGTTCGTGATCTCGAGCTCGTAGTGCTGACAGCTCTCGGAGACCGAGGCCTTGCGCACCACCTTGATGTAGAAGTCCCGCGAGTCGTCCGCACAGTTGTTGTAGAGCGCGCTGCTGCTGCCACAGGACCGCGTGTCGGAGGGCATGGTGTGCGAGCCATCTCCGACGTCCTGGTTGTACCAGCTGTACTGGCTGGAGGCCGTCGTGCACTCCAGGGCCGTCGAGTCGTAGGTGTTGTCGTAGACGTAGAACTCGTAGTCGCTGGAACCGGCGAGCATCTCGACGTTCAGCTTGAAGTAGTCCACGCCGGCCGACAGGTCGGAGCTGACATCGTCGCTCGCCGACACGCGGTACCAGTCCACGGTGTCGGTGTTGAGGACGTTGGCCACGATGTCCACGGTGTCCGTGCCCACATCCGACAGGGCCGGCCACTCGTCGATGGCGTCCGGACCGCTGTCGCCGTAGCCCGCCGCGTCCTCGTACTGGTCCCAGGGATCGCAGACCTCGGTGTTGACCGTGTTGCTGTTGGGCGAGGTGTTGCCGGCCAGGTCGGTACACGTGGCGTAGCAGGAGTTGACGTCGCCGCGGGTGAGCGAGGTGGTGTACGAAAAAGTGCCGCCCGAGCCGCAGGTGTTGGTGTCCGTCCACGTCGTCGTGGCGTCGGAGCAGTAGTAGGTCATCGTGCAGTCCGCCTCGCACGTACCCGACAGCGACACGCTGGCGTCGTTGCGGTAGGCGTTGAGGGCGTTGATGACCGGGGCTGCGGGCGCGGTGCCGTCATTCACGGTGACGTAGTCAGTGCCGGTGGCGCCGTTGGCTTCGCCGTCGTTGGGGGTGACGACGCACTCCCAGCCGTCGCCGTGGGCCGTGTAGCTGGAGGCGACCGTGTTCGTCGTGATGCTGGTCAGCGTGCCGTTCTGGTACCAGGCGTAGGTATAGCTGATGGCGTCGCCGTCCGCGTCCGTGGAGGGCGTGGTCACCGAGCACGAGAGGTTGTTCTCGGGCTGGGGCGCGTCGGGCGAGATGGCGACCACGGGCGCGGTCGGCGTCGTGTTGCGGACCTCGACCGAGGCGCTGCTCAGGGTCGCGCCCGAGCCGTAGGCGTCGTAGGGCGTGGCCGAGACCTGCAGCAGGTCGTGCTTGACAGTCTTGGCGGCCGGGAAGGTCGCGGTCGTCTCGCCGGTGTCGACGGTGCCGTTGCGCGACCACACGTAGTGGTAACGCTCGGGGTCGCTGTCCTGGTCGAACCAGCCGGAGGCCACCGCCGTCAGCAGGTCCCCGGTGTAGGGCGTGCTGGGGTTGATGTCCACCGAGTCGGCTGCAGGCACGGAGTTCTCGATGGTGATCGAGTCGTAGCCGGGGTCGCCGTAGCCGAAGCCGTCGTTGGGGTAGGCGTAGACCTCCCAGTACTGGCCCCGCACCGTCACGCCGCGGCTGATGGTGTCGTTGGAGCCCGACTGGTACAGGGTGCCGCCCTGGAACCAGTCGTAGCGGTAGGTCACCGCGTCACCCTCTGGGTCGACGGCGTCGGCGGTGATGATCGCGCTGAGCTCCTGGCCGCTCTCGGTGGGGTCCGGGGTGATCGAGACCGAGGGTGCGCCGGGCCGGGCGTTGACCGAGACCGTGGCCGTGTCCTGGTCGCTGCGGCCCGCCGAGTCCGTGACCCGCACCGTGATCAGGTGGTCGCCGTTGGACAGGTTGCCCGCCGCGGTCCAGTCCCCCGAGGAGGAGGGCGGCGTGATCAGGCCCAGGTCACCGTCGATGGAGGAGGTCACCGTGACCACCAGGTTCTCGGGCGTGTCCTCGGCGTCGTCGACCGTGGCCTCGAAGACGATGAGCTCCCCCGGCTCGAAGAAGTCGCCGTTCTGCGGGCTCTCCAGGGTGATCGAGGGGGGCGTGTTCTCCAGGATGGTGACCGTGACCGTGGCGCTGGCCGTGTCCAGGGTCGGGTCCTGTACCGTGACCGTGACGGTCTGCTCGCCGATGTTGGCGAAGGACCAGTCGCAGCCCGCGGTGCCGTCCGCGTTGACCGAGGCGGTCGTGCACATGGTCTGGGTGCCGGTCACCCAGGAGTGGTTGAGGTCGGTCAGCGCCGTGGAGTCGAAGACCTGGGCCAGGGCTTCGAAGTGGATGCTCTGCCCCTGGTAGAAGCTCGAGCCTTCCGAGGGGGAGGTGATGGTGACCGCCGGCGCCTCATGGCGCACGCCAATGGTCTTGTCGTTGGTGCAACCCGACGCCAGCAGCGCGAGCAGCACACCCGCATGGAAGGCGGACGGCCCGGTGGGGGGGCGATGCTCGGGTACTGCGGTGCGCATCACCAGCTCCTTGAGGTCAGCTTCAGAGGGTACAGGAAGGTCGGTGCGACCGCAAGCCGCACTTCGGCAGATTCGACAGGGCCCAATGTACCCGCTGCGGTCGGCACCGGCTTCGCGCTCACCCGGTGCTCGGGGGGCTATCCCGCGCGCTCCAGCGCGGCCTGCCGCTGCTCCACCGAGGGCTGCTCGGAGCTGCTGCGGCGCCCCTGGCGGGCCAGGATCCGCTCCTGGAGTGCGGGCTCCGGCTGCCGGCCCAGGACGGCCTGCAAGACGGGCAGCGGGTCCTCGAAGACGGGGGACAGCTCCCGCTCGTCGAAGGTCCGGGCCATGGAGAACATGCCGGCACAGATGGGGTCCCAGCGGCAGGAGTCGCAGGCGCTGCCCTTGCCGTGCAGGAACTCCAGCTGGTGGACGAAGCCCTTGCCGTCCAGGAAGCGGATGCAGCGCTCCTCTTCCTTGACGATCTTGCGGGTCTCGGTGCTCGCCCACGCAAAGCGCCGCATGAAGCACAGCGGCACGCGCTCGGCCCGGAAGCTGCGCCCCGTTCGGTGCAGGTACTCCATGGCCAGCTCCAGGCTCACCATGAACTCGTGGTGCCGCGGGATGCAGTCGGGGTTCTCCTCGGCCCGGTTGCCATCGGGGTCCATGTTGTTCCAGACGAAGTGCCGGATGAAGGGAAAGCGGTCGCAGAGCCACATCACCGTCTCGTGCAGGTGATCGGCGTTGTAGGCGCAGATGACGGTGTTGATGTCGGCGGTCACGCCCACGTCGGGCACGTGCCCCAGGCAGGTCACCAGGGTCTCCCAGGCCCGCGGGTAGCGGGTGATCCAGTCGTGGACCTCGCGCCGGTAGCTGTGCAGGGAGACGTGGATGTGCTGCAGGCCGGCGTCGGCGCACTCCTGGAAGAAGACCTTGTCGGCCAGCCGCTGCCCGTTGGTGATCATGCGGTTGTACAGGCCGCGCTGGGTCGCGTATTCCAGCGCCGGGAAGAGCAGCGGCGACAGGGTCGGCTCTCCCCCGGTCAGGATGACGCCGTCGTAGCCCATGTCCACGAGGTCATCGATGAGGGCCCGCATCTCCTCGACGTCGAGGTCCACGCCGGTCGGTGGGTTGCTGCAGAAGCGACACCGCTGGAGGCAGTTACGCGTGAGTTGCAGGTAGCCGAGGTTCGCCATCGGGGGAGGAAGCGCCGGAAGTGAGGGAGGGGCGGGCCCGGAGGGGCCGACGGCGGTGTGCCGCGCGGCGTCGCCCGGAAGGGCTGCTGCCGGGCCCCATCGTAACGACATGGCCCTTCATCGGATCATCTTGGATGCCAGGTGGACTCGCCAACGGTATTCTGCGCAACTCCAAGGAGCCGGCATGTCCCCACTCGCCATCCTCCTGGCCTTCGGGCTGGGTTGCGGCAGTGACTCGAAAGTCACCGCCTACACCACCCCGCCCGAGGTCGCGATCCAGACCCCGCCAGACGGCACCACCGTCGATCAGGCAGTGGACGTCTCCATGCGCGGCCTGGTCGTGGATGCCGAGTTCTCCGACCGCCTCGACGAGATCGTGGCCCAGTGGAGCGTCGGCGGTGAGGCCATCTGCGATGGCTCGACCGTGGACTCCGGTGGCAACGTGGACTGCGTCTACGCCTTTCCCACCAGCGGGGCCGTCGAGCTCTCGCTGACCGTCACGAACCCGGACGGGGCCTCGGCGACGGCCACCTCCAACCTGACGGTGGCGCGCAACGCGGCCCCCAGCGTGGCCATCGGGCTGCCCACCAGCACCGGCAAGTACTACAGCGACCAGCTGGTGAACTTCCAGGCGACCACCTCGGACGCTGAGGACGCGCCGACCGACCTGCACGCCACCTGGACCAGCGACCTCGACGGCACCTTGGACGTCGACACCGCGCCGGACAGCGACGGCGTCCTGCAGGGCACCTCGATGCTGACCGAGGGCCAGCACATCATCTCGCTGGCGGTGCAGGACACGACGGGCCTGGTGGGCACGGACAGCGTCGTCATCGACGTGGGCCCGGCCAACACGGCGCCGACCTGTGCCATCACGGCCCCGGAGAACAACCTGACGGCGATCGAGGGCTCGACCATCGTCTTCCAGGGCACGGCCACGGACCCCGATGTCCCCGCCACCAGCCTGGGCGTGGTCTGGTCGAGCAACCTGGACGGCGTGCTGTCCACGGCGGCCCCGACCTCGACGGGCACCATGAGCTTCGGCGCGGTCCTGACGACCCTGGCCACCCACACCATCACCCTGACGGTCACCGACGAGATCGGCGCGACTTGCACGGAGGCCATCCTGGTGTCGCTGGGCAACGCCCCCAGCATCAGCATCGACGCGCCCGCCGACGGGACCACCTGGAACCAGGGCAGCGCCATCGCCTTCCAGGCCACCGCCACCGACGCCGACACGGCGTCGACCGACCTGTCCATCGAGTGGTCCAGCAGCGCGGACGGCGTGTTGTCGACGGCTGGCGCCGACACCTCGGGCATCAGCTCCTTCTCGAGCACCAGCCTGAGCCGCGGCGCCCACACCATCCAGGTGCGCGCCCAGGACCCGGATGGCTTCTACGCTACGGACACCGTCAGCATCACCGTCAACGGCCTGCCCAACGCGCCGGTGGTGTCCATCACCCCCGATCCGCCCACCTCGACGGACACGCTGACCGCCAACATCGTGACCGACTCCGTCGACCCCGAGGGCTCCGCGGTCTCCTACGGCTACGCCTGGCGCCGCAACGGCGCGGCGACGACCTACACATCGGACACGGTCCCCGCCTCGGCGACCGTTCGCGGTGAGACCTGGGCCGTCACCGTCACCCCGACCGACGGTCTGGGCAGCGGCACTCCCGGCACCGACAGCGTGGTCATCGGCAACTCGGCGCCCAGCGTGGCCTCGGCCACCATCTCGCCGACCAGCCCGACCGAAGCCGACACCCTGACCTGCGTGGCCGGCGCCACCGCCGACAACGACGGCGACACCGTCAGCCTGTCGTACACCTGGACGGTCAGCGGCGTCACCGCCAGCAGCACCAGCAGCACCCTGGCCGCGACCTCTTTCGTCAAGGGCGACGCGGTCACCTGCACCATCACGCCCAACGACGGCACGGTCAACGGTGCCTCGGTCACCTCCTCGGCCGTGACCGTGCTCAACAGCGCGCCCAACCTGGCCTCGGTCAACCTCTCCCCGACCAACGCCTATGAGGCCACGATCCTGACCTGCGCCCCCGGCACCGCCACCGACGCCGACGGGGACACGATCACCTACAGCTACGACTGGACCGTCGGCGGCGCGACCCTGGGCCTGGACAGCAGCACGCTGACTGGCTCCTGGTTCGACAAGGGCGACGCCGTCACCTGCACCGTGACGCCCAACGACGGCACGGCCTCGGGCACGCCGGTGGTCTCCAACACGGTCACGATCCGCAACACCGCGCCGAGCGTGGCCAGCGCCACCCTCTCGCCCAGCACGGCCTACGAGACCAGCACCCTGACCTGCACGGCGGGCAGCACCAGCGATGTCGACGGGGACACCGTCACGGTCAGCTACGGCTGGATCGTCAACGGCTCGACCAGCCTGGCCACCAGCTCGACGCTGACGGGCACCTGGTTCAACAAGGGCGACACGGTGGCCTGCACCGTCACCCCCAACGACGGCACGGCGGCCGGCACGGCGGTGAGCTCCAGCAGCATCACCATCCAGAACTCGGCGCCTTCGGCCTCGAGCGTCAGCATCTCGCCGACCGACCCCTACACCGACGACGGCCTGACCGCGACGGCCAGCGGCTGGTCGGACGCCGACGGGGACGCCGCCGCCTACACCTGGCAGTGGTACATCAACGGGGCAGCCGTGAGCTCGGGCGGCACCAGCAGCACGCTGACCTCCACCCACACCGTCAAGCATGACCTGGTCTACGTCGTGGCCACGCCCAATGACGGCACGACCGCCGGTGCGCCGGTCACGAGCGCCGAGCTCGAGATCCTGAACACCCCGCCGACCGCCCCGACGGTCCTGGTCACGCCCACGGACGCCCAGCCCGAGGATGACCTGCTCTGCTCGGTCACCACGGACGGCACGGACCTGGACGGCGACACGATCACCTACAGCTATGCCTGGTACCTCAGCGGCGTGGCTTCGGGGGTCACCTCCACGACCCTGTCGGCCAGCTACACCGTGGACGGGGACAGCTGGACCTGCGTTGTCACCCCCTTCGACGGCGACGACAACGGCACGGCCGGCAGCGACGCGCAGGAGGTCGTGGACCGCACGGCGCCCAGCCGCCCGGTCATCTCGGCCATCGACAGCTACCGCAACAGCACCTCGGTCTCCCTCACCGGGACCTCCGAGGCCAGCTCCACCGTGACCATCTACATGGACTGCAGCGGCGGCAGCCTGACCAGCTCCAGCGTGACGACGGGCACCGATGGCACCTGGTCGGCCACCATGTCCATGCCCCGCGGCGAGACGTGCAACTTCTACGCCTACGCCACGGACGCCCACGGCAACGTCAGCACCATCAGCAACATCGTGTCGACCGAGTCCTGCAACCCCTACGACAGCTACGAGGACAGCACGAGCTACGGCGACGTCTGCAAGGACCCCGTCGACGCGTGGGCGGTGCTGCCTGACGATGGCACCGGCCTCTACGCCATCACGGGCAACATCATCGAGCCCACCGACGACGACTGGTACGTCATCGACACCTCGCAGAGCGTGCTCACGACGGGCACGAACGTGTTCCGCTTCGACGTCACGATGGTGGCTGGCACCTCGGACTACGCCTTCGCGGTCTACCGCGGCGGCTGCGGGACCAGCTCGCTGGCCTGCACGGACGGCGCCGGCGGCGAGTCGGCCGAGACGCAGTACACGTACTACGCCCAGGATGTAGGCGACGGCGGGCACGCCATCCCCACGGAGACCCGCTACTGCGGTGCCTCGTCGCCCTACTACAACACCTGCGACGACCTCAGCAGCACCTACTACATCCACGTGTGGCGGACCTCGTCGGCCATGTCCTGCGCCTACTACACGCTGGACGTGACGAACGGCGCCTGGTGAGGGGCTCCGGCCGGGGGGCCTTCCCCCCGCGCTGAGACCAGGAGAGGGCCGGGCAGTCGCTCGGCCCTCTCTGCGTTTCGGGCTCAGCCCTCTGCGCCCGATGGACGCTGGTGGACGCGGGTCGTGCCCTTGACCAGGGGGCGGGCCTTGCGGCCCATGGC
>Ga0100377_1004747_pt1 | contig 10369 bp, 6 predicted proteins | sample CryGeymeta201501_FD_83664 | JGI IMG/M metagenome (GOLD analysis project Ga0100377, IMG submission 83664) | Groundwater microbial communities from Crystal Geyser aquifers in Utah, USA - Crystal Geyser metaG 2015-01 | ecosystem: Environmental > Aquatic > Deep subsurface > Groundwater | place: USA... | reverse complement strand
GAGGTAGTCGAAGCCGAGGGAGCCGCCCTCCCGATCCTCCGCCGTGTTCGCCCCCTCGATCATGCCGCGCGTCGTCAGCACCACGCGCGGCTCGCCGAGGTCGAAGCCCCAGGTCGAGAACGACTGGACCATCGTCCCGTCGAGCTTCTCGTTGAACCGGACGGTGACGTCGCTGCGGCCGGCCAGGGTGTTCGCCAGCCCGTGCGCCTCCTGGCGCTCACCGTAGTTGTACATCTTCAGGTAGGGCACCGAGAGCACCTGCCACGGCTCCCGGCGGTAGACCAGCCCCTTGGCGTACAGGTGGTGCGGCCGCTGCGGCGTGAACAGCTCGCGGCTGGCGTTGGCGAGCCGGACCCCCTGCTCACCGAGGCCCGCAGGCACCTTCTTGAGCAGCAGCGGATCGCTGTCCACCGCGGCAAGCACGTGCGACGGGTTGACGAACAGGTTGGAGAGCAGCGTGTCGATGCGGAGTTCGAAGGCGTCGGCGGGCCCGACGCCAAGGGTGGCCATCGCCATCGCCTCGAGGGCGGTCTCTTCGGTCGGGGGGGGCGGGATCAGCACGGGGCGCTCCTGCAGGGGCTTGGACTTGACGTAGTAGCGGCGGCGCGCCTTGACCTGGACCACCTCCCGAGAGGGCCACCGCAGCGCGCTCAGGTGCCCTCCAAACACGCAGCCCGTGTCCAGACACAGCGTGTTGTTCTGCTCGATGACCGGCCCATCGAACGCCGTGTGGCCGTGAACCACCAGCGGCGCCCGGCGCGGATGGTCCCGCGTCCAGTCGAGGCGCTCGGGCATGCCGTCGATGGTGCGGCCGGTGGTCGGTCCATAGATGCAAAACGAGCGCGCCCGCTCGACCGAGCGGCCCAGCATGTCTGTCCGCCACGCGGCGTGCGAGACCACGAGGCGCTCGGAGAACGGCCCGTTCGCCTCGGCCGCCGGGTCGCAGAGCGCGAACAGCGGGGCGGACGCCAGCAGGTCCAGCGCCCGGTGCCGCAGGCTCTCCAGCTGCGGCTTGTCCAGCGCCTCCAACTCGGCCAGCGTCGTCTCGAGGCCGTGGGCCGGCTGGACCTTGCGCCCCTCGAAGAAGCGTTGCAGCTTGTCGTCGTGGTTGCCCATGATCAGCAGCGCCTGGTCCTGCTCCACCATCGACGCCACCATCGTCAGGACCCCGATCGAGTCCGGGCCACGGTCGGTCAGATCTCCGACGAAGATCAGCAGCCGCCCCTCCGGGTGCGACCACCGGCCCTCCACCTGGCTCCAGCCGAGCCGCCCCACCAGCTCCGTCAGCTCCTCCAGGCAGCCGTGCACGTCCCCGATGATGTCGAGGTTTCGCTCCTGCACCCGCACGGCGAACGCGCCCAGCGGCATGATCCGCCGCTGCTCCCACGTCCGGATGACCTCGACCCGCAGCGGCCCGCCGGTCCACTCGCCGAGCCCGGTGTGCAGACGCACGATGGCGTCCCAGCCCTCCTCCAGCACCTCCTGGGGCAGGCCTTCCATCGACCCCTGCTGGCGCTGGATGACGTGCAGGGGCACCTTGCGGTCCCGTGTCGCCTGCCGCTGCGCGCACACCTCGGCCGGCAGGTCAAAGTAGACCAGCACCGCCGGAACGCGATGCTTCCTGGCGAGCTTGAGCCAGGGCGCGCGCGCTTGACGCCGCAGGTTCGTCGCGTCCAGGATGACGCGGCGACCGTACTTCAGTCGCAGATCCGCCAGCGACTCCAGCACCTCGAAGGCGTCCCGAGAACACTCGCGATGCTCCTCGTCATCGGTCAGCACGCCGCGCATACTGTCGGAGGACAGGATGTGCGTGCCCGGAAACTGCGCGCGGGCCCAGGTAGACTTGCCGGAGCCTGCGACGCCCGCGAGGACGATGACGGCGGAATGGGGGATGTCGTGGAACATGACTACCGGTCGGCAAGAGGGCGCGGGCCCATGCATTGGCTCTGCAGACGCCTCGGTGCGTCGGGGAGTGTGGCGTGATGCAATGGACGGGTCAACACCTGAGCGTGGAGCGCCGCGAGCGGCTCACGGTTCAGCTCCCCGAGGCCGAGGTGAGCGCCCGAGCTCGTCGGATGCAGGACGTGTGGACGGTCGTCGAGGGGGTCGGCTCGGTCGCGTTCCTGGCGCTTGGCCTGGTCGGGCTGGTCATCGGGCTGGCCTGGTTCGCTCCGGCGGGGGTCGAGTTCACCGACATGATCGCGATCCTGATCGGCTGGCTGGTCGCATCGCTCGTGCTGTCGAGGATCGTCCGCGCGGTCCTGCGCGTGGTTCAGGCGCCCCTGATCGCCCGGCTCGCCCTCGCCCTGCGCCCCTGGTGGATCTGGCGCCTCAAGCGCAAGGCCCCCGCCCGGCTGGCCGTGCGCTCGGCCCACTCCGCCGAGCTGCGCGCCCGCCCGTGCGACCTCGCCTTCGAGCCGGAGACCGGCGTCCTCGTCACGCCCATGGGCCGCCTCGACCTCTCCCGCGAGATCTTCACCCACGCCGAGCGCTCCGAGTCGCCCGTGCCCCAGCTCCGCCTGTGTCTGCTGCAATCGGGCCGCCGCCCCGTCGTCCTGGCCCGTGCGCTGGCGCCCCACGAGTCCCCCGACGTCGCGCGCCGCGAAGGGGAGGCCATCGTCCTGAACCCGGAGGTCTTCGCCGAGCTCGTCACTGCGCTCCAGCCCGCGGTGGAGGGCTCAGGGGTCTCCCTGCCGCGCTCGGTCCGCGCTCGCTCGGTGCCTACTCGCGGATGACGTCCTGGAACAGCCGGAAGATGGCCTCGTGGCCGAGGTCGTTCGGGTGGATGCAGCTGATGTCGAACCACAGCGACGGATCATCGGCCCGGAAGCACCGGTTCGTGGTGTCCGGGTGGGCGCCCGCGGCCACATACCCGTGCCCGCAGAAGTGCTCCAGCATCCAGACCATGTCTGCCTCGAGCTCCACCGCGATCCGCAGGTACTGCTCGGTGATCCAGATGACGATCTCCTCCTGGACCTCCGGCCGCTCCCACGCTCCGAACCCCCCGATCTCGGCGATGTTCAGCCCCAGCGCCGAGATGTCCAGCGGCCCGATCCCCGGGATGTTGATGCTGGTCGGCGAGCACGCCGACACGTCCCCGGTCCCATCGGTGAACTCGAACGGGTTGGCGAAGACGACCCACGAGCCGTTCGGGAACCGCGCTGGATCCTTCAGGAACCGCACGGCCTCCTCGAGGTAGTCGACCGTGCTGGTGGCCAGCGCCCACATGCTCGGGTACCCGGCGTTGATCTCCGCGGCGCCTTCGGGCGTGTCGCTCGTGAACACGGCGCCGTCCTGCGTGATGGCGGCGATGTCGTTGCCGCCCATCGTGAAGATGAACAGCGTCGGCGCCTCGCTGGCTCCCTCCGGCAGGCACTGGAAGATCTGCTTGTCCGCGCCGCAGAAATCGTCGTTGGCGGCGGTCCCCGCCGCCCGAACGCACCGCCCGTCGGGCTGGCACACCCCACCGTGGCAACACTCGGCGCAGCACCGCGCCTCGTCCGCCCCGCGTCCACCGCAGCTCACGTCCCCCAGAAAGTCGTCCGTCCGCGCCCCCCACTTGCTGCAGTTCTTGAAGTCCCCCGACTCCACCCGCCCCGGCACCCCATCATACAGGCAGCTGTAGCTCTTCCACGCCCCCCAATCGAGGTCGCTGCCCCTGTCAAGCCCGAACCGCGTGGCCAGCCACTCCGCCAGCAGGTTGCGGTAGAAGTGGTCGTGATCGACGCACAGCGGATGCAGATCGTTCGGCGTCCCCTGCGTCACCGAGTCCCCGAAGAACACCACCTTCCCCACGCCCCGAATGTCCTGCTGATTGGTCCCCGCGCAGTGCGTGCCCACCGTCGGCTCGAACGTATCGTACTGCGGCCCCCTGGTGCTCTCGGTGTTGATGTCCCCGAAGCACTGCTCCGCGATCGTCGGCCCCACCTCCTCGCCCACATCCCCCGTGTCCCCCCGCGTCAGCACGTCGTAGCCCGTGTCCTGGCTCGCGTCAGCGTCGGCCACCGCCGCATCACCCACCGTCGCATCACCCACCGCGTCCTCCGCGACGTCCCCGGCGACGTCCTCAACGACGTCCTCAACCCGCGCGTCCTGCCCCCCGCTGTCCACGCCGCCGGACGCATCATGGTCCCCCGTCACCTGCATCGTGCCGCTCGCCGGCTTGTCGTCCGTACAGCCAGCGGCCAGCGCCACGACCAGCAACCCCACCACCGCGACACCGTGAAGACCACGCAACCTCATCGCCTCACTCCCTCAAGATGGTCCGACGTAGCATGCTTCGACTCCCTCTGTGTGTACACAGGATGGTTCGGGGGTGCAAACGGCCCTCACCCCCCAGCCCCCCTCACCCCCCAGCCCCCTCTCCCGTCATACGGGAGAGGGGGAGGCCCTCACCCCCCAGCCCCCTCTCCCGTATGACGGGAGAGGGGGAGGCCCTCACCCCCCAACCCCCTCTCCCCTATGAGGGTAGAGGGGGAGCCGGACAGTAATCTCTTGCTGTATAAGTAAAAATCCTGTTCTACTCCCCCCCAGCCCCCTCTCCCGTCATACGGGAGAGGGGGCTGGGGGGTGAGGGCCTCCCCCTCTCCCGTCCTACGGGAGAGGGGGCTGGGGGGTGAGGGCCCGCCGCGGGTTTCGACCCGTTTGCCTTCTGACCCGCACGGCCTCACTCTGTCACTGGACCCGGAACAAGGAGGGACCATGCGGCGGCTGCGAGGGCTCAAGGATCTTGTGGTGGATGGTGTGCAGGAGGTGTCGGGGCTGGTGCAGCGCGCAGAGCGGGCGGCCGGGGACCGCGTCGTGCGATGGATGAAGCCGGTGGCGCCGCTCGATGAGGTGGCCCGAGGCGTCGTCGGGGTGCGCGAGGTCGCCTCGGCCTCGACGCATCTGGCGATTCGGGGGATCGCGCAGGGGGTGCGGCACGCAGGGGAGCTGGGGATCGCCATCGCCGCCAGGGGGCAGGACAGGGCCGTGGAACGACCGGCGCCGCGATGGGTGGACATCGCTGAGGGCGCGGTCAACGGGGTCATCGGGGACCATCTGGCTCGGCGAGGAAATGGGCTCGATGTGGGAATGAGCCTGCGGGATGAGGGGAGGGTGGTGGAGCTGACGCGGGAGGCGATGGGGGAGCGTTGGGGCGGCAGTGACGGGCGGCTGTGCGTGTTCGTGCATGGGCTGAGCGCGACCGAGTGGGCGTGGTCGATCTCGTCGGAGGCGTTCCATGGTGCGCCGGAGGTGACCTTCGGGGTGCTGCTGGAGCGGGAGCTGGGGTGGACGCCGCTGTACGTGCGGTACAACTCGGGGCGGCACGTCTCGGACAGCGGACAGGAGCTGGCCGCGCTGTTGCGAAGGGCGTTGACCCACTGGCCGACGCCGGTGCGGGAGCTGGTGCTGGTCGGGCACAGCATGGGGGGGCTGGTGGCGAGGAGCGCCGTGGCCCACGCCGCCGAGGCTGGCGCCGATCACGCGGTCTGGCTGGACCCCCTCACCGACGTCTTCACCCTCGGCTCGCCGCACCACGGCGCGCCGCTGGAGAAGTTTGCCCACGTCGCGGGCCGCGTGCTCGATCGGATCGACCTGACCTGGACGAAGGTATCGGCGGAGGTGCTGTCGGCCAGGAGCGACGGGATCAAGGATCTGCGGCTCGGGTACACCATGCCGGAGGCAGGGGGGGAGGCGAACGGAGATGGGGTGCTGGACGATCTGCGCCTGGGCTATCCGCACGTGGACGGCGTGCGCTACCTCGCCCTCGGCACGACGCTGACCCGCGATCCATCGCATCCGCTGGGGGTGCTGATCGGTGACTGGATGGTGCGCGTGCCGAGCTCAACGGGGCAGGGCAGCGAGCCGGGCCGCCGCATCCCGTTCCACTCGACGCAGGTCATCCCGGGCATGAGCCACAACGATCTGGCCAATCATCCGGACGTCTACGCGACGATCGTGCGCTGGCTGTCCGAGCGCGAAGCGACGCCGTCGGACGAGGCCGCGGCGCGGGATGCCCCAGGTTCTTGACGGCGCGCCGTCGCTGCCGGCATAAACCCACAGTCGGCCCGTCGGGGCTCGGCGCCCCCTCCTCTCCGTGGAGCTCGCAGCGTATGTCCATCTCCGGCAGCCTCGCCATCCCGATCGGCATCGACGAGGAGCTTGCCGGCGAGCCCATGGACGACGCGGTCACCTGCTCGACCTACCTCGACTTCTCGCGGGAGCACTGGAGCCACCTGCGCGACACCACGCCGCTGCCTCTGTCGGAGGCGGAGCTGCTGTCGCTCAAGGGCATCAACGACGAGCTGTCGCTGGAGGAGGTGGAGGCCATCTATCTGCCGTTGTCGCGGCTGCTGAACCTGCACATCGTCGCCTCGCAGGGGCTGCATCGGGTCACCGACCAGTTCCTGGGCACCTCGGACCACCCGTGCCCGTACATCATCGGGGTGGCCGGGTCGGTGGCGGCGGGCAAGAGCACGACGGCGCGTCTGCTGCAGGCGCTCCTGTCCCGCTGGCCGGACCATCCGCGGGTGGACCTGGTGACCACCGACGGCTTCCTGTACCCGAACCGCGTGTTGGCCTCGCGGGGCCTGATGCACCGCAAGGGCTTCCCGGAGAGCTACGATGTGCGGAGCCTCATCCGGTTCGTGGCTGACCTCAAGAGCGGCCACCCACGGGTCGAGGCGCCGCTGTACTCCCACCTGATCTACGACGTGGTGCCGAGCGCCACCCAGGTGGTCGAGCAGCCGGACATCGTGATCATCGAGGGGCTGAACGTGCTGCAGAGCAGCCGGGACTATCCGGATCATCCCCCACAGGTTTTTGTCTCTGATTTCTTTGACTTCTCAATCTATGTCGATGCGTCGGATGATCTTCTGGAGAACTGGTACATCGAGCGATTCCTCAAGCTGCGGCAGACGGCGTTCCGCGACGCGTCGTCGTACTTCCGCCGCTATGCTGAGGTGTCCGAGCTCGAGGCGCGAGGGATCGCGGCGCGCATCTGGCGCGAGATCAACCGGGTCAACCTCCAGCGCAACATCGCGCCGACGCGTGAGCGGGCCTACCTGATCCTGGAGAAGGGCGAAGGCCACTCGGTCCAGCGCGTCAGGCTGCGTCGTCTGTAGGGTCGGGCGCGCCGCACCGGCGGGTGTGCCGGCCTACCGCCCCTGCTTCTCCCGCTTCTTCTTCTCCTTCTGGCGCCGCGCCCGCTCCTGGGCCTCCTCCCGGATGGTATCGGGGTTCGGCGTGCCGAGGTAGGAGTATGCGCAACCCTTCTTCTGGTGGCTGCAGATCCCCTGCTTCTCCGTAGCCTGCACGGTCGTCATCTTGTTGCGCATCGGCGTCTCGGCGGTCTTCCACCACGACGCCCAGCGCTCATGCCGCGTCTCTGGCCGGGTGTCGGGCGGCGACCAGCGGCCGCTGAGCTTCGCCACGATGCGGTCGGCGTTGTAGCCGAGCTCGTCGTTGCGCGCGGTGACCTTGATCAGGTCGTCCACGGTGTCCCAGTCCTCGAGGTTGACCCGGACGGGCACGCGGCGGAACCCCTCGATCAGCAGCGCGTCGCGGGTCTTGTCGTTGTGCTCGGCCCACCAGGCCTCCCACCGCTCGCGGTTGCGCGCGATGTCCTCCGGGCTCGCTGCGCCGCCCCAGGCGTAGCCGAAGCTGTGGTTGGTCACCCGCGACAGGGCCTTGTGGGCCGCCCGGCGCACGCTGGCATCTTCGTGCCCGACGGCCTCGATGAGCGCGGGAACGATCTCCGTGGTCGTCAGGCCGCGGCAGGCATCGGCGGCCAGGCGCGCCTCGAGGGTGGCGTCGCCGTACTCGTCGCCGGGGGCGGGCGCGATCTGGCGCCGCGACCGGAGCGCCCGGGCCAGGAAGCTGGCCGCCTCGTTGTTGCCGAGCTGGCCGAGCAGCCGGTAGGCCCGGCGGAGCGCGCCCGAGTCGCGCTCGCGGCCCAGCCCGATGCGAAGCCCCTCCGGGACGCCAGCATAGTCGGGCTCGACGGTGAAGCTCGGGTCATCGACCGCGATGCCGCCGCCCGGCGCGCGGATGAACCGCTCGAACGCCGGCGCGGTGGCGGCGTTGGACTCCGGCCAGCCCACCAGCACGTCCGTCGCCTTCAGCCGCAGCTCGAAGCGGGGATCGAAGATGGCCAACTCGGCGATCGCGGCCCCGCCGGCGTAGCCATTCATGCGGGTGAGCTTGTCCAGCACCTTCTCCCGGATCGCCTGGTCGGGGTCACGCAGGCCGGGGGAGAGGGTGCGCGCCCGTGCATCGGCAAAGGAGAAGTCGCGCTCCACCCAGGGCCAGATCGGCCCTGTGTCGATGCAGCCCTCGGCGCGGTTGGAGTCGGGGCAATAGATCCGGACGTGAAAGTGGTCCTTGTGCGGCGAGCTGTCGGTGGGCTGCCACAAGATCAGCTCGGCGCGGAACAGCAGCTCCCTGGGCTCACCTGCGGCCACGGCGTGCTCCAGCACTGCCTTGCGCAGCCGATGGCTGACGAAGATCCACTGGACCCGGATGGTCGGGTGGCTCACCAGCGCCTTGACCAGTTGCCAGTTGCGCTCCACGTCGAACGTGTAGGCGTCGTCCGCCGGGTGGACGAGGTCGCCGTTGAAGTTCATGAGCTGCGGTGCGTCGACCGGGACGCCCTTGTGCCGCACGAAGAACGCCAGATCGGCGTCGAGCCCCGAGTTGTGCGAGTGGCTCCACGGGAGGTTGCCGCCCCGCTTGCGCGACATGTTGCAGACCATCAGCCGCGGTCCGTCCGGGTCGGCCGCGGCGACGGTGTCGGCGGTGTCGCGCAGCAGCTCGACGAGGGCCGCGTTGGCGAAGTTGGTCTCGCGCTCGCGGCACGGCTCGAGGATGGCGAGCCGTGGACCGGCCTCGTGCGGCAGCTCCACCGGTGCCTTGAGCCGCCCGTCGACGCCGTCGCCGATGCTGGTGGACACGGGCGGGATCCAGTCGTCCGCGATCACCTGCTGCCACGTCAGCGCCTCCTCCGACCACGGCGCGGTGCGGATGGGGGCGGGCTGCGGTGCAGGTGCCGCGGCCTCGCTCGCGGCGTCCGCAGGGCCGGCGACTGGACCGTGGGGGCCGTCGGCGACGATGGGTGGGGGGGCGGCGAGCGGCGCAGGCGCGCTCGCTGGCGCTGGGGCCTGAGCGTTCGTGCCACCGCGTTCCGGTGCGCCCAGGCGAAGCTCTGCGGCCAGGCGCGTCGATGGGGTGGCCTCGGCGGAGGGGACAGCCTCACAGGCCGTCATGCAGGTCAGCAGCGCGGCGATCAGCAGGGGCAGGAGGTTTCGAGCGGGAGCCGGCATGGTGACCTTCCGTGGTCGCGTCGCGTCAACGGACGCGCAGGAACTCCAGGGGTGATGGGACTCGGCAGGTATGGACGGTCTGAGGCGCGGTCGTCAAGGCCGGTCCTTCGCTTCGGCGAGCGGTCGATAGAGGGCTTGGCCCACCTGGCGCTCGCCGGCCACACGCGGTCCGGGCGCGCTCCTACTTGAGCGCGTCTCGGATCTTGTCATCGTCCAGCGGACGAGACGCCGGGTCTCCGTCAGGCTTCTTGTCGGCGTCGGCCTTCATGTCGCCCGCCTTCTTGTCAGCCTCCTCCTTGTCGTCAGCCTCCTCCTTGTCGTCGGCCTCCTCCTTGTCGTCGGCTTCCTCCTTGTCGTCGGCTTCCTCCTTGTCGTCGGCTTCCTCCTTGTCGTCGGCCTCGCCCTTGTCGTCGGCCTCGCCCTTGTCGTCGGCCTCGCCCTTGTCGTCGGCCTCGCCCTTGTCATCGGCCTCGCCCTTGTCATCGGCCTCGCCCTTATCATCGGCCTCGCCCTTGTCATCGCTGGCGGTGTTCTCGGCCGCGGGGGCGCTGCCGCCGGTCACCTTGGCGATCAGGTCGCCGATGGCGGAGCAGCCACCCAGGCTGAGTGAGGCGATCAGGAGGACGAGGATCAGGACGGTTCGGTTTCTATCCATCGGATGGTTTCCCCCGGATGGGTTGAGAGCAGGGGGACGGAGCCCCAGACATTGCCGACAGCCCACCACTGATGGCGATGCCTGTCAAGACGATGGCGCGACCCGGGCAGGGCGATCGCTGCACCGAGCTCCCTGCTCGACCCTGCGACCGGCCCCTCCGACCGCTCTGGCTTCTATCCATAGGGCTGGCGGTCGAGAACCACCATCGAAGACCCCAGGCTCGGGCGCTGCGCGCCCGTCGCCAGGGGCTATAATGGGAGTCGCCGCTGCGGGGCTCTCGGTTGGAGTAATTCGGGGCTCTCGGCTCGATCCTTCCGGTCCACCCCAAGAACGAGCATGCTCGGGAGCCCCGCAGGGGCGACCCCGAGGAGCCCGGAGGGCGACGAGACAGATGAGCCCCTGGCGACGGGAG